>Ga0116227_10003227_pt1 | contig 36498 bp, 32 predicted proteins | sample S1TSphgellanicum_FD_89693 | JGI IMG/M metagenome (GOLD analysis project Ga0116227, IMG submission 89693) | Host-associated microbial communities from peat moss isolated from Minnesota, USA - S1T2_Fb - Sphagnum magellanicum MG | ecosystem: Host-associated > Plants > Peat moss > Unclassified...
ATGTCTCCCACTTTTGCTTCGATACCGAAGCTCATCAAGGTTTCTTCCAAGATCTCCGCTTGTCTTTTAAGCTCTTTTTTCAAAGAGGGCTGATCCACTTTTTTCGGTGTCCGGAGTAGCGAGGGCGGGGGGAGAACGTAGTCTGTATAATCGCCGTTATAGACTTTCCGTGCTTTGATCGCGGACTCTTTTTTGGAGGGAGGTCTTTCTTTGATTTCTTCCCGTGCAGGTTCCGATTCCGTCCTTATTCGAAGTTCTTTGGGGAGCGGTTTATAAAGAGGTTTTGCAACGACTTCGGTAAATTGTTTTGAGACGGGTCTTGAAAGGGAAGCTTCAATATTACCGAGAGGTCTTTCAAACATAAGGTCTGATTCATAAGGAAGCTTAGTTTTTTTTGCCGTCAGTTTTCCCCAAAGGCTGCCGATTTTTTTAAGAAGAGGCAAGACTTCGGTTTGAGTAAAAAGAAAAAAAGAGGTAAGCAGGCTGATCGAAAACGTGATCGCAATTCCGACGTTGCTAAGCATCTTTTCGAGGTTAAATACCGGGAAATCTTTGTATAGAAAATAGGAAGGAACGCCTCCTAAATTATGTCTGTTGTATCTATGGGGATAGGGCTCCCCGAAAAAAATGGACTGCGTGTAGATTTTCTTTAAAAGAACCGAGGGAAGAAGAACGCCTGCATCGCTTAAAAGATTGAGCAGGAGACAGCATGAAAATACAAAAATGGAAAAATAAAAAACCTTGGATTTGAACGACGCGATTTTTTCTTCGGAAAGAAGTTTCCAGCCGGTCCATAGCGTGAATCCGAGAACTAAAAAAGAGGTAAGCCCGAAAGTATAGATGAAACCGAAGGCCAGGTAATGCCCTACGAGTCCGAGCCAATTATGAGACGAGAGTTCTTTGTTGAACGAGATCAAGGCAAGCATGCAAAAAAATGAAAACGCTATTAAGATAAGACCCTTGGCTTCCGGATGAGAGATCGAATCTTTGGAAGGAGAAGATGCTTTTGCCATGTTACTCTTTAAAGGTTAAAATAGATTGCTGTTACGGACCCGACGGCAAGGCAATACCAGGCGCAAGGCCTTAAGTTCCCTTTTTCGAGCCAACCGATTGCTTTGCCGACGACGAGAGTTCCTATCGAGAAAGAAACTATAAATCCGCAGGTCAGAGCTGCGATCGGGATTTCAAACTCCGTTCCCGAATGCTTCGATGCTTTCATAAATTCCCAAAGGTTTCCTCCGAGTACGGTGGGAACGGAGCGAAGGAAAGAAAAGCGAACCGCTTCTTTCACGTTCCAACCGAGCACTCTTGCGCAAGAAATTGTAGACGCACTCCTCGAAATCCCCGGGATCAAAGCGATCGATTGCAGAGTCCCGATCATCAAAGCGTCTTTTGCCTTTCCCGCAAATCCCCTTTTTCCGGATCTTGCCATAGAAAAAGATTGTCCCGCAAGTAAAATCCCTCCCGTTCCCATCAGACAAAATCCGAGAAAGCGAGGGTCTGAAATATATTCTCTTAAAGGCTTTAATAAAAAATAAAAAGGAAACAAAGGAAGCATTGCTATGAAAAAGAGTAGAAGTTTTCCGGGTTGCTTTACAAGAACGTCCCAAATCTCTTTTCGTAAAAAGATCATCAAAGCGAAAAGAGTGCCCAAATGACAGCTGAGGTCGAGCAGGAGGTTTGATTGCTCTCCTAAAACCGCCTGCGCTATTTTTAAGTGAGCGGAGGAGCTTACGGGTAAAAATTCGGTAAGGGCTTGTACAAGTCCAAGAATGCAAGAGGACAAAAATGACATAGGCCACAAGAGGTATTTACAGTAAAAAAGTCAAGGTATCAGAAAGAGAAATCTTTTTCAATATGGGCGATCGACGGGGCTTGAACCCGCGACATTTGGAACCACAATCCAACGCTCTGCCAACTGAGCTACGACCGCCGTGAGAGAAGGGGTGATTATAAAAAGGGCGGGATTTTAAGAAAAGGATTATTTGGGCTTTTTCTTATATTTCCGGTCAAAGTAATTTATTGAATGTGTTTTCGCTTGCTTCTTTTTTTTTGTTAAGAGTATATTTTCTCTATTGAGTAATAAATACACCCAATTGTCTTCTCAATTTTATGATCGCCCCTCGACTTATCGATTTTTAGTAGCAATTAAACTTTTTTAAAAAGGATTTTTTGTCATGGCCATATCTTTTTCGAATTCTCGAAGAGGCGCTCTAGCCGTTTGGATCGTTGCTTCCGTTTTCTACGCCTACCAATATATAGTACGAGTGATGCCTAACATCATGCTAGAAGACGTTATGCAAAAATTCGGGATGGATGCCGGCATGTTCGGGCAATTTTCGGGGATTTATTACATCAGCTACTCCCTTATGCATTTACCGATGGGTATCATGCTTGATCGCTACGGTCCGAAAAAAGTGATGAGCTTGTCGATTGTACTCACCGCTCTAGGACTTCTTCCTCTTTTATTTGCCGTTCATCCGATCTATCCGATCATAGGAAGGTTTTTGATCGGAATGGGTTCTTCCGCTGCTATTTTGGGGGTTTTTAAGGTTGTTCGCTTGGTTTTCAAAGAAAAGCAGTTTTCCCGGATGCTCGGTTTCTCGGTGACCATAGGTGTGCTCGGAGCGATCTACGGCGGAGGACCCGTAGCCTATATGAAACAAACTTTGGGCTATGACGCCGTTATCCAAATTTTTGCTTTAGCCGGGGCCTTGCTTGCTTTTGTCACATACTTGATCATTCCCGATGTCAAAAAAACATCGGAGAGTTCCGTGTTTTCCAATATTAAAGAAGTCCTGGGGAATAAAACGGTTATCGCAATTTGTTTCCTTGCAGGTTTAATGGTAGGACCTCTTGAGGGGTTTGCCGACGTTTGGGGAAGTGCATTTCTCTCCAAGGTCTACGGCTTTGAAAATTCCCTTGCAAGCAGTTTACCTTCTCTTATTTTTACGGGTATGTGCTTCGGAGCTCCGCTCCTCAGCATGGTGGCTGAAAAAATGAAAAGCTATTTAGGAACGATTATTATCTGCGCAGCGGTAATGGGATGTTTGTTTGCCGCTTTCATTTTTTACACCGTGCCGCCCGGGCTGGTTAGTTTAAGTTTCCTTTTGGTCGGGGTATGCTCCGCTTATCAAATTTTAGCTATTTATAAAGCATCGACGTACGTAAGAGAAGAGGTTGCAGGACTTACGACGGCTGTTGCCAATATGATCATCATGATTTTCGGTTACGTATTTCATACGATCATCGGAACCGTTGTAAAGGCGTTCGGAGGCCCCGGAAACTCCGAAGCACTTATCTACGGAGTCTCGGTCATTCCCGCAGCTCTTTTTATAGCAGGCGGGGGGTTTATTTTCTTGCGCTCGGCAAAACCGGAAGTTTCTCGTCAATCAACGGAGGCGTAAATTGAGTTCTTCCGAATCTAGCCCTTTTCGCTTTCCCGATGGAAGGGGAACAAACCGATACTCTTGATTTGCCGTTGGATGCGTGCTGTGCGTTTCCTTAAATGTGCGTGCCGAAGGTCGTGCCCGGGGGCGCTCTAAACGAGAGAGTTGTTGGCATAGGTTTGAAAGTTATCGATGGAAATTTTACGTAAAATTTTTTCGTTCAGATGTAGTTTTTTCTCAAGGATACTCAGAACTTTCGGGTAACCCGAAGAGTTCGGGAACTCTTCAAAGAAAGAAGTGTCGGTGCCGTATTTTTGTTTTACCGTGCTGCCAAGAGAAAGCAAAGGGAAAAAATCGGCTCCGAATACGATATGATCTTCCCCTCCCATTGTAAGAAGATTCTCTACGTGCAGAGCAATCATCTCGGGTTCGCTTCCTATAAAAGGAGCGAATAGATTAAGTCCCGTTAACCCTTTTCGTACGATAATCTCTTTTATGAGAAAATCGGGCATGTTGCGCGGTCTCCGTTCAATCGAACGTACGTTCGAGTGGCTTGCAAGGACGGGAACGGACAGAGATTTTTTATCGATGTAATTGAGAATGTCGTCTGCAAGGAAATCGGAAGTGTGGCTGAAATCAACCGCAATTTTTTTGTCTGCCATCCAATCAAGAACTCTCTTGCCGTCTTCTTTCAGACCTGCTTTCGACCCGTTGCCTCCGCCGAATCGATTCTCTCCGTCCCAAGTAAGGCTGATGTACAAAATTCGACCGAAGGTCCGTAAAACGGAATCTAGATACCGCAGTCCTTCTTCGAGGGGCATGTCTTCGGAACAAAAACTAGAACCGTTTTCGAAAGCGGGCAAAACTGCTATAGCCTTACCCTGCTCTATGGGTGACAAGGGGTTGAAGAGAGTGAATTTTTGAGGATGTTTTAAGAGTAGCTTCTCGAGAGCTGCAATTTGTTTTTTTCCTTTTATAAAAGAATCCCGCCCCGTTTCGGTGAAGATCGCAAGCGCTTGGAAGGCGACACCTCCTTCTTTCATCTGTGGATAGGAAGCATTCGATCTCGGATCAAGATAGGCATCTTCGGCATTATCGGCTAAAAAACTTAAAAGGTCACAGTGGAGATCGGCGACGGGTAGCATAGTGTCTATTCCTTGATTTTACTGAAATCCAAAAGCCCTTCAAACAAACCGAAAACTCGATTGATCAAAGCAATACGGGAAGCTCTCAGTTTAGGGTCGTCTACAAGGATTTTTACTTCGTCAAGAAACTTGCAAAGAGGTTCTTGCAAATGACCCAGGGTTTCAAAGGTGCGAAGAAAATCCGATTTTTTTAAGCTTGCATCTATTTTTTCTTTGTAGGAAGAAAGAGCGGCCAAAAGGGTTTTTTCCGACGGGAGGGATAAAACCGTTTCGTCGATTGAAAAAGTCCCTTCTTGACCCGAGAATCCCTTTGCTCTTTTATACACCTCATAGAAAGCTGCGAAAGAGGGGGTTTCTCTAAAAGAGCGAAGTGCTTGCAGTTTGCAAAACTGGGCGAAAGGATCGAGGCAAGCCCCTAGTACGGAGGCGTTGATCTCGTCTTTCGTATAGCCGTAGTCTTCAAAAAGAGTTTTTGCCCTGCCCGTAACGAACTGCAAAATCTCTTCAATCGTCGAGTTTTTGTTTTCAAACTTTTTGAAGTGAGCGAAGCAGGATTCCAGAAGCTGCTTTAAGTTGACCGAGATTTTATTTTCGATCAGCACTTTCAAGATCCCGAACGTCTGCCGTCTTAAAGCGTAAGGATCGCTTGAAGAGGTTGGTTTTAAAGAGACGCTGAAATAGCCGAGAAGGTTATCGAGTTTATCGGCAAGACTTACCAAGATACCCGTCGAGCTCTTCGGAAGAGGGGAGGATTCCGATAGAGGCATCCAATGCTCTTCGATTGCAGAGGCAACTTCGGGGAGTTCCTTCTGCTCGATTGCGTAGTATTTTCCGATCGTCCCTTGAAGTTCGGGGAATTCTCCCACGAGAGAAGAGGCGAGATCCGCTTTGCAAAGCAAGGCGGATCGCATGACCGAATCAAGACTGCAGATCGGCATTTCTTTATGGAGTACGGTTGTGTGTTTGATCAAACGCAAAACTTTATCGAAAACCGATCCGAGATCTTTTTGGAAAGTCATCACTTTCAATTTTTCGTTAAATTGCTCGAGGGGAGTTTCAACATCTTGCTTGTACAGGAATACTCCGTCGGATAAACGAGCGGATATGACTTTTTCATTTCCCTTTAAGATTAGAGGGCAAGGAGTATTGTCCGAGGTGATTAAGAATTTGTTTGTAAGCCTCCCTTTTTCGTTTTGCATCGGGAAGTATCTTTGATGTTCCACCATCTCGCATACGAGAACTTCGGGAGGAATCGAAAGGAATTTCTCGCAAAACGTTCCCTGCATGATTTGAGGCCACTCGGTAAGATAAAGAACCTGTGATAAAACTTTTTCGGAAGATAGAGCCTTACCGTGCAGAACTTTTTCGGCAGCAGCCACACCGGTTAAGATCGATTGTTTCCTCTCTTCGGGGTCGGCAAGCACGAAATGTTTTTTTAGTACGAACAGGTATTCATCCGGTCTCTCGATCTCGACGGGCCCGGGACTTAATTGAGCATGGCCGCGAGTTGTTTTTCCGGAGCGAACGTTTCCGATTTCAAAGGGGATAACGTCGCTTCCGAAAAGAGCAACTATTTCGTGAAGAGGTCTTGCATAGGAGGTGGTCCCCTCTCCCCAGCACATCTTTTTAGGAAACTCCAAAGACAGAATCATCTCGGGAAGAGCGGTTTGCAGGAGCTGCCTTGTCGAACAGGCTTTTGTGACCGAATTGTAAAATACGTACTCGACGTCTTTGATCGTACGGATTTCAAATCCCGACTTTTCAAGGTCTTTCTTATGGAAATCATTTTCCGTACCGAGAGATTTAAAGAATCCCGCACCCGATTGCGTCATTTTACCCGACGGATCGAAAGCCGAAGCTACGGGAGGGCCTTTCTTTTCAATTCTTTTTTCGGCTCTTCCTTCTTGCATTCCTCTTACGAGTATCGCAAGCCTTTGAGGAGTACCGTAAACGGACAAACCGTCATGAGAAAGACCTTCGTCTTTAAGGAAGTTTTCAAAGAGGCGCTCGAGTCCTTTCATCCCGATCGGTACGAAAGTCGCAGGGAGTTGCTCCGAACCGATTTCGAGAAGAAAGTCTTTTTTAGCAGAAGGAGAAAAAGGGAGGTCGCCGTAGGGGCTAACCTGTTTTCGAACTTCATATTTTTTAGGTTTGAGAAGGGGGAATTTCATCTCCTCTCTGGACTTTAAGTAGCTCGTTGCAACAAGCCGTGCAAGATTTCGGATTCTACCTATGTATCCGGTTCTTTCCGTTACGGAGATTGCCCCTCTGGCATCGAGCAAGTTGAAGGCATGGGATGCCTTCAAGACAAAATCGTAAGCGGGGACGGGGAGGTTTTTCGCTATCAGAGAGGTCGCTTCCTTTTCGTAGTCCGAGAAATGTCTTTGCCACATCTCCGTGGATGCTTCGGTGAAATTGTAGTGGCTCCACTCTCGTTCGCTTTGTTTTGAAATGTCTCCGATCGTTAAAGTGTCGTTCCATTTCACGTCGAATATGTTTTCAACGTTTTGAATGTACATGGCAAGGCGTTCGATTCCGTAGGCAATTTCGGCGCTGATCGGATGGAGAGGGATGCTTCCGATCGCTTGGAAATAGGTGAACTGCGTGATTTCCATCCCGTCGAGCCACACTTCCCACCCGAGTCCCCATGCTCCGAGCGTCGGGGATTCCCAGTCGTCGTGAACGAACCTGATATCGTGAGAAGAAAGATCAAGACCCAACGCTTTAAGAGAATCCAGGTATAGCTGTTGGATGTTGTCGGGAGAGGGTTTCATGATCACTTGAAACTGGTGAAATAGCTGAAGCCTGTTGGGGTTTTCTCCGTATCTTCCGTCCGACGGTCGTCTCGAGGGTTCGACATAAGCGGTGTTGTAGGGCTCCGGTCCGAGGCAGCGCAGAAAAGTGGCCGGGTTGAACGTTCCCGCTCCCACTTCCACATCATGCCCAAATTGGATCACACACCCTTTGGATTCCCAAAATTGCGCCAGAGTTTGTATGATTTGTTGGAAAGTGAGCATGGTGACCTCGAGGTTGCTTTTAACCGGGGGAGTATACCGAATTTTCGGTTTCTTCTTACAGTTCTATCTTTTTGTCCTTCAACGGGGCCCGGTTTTCGCAATTTTTATAAGGGATCCGTGGGATAGAATCAAGAATTTTCCCGAGAAGTTCGACCTATAGTAAATATTTTTTTTATGTGGTCAATCACCTTATTAGAGAGTTTTTTTGTGTATCAAACTTTAAAAAATACAGTGGATCTATTATCTTGAACATATATGTCCGGGTACTTACGGAACGGATCTTAGACCGCATTAGTGCCAAGAAAAAACAGTTAGAAGCAAAAAGACCTTTTCCCGTTGAACCGGAAAAAAATTTGTATAATTGGTCTAAGATGGGACTAACCTATACTTCCAACGCACTTGAAGGTAATACGCTTACGGAAGGAGAAACCGCCCTCGTTGCAGAAATTAGAGATCGACCGGATTGTTTCGGGGAAAATAGATTCCGATAATGCGGGAAGTTTCCGAAAGATTCCCGCGCGTATTGCAGGATCCGTTGTTCCTAGTCCTAATTATCTCAATTTGCCCGATCTTATGGATGAGTTCGTATCGAATATCCATAGAGCATCCGAAGAGAATTCGAACATGAATTTGCTTTTACTTCCTCTCGAAATCGTTTGGTTAAGATCGATCTTTCGATGCGAGGCGAATGTATCAACAGAGCAAGCTTTGGATGCCTATCCGGAATCTGCGATTTAATTATTTACTATACATTTGAAATATTTTTTGACGAAATTCCCGAATCGGGACATTTTCCGAAAAAATTCTTATTTTAATAAGACCCTTTGTGGTGTATACTACCTCGGTATGGTAAGAAAACCGGTTCGGATAACATGCAAAATTTTCATCAATTTTCTTTAACGGAATTCACAAAGTGGTGTGAAGAATCAGGAGAGAAATCTTTTCGAGCAAAGCAGGTTTGGGATTGGGTTTATAAGAAACTCGTTTCCGATTGGGACGCGATGAATAATCTCGGTTCCTCTTTCAAAAAAATTCTAGCTGAAAAATTTTCTTTACAATCTTTGGAGCTGAGCGGTACGGAGGAATCCAAAGACGGTCAGACCGTAAAATTTCTTTGGGAATTGAAAGATGGAAGACTTGTCGAGTCGGTTCTGATTTTCGCTCCCGGAAGAAGAACCGTTTGCGTTTCTTGCCAGGTAGGGTGTCCTGCCCGATGCGCTTTTTGCGCTTCGGGAAAAGAAGGACTGATGAGAAATCTCAAGTCGGTCGAGATTTTCGAGCAGGTGTATTTAATCGAAAGATGGCTTCTTTCCAAAGGTCTTGAGCCGGTATCCAATATCGTATACATGGGAATGGGAGAGCCTCTTGAAAATTATGACGAAGTTGTTTCTTCCGTTAAGCGTTTTTGCGATCCACTGCAGCTCGATTTTTCGGAAAGAAAAATTACCGTTTCTACCGTCGGCGTTGTGGAGAAAATCAAGCAATTGGCCGGATACGGTCCGAAAGTCAATCTCGTTCTTTCTTTGCATGCTCCGAACCAACAGGTTCGAAAAAAGATCATTCCTTATGCAAGGAAATATCCGCTCGAGGACGTTTTGGAAGCGATGCGGCAATATGCGGAGATTACCGGGCGAGACATTACCTACGAATACACCCTTCTTGCAGGAATTAACGACGCACCCGAGCATGCCTCGGAGCTAGCCGATTTGGTGAAGGGAGATCCTTGTACCGTTAATCTTATTCCCTACAATCCCGTTGTAGGTCTCAATTTACAAAGACCCGGAAAAGAATCAATAGAGCAGTTTCGGGAGATCCTTGAATCGAAGGGGATCGTCGTTACTTGGCGCTACACAAAAGGAAAAGACATAGCGGCCGCTTGCGGTCAGTTGGCTTTGAAGAAAAGTTCGGCTCTTGCCGTCCTGTAGCTTGCCTTGATAAAAAAGCTTGGCTTTAATTTATGTAAAAAAGTAGACTCTGCTCAAAAGCCCTCGAAAAGGTAGAGATATTTTGAACCTCCCTTTATGTTTGACTTTATCCAGAGTTTTATTCGGTCCGCTTTTTATCGCGATTTATGTATATCACGACAAAATGGGGGTTTCTTCCGTTTCTTTGCCTTATGTTTTGCTGGTCTTGGCCATTATGTCGGAACTTTCCGATCTTTTCGACGGTCTTTTGGCTCGTAAATACAATATGGTGACCGAGCTCGGTAAGATATTGGATCCCATGGCCGACAGCGTTTTTCGCCTTTCCGTTCTGTTGGCTTTTACTCAGGGACTCGTTTCTCTTCCCATACTCTTGGTCAGCGTCTTTTTTTACCGCGACAGCATTATCAGCACCTTAAGGACGGTATGTGCCCTTAGAGGGTTTACTTTGGCCGCTCGTAAAAGCGGTAAGATTAAGGCCGTTATTTTGGCCGCGATCTCTTTTTTTATTATTCTTTTGATGATCCCTTATTCTCTCGGTATCATTTCCGGGGAAACACTTAGGCTCTTTAGTCTTTGGAGCGTTTCCGTAACTGCCGTTTATGTCGTATACACGGGGTATGAATACATTCATGCCAATCGCGTGCATATCAAAAAAGCTCTCGGGTTTTAACTCTTTACATGAAATTTCGCATCCGGTAGCTCTTCTCGTAAGACTGTTTCTTTTTTTATTTGAGGTTTCTATGAAAGGGAAAGCGTGTTTTTTTTCCGTGCTCGGGTTTTTGTTTGCATCAAACATACGGGCCAATGAGAGCGCCGCCGTTGCTCCCTCAAAGCCGCTTGCTTCGGTTGAAGGTTCGAAAGTATATATCGCTCCCTTGTGGGAATACGGCCATTCGGAGTGGGGTAACCGTACTTCGCAAAACGGTTCCTTGTGGGGCGCATCGGTCGGGTACTCGTATTCGGAAAGAAATAGCATCTACGTAAATTTGGAATTTACGGGGGCTGCGGGGAGATGGAAAGGAAGTGCGGGCAATGATCCGACTCGGGAATACGTCACCGAACTTAGACTTGGTTACGTAGGAGCTTTTCCTTGTGAAAGATTTACACTGACCCCTTTTGTCGGAATAGGTTCGTATGTGTTTAACCAAACAATTTCCGGGGGCCCCAATTTCAACAGCTACTTTTGGTATGTCCCGATCGGGGTGTCTTTGGAATATAGAATTTCTAAAAGCTTTGCGATCGGCCTTATGGGTTTCGGAGCGCCGACGTTTGCGGGGTCTTACAAAATAAATTACAGGGCAAATGCGCCGACCGACGCTCTTTGGAAAGTGGAGCTTCCTCTAACGTATTACGGTTCTTTGCCGTTTGAGCTGTCCATCGTCCCTTTTGCGAAGCAATGGGCTTATCTCGCCAACGAAGAGTTAATCAAACAGAGAAATACGTACTACGGATTGAAAATCGGATTCGGATATCATTTCTAAGAAAAAGGGGGCCGTTTTTTGTATAGATCGACATACTCGGCGCCTGCTTTTTTCCAGCTAAAATCGAGGCTCATTCCGTATTGCATCAATTCTTCCCAGCGATCCCCGTCTGCTTCGAAGGCATCGCTTGCAAAGTCTATTGCCGAGGACAGTTCTTCTTTTACGGGATTTTCAAAAAGGAAGCCGTTTCGGTTTGAAACGGTGTCAAGCAGTCCTCCCGTTTTTCTAACCAACGGAACGGAGCCGTATCTGAGGCCGATCATTTGCGTTAAGCCGCACGGCTCGAACAAAGAGGGGACAAGAAGTATATCCGATCCTGCATAAATTCTATGGGAGAGCTCTTCGTTGTAATCCAAAAGGATTACCCCTTCCCCTTTTCCGTTGTATTTTTCTTGCAGAGAAGAGAAGAAAGAAAGCATCTCTTTCGTATAGGTTGAACCCAAAATAATGCACTGAGCGCCTTTGGCTAAAACATACTCGAAAGCGTGAGCGATCAAGAGAGGGCTTTTTTGTTCGACGAGTCTTGAGACGCAGGCGAAAAGAGGTTTTTTCGAATCGGAGAGGCCTAATTGAGAGCGAAGTTCTTTTTTATTCAGAGCTTTGTTTTTTTTTGTCAGTTTCCATTTTTCTTTTGTAAAAGGGGTGTGTGCCGGGAAGGGGACTTTGAGGTAGGGGTCAGTTTCCGGGTTCCAAAAATCCTCGTCGATTCCGTTTAAAATGCCTGAAAGTTTTTTTTGATTTTCCAAGAGGATTTCTTCGAGGCCGAAACTTCCTTTCGGCTCGAGAAGTTCTTTTTTGTAAGAAGGTGAAACCGTGTTAAGTAAATCTGCATATACGATTCCGCCCTTTAGTAAGTTTGTGAGAGCCGGATTTAGAGGATCTCTAAATTTACCGGAATCCAAACATTCGTATCCTCTAAGTCCTATTTTCGAAAGCTGCTCGGGAGAACATTTGCCTTGGTGTTCGGGATTGTGCAAGGTTAAAAGCGTTTTGAGGGGAGAGTAGCCCAGAGGTTCGTAGATCTCTTTTTGCAGTGCGGGGATCGCGGCGGTTTGCCAGTCGTGCAGATGCAGCACGTCCGGTTTTAGATTCGATTTGAATAAAAACTCCGTCACCGCTCTTGAAAAATACAGAAAACGATCCGTATCGTCGGGGCAGCCGTAGACGGCGCCTCGACTGAAAAGATATCCCGGATGATGGGGTTCTAGCAAAAGCACGTCGAGGCCGTCGACTTTTGCGGACCAAACGGTGTTGTGGTAGCAATTGGGTCCGTCGTAAGACCAAAGATCTCTCATATGCACTTGGAGGTTTTGCAATAAGGAGCGAGGTATCGTATCGTATTTGGGGAGTATAATTCGGACCGTATGACCCACTCTGACCAGTTCTTTGCAAAGGCCGTGAACAACGTCTCCGAGACCGCCCGTTTTTGCAACCGGGGCAAGCTCCGATGCAACGTGAATGATATCCATGAAATCCCCATCTTTGCTAAGATACCGGAAAAAACCCCTAAGGAAGCCGGATGAATCCTTTGCCCCTTGTTGTTTCGTTTTATACCATAGATACTCCTTATGAAGAAGAGGTAAAATATTTACGGGAATCCTGCGCGCATTTCGGACTGGAAATTGAGGCGGAGGGAGTGCCCTCTTTCGGTTCTTGGGAAATGAATTGCGCTTTCAAGCCGCTTTTCATTTTGAAAAAAATGCAGCAATATAAGAGACCTCTCCTTTGGGTGGATGCCGATGCCGTTTTTATAAGACCCTTGGAATCGATTTCCGCTTTTTCTTTCGATTTGGGGGTCCGAATGTATGACGTTCCGGAAGATCACCCCTCGAAAATTGTTTCGGCAACCGTCTTTGTTAATGCGACCGAGGCCGCTAAAAAAGTTGTTGTGATGTGGGCCGAGGAGTGTATGAATTTTTTAAAAGACCCGAATAGAACGCAGGAGATGTGGGATCAAGACGCCCTCCGAAAAGTGCTTTTTGAGCGCAGGCACGAGGCTTCATTTGCTCCGTTGCCTCCCGCGTATTCCAAAATCGCGGGGCATCCGGGAGACGAGCTGCTTTGTAGTGAGCCCGTGATCGTTCAAAATCAAGCCTCCCGTAGATACAAGAGATGGATAAATCACCCGGAAGAGAGGATCTTCGGCTGGTAATTTCCCGGTTTTTCTTGCCGTCAAATGTAAATTTTTTCTTTACACGGTTTTTTGTGTTCCTAATTCGATAGGGCTCTTGTAATAAATACGAAAAGTCTGGTAGGATAGCTGTTTTCTTAATTCTCTTATGGGGAATACGTAAGTGCTGGGGTGTCGCCAAGTGGTAAGGCAGCGGTTTTTGGTACCGCCATTCGGAGGTTCGAATCCTTCCACCCCAATTTGTGAGTGAATAATTCCGACCGGGTAGACTCCAGGTATTGGTGACCATAGTTTGAGCGTAGTTGTATACTAATCGGCGCACAACGCTTAATCTTCTATGTTCGGAGAATTGTTTGTAGGGTAGAGTCTCTCGAAAGAGTCTCTATTTGAAAGAAGTGCGACGGAAGTCATTTCCATGACGATTCTTTTTCATCTCTACAATCCGTGAATAAATTGTTTGCATTCGATCGATAAGGATCGTCGAATAGTATTGCAGTAAAATTTCCTTATCCAAAATGGAGACTGGTGAAATGAAATTAAAAATGTACAAAAGAGACGGTTCCAAGAAAAGTGAACTGACTCAAATTCGTTTGGCGGGCAATGTTCCTGCAATTCTTTACTCTTCGGGTACAACGAGTCAAAAAATAACGATTGACGGAACCGAACTTCAAGCTGCTTTGAGGGCTATAGTTCCCGGGCAACTTTCCACAACTCTGTTCACTTTGACGGGAGAAGGGGAAGAGATGCCGGTTATCGTTAAAGAGATTCAGTATCACCCTACAACATATGCCGTTCGTCACGTAGACCTATTTTTGGCTAAGCCTAAACAGACCGTTAAAGTCAGAGTGCCGATCGAGTACACGGGTACCGGTGAGTGCCAAGGGATCAAGCTGGGCGGTTTTTTACGTCAGGTGATCCGCTACGTTTTAGTTGAGTGCCTCGCGGATAAAATACCCGCTACGCTCTCTTTGGACGTGAGATCTCTCGCTATCGGACAATCTCTTCGTTTATCGGGACTCGTTTTCCCTGAAGGGGTAAGACCTTTGACGGATTTGAATGAAGTGGCAGTTGTCATAGCAAAACGATAAGAGGGTTGCTTAAAAGATGGAGTATTTGATTGTCGGACTCGGAAATCCCGGAAAAGCCTATGCAAATACTCGACATAACGCGGGATTTTTGGCTTTACAAACTTTAGCGGACAAACTCCGCTTGAGTTTTAGAGAATTTCGAGAATTTCGAGGTCTTTTGGCAAAAGGCAAGTGGGGAGAGAATAGCGTTAGTCTTCTCTTTCCCGATACTTATATGAACGGAAGCGGAGAGTCCGTAAGAGCGTATGCTTCCTATTACGATGTGCCTTTTGAGCGTATGTGTGTTGTGTGTGACGACATCTACCTTCCCTTCGGCAGGATTCGGATGAAAGCCTTCGGCGGAAGCGGAGGGCATAACGGTCTGAAGAGTATCGATGCGCACCTCGGAACTTCCGACTATCCAAGGTTGCGTATAGGTGTCGGAGATAAGACGGAAGGGGATCTGGCAGATCACGTACTCTCTAACTTTTTGGCGGAAGAAAGAGAGAAACTCCCAAGTATTCTGGAACGTGTTTCGGAAGCTTTGGAATGTTTCGTGAGTAAAGGAATAACGGAAGCGATGCAGTTTGCAAATGTGTACCCGGAAGAGAAAACACCGGAAAAAAAATTAGGAGAATAAAAAGATGGCAAAACAAGAAAAACAGCATCTGTACGAAGGGATGTATATTCTCAGTGCCAGCTTAAGTGACGATGCAAGACAGAAGGCTCTTGATAAAATTGTAGCCGGCATCACTAAGCGCGGGGGAGAGATTCATAAAACGGTTGATCAAGGAAGAAAAAAATTAGCTTACGAGATCGACAAAAAAAGAGACGGGCATTACGTGTTACTGTATTTCTCGGTTCCTTCTACGGTAATGAACGAGATGTGGCGAGAGTATCATTTGAATGAAGATTTAATTCGATTTTTAACTCTTCGCATAGAAAAAGTTCCGGAAAAAATTGAATTCCAACCTTTACCCGTCTAAGAGGAGATGATAATGTTTATTAAGAAAAGTCCTATAGAAAATCTTTTTTCCAAAAAACGAAAGCAATGCCCTTTTACGGCAGCGGGCATTCATCATATCGACTACAAAGATATCGAGTTGCTTTCCCGTTTTATTACCGAAAGAGGAAAAATTTTACCGAGAAGAATCACGGGTGTGTCTTTTGCTCATCAAAGAATTCTGTGTTCTGCCATTAAAAAATCCCGCCACATGGCTCTTTTGCCATTCGTGTCGGAAGAATAAGCTGCAAGGAGAATTACACAATGCAAAATCAATTAATGCTCTTGGAAGACGTGGATAACCTCGGACGTTCGGGCGATATCGTAACCGTAAAGCCGGGTTATGCGAGAAATTTTTTAGTTCCGCAAGCCAAAGCCGTCTTTGCAGATAAGCGCGCTCTTAACATGAGAGCCAAGCTTATCGAAGAGAGAGCCAAGCTTGCGGTTGTTGAGCGTGCGGAAGCCGAAGCGCTCGTCGAGACTATCGGTAAGATTGACTTTTCCATAGAGGTAAAAGTTGATCCCGAAGGTAAACTGTACGGGTCCGTGACTGCTGCCGATATTCTCAAATTTTTTGAGAAAGAAAATATCATATTGGAAAAGAAGAATATTGTTCTTGTCCACCCCATCAAACAGGTTGGCGTTTACAAAATTGATCTGAAATTAAAAGAAGGTGTTACGACTTCAATTAATTTGAAAATCAGCGGCGATCAGCCCGATTTCCAATTCGCTCGGGAAAAGGCTCCGGAACAAACGGAGCTGTAAGTCAACTCCTCCTCTCTAAAGAGAGAGGCTTGTAAGACAACTAAGCGTAAGTTGACCGGGCTAAGTTCTTGTAAGTAACAAGAGCTACGTTAGAGAAGAGTAGATAAGCACCTTGGAATGCTGCTCCGGTTCCAAGCTCTGCGTTTACGGTTAAACGGATATAAGGGTTAAGTCAGTGCCGTAAACATACAAAACCTTCTCATACCATTGCCGAGGAGAACATTACCCGGGAAAAGGGGGATTGCAGGTAACTGCTAACTAGTAAAAAAAGAGAAACGATTGCAAAGGGTTTTCGTAGTAGATACAAATAAACGGCCTTTGATGCCTTGCTCTCCGACCGGGGCAAGGAAGCTTTTACAAGAAGTGCAGGGCGCAGTTTTACAGCTGCAGCCTTTTACAATCGTCTTGAAAAAAAGAGAAGGGGGGGAAGTACAAGAGATAGGGGTTAAAATAGATCCGGGAAGTAAAGTATCGCGTATCGCACTTGTCGGAAATTTTTCCGGGGAAAGCGCGGTTGTGTGGGGAGCTAATCTTGAGCGTAAAGGCACGGCAATACGATCATCCCTTGCCGGCAGAAGCGTTATAAGAAGAAACCGAAGAAGCAGAAAGACACGCACCGGAAAAGAAGGAAGACTTCCCCCCTCTTTACAAAGAAGAGTCCACGGTTTTGCAACGGGAGATTCGGTAAAAGCGGTTGTCCTAAAAGGTAAACAAAGGGCAACACACTCCGGAAGAGTCTCCATCCCATTATCCGGAAGTTTTTCCATCGATACCCCTAGGGGAAAAGTAGACGGTATCAGCTGTAGATTTTGTAAAAATCTGCAACACGCAGACGGTTATCAATATTCACAACAACCAAGGGAGCGACGCTTCCTCCCGCGACTGAAGTCGCAGGTTTCCGCGTCGTCAGTTGTATGAAAGGGCAATACCCAAAAGCTGTCGGAGCTCGACAGCTTTCCCTTCCATCTCCTGCAAAAGTTAATGTATTTTTTAACGTCCTCCGAAAAAGAGAGGACGGATTTCACGAGATCTCTTCCCTGTATCAAGCGATTGATCTTCAAGATACCCTACGGCTTTCCGTCTCCGAAAAAGATTCTTTTTTCTGTTCGGATCCCTCCCTTCCCGTCAACGAAACGAATCTTGTGACGAAAGCTTTGGCTCTTTTTCGTAAAAAAACGGGATCAACTACGTGTTTTTCTATTTTTCTTGAAAAGAGAATACCGATTTGTGCAGGACTCGGAGGCGGAAGCTCCAACGCGGCAACCGCTCTTTGGGCTTTTGCGGCTTTAACCGAGATGAACGTCTCTCGGGAAACTTTTATGTCTTGGGGAGCGGAGCTCGGCTCCGACGTGCCTTTCTTCTTCTCTTCGGGTAGCGCTTTAGCTTCCGGTAGAGGGGAAATGCTCGAGGATGTATCTCCTCTGATTTCTGCTCCTTTTTGGGTTGTAAAACCGGGAGAGGGGTTATCTACTCCGGCTGTTTATGCGGCTCATAGATGCACGCAGGGCAAAAAGACCGGGTTGTACAACGATTTGGAAGAAGCTGCTTTCTTTCTTTCTCCTTCTTTGGAAGTCTTGAAAAAGTCGCTTTTGGAGTTTGGTTTTGATACGGTGGTTTTAAGCGGTAGCGGGACGGCATTTTTTTGTTTACCCTCAAATACTTTTCCGAGTTTCGAAGAATTCAAGAGAAAATTTTCAAGTTTGGATGTTTTTTTTGTAAAGCCTCTTCAAAGAAAACACCCGGCGTGGTATGAATGACGACACTACTTCAAAGAGATACTATGAAAAATCAAAAGTGTAAGTCCCCCCTCATCGTAGTTACGGGAGCGGCCGGCATGATAGGATCGTGCGTTCTTAGAAAACTCAACGACCTGGGGTTTGGAGATCTTATCGCGGTTGACGATCCGGACGGTACGGATAAGTGGAAAAACCTTCTCGGCAAAGATTTTATCGACCTGATACCTCCTTCTGAACTGTTTTCTTTTTTGAAAGGGAGAGAAAAAGAGATCCGAGCGATCATTCACTTGGGAGCTTGCTCGGATACTCTTGAAAAAAACGGCGTCTTTTTAATGGAGAATAACTATAGATATACCGTTCGTTTGGCGGATTATGCTCTTGAAAACGACATCCGTTTTATCTACGCTTCTTCCGCTGCTACCTACGGCGACGGAGCTCTCGGATTTAGCGACGACCACGAAAGACTCTCCGAACTTCGGCCTCTCAACCTCTACGGCTTTTCAAAACATCTGTTCGATCTTTGGGCTAAAAAGCAACGCGTATTGGATAAAATAGTCGGTCTTAAATATTTCAACGTTTTCGGTCCTAATGAAAATCACAAAGCACATATGGCATCGATGGTATACAAGATGTATCCGAACGTCAGAGATCAAGGCGTTCTTCGTTTATTTGAATCGTCGAGACCGGATCTTTTTAAAGACGGAGAAAGCTGCAGAGATTTTATCTACGTAAAAGATGCCGTCAGCCTTACTTGCGAGTTCTTGCAAAACGACCTCGGAGGAATTTTTAATATCGGCCTCGGAAAACCCGTTACGTGGAACGCTCTTGCCGATGCGGTATTCCATGCCGCCGGGGTTCCGACGCGCATTGAATATATTCCGATCCCGGAAGACTTAAAAAAACAGTATCAAAATTATACCTGCGCAGATATGACAAAGTTAACCGAGGCTCGAAAACGGCTCGGACTTGGCGCCATGTACGAATACGGTATTAAAGAAAGCGTACGCGATTATGTAACGCACTACTTAGCAAAGGACTCAAGATGGTAAAACTTATAGGCATGCTCAGTCGATTCAATCCGGTTCGAGTCCTCGTTATAGGCGATTTTATGCTCGATACGTATACGACGGGAAAAGTTAAGAGAGTTTCTCCCGAAGCTCCCGTTTCCATATTGCATGTCGAAAAAGAGGAGAGCTTGGCAGGAGGCGCGGGAAACGTCGCTTTGAATCTCGTAGCCCTCGGAGCTAAGGTCGCCGTTGTCGGAAGAATCGGACAAGACATCGCGGGGGACGAACTCAAAGAGTGTCTCGAAAGAGAGGGAATACAAACCGACTGTCTTATTTACCAGAAAGGATTTAAAACGCCCGTCAAAAACAGATTGATCGCCGATCTCCAACAGGTGCTTCGAGTGGATTTTGAAACTATCTCTCCTTTGCCCGAGAGCTTTGAAGCAGACGTTCTGCGAGAGATCCCCGCCCTGCTGGAGAAAATACAAATTGTTGCAATTTCCGACTACGGGAAAGGGTTTTTAACCCCTTCTTTACTGGCGGCGATAATCAATGCCTCAAAAGAGAGAAACATTCCCGTTATCGTCGACCCGAAAGGGGATGACTTTTCCAGATATAACGGAGCTTCGATCATTAAACCCAACCTTTCCGAAGCGTATGCGGAAGCCAGACTCGTTCCTCCGGCTCCTTTGGATAAAGTTGCGGAAAGAATTTTTGCAAGTTGCAAAGTAGATTCTTTACTCATTACAAAATCGGAAGCCGGAATCTCTCTTTTCCATATGAACGGATCTGCGCAAGACTTCCCCGTGCGTTCAAAAGAAGTTAAAGACGTCACGGGAGCGGGCGATACCGTTCTTGCGACGATTAGCCTTGCTCTTGCAAACTCTTTGGATATTAAATACGCGGCGCAGCTTGCTAACATTGCAGCGGGTATTGCGATTGAAAGAAGCGGTTGCGCAAGGGTCAATCTTTCCGACTTGGCCGAAAGATTGCTTGAGTTCGACGTTGAAAATAAGATCTTCGACGAAGAGCATCTATATGCTCTTCAGCAGGTGCTGAAAGGCAAGAGATATATTGTTCTGGGTCTTGACAGCGAAATGGGAATGACAAGCGAAGTCTTTAGAACGCTCAGAAGGCTTGCCGATAAAACCAAGGAGAAAAAGTTGATCGTCTATATCAAAGACAACGAGCCCGTGGAAGACTTCATTTTGATGCTCTCTTCTTTCTCCGAAGTGGATTTCATCGTTCTGAAGTGCGAAAGCTTAAGAAGCCTTTGCGACGTGATCCATCCTCATCAGATCTATACAATGGAAAAAGACGGCAAAGTCAACATGCTCGAGCATGCGTCCGCTCTTCTCTCCAGAATGAGAGATTCTCAAAATCACGCAAGAGTCCTTTAAAATTACGGGGGAGCTTTTCAAGCAAAATCCGGAGACGGTTATCCGGATGCTGCAAAAATACCGGCTGTGTTATTCATACGTTCCGTGGACAATCTATTGATGAGCTCCGTTGAAGCAAAAGGTAAAAATCTATTTATGAAAATCGGATCTATACCGGCCGCGATGATTTTTTCATTTCTTTTATGCGAAATATAAATTCCTCTCGGATTTTTTTTCACCTTTGTTCGGTAAATACTTAAGACTCTACTCGGAGAAAAAATGACCAAAAAGAAGAGATCAAAAAAGCAAGGTTTTTCCTTAGAAAATGTAGCCGTTCAACCGATTCACTCTTGGTCAACCAATTTATCATGCAATTTCTCCGGTGCGGGCGCGTTTTTTTAAAAGGACTCTTTGAGTCTTGTAATTCTCTCCTCAAGGTCCGGGTGGGAAGCAAACAGCCTCATGAATCCCGCTTTCTTACCCGCTGCAATCTTCAGAGCTTCAAAAGAAGGCGCTCTTTTCGTGGGATCTTCGACTTTTTGCATTCTTTGCAGCGCTTCTAGCGCTGCAATCATTTTCTCTTTACCCGCTAGGAAAGCTCCTCCTGCATCGGCTTTGAATTCTCGCATTCTGGAAAAAGCGGCAACAACCATCGATCCCAGAATCATGAATACAAACTGAAATAGGAACACAAACAAATTATAACTTAAATAGGATCCCGAGGAACTGTTTTTCTCTTTACCTAGACCCGAAAATACAAAAGCAAGCACTCTTGCCAAAAACATCACAAAGGCGTTAACAACTCCTTGCACGAGAGTCATGGTGACCATATCACCGTTGGTGATGTGGGTGATTTCGTGGGAGAGAACTCCCTCGAGTTCATCTTTTGACATTCTGCGGAGTAGTCCCGACGACACCGCAATTAAAGAGTGTTTTTCGGAAGGTCCCGTTGCAAAAGCATTCGCTTCGGGGGAGTTGTATATTCCGACTTCGGGCATCCGAGTCATATGAGCGGTTCTGCAGAGTTCATGGACGGTGGAGACAAGGTTTGCAAGTTCGGGGTCCGCTATGTTTTCATCGATAATTTTGACTCCCATCATCCATTTGGCCATCGTCTTGGAAAGAAGAAGCGATATGAAAGCACCCCCCATACCCCAAACGAGGCAAAAAATCATGAGAGAAGTGTAATCAAGTCCGTACGAACGTAAGTAGGGTTTGATGTCAAAAACGCTTAAAACAATCGTCAGCATTGTGACGACAAGGATGTTGACCGCAACAAATAAAAAAATTCTTTTAGCTATAGCCATAATTGGTCTCCTTCGGTTCGATAAGGAATAATTATCTTCTACTCGAGGGATCCTGTCAAGAGGGGTGCTACTTTTCGGTATGTAGAGACTTCTTGAGCCAAACTGCCTACCTTACGATCGCGGCTTCTTGCAAAGCTTTTTTTTGGCTTAAACGAACGTATCAGGGCGGTAAGAATTCTTTTTGAATGCTGCGTATTTTACGGATAAAAATATGTGAGTTTTTTTCGGAAAAAAATTCAGCTTAACAAAGAGGACCGGAGGCCGAAAAACGGCCTCGAATATTTTATTGCATATACTTTTTAGCAACTAAAGCCGTCAAAGCAACAAGGCCCAGCACGATGGCCCCGCCTTGAACTGCTTTGACGTTGAGGTTTGTGGGGGCTTTTTTGTCAGCTAGATCTTTTGCTGCGTGCTTGTAAGAGCGATATACTCGTCTGAAGGTCGAAGAGTCAAACTTGGGTGTCGGTCTACTATCCGGTATCGGTAAATTCAGTTGCTCTATGTCCTTGAATTGTGTCTCGGCAAGCGGAGTTTGAGTGAACATGTCGCTAACATACACTAACCGTTTAAATACCCGGCTAGTGTTTTTGTCGTTTAGGATAGTTTCTTCGCTGGTTTTTAGGTAAGCTCTGATTTCACGCACGCGAGACTCTTTCTCAACGCTGTTATTTTGCGTGGTGTCGAGTTTATAAGTTTTGTTTAGTTGATCGTAGATACTTCTAGCAGGATAAATCGTCTTATAAATACAGCTCATTGGAACCCCATTGTATTTTTTTTATGATTGGCGGATGCTTTGATCTGCCAAGCGATATTTTATTGTTTTACGGATAAAAATATATAAATTTTTCATAAGGATTTGCATATTCTTATTTAAAATAATTTTTATATTAAAAATTTGAGAGGGGTGCTTAGTCGGGGAAATTACAATAGGCTTGAGTTTTTGTGTTTTAAGTTAGTAAAAATAAGAATATTTTGCCTCAAAATTGACTATTTTGAACTCATGTTAGGATCGGGACAAGCTCTTCTAAGTGCTACGAGTAAAGAAGAAAGAGCCTGCGGTTTGTGGCCTCTTTTTTTTGTTAAAGCGTCCGCTTGTTTGAAAAACTGCCAAGCTTTCGGGTAGTCGAACCTTTCGAGGCAGAGGATCGATAAATAATACTCAACCGTTGCATCGTTTGGATCAACGGCGTGATAGCGTAGAAGAACGTCGAGAGCTTCCGCTCCTTTGCCCAGCTGAAGATAAGTTGTTGCAAGCTGTAAAAGCCCCGCTCGAAACTTGGGGTATTTCTTTAACGTCTTTTGCAGAAGGGCTTCTTTCTCGAGTAGAGAGGCTCTTGTTTCATCCACTTGCAAGAAAAGGAGTTTGATCCCGTCGGCATCAACGCGTCCTTTCAGGTAGTCGTCCGGCAGAGTTTCGGAAGAGACGGCATGATCCAAAGTAAGAGGATTGACCGAAGAGAGAAGCTGCGCCCCTTCTTTTTTCTTTCCCGATAAGATGTAGTTGATTCCGAGGTATAGAGTGAAGAAAGGATCGTCCGGTATGTAAAGACGCGTTTTTTCATACAGCTCGGATGCTTTTGTAAAATCTTGTTTGCGAAGGCTGATCGAAGCTTCGTTGAAAAAAACGAGGCCTATCACTTCTTTCATAGTTCTTTGAGGTAAAGATCTGGTATTCACTCCGAGGTACACCTCGGAGGGGAGGTTTATCCCTCTTGCCGTTGTCTCTATGTTGATGAACCCGTCGGTTGAGGGGTGTCTTAAGTAGATGTGTCCGGGAGGCGTGATGATTTCCGGATGCAGATCAAGTCTTTGAGCCAAACAAAGATACAAGACTGAAACGCCGAGACACACCCCTTTTCTGCTGTCTATCACGGAAGGTAGAAAGGTGTAGAGGTCGATGTGTTTTACATCGAGAGAGTGGGGTGGATAACGAAATCCCATCTCCCGGAAAATGAAAGCATTGATCTCCGAGATCTTCTCTTCGGGAGAGGCGTTTTCGGGCAGTCTCGCTTTAATTTGAAGGGCCATCAAATCGATACTTGCTTCGTAGTCGAGCACCTTTTTCTTTTGATTCGGATCCGACTCGAATTGGTAGAGAAAAAGTGCTCTTCCCAGATCTATCTGCTCGGAAGGCAGAGCCAGTATCTCTCTTTCCGTCCACACTTTCGATCCTTGCAGAGAGCGGTTGCCGAGAGTTGAACAGATTCTTTCCATGATTTTAAGCTGCTCTTCGGTGAGATCTACTGCAGGTTCGGAAGGCTGCTTGGTGATCAGCGAGGTGATCGCTTGCAGATCGATTTTCGGCAGAACTAGCGTCGAAGAAGAGATAGGGCCTCCTCCGCAAAGGAGTCTCCAAGCTCTTTGCAGAGCAAGTTTTCCGTCGGGTGTATCCGGGTACAGTTCATAGAAAGCAAGGTTTTGTGCAATCGATAGGGGATCGAGAGACCTGTATAGGGAAGTTAACGGAGAGGGGGGAGGGAGAGTTTTACTTTGTAAGGGTAGGAAAAATACCGAGAAAAGAAAGAGTGCTTGATGAAAAATTTTCATTATTTTCCGGGACCTTTAAGAGGAGCGCTTTTTTTGATCGACTTACTTTGTTCATAAAAGGAGTAGGTGCTAACGAGTCTCGCAACCAAGATGGCAACGTAGAACTGTCCTATGATCCCTTCCAAAATTACGGCCGTTTGTCCGAAGTCTCTGACTGCAACGACGTCTCCGTATCCGATTGTCAAAAGGGTGACGAAGCTGAAATAGATCATCTCCGAAAGGTATTGCGTAAAGTAAAACAGATCTTTATGCACCGTCGTTAATAAAAAGGAACCCGGTTGAATGAACTCGATGAACCAAAAAATGTAGGCAAAAGCGATCGCTACGAAAAAATAGGCGCAGATAACCCCTTTTAATGTTTCGACAGTTACTTTGATGCGCATCAAAACGTCGTAAATGATCGTTCCGGTACAAGTGAGTGTAAAAAGAATGCTCAGTAGCACGTTTGTGATGAAGACGGCCGGATGTACGAACAAAACGTCAAGCCAGCAAAATACAATTGTCGGAACGGCCAAAATAAGTTCTAAGTTTTTGATCCGGGGAGACTGATTGCAGCGAAATATAATCGCAAAAGCCGTTGCCGTTAAAAGAAGCTTCCAGATCGCGAGGTACAAAAAACTTTGGTTATAGGGACGAAAGATTAAAAGAAAAATAAGACAAAAAAGGAGCAGGTTGTAGTTTCTTTTAAAAAAACGTATAAAAATTGATGAAATCACGCGCATCAAAAGACTCCTGTCTTCAAGAAAAGTTCATGGGTGAGGGGAGCGATCCCCCTTTCGAAGGAGCTTTTTGCGATACCCTTCCCGATTCGACGGCTTCTTTCCATTCGATCCCTTTTGCGGTAAATTGCTCCAAAAGCGTACCCAAAAGAGAGGGGCCCGTCGAGAGCGGTAAATACATTTGTAAAACAAGAGTTTGCATTTTATCCAAATAGGCAAAGAATCCGAGAGACGTATCATGAAAATTTGCTTGCAGAGCAGTGATGAGCGTTTCTTCTCGAAATTTCCCGGGCGGTACTTCCGCTACGAAACAAAGAAGAACGATTCGATCGGCTGTGTCGTCATATTCGATTTGGACCTTTACTTTATCTTTCATCCGAAGAGTGCACATCGATTCTTTTTCGGCTTGTAAACGGATCCCGAGAGTGTGTCCGAGCTGTTCGATTAAGGCGGCAAACTTATTCACTTTCTTCCTCCTCTTCTTCCTCGTCGAGTTCTTCTTCCAGTTTTTCCAAAGCTTCCAGAAAAATGGCTAGGGTGTCTTGTCTGTGTTGCTCGGACTTGAAGAGTCTCGGAGATACTTGTCTCACCGCATCGCGCATCTGAGAGAAAATGATGAGTTCGGCGAGCAGTTCTCCTTCGAGACCCATTTGGAGTCCCGCTTGAAGGACTTTGTCCGCGGAGGGAAACCGCTCCAGCAAAAAGGAAATAAACATCTTCGACAAAGATTCAAACGTGACTCTGGAAGGCAAGACGAGATCTTCTTTTTCAAAGCTTGATAAAACGAGGCGCATGCGGGATTTGAAAAACCTGTAGACACCTAAGATTGCCTGCATCGATTTGGCTTCCGAAATAAGGGTGAAAAGTTCCCCCTTTTCTATGGAGCTGCCTTTGGATTTAAGGTCGCTTCCCAAAGAGTGCAAAACAAAAGCGATCACCGTTTTGAGGTCGTTAAAATCGTATTTCTTGGTTAGATCCGAAAAAAGAGTAGCGGCATCTCTCGGGTTTTGCGTTACGTCCTTATAGAGTTCTCTAAGATTTGTCGGAGATCCGAGTCCCTGCTTTGAAAATTCCCTCGCTTGAAGACTGATATTTTTTCCTGCAAGAACCTCTCTGCCGTACATCTCTAAAAACTTTTTTTTTGCTTCCGCCAGTTTTTCGGCCAGCTCTCCGGTTGAAGTCTCAATCAAAAAGTCGAGAGCGTCGTTTGCGAGAAAAGGGTCGGGGTACGACTCTTGCAATTTACTCAAAATTTCTTCCCGAGAGTCGCTCGAGGTGATCCGTACTCTCAAATTTAACAGGGATCGGGCGAGAAGTTCGGGATTTTTCTTTTGGTATTGTTCGGCGGTTTCTTCAATGCTTTGTACTTCGAGAATCGGAGAGACCTTATCGGCTTCTTCGGATTCTTTTGCCCCGGATTGTTTCGGAGAGAGAGTTCTTTTTTCGAGCGTATCAAAATTTCTTCTTACGGCAAAAAACACGTTATCTCCAAAGGATTTCATGCTGTTTTCCGTCGCTTCTTGTACAATTTCTTCTCTTTTACCGATCGACTTTGCTCCCGCGATCTCTACTTGAGTGATACTTAAGTGTGAAGCGTCGGTCATATTCTCTTGTTATCCTATTTTTAAGACAGCTGTACCCTGCCGAGCGGTTGTATTCGAATTTCCTGTACCACTTCTTGATACGAGATCACTGCAAGGTCGGGGAACTCGCTCTCGATCAATTTGCGAACGAAACGTCTTACGTCGATTGCGGTTAAAAGAACGGGAGGTTGTCCTCCTATCGGAGTCGGTACGACGGTACTTCGAATCGCATGTAAAATGAGCTGCACGGAGTCGGGATCGAGAGCAAGATACGATCCTGCCGAAGTTTGTTTGATCGCTCCTCTCACCAGATCTTCAATTTCGGGGTCCAGAAGATAGACCGACAGAACCGATTGTCCCAAAGAGTATTTATAGCTTATATATCTTTTTAGGGAAGATCGGACATATTCGGTGAGCAAAACGACGTCTTTTTCGGTCTGCGCCCATTCGCTCAGAGCTTCAAGAATCGTTCTAAGGTCTTTAATCGAAATTTGCTCCTGGATCAACCTGCGGAATATGTCGGTTAATTTTTGCAAGGGGACAAGCCTTGTTACCTCTTTAATTAAATCGGGATACGATTTTTCCACGAATTCCAAGATTCCGCGCACCTCTTGGATACCCAAAAACTCGCTTGCGTAGTGTTTGTAGAAATATGAGAGATGGAGGATCATCACATCGAGCGGTTTCCAATATTTGATACGCGCTTTTTTCAAAATCTCTTCGTATTTAATATCGACCCAAAGAGAGGGGAGCCCCAAAGAGTTTTTTGTCGTGGTGAAGGGTAGGTTAAATTTACGGAGGGTTTCCGGACTTTCGTTCGTCAGCAGCGAATCTTGAAGGATCTTACCCCGCAAAATGGGCACTTCGTTGAGGGAGATCGAGTATTCATCGGGTTCGAGTTGAGCCGAATCCGTTTTAATGTGAACTCCCGGAAATCGTACGCCGAGATCTTGGTATAGAGCATGGCGCATTTTGGGGATCATATCGTCTATAAAAGTAGCATCCCCTTTCTCTTTTTTTAAGGCGCTCGAAAGGTTTTTTCCTATTTCCAATATGACGGGAAGAGTGAGAGCATAGTCATCTTGTCCTCCTCTTACCACCGTATGTCCCGGGACGTCGGTTGCAATCGAAGCTGCGGCAAGCAGGCCGGATCCTTTGCGATCCAATTTGTTAGCCCTATACCAAACGGTGAAGGCTACCGAACCTAAAACAATCGCTACGACGAAAAAGATAACGGACGGGAATCCTTCAATGAAACCCATTAAAAAGACAACAAGTGCGGCGATCATGAGAGCTTTGGGCTGTCCGAGTAATTGAGAGGAGATTTCGGATCCCAAGTTGGTGTCTTTTTTGTCGCTCGATACCCTCGTTGTGACGATACCCGCGGTCAGCGAGATGAGTAAAGACGGAATCTGGGATACAAGTCCGCCCCCGATGGAGAGGAGGGTATACACTTGAGCCGCTTGCAAAGCACTCATTCCGTGCATTGTGATACCGATGATAAGTCCGCCGACGATGTTAATCGCCGCAATCACAATACTTGCAATAACGTCCCCTTTAACGAACTTCATCGCACCGTCCATCGCTCCGTATAACTGGCTTTCCTTAGTCAAAGCGAGTCTGAGGTCTCTGGCTTGGGAAGAATCGATGATACCGCTTCGCATGTCGGCATCGATACTCATTTGCTTACCCGGCATCGCATCCAAGGTAAAACGAGCTGCCACCTCGGCTACTCGCTCGGCACCTTTCGTGACGACGATAAACTGAACGATCGTGATGATTAAGAATATCACGGCTCCCACGACGAAGTTTCCTCCGACGACGAAGTTTCCGAAAGCGAAAATGATATGACCCGCATCCGCGTGAAGAAGAATCTGTCTTGTGGCCGAAATTTCAATCCCGAGGCGAAACAAAGTTGTGATCAAAAGCAAAGAGGGGAAGATCGAGAGTTGAACGGCTCTCGGAATATACAAAGAAACCATCAGCAAAGAAACGGAGATCGTTAAGTTCAGCGCGATCAGGTTATCCAAAATATCCGGAGAGACCGGAATGATGATCATCATAATCAGTATGATGATGAATAGCGCAAGGATAATATCGCTCGATTGATTGATTAGATTATGAGCTTTTCCGCTCCCGAGCAATCTAAGAGTTTTATCGAAAAAATTTTTCATTTAAAAAGGTCCGAACTTATAACTTCATTATTTTCCAACCCTTCAAGCCAACGTAGAATTTCCGCCACGGCTTCATAGGTCTCTTCAGGTATATATTGGTTTAATACCCCTTTTTCAAAAAGCGTCTGCGCTAAAGCAACATTTCTCATAATAGGGATATTATAATCCACTGCTAATTTTATAATCTGCTCCGCAACGGGTCCCTTTCCCATTGTGACGATCCGGGGCGCTTTTTCAGCCTTTTCATCGTAAGAAACGGCAATTGCGAGGTGAACCGGATTTGTGATCACGGCTCTTGATCGTTTTACCGAAGAGGGACCTTCTTGGTAAGCGATCTCTTGAGCGAGTTGTTTTCTTTTTCCCTTGATATGAGGATCACCTTCGGTATCCTTATACTCTTGCTTTACCTCGAACTTTTCCATCTTCATTTCTTTGGCAAAGTTCTTTTTCTGATAGACAAGGTCGGCGATTGCTATCAGCAAGAAAAACAATCCGACTCGGATGACAACCTGCACCAAGAAGTTATCGAATACAAGAGCAATCCCGTAAACGGGTAAAGCGGCCGTACCGATAATCTCCGGTATGCTGCCCCACATCGCGGAGTAGATTAATAGTAAAGCACCGGTTATTTTTAAAATAGACTTAACTAATTCAAAAAGCGTTTTTAGTTTAAATAAGTTTTTTAGATTGGTAATCGGATTGAGTTTTTTTAAATCCGGTTTCATCGATTCAAAAGAGAACAAGGGTCCGATAATTAAAAAGCTGATAAATACTCCCACAATAGTTGTGAGAAGAGCGATCGGAATGCTCGTGTTAAAAATAACGATCAAAGATTGTGTAAGAGCCCCCGGAATCCGATCTTGAAGATTCTTAAACTCTCCGACAGCTTTAAAATTTACAACGATGAAAGAAGCTAATTGCTCGAATAAATATCCGGATAGAACAAGGGTCGTTGCAATCGAAACGATAAAGGTAAAGGCAGAAGAAAAGTCTTGAGATTTGGCAACTTGCCCCTTTTTTCTTGCATCTCGCAATTTTTTCGGGGTTGCCTGCTCGGTCTTTTCGGCCATTTTCTTTTACTCCTTAAAGAGGCAATCTAATCATGATCCGAAAGAGCGGTCAAGAAAAATTATTACGAACCGAAAAAAGGTTGATCGGAAGACCTCCGTTTTTAAAAGAAAGCTCGCAGCGAGTTTCAAAACCCGCATCCAGCAGCGGTTTTTCTTCCGGGTAGAGCAACCGGCAAGAAGCGTATCTCTCGCATTTATCTCGAAGGAAAGCTCCCATACTCAAAAGAAGAGACCGGGAGGTTTCGAGCCTTTTTCCGTAGGGGGGGTTGCTCATGATATAATCGGGCTTTGAAGAGGGGCTGTAGTGTTCGATGTCTTCGTAGTGAATCTCCACCGCAGAAGCAAATCCGAGTTTGCGTAAATGGGTTTTACAGATATCGGAAGCTTCCCTATTTTTATCCGATCCGAAAAACCTCCTTTTTTCAATAGGGACTCTCTTTGCATCTTGATCGTTTCTCCAGTTTGTCCAATGGTCTTTATCAAACTCCGGAAGGTGGAAGAAACCCCATTTTTTGCGCAGAAACCCCGGGGGAGTATCAGTTGCAATCATGGCAGCTTCGACGAGGAAAGTTCCCGAACCGCAGAAAGGGTCGCAAAGGACCTTTTCTCTCGTATAGCCGGTATACAGTAAAAGAGCGGCGGCTAAAGATTCGTGTAAGGTAGCTTCGGTGTTGACGTCCCGCCAGCCCCTTTTATGCAAGGGAGCTCCCGAAGTGTCGACATATAAAGTAGCTTTTCCTTTTTGGATGAAAAGATTGAGCTGCACGTCCGGAAATTGTTTATCGACGGACGGTCTCGATCCCGTTGTATCTCTGAAGAAATCGCAGATTGCGTCTTTCACAACCAAGGAAGCAAACAGACTGTTGGTAAGGTTTGGATGAGTTACGTTTGCATCGATTGCAAAGGTTGTGCTCACGCTCATGAACTCGGACCAGGGAAGACGTCTGCAGTTTTGGTATAAGTCTTCCTTGTCTTTGCAAAGAAATTGAGTGATCGGCCACAAAACTCTTGTGGCAATCCGTGAAAGGTAGTTGACGAGGTAGATATTTTCTCGGTTTTTCGGGATGAATACTCCGCAAAATCCTTCCGCTACCTGCTCTATTCCGAGTTCTCTAAGTTCTTTTCGCAGGAGAAATTCAAAGCCGTGAGGGCACGTGACAAATAGTTGTTTCATAGTTTTAATTGTGAAAAAATAAAATTACATCTCCGTCTTTTACGATATATTCCTTTCCTTCGGAGGCGGCTTTTCCGTTTTCTCTCGCTCCCGCTCTACCGTGATATTTAACCATATTGTCGAAAGAAATTACTTCCGCTCGAATGAAGCCTTTTTGCAGATCGGAGTGGATTTTACCCGCGGCTTCGTTGGCGGGAGTTCCCGAACGAATCGTCCAAGCTTTCGTTTCGATCTCTCCCGTTGTGATATAAGTAATGAGTCCAAGTAAGGAAAAGCTTGCCTTCACAAGCCTGTTGAGTCCCGTTTCTTCGAGCCCCAAGCTTTGCAGGAATTCTTTGGCTTCGGCATCGCTCAATTGCCCCACTTCTTCTTCCAGCTTGGCGCAAATCGGCACAACGACGCTCCCTTCTTTCGCGGCAAACTCGCGTACTTTCTGCACGAGCGGGTTTTCAAAAGTCGGTAAACAATCTTCCGATACGTTTGCCGCATAGAGAACCTTTTTGTTTGTAAGAAAAGGATAAAGAGAGAGAATCTTGCTCTCTTCTTCGGAAAGACTCAAGGTGCGCAGAAGTTTTTCGCCGTTTAAATGCTCGATTGCTTTCTTGAGTACGCTTACGGCTTCTGCTGCTTCTTTATTGCCTCTTGCTTGCTTTTCCATTTTGGAGCAGGTGTTTTCGGCCATCTGCAAATCGGAGAGGATGAGCTCGAGATTGATAATCGCGATATCTCGGATCGGATCTACCCCGCCTTCTACGTGAATGACATCGTCGTTTTCAAAACAGCGTACGACGTGAACGATGGCATCCGTTTCTCGGATGTTTGTTAAAAATTTATTTCCGAGTCCCTGTCCTTCGGATGCGCCTTTTACGAGGCCCGCGATATCTACGAAAGTAACGGTTGCAGGAATGATTTTCTTGCTCTTCGAGATCGCCGAGAGCTTTGCAAGTCTCGGATCGGACACTTCTACGATTCCGACGTTCGGGTCTATCGTACAGAAGGGGTAGTTTTCGGCGGGAGCACCTTTCTTGGTCAGAGCGTTAAAAAGGGTCGATTTACCGACGTTCGGAAGGCCTACGATTCCGCAAGTTAAATTACTCATAATAAAGAAGGACTCCTGTTAAGAAAAACGATAATTCTATAATAACTCTTGAAAAAAAGAAACAAGATATTTAGAAAAAGTCTCTATAGACTTGAGAGAGGTAAAGGGGGAGGATTTGGAGAAAAAAGAACGCTTCCGTCAATACAGTTTTCAAGCAGATAAGAGCCTGACCTGGTTCTGGTCAGTTCGCAAAGATGGGCCCCGCAGCCCAAATCCAAACCGATATCTTCGGCAAGACTTCGGATGTAGGTTCCCTTCGAGCAGGCAACCCTTACGGTTAGATACGGATACGCATATTCGATAAGTTTGACGTCTACGGTTACTTTATTGGCTTTTCTCTCTATTTCTATGCCTTTTCTTGCAAGTTGATAGAGTTTTTTACCGCCGACTTTTTTTGCCGAAAACATAGGGGGGGTTTGCAGAATCTCTCCTTGGAATTTGGAAAGAACTTTATGAACTTCCTCGGAGGAGGGGACGATATCGGATTCCGATATGACGGCACCTTCCGAGTCGTAAGAATCGGTTCGAATGCCGAAGTGCAATTTGCCGACGTATTCCTTATCCGCATGTAAAAAAGAATCGGAAAGGCGGGTGTATTGCTTACCGATGAGAAGGATCATCACCCCGGTTGCAAGGGGGTCCAAAGTTCCCGCATGTCCAACCTTACGAACCCCGGTGATTCTTCTAACTGCACCCACAAGGCTAAACGAAGTTTTTCCTTTAGGCTTATTGACCGTGAGAACTCCCGAGACGGGACTAGAGGACGGATTCATCGAATCCGGGACGGTTTTTCTGCTCGTTTCGAATCTTACCCAAAATGGTATCGATTGCCGCGTACTTGTCGGCGGAATCGTCGAGTTTGAAAGTGAGAGAAGGGAAATATCGCATAACGACTTTTTTGGAAGCGTTGATCGCTATAAATCCCGCCCCCGATTGAAGTGCGTCGAGCGTTTTTTTCTTCTCTTCGGGAGTGCCGATTACGCTGATATACACTTTAGCGTGTTGCATATCTCTTGTAATATCTACGGAAGTGACGGTGATCAACGACCCGAGTCTCGGGTCTTTTACATCTTTACCAACCACTTCGGAGATGACTTCTTTAAGGAGAGAATTCAATCTCTCCGTTCGCTTTTTGTTTGCCATAGATCCTAAGTCAATTCTTGTTCCAGATAGATAATTTCATAAGCTTGAATTCGATCATCTTCCATGTAGTCACCGAAGCCTTGTAAGATAATACCGCACTCATGCCCTTTGGAAATCTCTTTTACGTCTTCTTTCACTCGTTTTAAGGAGGCTATCGGACCTTTCCAAATGACTTCTTTATTTCGGACGAGTCTTGCTTGGCAATTTCTTCTGATCAATCCGTCGGTGACTTGGCAGCCTGCGATGTTACCGATCTTGGAAGATTTAAACACCGATCTGACGAGAGCTTCTCCGAGTTCATTTTCTTGAGGAATTTTGTCAAGAAGCGCCGTCATCAATTCTCTTACGTCGTCAACTGCGTGATAGATAATATCATGAAGTCGAACGTCGACTTTATTCTGTTTGATAAGACTTTCCGCATGACTTTCTACACGAGTATGGAAACCTATAATGGTCGCTTTCGAAGTTGCCGCGTATTGGATGTCCGACTCGGAAACCTCCCCGACGCCTTCCGCAATGAAAGTGATTTCCACTTTATCGCCGGGAAGTTTACGTAGGGAGGCTTTAAGAGCTTCGAGAGATCCTTGTACGTCCGCTTTGAGGATAAGTCTTAGGCTCTTCTTCGATTTCGAGTCGGCTTTATCTTGAAGCATATTTTCTAAAGAAGCCTTCTTCTTCTGCAGAAGAAGAACATTTTTTTGCCCCTCTCTTTTCTCCGAAATCTCTTTAGCTTCTTTTTCGTTTTTAACGACGATAAATTCGCTTCCTGCCGTCGGAACCCCCGACAGTCCCGTGATTTTTACCGGGGTGGAAGGTCCTGCTTCCAAAAGCTCTTTTCCGTGCTCGTCTCGCATCGTTTTAACTTTCGCGTACAGTTGATCGAACACCAAAGAATCGCCGAGGCGAAGCGTTCCGTTTTGAACGAGTATGGTAGCAACGGCTCCGAGTCCTTTATGCATCTCGGATTCAATAACGACTCCGCGCGCTCTTGTATTCGGATTTGTCTTGAGCTCGAGAACTTCCGCTTGAAGTGCAAGCATTTCGAGGAGCTCTTTTATCCCTTGTCCCGTAGTAGCCGAACAGTTTACGGTGATTACGGATCCGCCCCATATTTCGGGCAGCAGGTTTTGATCCGCGAGCTGCCGATAGACAGTCTCCGGATCGAAATTCGGTTTGTCGCATTTGTTGATTGCAACAACCAAACAAACTCCCGCTTTCTTGGCTTGTTCTATAGCTTCTAAAGTTTGGGTTTTAATCCCTTCGTCTCCCGCAACGACGAGAACGACGATGTCGGTTACGTCGGCACCCCGCTCTCTCATTGAAGAAAAAGCTTCGTGTCCCGGCGTATCCAAAATTGTGATTACTCCGACGGCCGTATGGCACTTAAAGGCTCCGATGTGTTGAGTAATGGCTCCTGCTTCGGAGGCTGCAACGTTGGATTTGCGGATTGTATCGATCAAGCTTGTTTTTCCGTGATCCACGTGTCCCATAAACGTGACGATCGGTGGGCGTAATTGGAGAAGAGATTCTTCCGTACCGGAAACTTCTTCTTTAATACTCTTCCCCGTAACGCGAATTCTTTCCTCTTCGGAAGTGTCGATCGTTAATTCACATTCAAATTCATGACCCAAAAGCTGCACTGTTGTTTCATCGTCGAGGTAGTCGTTTAACGTAAGGATAACGCCTTGCATGAACAATTTGGCTACCAGTTGGGAAGCTTTCAGTTTCATTGCGGCTGCGAGATCCTTAACGGTAATCGGCAAGCGAACTTTTAATTCCTTCGGACGAATGATCTCGTCTTCCAGCTGCTGTTTAGTTTTTATTGCTTTTCTTTTTCTCCAGCGCTCGTCATCGCCTTGTCTGAGACCTTGTCTGTCTCTAACGTCAAAAGTTCTCCCGTCGCTGCTTTTTTTTAGGGTTTTGCCGTCTTTTTCCGTGTTGAAATGAGGCGTCGTTTTCTTATGATGTTGCTGCTGTTGCTGAGGAATGTCCTTAGGCGGTTCTTTGATGGGAGGTAAGGACGGAGAGCGAGGTCTGAAATCGCCTCCCGCACCGGGTCTGAAAGGCGGGCGAGGAGTAAAACCCTCTCTTCTCGGGTAAGGAGCGCTTCCTTCCGCTCTGCGTGGATAGGGAGAAGAACCGTCGGTTCTCGGTTGGTAAGGATTAGAACCTTCTCTTCTTTGATAAGGAGCTCCGTTGCCCTGGTAAGGTGTTCTCGGAGGATAGGAAGAATTACCTTCCCTTCTTTGGGAAGAAGCGGATCCTTCGGGTCTCGGTTGGTAAGGAGTGGCTCCTTCTCTTCTTTGATAAGGAGCTCCGCTGCCCTGATAAGGTGTTCTCGGAGGATAGGAAGAATTGCCTTCCCTTCTTTGATAAGGAGCGGATCCTTCGGATCTCGGTTGGTAAGGAGTAGTTCCTTCTCTTCTTTGGTAGGTGGAGCTGCCGTCCGTTCTAGGAGGGTAAGAAGAATTACCTTCCCTTCTTTGGTAAGGAGTAGATCCTTCCGTTCTCGGAGGATAAGAAGGAGGGGGATCTCTTCTCGAATAAGGGGTGCTCCCTTCCGCTCTGCGAGGATAAGAGCCTTCGGGAGAGCTATAAGAGGGCCTTGTCTCACCCTTTTCTTCCGTATCGGAATCGCTTCGAGCTTCTCGAGGAGAGCTGTCTTCGGACGAGAGATCTACTTTTTTTTTCGGCTCGCTTTTCGGTGTTTCGGTAGAATGTATCTTTTCCGGAGCGACCGGCTCGGAGATAGTCTCACGTTCCGGTTTTTGTTCCGAAACGATTTCCGTAGGTTGCTCTTCTTTAGGTTGCTTGGCCGCCTTTTTAGCGGGGGCCTTCTTAGGCGCGCTTAATTTCAGAGCTTCGGCGAGCTGTGCGTTTTTGATATTGAGTTTCAGGTTTTTAGCCAAAGGTTACATCCTTGTTTTTCGAATTTGCTCTAAAATTTTATCAGCCATCTCCAGGCTAATCTCCGGGATAGTTGCGAGCTCTTTCGAGGTTGCGCTTAAAACTTTTCGGAGGGTGTCATAACCTCCGGCTACCAGGCTTTGTACGATAAGAGGGCTCATTCCTTCGATGGAGAGCTCTTCGTCCAATTCCGGGTTGTCGAGTTGCGCCATTTTTTCTCTTTCCAAGTTGGAAGAGGCTTGATAATCGCTTGCTTTCTGCACTTGAATTTCAAGGCCGATCAATTCTCCGTTAAGACGAGCATTCATTCCTCTTTTTCCGAGAACCGTAGGATAGAACTCATCTTCCACTACTACGAAGACCGTTCTTCCGTCTTCCGAAACGGAAATTCTTCTCGGTTCCACCGGAGATAATGCGCTCTTCAGCAGTTTAATCGGGTCATCGGAATACGGAATAATATCGATTTTTTCGTTGTTCAGTTCTCTTATTATATTCTTCACTCGAGAGCCTCTTACTCCCACACAAGCTCCTACCGGATCAATTTTCGGATCGGAAGACTTCACTGCGAGTTTTGTTCTATATCCCGCATCGCGAACGATTCTTTCGATTGTAACGGTTCCGTCTTTCAATTCGGGGACTTCGAGGGCAAAAAGCTGCTCCACGAAAGCCGGATGACTTCTGGAAAGAACTACTTCGGCACCGCCGTTATCGGTATCTTTTACTTCGTATA
>Ga0116227_10003228_pt1 | contig 36496 bp, 31 predicted proteins | sample S1TSphgellanicum_FD_89693 | JGI IMG/M metagenome (GOLD analysis project Ga0116227, IMG submission 89693) | Host-associated microbial communities from peat moss isolated from Minnesota, USA - S1T2_Fb - Sphagnum magellanicum MG | ecosystem: Host-associated > Plants > Peat moss > Unclassified...
AACGGCGTTTCGCCTCGCTCGATATAGCGGGAAATATTCTCGATCATGACGATGGCGTCGTCGACCACGAAACCGGTGGCGATGGTGAGGGCCATCAAGGTCAGGTTGTTGAGAGAGAAACCGGCGAGGTACATGAAGCCGAAGGTGCCGATGAGTGACAGCGGCACCGACAGGCTCGGGATGATCGTGGCCGGAACACTGCGCAGGAACACGAAGATCACGGCGACGACCAGCGCCACCGCCAGCATCAATTCAACCTGCACGTCATGCACCGAGGCGCGGATGGTGGTGGTGCGATCCGAAATCACGCTGACATCGACGGCACTCGGCAAGCTGTCACGCAATCCCGGCAACAGCGCTTTGATGCGATCCACCACCTCGATCACGTTGGCGCCAGGCTGGCGCTGGATGTTGAGGATCACCGCTGGCGTCTTGTTCATCCACGCGCCGAGGCGGGTGTTCTCCGCATCCGAAACCACCTTGGCGACATCGCCCAGGTAAATCGGCGCGCCGTTGCGATAGGCGATCACGATCTTGGTGTATTCCTCGGGCGACTTCAGCTGGTCGTTGGCATCAATCGTGTACGCGCGCGCCGGTCCGTCAAAGCTGCCTTTGGCACCGTTGACGTTGGCGTTGCCGATGGCGGTGCGCAGGTCGTCGATGTTGAGGCCATAAGACGCCAGCGCCTTCGGGTTGGCCTGCACGCGAACGGCGGGGCGTTGCCCGCCGCTGATGGTGACCAGGCCGACGCCGCTGAGCTGGGAAATTTTCTGGGCCAGGCGGGTGTCGGCGATATCCTCGACCTGCGTCAGCGGCATCGTCGCCGACGTCAATCCCAGCGTCATGATCGGTGTGTCGGCCGGATTGACCTTGCTGTAGATCGGCGGCGAAGGCAGGTCGCTGGGCAACAGGTTGCCTGCGGCGTTGATCGCGGCCTGCACTTCCTGCTCGGCGACATCGAGGCTCAGCTCAAGGTTGAACTGCAAGGTGACAACCGATGCGCCAGCCGAACTGGTCGATGACATCTGGTTGAGGCCCGGCATTTGCCCGAGCTGGCGCTCCAGTGGCGCCGTCACCGATGAAGTCATGACATCCGGGCTCGCGCCGGGATACAGCGTCACGATCTGGATGGTCGGGTAATCGACCTCCGGCAGCGCAGACAGCGGCAGCAGGCGATAGGCCAGTGCGCCTGCCATCAGGATCGCCGCCATCAGCAGCGATGTCGCGACTGGCCGGAGGATGCAGGGCCGTGAAGGATTCATGGGCAGGGTCGATTAGAGGCAGCAACCAGCAGAAGTGACGCGCGACATGAGGCGCGCATCAGTTCGCTGCAGCGTCGCGTTTCTTGCGATGCTGCGACTTGTCGCCGCTCTTGCCAGCCTTGGCAGCGTCCGGCGGTGGTACGCTCGGCAGCTTGATCTTGGAGCCATCACGCAGCTTGTCGACGCCGTCGATCACGACCTTATCGCCAACGGCGAGGCCATCGGTGACTTCAGTGTTGTCGCCTTCAACCGCGCCAACCTTGACCTTGCGTACCGATACCGTCGAGTCTGAATTGACCAGGTACACGTAGGCGCCCACCGCGGCGGAGCCCTGCTGGATTGCGGCGCTGGGCACCAGCGTCACGCCGTGTTTCACCGCCAGCAGCATGCGGATGTTGACGAACTGCTGCGGGAACAGTTTTTCATCCTTGTTGGCAAACTGCGCCTTGAACTTGATCGAGCCCGTGGTCGGATCAATCTGGTTATCGAAGGTCAGCAGACTGCCGCTGTCGAGTAGCGCGGTGTGTCCGCGATCGAAGGCGTCCACCTTCAGCGGTTTGCCGCCAGAAAGCTCTGCCAATACGGACTGCAGGTTGTCTTCCGGCAGGGAAAATACCGCAGTGATTGGCTTGAGCTGGGTGATGATGACGACGCCGTTGGCGTCGGTAGGATTGGCGACGTTGCCGAGGTCAATCTGGCGCAGGCCAACACGGCCGCTCACGGGCGCGGTGACGCGTGAATAGGTCAGATTCAATTTGGCGCTGTCGACGGCGGCCTGATCCGTCTTCAGTGCGGCTTCGTACTGCTTGACCAGCGAGGCCTGCGTATCGACCTGCTGCTTGGCGATAGAGTCCTGCGCGAACAGCGTGGTGTAGCGTTCCAGATCAATGCGCGCGCTGTCGAGCAGCGCCTTGTCGTGATCCAGCTGCCCCTGCGCCTGGGCCAGCTGAACCTGGTAGGGACGCGGGTCGATCTCGGCGAGCACGTCACCGGCTTTTACTTCCTGTCCTTCCTTGAAGCGGATGCTCATGACCTGCCCGGCAACGCGGGTATGCACGATCACCGTCGCCAGCGGCGTCACGGCGCCGAGGCCATTGAGATAAAGATTGATATCGCCGCTGCGCGCTGTCGCGGTATTCACCGTCATCGCGGCGTCTGCGCCGCCCTTGCGGCCACCGGCGGGTGCCGCAGGCTGGTTCTTGGCCGACCAGATGATCCAGGCGATGCTGGCGATGACCGCCACCCCCACAAGCCACCAGAGTTTGCTGCGGCGCTTGCGAGGCGCGCCCGTAGCGCGCTGATAGGGAGAGGCCTGTTCCGGTCCTGCGGTCATCTGCGAAATCCTGATTGATCAATGAGTGCCTTGCCGCCCCGTTTTCGGAGGATGCATCCAAACAACGCAAGCTTGCGCGTTAAGACACTAGATTAATGTAAAGGATGCGCAAAGATATGAAATTGCACAGTTAAGATTTGTAAGAGTGCGGCTGGAGCGGAGGCCTCGCCCCCGCAACACCAAACCTCTAAACAGCCACGCCAGATCAGCACGCAGAAAGCAGGAGCGGTTGCCGAGGCGCTCCTACAAAACACGAGAAGCGCTTTGCCCTACTTCTCTTCCACCGTATTGATAATCGCCCCCGCCATCTGGAACGGCTTCCCGCCCAGCCTCTTCGCCAGCGAAGCCGGTAAATGCTTCTTGTCCATCTGGATGATCGAGACCTGCGCAAAGCCATTGCCATTGGGGGACTGGCCCGACCACGATTCCGCCACCGGACCGCCATCCTTGCTGCGCGCCGGGCGGATGCCCATCGCCGTCAGCTTGTCGCTCTGTGGCACCAGCGCGTGCGCACCCGCATCAAGCGAGGCGGTGGAAGCCTGCAGGTCAATCCAGGTATTGAAATCATGCTTGAGCAGCGGCTGCGCGAGGAAATTCACCAGCGGATTTTCCAGGGCACGCTGCGCCAATGCGGTGGTGCGCTGGCTCAGGCTGAGGCCTTTGCCACTGCTGCCGTGGCCAATCGCCTTGACGTCACTCTTGTTGCCGGGCGCTGCGAGCGCGGGGCGCAGGGCGGCGAAGTTGGTTTGCACATGGGCGCGCAGGCGGACCCGTTCGCCATCACCATGCGGCTCGGTGACCAGGTGAACGTTGACCTTCCACAGCGGCGCATCGGCCCCGGCCACCGGCACCTCGGCGGCAAATGAAAGCTCTTCACGTTCCGGCACGGATGATTCCGGCGCGCTGACGCCGATGGCCTCAAGCCCTTTGCGGATGCGGTTTAAAATGCCCATAGGCCAAGACTCAGCAAATTTCCAACATGACGTCCCAATGTTACCGCTTTATCGTCACCGGCCGCGTCCAAGGCGTCTATTTCCGGCAATCGACGGCGGATCAGGCCCGCCAGTTGGGCTTGAGCGGCTGGGTGCGCAACCTGCCGGATGGCCGTGTCGAAGGGCTGGCCAGTGGGCCGGACCCCGCGCTATCCGCGTTAAAAACATGGCTGGAGCGTGGTCCGGCCAGGGCGCGGGTGGATGATCTGCAATGGATGCCCGATGAACCGTATTCCGGATCGGGATTCGAGGTGCGGCGCTGATCAGTGCTGCATGGCCCTGAGCGCCAGCAGGCGCTCGGATAATTCCTTGCGGTTATTGGCGTCGAAACGCGCGTAGATCTGGCGGCCGTGATAAATCGCCGTATTGATACTGATGCCACAGCGCTCGGCGATTTGCCGGTGCGATTCCCCGCGTGCCAGCCAGTAACAGATTTCGATTTGCCGCGGCGGAAGACTGCTGCGGCGAGCCGCTTCGATCAGGCGCAATGCCACTGGCACGTCATGCGTCACGCTGATGCCGTAGGCCATGGCATGGTGTCCGGCTGAAATGTGTTCCGCAGCATTTTCCAGCGTTGCGTCGAGGAGGTGTGCCCTGAAGTTGAAGCGCCCCCAGGGGCTGATCTTGTCCAGAACCGGTGGCGGCGCCGCGTGATCCGGATGATTGATCTGGCGGATTGACCGCAGCATCCGCAACAGATCTTCCGGCAAGCTGCCTTTCTGGCGCCAGTACTCGCCAAAGGCGAGCGTCATCAGCCGCCCGGCGTTCGGCGAGCAATGACGCAGACGCAGATCGCCGCCAATCACGAGCAGGGCATTTTCCTGGTTGTCGTATTCCAGGGTTGCCGTGGCAGCGCGCGGTTCCAGGGCATGGGCAATCCAGTGTTGCACGCGTGCCATCGGCCGCAACTCGGCGCGCGAGACCAGCTGGTTGTGATGCTTGCGTGAGTCGCGCCCCAGGATCAGGCGGCCCAGCGGTTGGCCGTTGCGCAAGCGTGGCAGCAGGCGCGCGCCATCGTCGCCGCCAGCGGGGCGCAGCGCTTCGTGATGAAAAGCGTGGTGCAGATAATCCGAGCGCGAGATCCGCATGGATTCCGCCATGGGTGTTGGGCCAAACTCATAGAGCTCGGAGTTGCGCCGCGAGCGCATGACCTCGTTCTCCAGCTGCAGGAAATAGGGATGAGCGATCATCGGCGTCAAAACCTTGTCTGCATTCTGCTCGTCGATGAAAAAGTGATAGTCACCATCGGCGGTGGTGTGGTCGTAGATGCCGACATTGAAAGAGAACAGTGCGTGCAGTTCTGTCATCAGCATCGGCACGAGCTGCGGGCCGCTGATGTCCAGCGCTGCTAGTTGTTTTATGCGTGCGGAGGCGCGCGCTGTAGCCCTGGAATTTGACATCGATTCTCTCAATAGCGTACCGCACTCTGCGACAGCAAGCTCTCTACTAATTCCTTGCGGTTGCTGACATTGAAGCCCGCGTAAATCTGGCGGCTGTGATAAATCGCGGTATTGATGCTGATGCCGCAATGTTCAGCGATTTCCCGATGTGACCAGCCTCTTGCCAGCCAATAACAGATTTCACTTTGCCGCTGCGACAATGCGCAGTTGCGAACGGCTTCAATCAAACGCAATGCCATCGGGATTTCATGCGTTACCGTGATGCCGTAAGCGTGGACGCGCGTATTCGTGGAAATGTGTTCCGACACATTTTCCGGGGTGGCATTGAGAATATGCGTTCTGAAGCTGAAGCGTCCCCAGGGACTGATTTTGTCCAGAACCGGAGGGCGTGCCAGGTGTTCGGGATGATTGATCTGCTGCAGCGAACGCAGCATCTGCAGCAAGTCGCCCGGCAGCACGCCGTGGTGCCGCCAGCGACTGCCAAATGCGAGTGAGATCAGGCGTTCGGCATTCGGCGATAAATGTTGCAGGCGAAGATCCCCACCGACGACGAGCAATGCGGTTTCCCGGTTGTCGTATTCCAGCGTTGGGACCGCAGTCCGGGGTTCCAGTGCGTGCGCAATCCAATGTTGTACGCGCGTCATCGCTTGCAGATCCGCACGGTTGATGATTTGACCGTGATGCTTGCTGGAGTCGCGGCCCAGCAGCATGCGTCCGACAGGCTGGCCATTACGCGAGCGCGGCAGAAAGCGCGCGCTGTCATCACCTCCGGCCGGGCGTAGTGCTTCGGTATAGAAGGGATGTTTCAGGAATTCCGAGCGCGGCACATGCATGGCCTCGGCCATCGGGGTGGGGCCGAACTCGCAGTAGATTGATTCCTCTGCGGAGCGCATAACTTCATTCTCCAGCACTACGTAGAGGGGATCGACACTCTGAGGCGTCAGTTGCCTGGCGGCATGCTGCTCATCCACAAAGTAGTGATAACTGCCATCGGCGGCCGTGTGGGCGTAGATGCCGACCTCAAACGGCAGCAGGGCGTGCAGTTCCTGCAGCAGCAAGGGGGCTAGCTGCGGTCCGCTGATATCCAGCGTAGCCAATTGCCGGATGCGTGCTGATGCGCGCGCAGTGGCCCTGAGATTCAACATCGCACGCCCCTGTGAAGCCAGTGGTATTGCTGCCCTTTGTCCTTGCGGCCATTTTTATATGGCCTTTATGACATTTGTAGTCTTAACAAGGACTTTACGCAATTCCTATCAGCCCTGATGGGGCGCGGATCTCACCTCCCAAGCTATCTCTATCGAGCGGCCGCGGCTTTTTGTCGAGGCGACCACACATTCAGGGAGATAGTCATGACGGTTCAAAAAGCATCAAAAACAAAAGGTTCGCGCAGTGGCATGCCGACCTTCCGCCGCCACCTGCTGGTAGCTGCCATAGCCATGAGTTTTTCCGCGCCGACGGCTTATGCAGGTGCGACGGACGGCGGTACTGCAAACGACCCGAATGCCGTGGCTGTTGGACCGGGATCGGTTGCCAATGATGTCAACTCCATTGCCGTCGGTCCCGAGGCTTTGTCATCCGGGGAGGGCTCTATTGCCATCGGCGGTGGTCCGACCTTTGTCGACCCGGTTAGCGGTTTGACGGTTTACCCTGCTCAAGCCATTGGCCAGGGCAATGTCGCGGTGGGCGGGGGATTTGCGAATGGCCCGGATCCGATCAAAGGCGCAGTTGCCAACGGTAGCTACGGTGCTGTCGCCGTGGGTGCGCATAGTCAGGCGACAGAGAGTGCTGCTACGGCGGTGGGCTTCAGTAGCGACGCTACGGCGCAGAGAGCCAGTGCTTTTGGCAATGCGACTTCTGCTACGGGTGAAGGCTCGACAGCCATCGGCAATGGGGCCGCGGCAACGAAATTCGGGGCCAGCGCCGTTGGCAGCAGCAGTACTGCAAGTGGCTCAGACGCTGTCGCTGTAGGACGCCTGGCTACTGCCGACGGCGGCGCCGCTACGGCCACAGGGGGCGGCGCTCAAGCGACCGCGGATGCTGCCTCTGCTTATGGAAACGCCAGCAACGCTTCCAAGGTCAATGCGACAGCGGTGGGTTCGGCATCCGTGGCTTCAGGTATTTCGAGCAGCGCCTTGGGTGCTTACGCAGAGGCTAAAGGTACGTTGAGTACAGCAATCGGTGGCGGCAGTTCGTTCGCCGTGCTGCAACCGGATGGCAGCTACGTCAATGGTGGCGCAGTTGCGGCGGGTAATCGCTCCAGTGCACTCGGTGTGGAGAGTGAGGCCAGAGGAACATCGTCGACGGCGGTGGGTGACTCCGCAATAGCGGCAGGGTCTCAATCCACCGCACTTGGTTTTAACAGCAAGGCAAACGGCACTGCCAGTACCGCGCTGGGCTCCAATTCTTTTGTTGGTGTTGGAGCAGGAGACGCAATCGCCATGGGGTCGGTTGCCAGGGTGGAAGCCGGATCAGCCAATGGTGTCGCCATTGGTAACGGCGCGGTTGTCCTGAGTGGGGTGACAAATGCGGTTGCCATTGGCAACAGCAGTGTTGCGTTTGAAAGTAATACTTTCTCGGTGGGTGGTGTTGGTAACACGCGTCGCATTGTCAATGTTGCCGATGGCACGCTGGCCACGGATGCAGCGACTTATGGCCAGCTCAGTGACGTAGCCACGCGAGTGACAACGGCCGAAGCTAATATCACGACCCTGCAGGGGGACGTCAGTGGCTTGCAAACCACGGTCGGTCAGCAGGGTGTACGGATCACCACAGCTGAAACCAATATCACCAACCTGCAGGGTAATGTCAGCGGCCTGCAAACCACAGTGAGCCAGCAGGGCGCACGGATCACCACAGCCGAGACCAATATCGGCGCGTTGCAAACGACAACTGCGGCGCAAGGCACAAGGCTGACAACCGCAGAAACCAATATCGGTGTGCTGCAAACGACGACCACGGCGCAAGGCGTAAGGCTGACGACCGCTGAAACCAACATCACCAATCTGCAGGCCAACGATCTGGATGTTGAGACCAAGCTGCACATCAAGAACGCCAGCATTGCTGCAGGGGCGGTGAATACGGTGACCGCGGGTGAGGGGGCGAGTGCCGGTGGCAGCAATACGGTAACGCTAGGTACGGGCGCCAAGACGCAAGCCGCGGGTGCAGTTGCCATCGGCAACAATGCCAAGGCAGTGACCTCGAATTCGGTGGCCATTGGTAACGGCGCCGTTGCGCAGTCTTCTGTCGCCGTAGGCACGGGCGCGCAGGCCACCGGCACCAACTCCACCGCATTGGGTGACAACGCCAGGGCAAGCGGAAACTTCTCGACGGCGATTGGCAATAACGCGCAGGCAACCGCCGACAATAGCGTGGCGCTGGGTAATGGCTCGATTGCGGATCAGGCCAATACGGTGAGCGTGGGTGCCGTCGGCAGTGAACGCCGTATCGCCAACGTGGCGCGAGGCACCGGGCCGAATGATGCGGTGAATTACGGCCAGTACATGGATGGAATCAACGGCGTTAACGGTCGAATCGACGGCATCGCCGATTCGGCTTATCGCGGCACCGCCATCGCCATGGCGACCACGCCGAATCCGATCATGCTCAAGCCGGGCCAATATTCGATTACGACGGGTTATGGTCACTATCGTGGGCAGGATGGTTTGGGCCTGAATGTTTCGCGCTTCAATGAAAGTGGTCGCAGCGCTTTGAATCTCGGTGTCGGTTATTCACCGCAAGGCGGTGGTGCTGCGGTGCGCGGCAGCATGTCGTTTATTCTCGGCGGCGATTGATTGTCGGTTGTTGCAAAAAAGCCCCGCAATGCGGGGCTTTTTTTATTAGTGAGGCGGTAGGGTGCGTTGTGCGCACCAGCTGTCCTCAGGTGCGCACGGCGCACCCTACTCGTGACAATCTAAATCTCGATGCCTCGTGCGTAGATGAAATCAAAAGCAAAACCACGCTTGACGGTTTTGGCGTCGGCGTAATCCGCCAAACGTGCAAGACGCGCCGGCAGCTTCATCAGCTTTTCCTGGCACTGGCGACCAAGATCATTCAGGCCGGTGAGTTTGGCGATGTTCCAGAACTCCAGCAGTTCTTCCAGGATCTTCTGGTACTGGCGCGTGCCAAAGATGTTGGCGCGGCGCAGCACTTCGCTCATGTCATCAAAGCCGGTGATGGCGTGGCCGGGCATGGCAAAACCGGTGGCCACTTTCAGCAGCGAGTTGAGCGCGCGGTTGGTGTCGATCTTGAGGATGCCATCGAAGGCGGCGCGGTAGAACGCGTAGTGGCGCGATTCATCCGCCGAGATGTGCGCCAGCACGCGCTGGCCGCGCGGTTCGTACTGTCCGCAGATACGGCCGGTGTTGGAGTGCGAAACCTGGGTCGCCTTTTCCTGCAGCGAGGTGTAGGCCAGCAGGCGGTAGGGGTCGTTTTCCCATTCCGGCTCAAAGCCGGCATCAATGTATTGGAACTGGCGACGCTCCAGCGCGCCCATGTCGAAGATGCGGACTTCGCGGATGTAGTCGCGCATGGCGCAGCCGTGCCGGTCTTCTTCGGCGGTCCAGAGGTTGTTCCAGGTGCTCCAGGGGCTTTCGTTGCCCAGGTACACGGCGATCAGGCGATGGAAGTGCGGCAGGCCTTCTTCCGTCAGCAGATTCAGGGCGAGGGCGACGCGAACCGTGTCGGGGATGCCGCGGGCGGCATCACGGGTGCGGAGCAGCTCGGCTTCGGTCTCTTCGCTGGCCTGTTCATCGGCGCAAACCAGGTCATTCGGGAACCACAGCTTGCGGCCGCCCTTGTGCAGTTCGATCTGCTCGCGGACCAGCGGTTCCAGATGGACCAGGACTTCAATCTGGTCGGGTGTGCCAAAGCGGCTCGACGACATGACGGCGGACATAGGCTTGAGGCCTCAGGCTAGGGAAAGCGTGCACTGGATGAGAGTGCTTTTGCACACAATATACACTTGTGCAGTAACGCGCAATATACACTTGTGCAGTAAACCCGCGAATGGCTTCCGGGTCAGCCTTTATTACGGCCTTAGGCGCGGATTAGATTCAGGAATTCCTGGCGAGTGCGGGGATCCTCGCGGAACCGGCCGAGCATCACGGACGTCACCATGTCCGAATTCTGCTTGCCGACGCCGCGCATCATGGCGCACAGGTGTTTCGCTTCAATGACAACCGCCACGCCCTTGGCGCCGGTGACGGTCTGCACGCACTCGCCGATCTGCTTGGTCAGGTTTTCCTGGATCTGCAGGCGGCGCGCGAACATGTCGACGATGCGAGGGATTTTTGACAGGCCGATGACCTTGCGGTCCGGCAGGTAGGCCACATGGCATTTGCCGATGAAGGGCAGCAGGTGGTGCTCGCACAGCGAGTACATCTCGATATGGCGCACGATCACCATCTGGTCATTTTCGGACTCGAAAATGGCGCCGTTGACGATTTCTTCGATGTCCTGCTCGTAGCCCTGGGTGAGGAACTGCATGGCTTTGGCGGCACGCAGGGGGGTGCGAACAAGGCCTTCGCGCTCCGGATTTTCCCCTACGGCTTCGATGATGGCTCTAAACTGTGCTTCCATGATGGCGCCTGTCTTCTGATATCGCCGTAGATTGTCCCATACCTGTCAAGCCCTGTGGTTCATGTCCAAGCGTCCTAACACCACCATCAAAGAAGTCCCGATCGACCTGATCCGCCCCGGCTCCCAGCAGGCGCGTCGTCATTTCGACCCCGATGCCCTGCGCGATCTGGCGGAATCCATCCGCGAATCCGGCGTGGTCCAGCCCATCGTGTTGCGCACGCAGGTCTGGGGTTATGAGCTTCTGGCGGGTGAGCGCCGCTGGCGCGCGTCGCAGCAGGCCGGGCTGCATGAGATCCCGGCGATCATCCGTGATGACCTGTCGGACGATGAGGCTTTCGTTGTCGGTCTCATCGAAAACCTGCAGCGTGAATCGCTCACGCCGATGGAAACCGCCGCGGGGCTCAAGCGCCTCTCGGAAATCTTTACCCTCACGCATGAGCAGATCGGTGAGCGCGTGGGTAAGTCGCGCGAATATGTTTCCAATTACCTGCGCCTGATCAATCTGGCGCCGACCGTGCAGGCCCTGGTCAATGAGGGCCACATCCTGCTCGGCCACGCCAAGGTCCTGGCCGGGCAGCCGCTGGACCAGCAGATTCGCTGGGCCGACGAGGTGATCCGCCAGAAACTGACCGTGCGCATGCTCGAGCGCAAGATCGCCGCCATGCGCGACAGCAAGCTGGTGTTCCGGCCGGCCAAGCCCGCGGACTGGAAGACCTTGGAGCGTGATCTGTCGGACCTGATGGGTTGCAGCGTGCTGGTCAGCGCCGACAAAAAGGGCAAGGGCGAGCTCAAGGTCAAGTTTCATTCCTTGGATGAACTGGATGGCGTGCTGGCCAAGATGGGTTATTCGGCCGGTTAATGGTTTCCCCGGGCAGATGACCGGTCGTTAAAAGGTCAAAAGCAGCGGTCTGGGCCTGTGGGTTTATCGACAGAGGATTGGGATAAAGCTGTGGATAAGCTTTGATGTTCACCGCAGCAATGCAGATAGTTACAGGGTTTGCTCCGTACGTGACGATTTTTTTACCGCCGCGTGACCCTGCAACCGTAGCGACACAATGGCTGCCTTAAAATGAAGCATCAGTTGTTTTTTTATATCGTCTTTTTAGTTGAAGTGGTATTATTTTTTAACAGCGCTGAAACTGCCGACAGGCAGTGCGGGTAGTCGTTTGGAAATACAGAAACTCCAGTTTGATCTGTTTGATGACCGCTATGAGGTCATCGAGCGCGTCAGTACCAAGTCGCGCAACATTCGTATCGAAGTCCGTTCGCCGCGCGAAGTTGTGTTGGTGATCCCGCGGCATGCGCCCAAATATGCGGCGCGTGAGTTCCTCAAAAGCCGCGAAGCCTGGATCCAGCAGAAGATTGCCGAGATGCGCCAGCGCCATGCAGATGCGCCGCTCGATCCGCAGCGCCTGAACTGGGACAACCGTGACCGCATTCCACTGCGCGGGCTTGATCTGCCGATCCGCGTGGTCAGCACCAGCATGCGCAATATCAGCGTGCGCATCGATAGCGACGCGATCAATGTATTTTCTCCCTCGGCCCAACTCGGTGACCGCGCAAAGTTGCAGCGCGTGCTCGGCCAGGAACTGCAGCGCCAGGCGCGACAGGATGCGCAGCGCATGATGAACGAAGAAGGCGCGCGTTTGAGTCTTCGTGTGGGCGAGCCACGGATCGCCGATCAGAAAACCCTGTGGGGCAGTTGCGCGGCCGATGGCGGTATCAGTTTGTCCTGGCGCCTGGTGATGGCGCCGCCCGCGGTGTTCCGCTACGTGGTGATCCACGAGCTCTGCCACATCCGGCATCACGATCATTCCGATGCATTCTGGGCACTGGTTGAACAGCAGATGCCGGACTTCGATACACACCGGCGCTGGTTGCGTGACCAGGGTGCGCGGCTGCATCTCTACATGCCCAATACTCGCAGCGCGAATTGATGTGCGCCTGAAACAAGAAAGCCCGCCAATTGGCGGGCTTTCTTTTGAAGCGTGAAGCTTACTTGGTGGTGACGCTGGCGTTAGCGTCGACCGAAGGAACCGAAGCTGCAGCCTTGGCTTCGGCATCAACCTTGGCCTGCTTGGCAGCCTTCTTGGCCTTGTGCTTGCTGGCCTTGGCTTCGCTCTTGGTGCTTGCAGCAGCATCCTTGGCGCCGTCAACAGCCTTGCCGGCGGTTTCCTTGGTGGCGTCAACGGTCTTGCCTGCAGCTTCCTTGGTGGAGTCGACAGTCTTGCCGGCGGCATCCTTCACGCCGTGAGCGGCGTCGGTCGTGGTGGTGACTGCGCCCTTGGCCGCGTCGGTGAGGCCGCCGGTGTCAACGCCAACCGAAGCGCCGAGGTTGGCAGCGAAGATCGGAGCCGACAGAGCCAGGGCAGCGGTAGCAATCGAAATGGCAAACTTGTTCATACAGGTCATCCTCTTGGTTTATAGGTACAACAATATTGGGTGGAACGGTGTGCATCTTACGGACAATTTCTGAACGATCCATGAATTGAATCGTTGACCTGAAAATTGTTCTTTCAATATGCGAAAACCCCGCCGTGCTGCTGCAGCGGGTTCATGCCGGGCGGCTAGGATGCCTTGCGCAGCTGTCCGGTTTTCTTGAGGTGCACCAGCAGCAGTGACACGGCTGCGGGCGTGATGCCCTGGATGCGCGAGGCCTGCGCCACGGTTTGCGGGCGATGCTGTACCAGTTTGACGCGCACTTCGTTGGAGAGGCCCGTCACAGTGGCGTAATCCAGGTCGGCCGGCAAGGGTGCATCGTCATAGCGACGGCTGCGTTCAATCTCGATCTGCTGGCGATCAATGTAGCCCGCGTACTTGGTCTGGATTTCAACCTGCTCTGCCACTTCGGCATCCATCTCTTCAAGGCCCATGCCCAGTCGTGTGAGCGTGGCGTAATCACCTTCGGGGCGACGCAGCAGTTCCAATGCAGAGAAGCCGCTGCTTGCCGCAGCAGGACCAAACACTTCAACGATTTCCGGCGCGCTCAGTCGCGCGGGCTTGAGCCAGAGCTGATCAAGGCGCGTGCGCTCTTGCTCGATGGCTTCAGACTTCTGCGTGAAGCGCTGCCAGCGCGCGTCATCCACCAGGCCGATCTTGCGGCCGAGCGCGGTGAGGCGAAGATCCGCGTTGTCTTCGCGCAGCAGCAGGCGATGCTCGGCGCGCGAGGTGAACATGCGGTAGGGCTCGGTGGTGCCGCGGGTGATGAGGTCATCCACCAGCACGCCGATATAAGCCTCGTGACGCTGTGGTGTCCACGGCGCTTCGTTCTTCACACTCAGGCCGGCATTGATGCCGGCCAGCAAGCCTTGCGCGGCAGCCTCTTCGTAACCGGTGGTGCCGTTGATCTGGCCCGCGAGGAACAGGCCCTTGACGTGCTTGCTCTCCAGAGAGTTCTGCAGATCACGCGGATCAAAATAGTCGTACTCGATCGCGTAGCCCGGACGCACGATGCGCGTGTTCTCCAGTCCCTTGATCGAACGCACGAAGCGTTCCTGGATGTCGTAGGGCAGCGAAGTTGAAATGCCGTTCGGATAGATTTCCGTCGTGCTCAAGCCTTCCGGTTCGAGGAAGATCTGGTGCGAGAGCTTGTCGGCGAAGCGATTGACCTTGTCTTCCACCGATGGGCAGTAACGCGGGCCCACGCCTTCAATCACGCCGGTGAACATCGGCGAGCGATCAAAGCCGCTGCGGATGATCTCGTGCGTCTGCTCGTTGGTGTGCGTGATGTGGCAGCTGACCTGGCGCGGGTGCTGGTCACGCGAGCCCATGAAGGAGAACACCGGCGTTGGCGTGTCGCCTGGCTGTGGCGTCAGCACATCCCAGTTGATGGTGCGGCCATCAAGGCGCGGCGGCGTACCGGTCTTGAGGCGGCCGATGCGCGGCAGTGCTTCGCGCAGGCGCACGGACAGCGCATTGCTGGGCGCATCGCCCGCGCGGCCACCGGGCATGTTCTCCATGCCGATATGGATGCGGCCAGCGAGGAAGGTGCCGACCGTCAGCACGACGGCAGGCGCGTGAAACTTCAGGCCCATCTGCGTGATGACGCCGGTGACGCGCTCGCCCTCGATGATCAGGTCATCCACCGGCTGCTGGAACAACGTCAGATTCGGCGTGTTCTCGAGCTCGCGACGCACAAAGGCCTTGTACAGCGCGCGGTCCGCCTGCGCGCGGGTGGCGCGAACGGCCGGGCCCTTGCTGGCGTTGAGCATGCGGAACTGGATGCCGGCATGGTCGGCGCCACGCGCCATCAGGCCGCCGAGGGCGTCGACTTCCTTGACCAGATGGCCCTTGCCAATGCCGCCGATCGCCGGGTTGCAGGACATCTGGCCGAGGGTCTCGATGTTGTGCGTGAGCAGCAGCGTGCGCAGGCCCATGCGGGCAGGCGCCAGCGCGGCTTCGGTGCCTGCGTGACCTCCGCCTACCACAATCACATCGAACTGATGATGCTCAGACATCGCATAGACCTCTTCAAGGTCGCGGATTTTACGCTGAATATGGGCAAAATGTGACCAGGCGCGGGTGTTTTCTCCTTGGAGAATGGTAATTTGCGCAGATAAAAATAAGGGGCGAGACGGTGACGGATTGGGCGCAGCGGTTTTCGGAGTATTTCATTCGCCAGCTGGCGGAAGAGGGTTATAGCCTCGAACAGATCGCGCAGTGGGTCTGGAAGCCGTATCGCCTGGATCAACTATGCATGGCCGGCGCAGGTCGTGATCAGGACTACTCCAAGCTGAAATTTTGTCCGGCGGATGCCCGCGACGTGCTTTCGCGTCCACCTTCAAGCGGCGGGGCCGCGAACAAGGACTTCTACTTTCGCCAGAAAATCGCGCTGGTGCTGTTGCCCGGGTTCATGCACGAAACCTTGAGGAACCTGTCCTGGCATGAGCAGATCGAGCGCAAGGATTCGCCACATCACATCGTCATGCTCAAGCCTGGCTTCAAGGGCGAGGCGCCACAGGAACAGGAATACGCCAGCGGTGATGGCCTCAAGCTGCTCTATGTGAAATACCCGCGCTCCAATGCGGCCTCGCGCCATATCAATGAGCCGATGTTCGAGATGCTGCACCGGAGTCCCAGCCTGCGGCGTTGGGTGGCTGAAGGTTACAAGCTGTTCTTCGTCGGTTACTCCTATGGTGCGCCACTCGGCTTGGAGCTGTTGGCTGATCTGCATGGCGGCCGTCATGCCGACGAATTTATCCTGCAAAACACCGTGGGCTTTCTGGCTTTGTGTGGCGATATTGGAGGCTCGTATCTGGCGGACGATGCGCTGCGTCCTGATGGGCAGTTGCTCAATATCCGGAAGGCGGTCGACTTCTGTCGTCGTCACCCCTTCATCGGCAAGCTGTTGGGTTTGGGCACGGAACAATTGCTCGCGGACATGGTCGATGGTGTGCACTCTCTGGCGCATGATGAGCGTCAGGCGCGCATGCGCGATTACGCGCCCCAATTGCCACCGCAACTCAAATACTTTTCGATTGGCGCGGTGATGCCATTGGAGGATTACCGGCGTCGCTGGTGGCAGTTCAATCTGGATGATTACACGATGTATCGTCAGGCGCAGGTGTCAGAACCGGTCTCGGTTTATAACGATGGACAAGTCGTGCTCAGCGATAACCTGGTGCCGAGTGCGCCGCAGATCCCTCCGAGAAACAATATTCATCTCGGCGCTGTGCGCACGCATCACTGGGGTGTGAGCTACAAGACGTTCAACTTTGGGCGCAATCAATTCCCGCGGCCTGCGTTTTATCGGGCCTTGTTGCAAACCGTTACCGAAGCGGTCAATTGTTGATGTGGTCCGCGCAGAATATTTCAGCGACAAAATCTTGAAGGTGATGCATGGCGGCAAGTAGCTTGTTAGTGTTGATCGACGATATCGCCTCGATTCTGGATGACGTGGCGGCGATGACCAAGGTGGCGGCCAAGAAGACGGCTGGCGTGCTCGGCGACGATCTCGCGCTGAATGCGCAGCAGGTGTCCGGCGTGAATGCGGATCGCGAGTTGCCGGTGGTCTGGGCCGTAGCGAAAGGATCTGTGATCAACAAGCTGGTTCTGGTGCCTGCGGCCTTGGCCATCAGTGCGTTTCTGCCTTGGGCCATCGTTCCCTTGTTGATGTTGGGTGGTGCCTATTTATGCTTTGAGGGCGTGGAAAAACTGGCGCACAAGTTTCTGCATCACGACGCTGGAGATCAGGCCCAGCGTGAGGCGCATCCCAAGGCCATTGCGGACGCCAGCATTGATGTCGTGGCGCTTGAAAAAGACAAGGTGAAGGGCGCTGTGCGTACGGATTTCGTGCTTTCAGCCGAAATCATCGTGATCGCGCTGGGAACGGTTGCGACGGCGCCATTCATGCAGCAGCTTGCCGTGCTTTGCCTCATTTCAGCAGTGATGACGATTGGCGTTTATGGATTGGTCGCCGGCATCGTCAAGCTGGATGACCTCGGCCTCTACCTTAACCGCAAGACCGGCGCTGCCGCGCGTGCTTTGGGCCGTGGCCTGCTGGTGTTTGCGCCCTTGCTGATGAAAACCCTGTCCGTTGTCGGCACTGCCGCCATGTTCATGGTGGGCGGCGGCATTCTGGTTCATGGCCTGCCGGTGGTGTATCACGCCATCGTTGCCATCAGCGCCTCGCTGTCAGGCGGCAATCTGTTGCTGCAAGCCATCGCAGGTTCAGTTCTGCCAGCGCTGTTTGGGGTGCTGGCGGGTGCGTTGGTGCTGGCGCCGGTCATGCTGATCAAACGGATGCGCGGATAGCCGGAATCAGAGCAGCGTTGCACCTTCGAGTTTCAGCAAGGCAGTTTTGCGATCAAGCCCGCCGGCATAACCAGTGAGTGAGCCATCGCCGCCAACGACACGGTGACAGGGAACAATCACGCTCACCGGATTGCGGCCGACTGCTGCGCCGACGGCGCGCACTGCAGCGGGTTTTCCAATCAGCTTGCTGAGTTGCCCGTAGCTGGTGGTTTCGCCGCTGCGGATTTCCAGCAGCGCCTGCCACACCGATTGCTGGAACGCGGTGCCGCCCTGCAGATCGAGCGGCAACTCAAATGTCCTGCGCTTGCCATCGAAATATTCACGCAGCTGCTTGACGACCTTCACCAGCACCGGATGATTCGCTTCATGCGGCCAGTCCAGCGTATTCGGCAGATGGCGTTGGCCATCGAACCAGAGTCCGGCCAGGCCCTTGCGCGTTGCGGCGACAATCATCGGGCCGAGCGGGCTTTCATAACGGGTTTGCACAATCGAGGGATCGAATTTCATGACGGTTCCTTCTTCGTTGCATTGAGGGTGCTCCAGGCGCGGATGACGGCATAACTGCGCCAGGGTTTCCAGATTTGTGAGGCGGCTTCGGCAGCGCGCGCGGGATTCTTTTCTTCCTGCACGCGCAGCGCCTTGTGCAGGGCAATATCCCCTGCGGGAAAGGCATCAGGCCAACGCAGCGCACGCATGGCGATGTATTGCGCGGTCCAGTCACCGATGCCCGGCAATTTCTTCAGCGCCGCGATGGTTGCCGGGATGTCGGCGCCGCCGTGCAGCGTCACACGCTTCTCGGCAACCGCGCGCGCGATGCCGACGATGGCCGCCTGTCTTTGCTTGACGATGCCGAGCTGTCCGAGCGCATCGCCTTCCGCCTGCGCGAGAATGGCCGGAGCCGGAAACAGGCGCGTCAATTCGGGGTAAGGCGTTTCAATTGGCTCGCCGAATCTGTCGACGATGCGTTGTGCCAGCGTGCGCGCGGCTGCAACGGTGATCTGCTGTCCCAACACTGCACGCACCGCCAGTTCATAACCATCCATCGTGCCCGGTACGCGCAGGCCATCGCCATCGGGGAAACTGTCGTGCAGGACGGCGTTGATGGTCTGCGGATTGGCGTCGAGATCCAATGCCGCGCGCAGTTTCATGATCACCGTCGGCAACACGCTGCGGAGGGAATCACTGACGCGCAGCAGGACCTGATGCTGCGCCGGATCAAAACTGGCCATCAGCCAGCCGTTGACGATCTTGCCGCCGGATTCCAGCCGCAGCGTCCGACCGGTGCGCAAATCGTCTGGGGTCGTGGAGGCAAATTCCACGTCATGGATTCGTCGTGTCTCGAGGAAGCTGAGCATTGCGCCGACGTCATACGGTGGGCGATAGCCCAGTCGCACGACGGTGCCGCCGTCGCTGCTGCGACTCGTGCCTTCGCGGCGCAGCTGTGTCGGATTCAGTTTGTAGTGCTGCGCGAATGCCGCGTTGAAGCGGCGCACGCTGGAGTAACCGCTGATGAGGGCGATCTGCGTGATCGGCAGGTTGGTGTCAGCCAGCAATTGCTTGGCCGTCAGCAGACGGCGCGTTTGCAGGTATTGCATCGGCGTCACGCCAAACTGGGCCTCGAAGATGCGACGCACATGGCGATCGGTGACGCCGAGTTTCTCCGCGAGCTTTTGTACGGATGGGGCGTCTTCGTCCCAATTCTGCGGCTCATCCAGCAGGCGCGCGGCCTGTTGCGCGAGGATGGTGCTGGCGTCCTGTGTCGACCACACCAATGCATTCGGCGCCAGCTCCGGGCGGCAGCGCAGGCAGGGTCGAAAGCCCGCACTCTCAGCCTGCGCCGCGTGGGTATAGAACTGGCAGTTCTCGCGCTTGGGTGTGCGGACCTTGCAGACCGGCCGGCAGTAGATGCCGGTGGAGGTCACGCCAATAAAGAAGCAGCCATCAAAACGTGCATCACGGGCGGTCAGGGCCCGGTAGTAGGTGTCGGCTTGCGCTGTCTGCGTTTCGAGTGACATGGCCTGCATGATACGCAGGCCGACAGCTATGACTAGCCGTTTTCGGACATTATGTTCAGGATGAACGGTATGTAGGCGGGTGCATGGATGCACAGGAGCCTACAGATGTTCAGGATGAACGGTACCTCCGCGGTCGCATGGATGCGAAGGAGCGGAGGCCTCACCCCGCAGCGCGAAATACCTAAATGGTCACGAAAGAGCGGAGGTATTTACGCCGAAGTACTCTTTTAAAACGCTCATCACCAGCTACCCGCCCGCACGCTCCCCACGATCACGAGCCACCCAAAAGGCGACAACCAGGAAGACACCTACCGCCCAGAGCAGCCACGCCGCGCCCAGATGCACAACCGTGGGCTCGTTGCCGTAGGCTGAGGGAAACCAGGTAAACGCGATTCCATCCAACAGCAGTGCTGCAATGGACATGAGCGCCACGGCCGGGACGGCTTTTCCAGGAGTGGCTCCGCCAAGCGGCAGGCAAACCAGGATGCTGATCCAGGATGCGGGGAGGGTGGCGGCAAACAGCACCACTAGCCAAGGCGATTCGCTCGAGAAGATCGCGGCGCCGCTGAATCGTATGAGCAAGAGCGCCCCCAGCCAGATGATGGCGCCGAGCAAAAGAAACTTCGAAACCGAAACACCTTGCGCCATCCGATTCTCCCCGCGGGTGCCTGACCCGCTTTAGAACGCGATTTTCCCCGTGAGGATGTCCTTGTACATGACGAAGTCCCCGGCGAGGCTGTAGAAGGGATGCTGGAAGGTCGCCGGCTTGTTGTGCTCAAAGTAGAAATGTCCAACCCAGGCAAAGCCATAGCCGACAACGGGCAGCGCCCAGAGCGCACTCCAGTTGCCGCTCAAAACCGCGTAAAGTGCCGTCAGGATGACTAGGCTGGTGCCGATGAAGTGCAGGCGGCGGCAAGTGCGGTTGGCGTGTTCTTCGAGGTAGTAAGGGTAGAAATCGGAGAAGTTGTTGAAAGTGCGTTTGGCTGCGGCGGTCATGGTGCGCTCCGGCTGGCTGATGGACTCATTATAGGAGTCGATGGCTGACGCGATGGCAGCAAATCCGGCTCACGGTTGGTTGTTGTAAAAAGTACTTTAAAATTAATTAAATTAAATAATAAAAAACGATGCACATGCCGCAAGAAAATATTGCCCGGAGCGGGTCTTGAAGGCCAAGAGAAAATTGAAAGTGGCGAAATTGCTGCCCGCTTTGGGCTGGCGCGAATGGGTGGCCTTGCCGGAGCTCGGCATTCCGCAGATCAAGGCCAAGGTCGATACCGGCGCCCGCACATCCACGATCCATGCTTTCAAGATCGAGCGGCCATCGCCCACGCGGGTGCGTTTTGCGGTGCGGCCGATGCAGAAGTCTTTGGAAGAGGTCTGGTGCGAGGCGGACTTCCTGGAAGAACGTTGGGTGTCGGATTCCGGCGGTCACCGCGAATTGCGTCCAGTCATTCTCACGCCAGTCATATTGGGTCCGCATCGTTGGAACATCGAAGTCACGCTGACTGCACGGGACAACATGCTTTTCCGTATGCTGCTGGGACGCACGGCGCTGGAAGATCGTTATGTGGTTGATCCCTCGGCCTCCTTTCTGATGGGTAAGCGAGGGCCTGTTAACGCTAATTTCACGTCAGCGCTGCCCCCTCAAAAATCGCCAGGCTAGGCGCGACGGAGGAAGTTTAGTGAGCCTAAATAACGGAGGAGCAACGACGCATGGCGATTTTTGAGGCGGCAGCCCGAAGGGGCGGGAGCCATTGGGCACATGGCGGCGTCATCGGTCGCTTGCATAGACTCACTATGCGGCGCTTCCTCTTCCTTGCCCTGCACCCAATGGCTCTCCGCCGCTGGCGCGAAATTAGCGTTAACAGGCCCTTATGAAGATCGCCATGCTGTCGCGCAATCGCAGCCTCTATTCAACGCGTCGCCTGATCGAGGCCGCCGAAGCGCGCGGCCACCAGGTGCAGACCATCGATGTGCTGCGCTGCTACATGAATATTGCGCCGCACGATCCGCAGATCCATTACCGCGGCAAACGCCTGCCGGCTTTTGACGCGGTGATCCCGCGTATCGGCGCCTCGGTGACGTTCTACGGAACCGCCGTGGTTCGCCAGTTTGAGATGATGGGCGTTTACTGCCTCAACGAATCCGTCGCCATCACCCGTGCCCGCGACAAGCTGCGCGCGCTGCAGCTATTGTCACGCAAGGGCGTGGGCCTGCCGGTGACCGGCTTTGCCCACTCACCGGATGACACGCGCGACCTGATCGATCTCGTCGGCGGAGCGCCGATGATCGTCAAGCTCACCGAAGGCACCCAGGGCGTTGGCGTGGTGTTGTGTGAAACCGACAAGGCTGCGGAGTCCGTGATCGAGGCTTTCCGTAACCTCGATGCCTACTTCCTCGTCCAGCAGTTCATTGAAGAAGCCAAGGGCGCCGACCTGCGCTGCTTCGTGATCGGCGGCAAGGTCGTGGCGGCGATGAAGCGCCAGGCCAAGCCCGGCGAGTTCCGCTCCAACCTGCATCGTGGCGGCACGGCGACTGATGTTGAGCTCACTCCCAAGGAGCGCAGCACCGCCATCCGCGCCGCAAAAATCATGGGTCTCAACGTCGCTGGCGTGGATCTGCTGCGGACTGAAAAGGGGCCGCTGGTGATGGAAGTGAACTCCTCGCCCGGCCTTGAAGGCATCGAGGCCGCCAGTGGCGTGGATATTGCTGATCTCATTATTGAGTTCATAGAGAACAACGCGGCACCGGGAAAGACCAAGACCAAGGGCCGTGGATAAAAGGGTTTGTCATTCCGAGCACAGCGGGGAATCCCGCTTTGAGCGCGTGGGGGGATTCCTCGCCGCGCTCGGAAGGACACAACGCTTCTTTAAAGCTGTGTGAGTGGTCAGGACACTAGTTAAATGGACCAGCCGTTCGAAATCGCAGGTCAACGCATCGCCCCCGGCGAAAGTCGCATCGTCCACATCGCCGTTGCAAATCTTTACACCAACCAGCCGGTGACCCTGCCGGTGCGTGTCGTCCGCGGGAGCAAGCCGGGCCCGGTGATGTTTGTCAGCGCGGCTTTGCACGGGGACGAGATCATTGGCGTCGAGATCATTCGCCGTCTGTTGCGCCTGCGCGAGCTGCGTGAACGCGAGGAATTGTGCGGCACGCTGCTGGCGGTGCCGGTGGTCAACGTGCCTGCATTCCTGCAGCAATCGCGTTATCTGCCCGACCGGCGTGACCTCAACCGCAGCTTCCCCGGCAGCGAGACGGGCTCGCTGGCGGCGCGGCTGGCCAGCCTGTTCCTGAAGGAAGTCGTCGGTAAAAGCTCGTTCGGCATCGACTTGCACACGGGGGCCATTCACCGCCCGAACCTGCCGCAGATCCGCGCGGACCTGGGCAACCCGGTGACGCTGAGCTTGGCGCGTGCTTTCGGGGTGCCGCTGATGCTCAACTCGACGCCAACCCGCGGCACGCTGCGTGAGCACACCACGAAGAAGGGAATCCCGGTTTTACTCTACGAATCCAGCGAGGCGCTGCGTTTCGACGAGCAGTGCATCCGCATCGGCGTGCAGGGCGTGATGAATGTGATGGCGGAGCTGGGCATGGTTCCGCGTTCTGGCGCGGAACCCTCTCGGACTGGCGCTTCCGTTGTCGCCCGTTCCAGTACCTGGGTACGCTCGCCGTCCAGCGGCATTCTGCGAACGCAGGCGGCACTGGGTGATCTGGTTCGGGTCGGCCAGGTGCTCGGCGTGGTCGGTGATCCCTTTGGCGAGGTCGAGACGCCGGTGGTCAGCGGCACCGAGGGTATTGTCATCGGCCGCCTGAATCTGCCATTAGTAAACGAGGGCGACGCTTTGTTCCATGTCGCGAGGTTCGAAGACCCCGAAGCGGCGGCGCAGGCCGTGCGTTTGCTGCGGGCGGAAACCAGCATATGGGAAGTTGAAGAGCCACCGATTGTTTGAAGATTGCCCTCTTAAATGAGAGTGACTCGCAAATAGCGCGTAAAAGAGCCGGGTTGCACAGACACATTGCGTGGTCGTCAAGCGCAAAGTTGTAACTAAACGGATAGCTGATTGGTGATCCAATTCGTTAAACTAGGCTAATTGACTCGGACGGCAATGGATTCAAGCTGTATTTGGACTAGGCCCTGTATCGCCGGATCAATAAATACCGGTGCTCTGTCGCATTGAGGCGGCCAGAGCGCATTGAGCAGAAAGCACTGGCAATAGGCGTTGGTGCTGGCTTTTCAAGTTCAGGACTGCCGCCTCAATACTCTGAAGGAGCCCGTTCCCGTGGGGGACACGCTAAATCTCTTTAGTCTGGCGTTCTACGTGGTCTGCGTGTTCGGTATTTGCGCGCTGATGATCGGGTTATCTTGGTTACTCGGCGGTCGCGCCAAGGGCCGTGCCAAGGAAGAACCCTTTGAATCCGGTGTGGTTGGCGTGGGTAGTGCGCGCATGCGCATGTCCGCCAAGTTCTACCTGGTCGCCATGTTTTTTGTAATTTTCGATGCCGAAGCGCTGTTTCTTTACGCCTGGGCGGTCTCGGTCAAGGAAGCGGGCTGGGTTGGCTTTGTCGAGGCCTTCATCTTTATCACGGTGCTGATCGCGGGTCTGGTCTATCTCTGGCGCATCGGCGCATTGGAGTGGGCGCCGGAATCACGCCAGCGCCTGAAGCAGCAGCAGTCCGAGCCGAAGAAATAAGTTTATGGAATACACCCTCACCCGCATTGATACCGACGGTCCCCGCTATCCACAGGAGCAGCGCGAGCCCGCCCGTGACCCGATGGAAGACCAGATGCACCGCAGCATCTTCCTCGGCAAGCTCGAGGACATGCTCAAGGGCACCGTCAACTGGGGCCGCAAGAACTCCATCTGGCCGTACAACTTTGGCCTGTCCTGCTGCTACGTCGAGATGGCGACGGCGTTCACGCCGACCCATGACCTCGCGCGTTTCGGCTCCGAAGTGATTCGCGCTTCACCCCGTCAGGCCGACGTCATCGTCATCGCCGGCACCTGCTTCCAGAAGATGGCCCCGGTCGTGCAGCGCCTGTACGAACAGATGCTCGAACCCAAGTGGGTGATCAGCATGGGTTCATGCGCCAACTCCGGCGGCATGTACGACATTTATTCGGTGGTGCAGGGCGTTGATAAATTCCTGCCGGTCGATGTGTACATCCCCGGCTGCCCACCGCGTCCGGAAGCGTTCCTGCAGGGCCTGATGCTTTTGCAGGATGCCATTGGCAAGGAACGCCGCCCGCTGTCGTGGGTGGTGGGTGATCAGGGCGTCTACAAAGCCAATATGCCGTCGCAGCGTGACAAGCATCGCGAAGAGCGCATGGCCGTGACCAAACTACGGACGCCAGATTCAGTATGAGCGCAGACGGCAACGCACAAAACGCTGACAAGGGCACCTCGCACGAGATCGTGCGCGAGTTATTCGCCCGTTTCGGCGAAAGTCCTTTTGTTGCACAGAGCACCGTCGATCGCATGCCGACCCTGTGGGTCGAGCAGTCGCGCATCGGCGAAGTGCTGCGCTACCTCAAGAACACCATCGCGCGTCCCTACAAGATGCTCTACGACCTCACGGCCGTGGACGAGCGATTGCGCAAGAACCGCTTCGGCCTGCCGCCGTCGGATTTCACCATCGTCTACCAGCTGCTGTCGATCGAGCGTAACAGCGACATCCGCCTCAAGGTCGCCCTGACCGGTGACTATCCGTCGATCCCCAGCATTGTTGGCATTTATCAGAACGCCAACTGGTACGAGCGCGAAGTCTGGGATCTGTTCGGCATCACCTTCAATGGCCACCCGAACCTGCAGCGCATCATGCTGCCGCGTACCTGGCAGGGCCATCCGCTGCGCAAGGAATACCCGGCGCGTGCGACCGAGTTCGATCCGTTTGCACTGACCGTCGCCAAGCAGGACATGGAGCAGGAAGCCCTGCGCTTCAACCCCGAGGAATGGGGCATGAAGCGCGGCACCGCGGAAGAGGACTTCATGTTCCTCAACCTCGGCCCCAACCATCCTTCGGCGCACGGCGCCTTCCGCCTCGTGTTGCAGCTCGACGGCGAAGAGATCGTCGACTGCGTTCCCGACATCGGCTACCACCATCGTGGCGCCGAGAAGATGGGCGAGCGCCAGAGCTGGCACACCTATATTCCGTACACCGACCGCATCGATTACCTCGGCGGCGTGATGAACAACCTGCCGTACATTCTCGCGGTCGAGAAGCTGGCAGGCATCCAGGTGCCGGATCGCGTCAAGACCATCCGCGTGATGCTCTGCGAGTTCTTCCGCATCACCTCGCACCTGCTGTACTACGGAACCTATTGCCAGGACGTTGGTGCGATGTCGCCGGTGTTCTTCATGTTCGTCGACCGCCAGAAGGCCTACGACGTGATCGAAGCCATCACCGGCTTCCGCATGCATCCGGCCTGGTTCCGCATCGGCGGCGTGGCGCACGACCTGCCACAGGGCTGGGATCGCCTCGTTCGCGATTTCGTTGAATACCTGCCGAAGCGTCTCGACGAATACCAGAAGGCTGCACTCGAGAACAGCATCCTCAAGATGCGTTCGCGTGGCGTCGCCAAGTACAACACCGCGGACGCGCTGGAGTGGGGCGTCACCGGTGCTGGCCTGCGTGCCACCGGCAGCGACTACGATCTGCGCAAAGCGCGTCCTTACTCGGGCTACGAGAATTTCGATTTCGAAGTGCCGACCGCCACCGGCGGTGACGTCTACGACCGTTGCGTCGTCCGCGTCGAGGAAATGCGCCAGAGCATTCGCATCATCAAGCAGTGCCTCGAGAACATGCCGGCCGGTCCGTACAAGGCCGACCATCCGCTGACCTGCCCGCCGCCGAAAGAGCGCACGCTGCAGGACATCGAAACCCTGATCACGCACTTCCTCGGCGTGTCGTGGGGGCCGGTGATGCCGGCGGGCGAGTCGAGCCAGATGATTGAAGCCACCAAGGGCATCAACAGCTATTACCTGACCAGCGATGGCAGCACGATGAGCTACCGCACGCACATCCGCACGCCGTCGTTCGCGCATCTCCAGCAGATTCCTTCAGTGATCAAGGGCTCGATGATTCCGGACCTGATCGCCTACATCGCTTCAATTGACTTTGTGATGGCCGATGTCGACCGCTAATACGCCCAATACCGTGAAGCTCGCCGACCTGCCGAAGGCACAGCCTTTTGCATTCTCCGACGCTGAACGCCACGAAATCGAGCACGAACTCGGCCACTATCCCGACGGCCGCGCCGCCAGCATTGGCGCGCTGAAGATCGTGCAGCAGCATCGCGGCTGGGTGCCGGATGATGCGATCGCGCCGATCGCCGACATGATCGGCATCAGCGCCGCTGAGCTGGAAGGCGTGGCGACGTTCTACAGCCTGATCTTCCGTCGCGCCGTAGGCCGCAACGTGATCAAGGTCTGTGACAGCATCTCCTGCTTCCTCACCGGCTATGACGAAGTCAAAGCGTCGCTCGAAAAGAACCTCGGCATCGGCATGGGCCAGACCACCAGCGACAACCGCTATACCTTGCTGCCCATCTGCTGCCTCGGCGCCTGCGACAAGGGCCCGACGATGATGATCAACGATGACCTGCATGGCGATCTGACGCCGCAGGGCATTGCCAAGCTCCTGGAGGCTTACAAGTGAGTTTGGAAAAAGACCTGTTAGTGAAGCCACTGACGGCGCGCATCAACGTCGCGCAGCCGCAGGAACTGAAAGCCTATGAAGCCAGCGGTGGTTACGCTGCGCTGCGCACCGCGATCAAGGATCTGAAGCCGCAGGAAGTGCAGACCAAGGTCAAGGACGCCAACCTCCGCGGTCGCGGTGGTGCAGGTTTCCCCACCGGCGTGAAGTGGTCACTGATTCCGATGGGCCCCGACTCGGGCGCCAAGTACGTCGTCTGCAATGCCGACGAAATGGAACCGGGCACGTTCAAGGATCGCCTGCTGATGGAAGGTGCGCCGCACCAGCTCGTCGAAGGCATGATCGTCACCGCCTATGCTGTCGGTGCCTGTACTGGCTACATCTTCCTGCGTGGCGAATACGTCGTTGCGGCTGAGCGCCTGAACAAGGCTCTCGCTGAAGCACGCGCCGCAGGTTTGCTCGGCAAGAACATCCTCGGCAGCGGTTGGGACTTTGACTGCTTCGTCCACACCGGCGCCGGCCGCTACATCTGCGGTGAAGAAACCGCGCTGATCAATTCGCTGGAGGGCCGCCGGGCCAATCCGCGCGCCAAGCCGCCGTTCCCGCAGATCTCCGGTCTGTGGGGCCGCCCGACGGTTGTGAACAACGTCGAGTCGCTGTGCAACATCGCGCCGATCCTGGTGAATGGTTCCGAGTGGTTCCGCAATCTGTCGCAGGGTAAATCGAAAGACGGCGGCACCAAGCTCTACGGTGTGTCCGGCCGCGCCAAGCGCACCGGTGTTTATGAATTGCCGATCGGCACCAGCGCACGTGAAATCCTCGAGGATCACGGCGGTGGCATGAAGGATGGCTACAAGCTCAAGTGCTGGCTGCCGGGTGGTGCGTCCACCGACTTCCTGATGCCCGAGCATCTGGACTTGGCGATGGACTTCGACACCATCGGTCGCGCCGGCTCACGCATGGGCACCGGTCTGCTCACCGTCGTCGACGACAAGCAGAACATGGTTTCCGTCGTGCGCAATCTCGAAGAGTTCTTTGCACGCGAATCCTGCGGCTGGTGCACGCCTTGCCGTGACGGCCTGCCGTGGTCGGTGAAGATCCTGATGGCGCTGGAGCGCGGCCAGGGTCGCGCCGAGGACATCGCGCAGCTCGAGCGTCTCACGCGTTACCTCGGTCCGGGCCGCACGTTCTGCGCGCACGCACCAGGCGCGATGGAGCCGTTGCAGTCCGCGCTGAAATTTTTCCGTTCCGAGTTTGAAGCTGGCGTTGCTAAAACGCCGGTTGCGGCATAACAGGTCAAGACATGGCGACGATACACGTAGACGGCAAGCAGTATGAGGTCAGCGGAGCAGACAACCTGCTTCAGGCCTGCCTGTCGCTGGGCCTCGATATTCCTTATTTCTGCTGGCACCCGGCGCTTGGCTCCGTGGGCGCCTGCCGCCAGTGCGCGGTCAAGCAGTACAAGGACGAGAACGACAAGATGGGCCGCATCGTCATGTCCTGCATGACGCCTGCTGCCAACGGCACCTACATCTCGATTGCGGATGAAGAGTCCAAGCAGTTCCGTGAAGCGGTGGTCGAGTTCCTGATGACCAACCACCCGCATGACTGCCCGGTTTGTGAAGAAGGCGGTCACTGCCATCTGCAGGACATGACCGTGATGACCGGTCACCACAGCCGCAGCTACAACTTCAGCAAGCGCACCCACAACAATCAGGATCTTGGCCCCTTCATCGGCCACGAGATGAACCGCTGCATTTCCTGCTATCGCTGCGTCCGTTATTACAAGGACTACGCTGGCGGCACGGATCTGGGCGTGTTCGGCGCAGCCAGCAACGTCTACTTCGGCCGCGCCGAAGACGGCACGCTGGAAAGTGAATTCTCCGGCAATCTCACCGAGGTTTGCCCGACCGGTGTGTTCACCGACAAGACCCACTCCGAGCGCTACAACCGCAAGTGGGATATGCAGTTCGCGCCTAGCATCTGCACCGGTTGCTCGGTCGGCTGCAACATCTCCCCGGGCGAACGCTATGGCGAAATCCGCCGTATCGAAAACCGCTACAACGGTGAAGTGAACGGTTACTTCATCTGCGATCGTGGTCGCTTTGGTTATGGCTACACCAACAACAAGGATCGCCCGCGTCGCGCGCTGCTGCGTTACGAAGGTCGCCAGATCCTGATCGAGAATGGTGAAGCGCTGGCGCAGACCACCAGCATGCTCAAGCATGCCAAGAAGACGATCGGCATTGGTTCGCCGCGCGCTTCTGTGGAATCCAACTTCGCCCTGCGTGAACTGGTTGGCGCAGGAAACTTCTACAGCGGCATGTCGTCGCTGGAACATGATCTCACCGCCGCCGTTCTGAAAGTACTGCGTGACGGCGCCGTCGCTGCCGCGACGATTGAGCAGATTGAGCAGGCGGATGCTGTGCTTGTGCTCGGCGAAGATGTCACCGCGACTATCTCGCGCGTTGCCTTGGCGATCCGCCAGTCCGTGCGCGGCAAGATGCAGGAACTCGGCGCCAAGAAGAGCGTGCCGGATTGGCAGGTCATCGCGCTGGCCGACCTCGTGCAGAAGCAGAAGAACCCGCTGTTCGTCGTCAGCACCGAAGTGACGCGTCTTGATGACGTGGCGCAGAAGACTGTGCAGGCCGCGCCGGAAGATATCGCGCGCCTTGGCTTCGCCATCGCGAATTTGCTGGATGGCGCAGCGCCAAAGGTTGATGGCCTGTCTGCTGCATCACAGGCTGCCGCCAAGGAAATCGCAGAAGTGCTTGGCAAGGCCCAGCGTCCGCTGATTGTCTCCGGTATCGGCGCACAGTCGCTGGCCGTGATCGAAGCCGCTTCCAACATCGCCACTGCGCTGAAGAGCAAGGGCGCTGCCGTCAACATTTCACTCGCCGTGTCCGAAGCCAACAGCCTTGGCTTGGCGATGATGGATGCCGGCAATATCGACGCCGCCTTCAAGCGCATCAGCGCTGGCGAAGTCGACGCCGCTGTCGTGCTGGAAAATGATCTGTACCGCCGCGCGCCGCAGGCGCAGGTGGATGCTGCAATCGCAAGCCTCAAGAGCCTGATCGTTGTCGACCATACACTCACCGCCACTGCGGAGAAGGCCAGCATCGTGCTGCCCGCCGCCAGCGTGTTTGAAGGCGACGGCACTTTCGTCAGCATGGAAGGCCGTGCGCAGCGCCACTATCAGGTTTACGACCCGACCTATTACAACAAGGACGTCGCTTCGAGCGAATCCTGGCGTTGGCTGTCGCAGGTCAAGGGTGCGGCCTGGGCTACCGTTGATGATGCAATTGCCGCTGCTGCACTCGGCGTGCCAGCGCTGGCCAAGATCATCGATGCCGCCCCGAGTGCCAAGTTCCGCGTTGCCGGCATGAAGGTCGCACGCGAACCGCATCGTTACAGCGGACGCACCGCCATGCGCGCCAACATCAGCGTGCACGAGCCGCGTCAGCCGCAGGACGTCGACAACCCGCTGAACTTCTCGATGGAAGGCTACAACGGCACCGGCAAGGCAGATCGCCCGGCCGCGCTCGTGCCTTACGCCTGGGCGCCAGGCTGGAACTCGCCGTCGGCCTGGAACAAGTTCCAGAGCGAAGTCGGTGGCCACATGCGCGGCGGCGACGCTGGCGTTCACGTATTTGTCTCCGGCACCGGTCAGCCTTCGTACTTCAAGAACGTGCCTGCCGCGTTTGCGCCTTCGGCCAATGGCCTGCGCGCACTCGTGCTGCATCGTCACTTCGGCGCGGAAGAACTGTCGTCACGTGCGAAACCCATTCAGGAACGTGCTGCACCGGCAACGGTCGTCTTCAACGCCGCCGACGCACAGCGTCTCGGCATCAACGGCAAGGCCACTGTCACCGTTGATGGCGTCAGCGTCACGCTGCCGACCCAGCTCAGCAAGACGCTGCCGCAGGGCACTGTCGGCCTACCTGCTGGCCTGCCCGGTCTGCTGGTGATTGGCGCGCAGTCGGTCGCACAAGTGAGCGGGGGTCACTGATGTCGGCATTCTTCGACAAGATCGTGGCTTTCCTGACGCCGTGGTGGCCGTTCATCGTCACCGCATTTGTCACGCTCGCCATTCTGTTGATCATGGTGATCGTGGCGGCCTACATGATCTGGCTGGAGCGCCGTCTGCTCGGCCTCTGGCAGGATCGTTATGGTCCGAACCGCGTCGGTCCGTTTGGTCTCGGCCAGGTCGTCGCCGACATGCTCAAGATCTTCTTCAAGGAAGACTGGGTGCCGGCCTTCGTCGACAAGCCCACCTTCATTCTCGCGCCGATCATCGCGATGAGCATGATGATGCTCGGCTTCGCGGTGATTCCCTTGTCGGCGACCTTGGGCGTTGCGGATCTCAATATTGGCCTGCTGTATTTCCTCGCCATCGCCGGCCTGTCGGTTTACGCCGTCATGCTCGGTGGCTGGTCCAGCAACAGCAAGTACTCACTGCTCGGCGGTATTCGTTCCACCGCGCAGACGATCAGCTATGAAGTGTTCATGGGCCTGGCATTGATGGGCGTGGTGATGCAGGCCGGTTCATTCAGCCTGCGTGACATCGTCAATGCACAGGAAGGCGGCCTGCTGCACTGGAACGTCTTCTCGCAAATCCTCGCCTTCCTCGCCTGGGTGCCTGCCGCACTCGCCGTGACCCACCGTACACCTTTCGATCTGCCAGAAGCGGAATCGGAACTGGTGCAGGGTTATCACACTGAATATTCGGGCATGAAGTTCGGCATGTTCATGGTCAGCGAATACGTCGGCATCGTGATGGTGTCCGGTTTGACGACGACGATGTTCTTCGGTGGTTGGCATGGCCCGGGCGCCGAGCAGTATCCGATTCTTGGCCTCGTCTGGTTCTGCGCCAAGACCTTCATCTTCATGTGCAGCTACATCCTGGTGCGTGCTGCACTGCCTCGTCCGCGCTATGACCAGATCATGGCCGCGGGTTGGAAATTCATGTTGCCACTGACCCTCGTCAATCTCCTGTTGACGGCGGCCGTGGTGCTTTGGAAGTCGGGAGTTTGATCGTGGACGGCCTCTTTCACGGCGTTTATACGCAGCTTAGAAGCATCGCGATGATCTTCAGCCATAGCTGGCGCAAGCGCGATGTGGTTCCGTATCCGGAAGTAAAACCCTACGTGCCGCCGCGCTACCGTGGCCGTATCGTGCTGACGCGCGATCCGGATGGCGAAGAGCGTTGCGTGGCCTGCAACCTTTGCGCCGTGGCCTGCCCGGTCGGTTGCATCTCGCTGCAGAAGGCCGAGAAGGATGACGGCCGCTGGTATCCGGAATTCTTCCGCATCAACTTCTCGCGCTGCATCTTCTGCGGTCTCTGCGAAGAAGCCTGCCCGACCACCGCGATCCAGCTGACGCCGGATTACGAGATTTGCGAGTACAACCGCCAGAACCTCGTCTATGAAAAGCAGGATCTGCTGATCAGCGGCCCCGGCAAGTATCACGACTACAATTTCTACCGCGTCTCCGGCATGTCGATTACCGGCAAGCCCAAGGGCGCTGCGCAGAACGAATCCAAGCCGGTCGACGTCAAGTCGCTGCTGCCTTGATGCGGAGCGCATAAAGATGATGCCGACCATTATTGAAATCTGCTTCTACGCCGCCGCCGCGGTCGCCGTGCTCTCGACCTTCCTGGTCGTGACCGGCAAGAACCCGGTGCACGCGCTGCTGTACCTGGTGGTCTCGCTGTTCGCGGTCGCCATGATTTTCTTCACCCTTGGCGCGCCGTTTGCCGCAGCGCTCGAAATCATCGTCTACGCCGGCGCCATCATGGTGCTGTTCGTATTCGTGGTGATGATGCTCAACCTCGGCGAGGCCGTGGTGCGGCAGGAAAAACTCTGGCTGACGCCGCGCGCCTGGATCGGGCCTGCGCTGCTGTCGTCGGTATTGCTCGGACTGTTGTTGTTCGTGCTCGTGCCCAGCGATCTGCATATGGCCGGCGCGACGACGATCAGCCCCAAGCAGGTTGGCATCGTGTTGTACGGGCCATATCTGCTCGCAGTTGAATTGGCTTCAATGCTGCTCCTGGGTGCGCTGGTTGCGGCCTACCATCTTGGCAAGCACGAATAGGAATGACGGGAACCATGACGGGAGTGACCGCAATACCGATGGAGCATGGCCTGATATTGGCCGCAGTGCTTTTTGCACTGGGCTTTGCGGGCGTACTGATGCGCCGCAATATCATTTTCATGCTGATGTCGATCGAAGTAATGATGAACAGCACCGCGCTGGCCTTTGTCGTGGCTGGCAGCCGCTGGCAGCAGGCTGATGGGCAGATCATGTTCATTTTGATTCTCACGCTGGCCGCTGCTGAAGCCAGTGTCGGCCTTGCGCTGGTGCTGCAGCTGTATCGCAGGTTCCAGACGCTGGATGTGGATGCTGCAGGGGAGATGAAGGGGTGAGGAACCACGCTTTGAAAACGAAGTTTTCAGTGGTGCCGAACGCACGGCCAGGGATGGCCGGGCAGGGCTCTCAAATGAGTGCTTCGGTTGCGCCAGGGATGGCTGCATTGCAGCCAGTAAATTGTGGGGCGCTGTCCAATGTTTAATCTCCTGTTTCTAGTATTCCTGCTCCCGCTGCTTGGCTTCGTCACGCTGGCATTCTCGCGTGGTCGCGTTTCTGAAAATACCGCAGCCGTCATTGGCGTCGGTTCGGTTGGTATCTCCGCCGCGCTGACGGCGCTGCTCGGCTACCAGTTCCTCACGCACACGCCCGAAGGCGGCGCTTACACGCAACTGCTGTGGACGTGGATGAACGTTGGCGGCTTCGCGCCGCAGTTCGCGCTGCGTCTCGATGGCCTGTCCTTGGTGATGATGTCGGTGATCACCGGCGTCGGCTTCTTCATCCATCTGTTCGCCTCCTGGTACATGCGCGGTGACGAAGGCTTTGCACGCTTCTTCTCCTACATGAACCTGTTCGTTGCCAGCATGCTGTTCCTGGTGCTGGGCGATAACCTGCTGTTCCTCTACTTCGGTTGGGAAGGCGTGGGCGTCGCCAGCTACCTGTTGATCGGCTTCTGGTACAAGGATCCCGCCAACGGCTTGGCCGCACGCAAGGCCTTCGTGGTGACGCGTGTCGGCGATACCTTCATGGCGATTGGCCTGTTCATCCTGTTTCATGAACTCGGCACGCTGAATATCCAGGACGTGATGGCACGCGCTGCCGTCGTCTGGCCGCAGGGTTCGACCACCCTGACGATTGCCGCGCTGCTGTTGCTCGGTGGTGCGGTCGGTAAATCCGCACAGCTGCCACTGCAGACCTGGTTGCCAGACGCCATGGCCGGCCCCACGCCGGTCTCCGCGTTGATCCATGCGGCGACGATGGTGACTGCAGGCGTCTACCTGATCGCGCGTACGCATGTGTTGTTTGACCTGTCGCCGTTCGCGCAGCAGATGGTGGGTCTGACCGGCGCGCTGACGCTGGTGATGGCCGGCTTCATCGCGCTGATGCAGACCGACATCAAGAAGATTCTCGCCTACTCGACGATGAGCCAGATTGGCTACATGTTCCTCGCGCTCGGCGTTGGCGCTTACCAGCCGGCCGTGTTCCACCTGATGACGCACGCCTTCTTCAAGGCGCTGCTGTTCCTGTCATCGGGCTCGGTGATTCTGGCGATGCACCACGAGCAGGACATCTTCAAGATGGGCGGCCTGCGCAAGCACATCCCGCTGGTGTTCTGGTGCATGCTGATCGGCACCGCGGCGTTGACGGCGTTGCCGTTCACTTCGGGCTTCTACTCGAAGGACGAAATCCTGCACGAGGCTTATCTCACCGGTCATACCAATCTGTGGCTGATGGGACTGTTTGGTGCCTTCCTCACCGCCGTGTACAGCTTCCGCCTGATCTTCGTCACCTTCTTTGGTCCTGAGCGTTGGCGCACGGCTGCGTCGCATCATGACGCGCACGCCGCGCATGATGCACACGATGACCGGGCCGCCCACCACGGCCTGGCTGCGAATGAAAATCCGCACGGCGCCAAGACGCTGGATCACCACATTCCATTGCTGGTGCTGCTGGTGTTCGCAATCCTCGGTGGATTCATCCATCAGCCGCTGGATGGTGTGCTGCCGCATGCCTTGATTGCCGATCCCGAGAAGGGCGGCAAGCTGATTGAGTTGCTGCCGCTGATCGTGACGGTCGCCGGTATCGCGCTGAGCTGGTTCCTGTTCCTGAAGAGCCCGTCGATTCCGGAAAGCCTGAAGAACGGTGGCGTGACGAAGTACATTGGCCAGTTCTGGAAGAGCGCTTTCGCATTCGACTGGCTCTACAACCTGCTGTTCGTCCGTCCTTACCTCTGGCTGGTTCACATCAACCGCAATGACATTGTCGATGTGATCATTACCAAGATTCCTGACGTCTTCCGTTCCGCGCACGGCTTCTTCGCCGCCACGCAGAACGGTCGCATGCGCAACTACGCGTTTGCGATGGGCGTGGGTGCCTGCCTTGTGATTGTTGTGGTGGTCCTATGATTCTGGTCTGGCTGATTCTTCTGCCGTTCATTGGCGGCCTGCTGTGCTGGTTGAGTGAGCGCGTGCTCGGCGTGGCGATCCCGCGCTGGATTGCACTGTTCACGATGCTGACTTCGCTGGGTCTGTCGATCTGGCTGTGGATGCACGGCGATTACTCGCTGGCGCAGGTGGGCACTGGCCATCCGCACTGGACGGTGGAGTTCCAGGCACCGTGGATTCCAAGCCTCGGCATCTCTTTCCACCTTGGCCTTGATGGCCTGTCGCTGATCCTCGTCGTTCTCACCAACATCCTCGGTGTCATGGCCGTCGGTTGTTCGTGGAAGGAAATCCAGCAGAACGTCGGCTTCTTCCATCTCAACCTGCTGTGGAATCTCGGTGGCGTGGTCGGCGTGTTCCTCACGCTCGACATGTTCCTGTTCTTCTTCCTGTGGGAAATGATGCTGGTGCCGATGTACTTCCTGATCGCGCTGTGGGGCCATAACGCTCCGGGCGGCAAGGGACGCATCTACGCGGCCAACAAGTTCTTCATCTTCACCCAGGCTTCGGGCCTGGTGATGCTGGTGGCGATCCTCGGCCTGGTCTTCGTCAACTATCAGGGCACGGGTGTCATCAGCTTTGATTACGAAGTGCTGCTGAAAACGCAGATGACGCCGGTCGTTGAATACCTGCTGATGCTGGGTTTCTTCGTCGCCTTCTCGGTGAAGATGCCGCTGATCCCCGTGCACAGCTGGTTGCCGGATGCGCACTCGCAGGCGCCTACCGCAGGTTCGGTGGACCTCGCCGGCATCCTGTTGAAGACCGCGGCCTATGGCCTGCTGCGTTTTGGTTTGCCGCTGTTCCCCAATGCTTCGGCCAGCTTCGCGCCGATCGCGATGTGGCTCGGTGTGGTCGGCATCATCTACGCCGCCTTCATGGCGTTTGCGCAGACCGATATCAAGCGCCTGATCGCTTATACCTCGATCTCGCACATGGGCTTCGTGATGATCGGCATCTACGCCGGCACTACGCAGGCCTTGCAG
>Ga0116227_10003229_pt1 | contig 36491 bp, 37 predicted proteins | sample S1TSphgellanicum_FD_89693 | JGI IMG/M metagenome (GOLD analysis project Ga0116227, IMG submission 89693) | Host-associated microbial communities from peat moss isolated from Minnesota, USA - S1T2_Fb - Sphagnum magellanicum MG | ecosystem: Host-associated > Plants > Peat moss > Unclassified...
TGCGAGTAAGCCGCCTGACTGCGGGCCGTCAGATGTTGCTCATGCCGCCGTCGATGATCAGCTCGCTGCCGACGGTGTAGCGGCTCTCGTCCGAAGCGAGATGGACCACATCGGCGATCTCGTCAGGCGTGCCGAAGCACTCGGCGGGAATGGCGTCCAACAGATAGCCCTTCATGCCGTCCAGTTGCTCGGCCGAGAAGCCCAGCCTACGCCTCCGGGCGCTGCGCTTTCTTTTTGCGTGGAGACACTATGGAGACAAAGCTCGCGCTCAGGCGCTTTGTCTCCAGCAATTTGGGAGGTTCCCCGAAGGGTAAGCGTCTGTTTTTCAACTGGAAAAACTGGAGCGGGCGAAGGGATTCGAACCCTCGACCCCAACCTTGGCAAGGTCATTTGTAGCTCTTTTACAGGCTACGTCAGAGTTTTCTATCGTTTCTTTTTGCACTATTTATCATAGGCTTGTTGAAAATACTGCTGCGATCCGTTACGCTGCTCGCCGCCATGGCGCGATATATTTTGGAGACATTTTGGAGACAAAGGGCCGATTGAGAGGATTTTGTCTCCAGAAAGATTTGGAGAATGCCGACCGTCAAAATTACCAAGCGAATCATTGATGCCTTTGAGGTTTCTGACGCCAGCCAGGATTTTCTCTGGGATAGCGAGCTTAGAGGCTTCGGTGTCCGGGCGCTGCGATCCGGCCTCAAGACCTTCATCGTCCAGTATCGCTCTGCCGAGGGCGTGAAGCGGCGAATCAACCTTGGACGTTTCGGGGTTCTGACCCTCGATCAGGCCCGTGATTTGGCCCGCGCCAAATTGGGTGAGGTCGCTTCAGGTCTCGACCCTGCCGTCAAACTGCACGAGTTGCGAAAGACGCTGACCGTCGCGGAAATGTGCGATTGGTATCTGGAAGAGGCGCGGGCGGGTAACATCCTGGGCCGGAAGAATCGCCCGATCAAGGCCTCCTCGCTGACCATGGACGAGAGCCGGATCAACACGCATATCAAACCCTTGTTGGGCAACAAGCGAGTTCAATTTCTGACGATCGCCATCGTTGAGCAGATGCAGACCGACGTGAAGAACGGCAAGACGGCGAAGCCGCGCGGTGATGGGCGAGGAGGACGGGCAACCGGAGGGGCCGGTGTCGCGTCTCGTAGTCTTGGAACTCTCCAAGCGATTCTGGGCCATGCCAAGCACAAGGGATTGATCGCTGAGCATCCGGCTTTGGGCGCGAGGAAGCTGGCAACGAACAAAAAGACTCGGCGCCTGAGTGCGGGAGAGATCAAGACGATCGGAAAGGCCATGGCTCACGCGGAGCGCCTGGGAGAAAATCCCGTGGGTTTGGCCGTGGTGCGCACTCTGCTTTTGACAGGCTATCGCCGGGAAGAGGCGCAAGCGATGCAACGAAGCTGGGTGAATGGCGCAGGGGAGTACGTGGCTTTTCCCGATACAAAAGGGGATGCGCAACTTCGGGCAATCGGACCCCAGGCGCTCAAGGTGGTGTTGAGCCAGCCCACGCTCGGCGACAATCCGCATGTGTTCGCTTCGGCTTTGACCGATGGGCCATTTACGGCGGCAGGCGATTGCCTGCGGCGGCTGTGTGACATGGCAGGGCTGGGGGATGATGTGACCCCTCACACCTTGCGGCATACATTTGGCAGCGTTGCTGGTGACCTTGGGTTCTCTGAACTGACGATTCGCGCGATGCTGGGCCATGCGGCCCAAGGTGTGACCCAAGGCTATATTCACATCGACGAAGCGTTGAGGCTTGCTGTGCGCAAGACCTCTGACACCATTGCCAAGCTGCTTGCCGAAGGCGCAGCCAGCGCGAAAAAGCTGAAGCGATAGACTGCCATATGGACATAGGATGAGTCGGGGGGGGCGGCGAAGCACGCCCCCACAAGCAAACCGGCTCAATCCTGCCGGCATCGTTCTTGCGGTTGTGATATGATAAAATCATACTGGAGGAGGCGTCCATGGCGGCAAAAGCAATCACGGTGACCTTGGGTGAGATGGCCACCCATGCCGAGCGCCACTTGGCTTCGGGACGGTATGCTTCGCTGAGCGAAGTCATGCGCGTGGGTTTGCGCGTGCTTGATCGCGAAGAGGCTGTGCTGGACGGGTTGGTCCAGGCACGGGTTCGGGAAGCCTTGGCTGATAGCCGGCCGGCGGTGTCGCAGAAAGAGGCCTTCGTTCAAGTGCGTGCGGCAGTTGGTGATCCGAAGGCATGATTTATACCGTCCAGGTTTCGGCACTTGCGATCGAGGATTTGGTGGCGCTGCACCAGTGGGTCGACGCCGGGGCAGGGCGGGCAACCGTAGACGCATCTCTTGACTTGATCGAAGAGCGCATCACCTCGCTCGCCGATTTTCCCGGTCGCGGGACACCCAGGGATCATTTGGTCGCCGATCTTCGCACGCTAACTTTCGAACGCCAGCTGCTGATCGCCTATATGGTAGATCCGGACGTGAACACTGTGAATGTGCTACGCATCATCAACGAGGCAAGGGATTTGGGGCCGCTGCTTGGTAATTAGTCGCTTTGACGGGAACGATTATCGCAAAGTACACTATGGCGCGGGGGCCATCGCGCTCCGCCTCCGCCTCATCACGATTTTGCTGAGTAATATCGTCAATCGGGAAAGCGAGACTAAAGGCAGGCATAAAAGTTCCCCGGATCCCTCTCTTGAAGCGATCCGGGGGGCATTCGCAGGTTAAATCTTGTTGCCCAAGGCGCCCTTGACACTGCCCTTCACGTCTTGCGCCGTGCCCTTGAGCTGCTGGGCCTTGCCTTCGGCCTCCAGCTCAGCGTTGTCCGTCGCCTCGCCATAAAGCTCCTTGGCCTTGCCGGCGATCTTGTTGCCAGCCGCATCGAGCTTGTCGGTAAGTTCACCCATGGTTGGCTCCTTGAATATGGCACGCGGTCGTACCGTCATTTGTCTGATGTGGGCGAAACATCCTGTGAAGCCTGGTGTTCCATGCGGCCGCAACCGTGGCCGCATCTGGAGCCTGCCGTTCGGCGCGCAACATCGGTCAGCCCAGCTACCTAAGACATCGCCTTCCAGGTGAGCTACGATTCTACGTTCGCATCATGCCTCGATGAGCGCATTGACCCGTTGTATTACAAGCCTTTGCAACTGGGGGCCGACATCTCGATCTGCGCCGCCACAAAATATGTCGCCGGCCATTCTGATGTGATTGCCGGAACCATCTCGGTCAAAGCCGAGTTGTTCGGCGCCGTGATCAGGACATCGCAGCAGTTGGGAGACACGCTTGCCGCTGACGTTGCTGCACTGACATTGCGCGGACTTCGCACGCTACCGGTCCGGCTCAAGCATCACGATGCAGCCGGGCGTGAGGTGGCGCGGTGGCTAGCGATGCAAAGTTGGGTGCGAGAGGTGCTTCACCCGGCGTTTGAGGAAACGCCAGGCCACAGTATCTGGAAGCGCGACTTTCTGGGAGCGACCGGGCTTTTTGCCATCGTAACAGAGCCGATCGACCGACCGCGCCTCGACCGGCTGATCGATGCCTTGCGACTGTTCCAACTGGGCTACAGCTGGGGAGGCTTTGAGAGCCTGATCCTGCCGATGCCTGCCGCGCGGCGACCGGATGGCGGATTGCTGATCCGTCTTCATATTGGCCTCGAAGCACCATCTGACCTGATCGAGGATCTGCGACGTAGTTTTACCGCGATCGGCCTGTGAGTTTTTGAGTTGAGGATAACAAGCGGGAAATCGATGATGGCAGGCGCCGATGCTTGGAGGAATCTAGACGATCGGGACGTTCTGCTTCTCCATCATAAGGGAGAGATGTCGCACGAAGAGATTGGCGGGCGCCGAGAGGGCCCGCCCCGAAGCTGTTACGATGGACAGGGTCGACAGGTCGATTTTGTCCTCGATGAGGGGAAGAAAGATCAGGGACTTGTCCGCGATCTCTGTCAGCGCATCGAAGGCCGTCATCCAGCCGATGCCGACACCGCTGAGCGTCAGGGCTTTCATAAGCCGGGTGCTGTTGACTTCCACCACGCCGCGCAGCGAATAGCCGATGCGGCGAACCCATGCCTTTTGCAGGATCCAGTGCAGCGAAAGATTATCGGCGGGAATCAGAAGCGGAAATTCGGCGCAATCAAGAAGCGTGACCTCCGATCGGCCGGCCAAGGGATGGTCGGGAGGCACGATCGCGCCGATCTGATAGATCATCGTCCGCTCGATTCGAGTCGAAGCGTTGTCGGGCGGGTTGACGGTGATTCCGACTTCAGTGTTGCCCTTCAACACGCTTTCGACGACGGATTGGGCGCCTTCGACATTCAGCTCAAAATGGATGCCCGGATAGTCGTTCCTGAAGGATCTAATGCCGCCAGCCACAAATTCGCTGGCACCTTCGATCAAGCCCACCGAGACTGTTCCGCGCTTCAGGCCGATCAGATTATCGATTTCGGAACAGATTCTTTGCATGTCGCGTCGCCAGCGCTGGACGCCATCAAGCAGCAACTCGCCAGCGGCTGTCATCCGCATGCCGTTCGCTGTGCGATCGAAGAGCTTGGTGCCCAGTTCCTCCTCGAGATGAAGGATCTGGCGATCGACAGCCGACGGGGCGATTCTGAGCGAGTCAGCCGCGCGGCGAAGACCGCCTTGTCTAGCAACTTCCTCAAAATATATGGCTGCTCTGGCGAAGATCATGGACTTGTCCTCGGAAGAAAATTCTCAGCAAATTCCGCGATATGGCGTCGCCTGCAGATCAGGCGACTCGTCGTTTCGGGTCGAACTGTGTCGGTTCGTGGAGTGCGGATCCGACTGGAAAGCGGTGACCACATTTCGCGAACAACTCGAACGCTTTTTTCTGGATGGCATAAAATCCGGGGAAATGGCAAACGTTTTCCATTGATCGATAGCCGACGTGCATGAGCAGCATTCGCGGGCGTGAACCGCGCCGACGCTGGTTGCACTTGTCTCTGCCTGGCGACGCCATACCGGCGTCGTTAGCACGAGCTGCCGAGGAGGATTTGAATGAACGTGGTTGAAAGCGCGGGTGAGCAGACTGTCGAGCCCCAAGGTCCGACATGGTTTCGGGCCAAGCGTCCCCGTGAGTGCAGCTATGCGGGCGACGACTGGGACATCCTTTCCCGGTACTGGTTTCCGGTCGCCAGAAGCGCCGATGTCGAGAGCAAGCCGGTTGAGGCCAAGCTTCTGGATGTCAACCTTGTTGTTTACCGGACGAGCAAGGGTATCAGAGTTGCGAGAAACCAGTGCCCGCATCGCGGGGTTCCGCTCTCGATGGGCTGGGTTGAAGGCGACGAGATCGTCTGCGCCTACCACGGCCTGCGTTACGGCACCGATGGGCGCTGCACGCTGATACCGGCGCAGCCCAACGTCAAACCATCAGATCGCTTCCGCGCGGGGGTCCTGCCGTCGGTCGAGCGCTATGGACTTGTCTGGACCTGCCTTAATTCCGAAACCGGCGAAGCAGACATCGTCGACTTTCCAGAGTGGGATCGCGCTGAATTTCAGGGAATCACCTGTCCTCCCCTGACCATCAAGGGCGCTCCGGGGCGGCAAATCGAGGGCTTTATCGATGTGGCCCACTTTGCCTGGGTGCATCACGAGGCTTTTGCTGATCGTAACAACAGCGTCGTGCCGCTTTATCAGACCAAGACCACGGATTACGGTTTTCAGTCGGTTTATGTCAGCAACGTCAGCAATTTTCCCAAGGGCATCCAGCATCTCGCGCCCGCCGACTTTTCCTGGACGCGGACCTTCGATGTCCACCCTCCCTTCATCGCGCTTCTGCGCGTCGATTTCCCCGAAGAGGGTGTGCTGCGGATCATGAACGTCGCATCGCCCGTCTCGGCGCGGGAAAGCAGGCTTTTCGTGCCGCTCGTCCGCAACTTCGATGTCAACGGCTCCATCGAGGATGTCTATGCCTTCAATGCCCAGATTTTCGCGGAAGATCAGGCTTTTGTCGAAGCCCAGGATCCGGAGGATCTGCCTTTGGGATATGACGAGGAAGCGCATTTCGCGGCTGACAAGTCCTCGGTCGCCTATCGCAAGGCGCTGCGGCAACTCGGTCTTTCAGGATGAGCGCGCCCTTCGCTCGACGCGGTTCAGCGTGAATCGACCATAGGCCCTTGATGCAACGCTCAATCCGGTCACGCACGTCAGACGCAGGTCTGGTCCGCGATCACTTTCGGTTTCCGCCTGCCGCTGACGGATTCAGGGCAGGGCTCGACAGGCACGTTCACATGAAAACCAAGCGGGCGGATAATGGCATGGTGTCATCTCCGCATTATTTGGCCAGCCGCGCTGGACTGTCCGTTTTGCGCGCAGGCGGTAGCGCTGTCGAAGCCTGTGTGGCTATGGCGGCTGCTCTGGCTGTCGTTTATCCGCATATGACCAGCATCGGTGGTGATGGCTTCTGGCTGATCCGAGAGGCTGACGGGCGCGTGCACGCAATTCACGGTTGCGGAGCGGCCGCTGCTAAGGCCGATCTTGCGCTGTATGAAGGGCTTGAAGCAATCCCCTGGCGCGGCCCTCTCGCGGCAAACACGGTGGCAGGTACGATTTCGGCCTGGAACGCTGCTCTTGCCAGCGATTATGGCGACCTCCCGCTCGAGCGACTGCTCCGCGATGCGGTAGCCTATGCCCGGCAAGGCGTGGCAATCAGCGCGGGCGGCGCGACCATTGCGGCGGCCAAGAGTTCGGAATTGCGTGGGCAGCCCGGATCTTATGCGAGCGTCTTTGAGCCCGACGGCCAACCCTTGCGGCATGGACAACTGCTTCGCCAACTCGCTTTGGCCAGCACGCTGATCCGGTTGGCCGAAGAAGGTCTGGACAGCTTCTATCATGGCGGTCTGGCTGCCGATATCGCGGCAGACCTTCGTGATCTTGGCAGCCCGGTTTCCGCAAAGGATCTGGCCGGGCATCGGGCCTCAAGGCCGAGGCCGTTGTCTGCGTCGGTGAGCGATGGTGTGCTCTACAATACGGCGCCACCGACACAGGGCGCGGCTTCGCTCCTGATCCTGACCTTGTTGGACAGGATGCCAATCGCTGCGCCTGATGGCTTTGATTTTATTCATACTCTGGTTGAAGCCACCAAGCAGGCCTTCCTTTGGCGCGACGAGCATTGCGGCGATCCCGCTTTCATGGACAGCGACCCGCAAGCTTTGCTCGACGATGGGGATGCGCTCGATATGCTGGCGACAAGGATTGATCCGTTCAGAGCGCTCCCTTGGCCTCAGCCTGGACAGCCGGGTGATACATGCTGGTTTGGCGCGGTGGATGGCCGTGGTCAGGTGGTGTCTTGCATCCAGAGCACGTACTTCGAGTTCGGTTCCGGCCTTGTTCTGCCCAGAACCGGGATCACTTGGCAAAATCGCGGCGCGTCGTTTCGTCTGGCGCGCAAAGGGTGGAATGCGCTTCGACCAGGACGCGAGCCCTTTCACACCCTGAACCCCGCCTTGGCGACTTTCAGGGATGGTCGCGTGATGGCCTACGGCACGATGGGTGGCGAGGGACAGCCCCAAACCCAGGCCGCGATTTTCAGCCGCTATGCACGGTTCGGCGTCGATCTCCAGAGTGCCATCAGCGCACCACGATGGCTGCTCGGCCGCACATGGGGCGATGCCTCAACCACATTGAAGATCGAGGATGGTTTTGATGCCGATGTTTATGACGCGCTCGCCGCGACCGGCCATGATGTTGAACGTGTCGGGGCGTTGACGTCGATGATGGGGCACGCTGGTGCCGTTGTCCGCCATCCTGATGGGCGCCTTGAGGGGGCGACCGATCCCCGTTCGGATGGGGAGGCCGCAGGATGGTAATGATCTCCCCCAGCGGCGCGCGTGCTGTGGCGCGTTGCATCGAACTTGGGCGTGCGCCCTATTCCGACATGGCAGAAGGGCTCTACCGTGGCTATCTGATGCCAGCTCACCGTGCGGCGCTCGAACGGACAGGCGATTGGATGCGTTCTGCCGGCATGACGACGAGGGTCGATGCTGCTGTTAACCTGATCGGGCGCTACGAAGGCACGATCGGCGGGCCGCCTTTGATTATCGCCAGTCACATCGATAGTGTTCGGGATGCCGGTTTCTATGATGGACCGCTCGGCATTACGCTGGGCATCGAATGCGTCGCAACTCTGGCAGCTCAGGGGCGCCGTATGCCCTTTCCCATTGAGGTCATCGCATTCGGTGACGAGGAAGGCAGCCGCTTTCCAGCTGCTATGCTGACGAGCAAGGCGCTGGCGGGATTGCTGACCGACCTACCTGAGATGGTCGGCCAGGATGGCAAGACACTTGCCCAAGCCCTGCACGAGTTCGGAACCACGCCGGAGGCCCTGAAGGACGCAAAGCATCCCGGCGCTCTGGCTTATCTCGAAGCTCATATCGAGCAGGGGCCTTTGCTCGAGGCCGAGGGGCTGGCGTTGGGCGTGGTGACCGGAATTGCCGCGCAGTTGCGCTATGAGGCTGTGGTGCGGGGCGTGGCCGGCCATGCGGGGACCTGTTCCATGCCGCTCAGACGTGATGCCCTGTCGGGGGTCGCCGAGATGATGGGGGCGATCGAGCGCATCGCCAGGGATGATGGAAGCGATCTGGTGGCCACGGTCGGCCGGCTGGAAGCTTTGCCCGGGGCTGCCAATGTCATTCCGGGGGAAGTCCGTTTCACCATCGATGTGCGATCTGGGGATGAGGCACGTCGTGATCGGGCTGCGGAAAAAATCCTCAGCGTCATCAAGTCCGTTGCCGAAGATCGCAAGCTGCAGTTGGAGGTGAAGAAGGTCCACGATCTTCCTGCTTCACCGAGTTCCCCTATTTTGATGGATCTTCTTGAAGACGCGCTTGTCGAAGCCGGGCATCCGTCGCGCCGCCTTGTCTCGGGAGCTGGCCATGATGCAATGAATATGGCGCCTTTGGCGCCCACAGCGATGCTTTTTATCCGCTGCCGGGGCGGTGTCAGCCATAACCCGGCTGAGCATGTCGAGCCTGTCGATGGGGACGCCGCTCTGAATGTCATGCTGCGCTTCATTGAAAAACTGGGAGAGACCTGTGTCTGACTTGAAACTCGAACTGCCGCAGGACCTTTACGGCGAGATCGATCCACCCCAGCGTCTGCTGATGGGCCCGGGCCCGGTCAATGCCCATCCGCGCGTGCTGCGCGCGATGAGCGCGGATCTGCTGGGCCAGTTCGACCCGGAAATGACCGGCTATATGAACCAGGTGATGGCGCTCTATCGCCCCATCTTCGGCACGGCGAACCAGTGGACCATGCTGGTCGACGGCACGGCGCGCGCGGGAATCGAGGCCTCGCTCATCAGCCTCATCCAGCCGGGTGAGATGGCGCTGGTGGTCAATTTCGGGCGCTTTGGCCTGCTGCTTCAGGAAATCCTCACCCGCATCGGCGCGCGCTATGAAACCGTCGATGCCCCATGGGGTGAGGTGGTGCCGCTGGATGCGATCGCCGAGGCAGCGCGCCGGCTGCAACCCAAGCTGATCTGCACCGTCCATGGCGACACCTCGACCACCATGGCCCAGCCGCTCGACGGCATCGGGGCGATCGCGCGAGAGGTCGGCGCGCTGGTCTATGTCGACGCCACCGCGACGCTGGGCGGGATGGAGATCGCCAGCGACCGCTGGGGCGCCGATGTGGTGACGGGCGGCTTGCAGAAATGCCTGGGCGGGCCCTCGGGCTCCTCGCCCATCACCATGTCCGATGCCGCCGCCGCGCAGATCCTGCACCGCCGCCATGTGGAAAAGGGCATCGCCCGCGATGACATCCAGAACGGCCAGGGCGCGATGATCGGCTCGAACTATTTCGACCTGGCGATGGTCATGGATTACTGGGGGCCCAAGCGGCTCAACCACCATACCGAGGCGACCACCATGCTCTATGGCGCGCGCGAATGTGCCCGCGTGGCGCTGGGCGAAGGGCTGCCCGCGCGCTTTGCCCGCCATGCCGCCGCGGGCCGCGCGATGACGGCGGGGCTGCGCGCCATGGGCCTCACCGTCTTTGGCGATGACGCGCATCGGATGACCAATGTCACCGGCGTGTGGATTCCCGATGGCGTCGATGGCGAGCGCGTCCGCGTGATGATGCGCGATGCCTTCGAGATTGAGATCGGCACGGCCTTCGGGCCTTTGCAGGGGCGCATCTGGCGGCTGGGCGCGATGGGCTACAACGCCATGAAGCACAAGGTGCTGCTGACGCTGGGCGCGCTGGAGGCCTGCCTGAAGGCCGAAGGGTTCAGCCTGCCGCTGGGCGAGGCCGTGCCCGCCGCCATGGCCGCGTGGGAGGGCCAGTGATGCGCGATCTGGTCGGCTATGGCGCCAGCCCGCCCGATGCCCGCTGGCCCCATGGCGCGCGCATCGCGGTGCAGTTCGTCATCAACTATGAGGAAGGCGCGGAAAACACCGTGCTCAACGGCGATGCGCTGTCCGAAGGGTTCCTCTCCGACATGGTGGGCGCCGCGCGCCACCCCGACCGCGCCATGGCGATGGAAAGCCTGTATGAATATGGCAGCCGCGCCGGTTTCTGGCGCCTGCACCGCCTGTTCGTCGAGCGCGGCCTGCCCGTCACCGTGTTCGGCGTGGCGCAGGCGCTGGCCATGAACCCCCAGGCGGTGGAGGCCATGCTGAAGGCCAACTGGGAGATCGCCAGCCACGGCCTGCGCTGGATCGACTATCAATCCGTGCCTGAGGACGTGGAGCGCGAGCATATCGCCCAGGCCATCGCGCTGCACACGCAGGCCACCGGCCACCGCCCGCTCGGCTGGTATCAGGGCCGCACCAGTCCCAACACCGCGCAGCTGGTGGCAGAAGAGGGCGGTTTTCTCTATGACGCCGACAGCTACGCCGACGATGTGCCCTATTGGCAGGGGCGCCAGCTCATTGTGCCCTACACGCTCGACGCCAACGACATGAAATTCGTCGCGCTCAACGGCTTTACCGAGGGCGACCAGTTCACCCGCTATCTGTGCGACACCTTTGACCAGCTCTACGCCGAGGGGGGCCGCATGATGAGCATCGGCCTGCATGGCCGGATCGCCGGCAAGCCCGCCCGCACCCGCGCCCTCGCCCGGTTTCTCGACCATATCGCCGCGCGGCCCGATGTGTGGGTGGCGCGCCGCATCGATATTGCCCGTCACTGGATGGAGGAACACCCCGCATGATGATCGACGACCCCGTGTTGCTGGCCGAAATGCAGGCCGCCTTTGCCGAATACGAGCGCGCCCTGATGGCGGACGACATCCCCGCGATGGACGTGCTGTTTCACGATGCGCCCACCACCAACCGCTATGGCGTGGGCGAGGTGCTCTACGGCATCGAGGAGATCCGGGCGTTCCGCAAGGGGCGCGGCGGCTCGCCCCAGCGCAAGCTGGGCCGGGTGGCGATCACCGTCTATGGCGACAGCTTCGCCACCGCCGATGCCGAATTCTTCCGCGAGAACGCTGACCGGCGCGGGCGCCAGACGCAAAGCTGGGTGAAGTTTCCCGAGGGCTGGAAGGTCGTCTCGGCCCATGTCAGCCTTGAGGGGAACACGCATTGACGCTCGACGAGATCAACGCGCTGCCGCCCGAGGCTTTCGTGGCGCGATACGGCGCGCTGTTCGAGCATTCGCCATGGGTGGTGGAGCGCGCGGCGGCTCTGCGCCCCTTTGCCAATCTGCACGCCGGGCTGATGCAGGCGCTGGAACAGGCCAGCCCGGCTGAAAAGCTGGCCCTGATCCGCGCCCATCCCGAGCTGGCGGGCAAGGCGGCGATCGACCGGACGCTGACACAGGCCAGCACCGCCGAGCAGGCCAGCGCCGGGCTCGACCGCCTGACGCCTGAGGAATTCGAGCGGTTCCATGCGCTTAACGCCGCCTATCGCACAGGGCATGACATGCCCTTCATCATTTGCGTGCGCCTGACCGACAAGGCGGGCATTCTGCAAGCCATGGCCGCGCGCGCCGGCAACCCCACCGAGGTGGAAATTGCCACCGCGCTGGCCGAAATCGGCAAGATTGTGGCCCTGAGACTGGAGGATCTGGCGTGAGCAGTCACGACAAGGGATTGGCGGATCTGGAAGCGCGGCTGGCGCATGAGCTGGCGCTGATCGACTTTGGCGGGGCGGACTGGACCCTGCCGCGCGAGGCCGCTGGCGGGCATGTCTACGACGTGGTGATCGTGGGCGGCGGGCAGAGCGGCCTTGTCGCCGCCTTCGGCCTGCGGCGCGAGCGCGTGAACAATGTGCTGGTGCTGGATGAAAACCCGGCGGGCCATGAAGGGCCGTGGGTGACCTATGCCCGCATGGTCACGCTGCGCACACCCAAGCATCTCACGCCCATCGATCTTGGTGTTCCCTCGCTGACCTTCCGCGCCTGGTGGGAGGCGCAGCACGGGCCCGCCGGATGGGAGGCGCTGGACAAGATCACGCGCGACGACTGGATGGACTATCTGCGCTGGTATCGCCGGGTGCTCGACCTGCCGGTGCGCAATGGGGCAAAGGTGGAACTGGTCGAGCCGCTGGGCGATGGCCTGTTCCGTGTGGCCATCGCCGGCGCCGAGCCGGTGGTCGCGCGCAAGGTGGTGCTGGCCACCGGCATTCAGGGTGGCGGCGAATGGCATACCCCCGCGATGATCCGCGACCATCTGCCCCGCGCGCTTTACGCCCATACCAGCGAGGCGATTGATTATGCCGCGATGAAGGGCCAGCGCATCGGCATCCTTGGCGGCGGTGCCAGCGCCTTCGACAATGCCAATTTCGCACTGACACAGGGCGTGGGCGCGGCGGAGGTCTTCATCCGCCGCAAGGTGCTGCCACGCATCAACCCCATCCGCTTCATGGAGCGCGTGGGGCTGGCCTCGCGCTATCCCGCGCTGGGCGATGCCGACAAATACCGCGCCATGGCCTGCTTCCTGGGCCACAACCAGCCGCCCACCAATGACACCTTCGAACGCGCGGCGGCATGGAGCGGTTTCCACCTGCATCTGGGCAGCCCGTGGCTGGCAGTGGAGGCGGTGAACGGCAACACGCAGGTCAGGGTCACCACGCCCCATGGCGAGCATGTCTTCGACTTCGTCGTGCTCTCCACCGGCCTGGTCAGCGACCCCGGCTTGCGGCCCGAGCTGGCATTGGTGGCCCCGGCCATCGCCCGCTGGGGCGACCGCGTGCCCGTGCCCGCCGATGGCGACGTGCCCGCCGGCATCACCGAGGTGATCGCCGCCCATCCCTACCTTGGCCCCGGCTTCCAGCTGCTGCCGCGCGGGGAAGCGGATGCGGGCAAGGTCCATGGCCTGTTCGCCTTCAACTATTCCGCCCTGCTCAGCCTTGGCCTGTCGGCCTCGGCGCTGTCGGGTCTGCAACAGGCGGCGCCCAGGCTGGCGGCGGGCGTAGCCGACCAGCTCTTTCTCGACGACAAGGAGCGCAATCTGGCCGCCTTCCTCACCTATGCCGATGAGGAGTTCATCGGCCAGTGGCCCAGGCCCGAGACGGATGTCGGAGCGAAGGCATGAGCAGCCTGTCGACTCATGTTCTCGACATGGTGACAGGCCGCCCCGCCGCGGGCGTGCGCGTGATGCTGACGCAGGGCGCCGCCGTGCTGGGCGAAGGCGTGACCGATGCCGACGGGCGCTTTCGCGGCTTTCCCGCGCTGGGCGAGGGCAGCTATGTGCTCACCTTTCACGCGGGCGACTATTTCCGCGCCGCCTGCGTGGCGCTGGCCGATCCGCCCTTCCTCGATGTGGTGCCGATCCATTTCGGTGTGGGTGAGGAAGGCCATTACCACGTCCCGCTGTTGGTTTCGCCCTTTGCCTTCTCGACCTATCGCGGCAGCTGATGCGTAATGGTTGATATGAGCGGATCGCCACATTGAAAACGCCAAAGGAGTGCCTGATGAGTGACCTGGGTCTGGTCCGTCCTTTCGACTGCGCGCAAGCGGACGATCAAGCCATTGCCCAGCAGGTCGGCCTGCTGCTCGGAATGGAAATACCGGAACCCTGCGTGGCCGGTGTCGCCATGAACTCACGGCTCCTCGCCGACCATCTTGCGATCCTTCGCCGTTCGCCGGAGCCTGGTCAATGAACATGTCTTTCCTGGCAAACGACATTGCGCGGCAGGTCAGGTCGGGCTCGCTCCGCGCCGTCGATGTCGTCGGTGAAGCCTTGCGGCGGATCGATGCGGCCACTGATTTGCGTGCGGTGACGCGACGCCTCGAAGACCGTGCTTTGAAAGAGGCTGAGGCGGTCGATGAGCAGATTGCGCGTGGCGAGGATCCAGGGCCCCTTGCGGGAGTGCCCTATGGGGTCAAGGATCTCTTCGATGTGAGCGGGGAGATCACGACAGCCGGAGCGGCTCGTCTCGAGCATGCCTCCCCGGCGCTGAACGACGCTGAGGCAATCACCAGATTGAAGAAGTCCGGTGGGGTGCTGGTCGCGACGCTCAACATGGACGAGTTCGCCTACGGTTTTGTCACTGACAACGCCCGATGGGGCATAACCCGCAATCCGCACGATCAAGAACGCTTCGCCGGCGGCTCATCGGGCGGATCGGCCGCCGCCGTCGCGGCGGGCCTCGTCAGCTTTGCCCTGGGCTCGGACACGAACGGATCCATCAGGATTCCTGCCAGCCTTTGCGGCGTCTATGGCATCAAGCCGACACACGGCTCACTTCCGATGTCCGGCGTCTATCCTTTCGTCCATACGCTTGACGATATCGGCCTGTTCGCCCGGGAGGCTGAGGATCTCAGGCTCGTTGATGGTGTCCTGCGCGGCGCGCCGGATCCAGCTCCGGCAGATCCCAGGCCTTCCATCGCATTGCTCGAGGGCTGGTTCGGGCGGGATCTGACGGGCCAAATGCGGCAGGCCCTGCACCGGTTCACTGTTGGCCTGGGGCCGATCCCTTCGGTCCAGCTCACCGGCGTCGCGCAGGCCCGATCGGCGGCCTTCCTGATCACGGCCTTTGAAGGGGGGAGACTGCATCGCGATGCCTTGCGCGAGGCACCCCTGTCCTATGACCCGGGAACCCGCGACAGGCTGCTTGCCGGAGCAACCCTCGAGGAGACTGCCTATCGCGAAGCACTCGATTACAGGACGGTGTTTGCTCGTCAACTCGATCGAGTTTTCGAACGCCATGATGTTCTGATCGCGCCGGCAGTCATGGGCGAGGCTCCTCGCATCGACGAGCCCACAGTGATGATCGACGGCGAATTGAAGTCGGCCCGTGCCAATCTGGGTCTCTTTACCCAGCCGATCAGCTTTCTGGGACTGCCCGTCATCTCGGTTCCGCTTAGAACCGAAGGGCTCCCCCTCGGACTTCAGTTGATCGGCAAGAAGGGCAGGGACGCACAGCTGATCGCTTTGGCCGCCAGTCTCAGCCAACTCGGGCTGGTGCAATCCCATCTGCTGGCCGCGTGACGACCATGTTTTGGAACCGATGATGTGACCAAGTTTTTTTCTAGACTCAACATCGACACATACATCCTGATGCTTATCGGAACCGTGGTACTTGCCTCGCTTCTCCCGGCGCGGGGACAGGTGGCGAATTTTGCGGAGACCTTGGCGACGGCTGCCATCGTCGCCCTGTTTTTCCTTCATGGCGCACGCCTGTCGCGCGAAGCCGTGATCGAGGGCGCCAGCAACTGGCGGTTGCACATGATCGTGGCTCTGATCACATTCGTGATTTTTCCGTTGATCGGTCTGATTGTTCATAGCGTGCCGGGCGTACCGCCATCGGTGGCGACAGGGCTGCTTTTCCTCACCTTGCTGCCCTCGACGGTTCAGTCTTCGATTGCCTTTACTGCCTTGGCGCGCGGCAATGTCGCCGCGGCCGTATGCAGCGCGTCCTTTTCCAATCTCGCTGGCATCGTTGTCACGCCTTTGCTGGTCACCGCGCTCATGAGTGCCAAATCGGGCGGGCTTTCGCTGCATGCGATCGAGACCATCCTGTTCCAGCTCTTTTTGCCATTTTCCACCGGTCATCTTCTCCGCCCATGGATCGGGGCATGGGTCGCCCGGCAGAAGAAGATGCTGACATGGGTCGATCGCGGTTCGATTTTGCTGGTGGTTTATACCGCCTTCGGGGCCGCCGTGGTGAAGGGCATCTGGCATCAGGTGTCGCCCAAGGATCTCGCGATAATCGCTCTGCTGTCAGGACTGATCCTGGCCTGCGTCCTGACGATCAGCCGTTTCCTCGCGAGCCGGATGGGCTTCAAGCGGGAGGACATGATCGTCGTGCAGTTCTGCGGATCGAAAAAGAGCCTGGCATCGGGTGTCCCGATGGCAGGCGTGCTCTTTTCTGCCGCTCAGGTTGGGGCCATCATCCTTCCCCTGATGTTCTTTCACCAGATCCAGTTGATGGTCTGTGCCTATCTTGCCAGGAAATATGCAAAGAGCGAGAGCGATAACGAACAATGACGGGGCAGCAGCTTGACCGCGATACGCCGTGCCCTCAAAGATGACAGGCGATCCATCGTGGGAACACACTGTCCGGAAGTCCTGCCCGTCCTGGCATGGAATGGATCGATTCGGCAGCGGAGAACGATGTGAGTGAAGATGGGGATAAAGCTGACTCTGTCATCGGGGCCGCTCGACTGATCGATGTCGCGAGCGAGGCGGGCGTGGCCATCGCCACGGTCAGCCGCGCGCTCAACAATCCCGGCCGCGTCAATGCCAAGACACGGGACAAGGTCATCGCCGTCGCCGAGCGGTTAGGCTACTCCTCCAACGTTGCCGCACAGACGTTGCGTTCGGGCAAGTCCCGCATCATCATGGCGGTGATGCCGCAGTGGAGTCAGTCAGGCATCCTCGAGGAAATCCTCAAGGGTATCGATTCCGAACTTTCGCGCTCGCGCTACAGCATGATCGTCGGCAAACTGAATGCCGATCGCACCGCTGACCCACGGGTTTTCGACATGGCGCGCGGCGGCCTGGTCGATGGTGTGATCGCAATCGCCAACGAGCCGCCCGCTGAGGGCAATCTGCCGGCTCTGTCAACCAGCCTGCCAACTGTTGGCTTGCTGATCGACCTGAGCAGCTACGGCATCCCCAGCGTCGTGACCGACGACGCGGCGTCGCTGTCCGAATTGACCAGCAGTCTGATCGCCGAGGGCCGTCGCTATCTCGCCTATCTCTCCGGACCAGGCAGCAACTATCACGAACAGGAACGCTATCGGGGGTTTGAGGAGGCGGCGGGCCGGTTGCGCACGGTGCGAGTGGAAGGAGACTACAGCTTCGAATCCGGAGAGAATGCGGCGCGCTGGTACCTTCAGCAGGCCGAGCGGCCCGATGCCATCGTCTGCGCCAATGACAGAATGGCGATCGCTTTGATCGATGCCTTGCGACGCGCAGGGGTCAAAATTCCGGAGCAGGTCGCGGTCACGGGGTTCGACGATATCGACATCGCTCGCTATTGCGTGCCGACGCTGACCACCGTGCGGCCCTCGGTCGAGGATCTGGGCGCCTCGAGTGCGCGCTTGCTTCTGCAATTGATCAAGGGCGTGGTGTCACCCGACATGAAGCGCAGGATGGTGACGGGCCGCATCGTTCGCCGCGAATCCTTCTGAGGGGCGGCCCGGCAGACGTTCAGCCTAGGGAATGTGCGAAGCGATAAGTGCCTTCCCGTCCGCTATGATGCGAACGAGTCGGGAGTCGTGCAAATCGGTTTGATCCGGCCCGGATAAAATCGCGTGATACTCTGCATGCCCTTTCGCGTGCAGGCGCTCGTTCACGAAGTGGCTCCACATCCAGCGGATCGCATCCTGCAGCGGTTGCGGGCTTTGCACGTTCGGATCTGTTTTCACCGCGACGTCGTAAGTTGCCCACGCTGACCGAAACAGATCGTCATCGACGTCGGCGGAAAGATCCGAGGCGGCAACGACCTGCTGTAAGTCTATGGTGCTGGCGCGAGACACTGCGGCCTGGAAAATGCTGCCACGCCGATTGACTGCCAGTATTTCCAGGATCCCGAGCTGGCCAAGGGCCAGCCGCCAGTCCGCCGCGCTGATCGACCCTCCTGAAGGGTGATTGTGAACGAAGCGGCAGCCCTCGCTGGAAGCGGCTGCCGCCAGCATCTTGGGCGTCAGCGTGACCTTATCCACGGCGCCGACGGCGGCGTCGATGACCGTATGGCCATCGCCCGACAGACAGATCAACATCTCGCTCGCCGATGGCAGGCCGGCCAAAGCTGCGTCATGGGCCTTCACGAGCTCGATCGCTGCCTGGAACGTGGCCGGAAAGGGTCTGGGCAGCAGCAAGGAAAACTCCATCGGACCGGTTCAAGCCTGGACGCGCAGACACCGGTTCAGAGGAGGCTATCCTCGTTTCGCGGCATCACGAACATAGTTTCCTTGGCAGAATGCTGATGGCTTCCGCAATCTGGAGAACAGCCAAAACCTCGGTCATCGGTGGACTTGCTCACAGGAAAATTCCCGTGCCGCAGCGCAGGTGTTCAGTGAAGGGGCTGGCCCAGAACAAGATTGCCGGCGGTGCGCGGAGCGTCTTTCCTCGAGCAGACAAGGAGAACCACGCAGAGCATCATCGAAAGGGTGGGCAGGCCGATATAGCCCAGCCTGATCCAGCCTTGCAGATGGGCGTCGGCGGCATGAAGCCCTGCCTGATAGTGCCCATAGGCGAGGAACGTGGCGACGATGAAACCGGCAATGCCCGCAGCGACCTTGGAGAGGAAGGCGTTGATCGAAAAGGCAAGGCCGGCGGCGGCGACGCCCGTGCGCTCGCGTCCGCTGTCGATCGCCTCGGAGAGCATGGCGAAATATAGTGGTGAGACAGCACCCACCCCGACGTAAAGCAGCGAGACGCAGAGAAGGAACGGGATGAAATCTCCGCCCACCGCATAGATCGCAACCATCATCATGATCTGGAGCACGACCGCTGCGATATAGGTCCGGCGAATTCCGAGATGGCGGGTTACCAACTGCACGCCCATCGCGCCGACCATGGCCCAGAAAGTGCTCGATGCAAGCACGAATGAGGCATAGGTGGCAGGCTGATGGAGGATGTATTTTGTGTAGTGGATCGCAAGGGCACCCTGCGAGCAGAAGATCAGGAAAGTGAGGAAGGTCAGGGCGTTGACGAGGTGCCAGCGACGGTTGCCTGACAGCCCCGACAGGAGTTGCCCGAAGCTGCTGGTGTTCACCGGAAGCGTTCGCCGGATGCGGCAGTTCTTCCAGGTCATGGTCCAGAGGATCGCGCCGACTGTCCCGAGAATGGCGACCAGCAGTGTCATGCCTTTCTGGTGCTCGGCGATGCCGCCGCCGCCGCCCAGCCATTCGACCGCGGGCAGCGTCACGCCGGCAACGATAAGCTGGCCAAGCTGGCATCCGCCCATGCGGAAGGCATTGACGCTGACGCGCTCCTGGGGCTCGAGAGCGATCATGTTGCTGAGCACCGCATAGGGCACGTTGATCGCAGAGTAGATGACACCCATCAGCAGATAGGAGCAAGACGCCCAGGCGATCTTGCCCACCGGCGAGAGCGGTATTGGGAGAAAGCAGAGCACGGTCGCCAGGCCGAAGGGGATCGACAGGCGGCGAATCAGCGTGAGCACGTGGCGACCGGCGCTGCGGTCGATCAGATAGCCGATCAGCGGATCGAGAAACGCATCCACAACGCGGGGCACCAGCAGGATCCATGCGGCCGCGGCGACCGGTATCACGTAGATATCGGTGTAATAGTACATCAGGAAGGAGAGCGTCATGCCCCAGACAAGATTGGAGGAGAGGTCCCCGCAGCCGTAGGATATTTTCTGACCCAGGGTCAGGCGCTCGTCACTCATCGATCGCTCCATTCGACTAACCCGCCGTCAGTTCTGGGCCTTGGCCCCATTGGTGTGAAACGTACCCTCTGCGAGCTGGCTCGCCAGTCTTTGACATGCGCGCAAGGTCAGGGCCATCACCGTCAGGGTGGTTCCCATGACGCCGCTCGTCGGGAAAGAACTCGCGTCGGTCACAAAGACGTTGGGCGCGTCCCAACATTGATTGAAGCTGTTCAGGATCGAGCTTTCCCGGGCGTTGCCCATGCGCACGCCGCCGGTCTCATGGATGGCTGCGCCAACGACGAAGCTCTGTGGGATCATCTTGCGAATGATCCAGCGCGATAGAGGGTTCAGCTCACGATAAATGCCTGCCCCCCGCTCTTCGAGCCCCAACGGCGAGACCCAGCCATCGACCGTTCCGCCGCCTGCCTCGATCATTTCGACCATGTTCGCAATGTGATGCGTGATGGCCTGTCGCTCTTCGTCATGCAGCGAGCAGGAAATGACCGGAAGCGGAACACCCCAGGGATCCCGGCGCCGGGGATCGAGCGTGACTGCATTGTCGCTATGGGGCAGCATCTCGCCAAAGCACATGAACGCGGCGTCGCGGCTCGGTGAGGGTTTGACATGCGGCGACCGACCGATTGACCCCTGATAACTGCACCCCAGCGCATCGGTGGCTCCGGCCCCATCGTCCCTGTCCGCACGCAGGACGTAGACCCCGCCCGACGTGCCGTAACGTGGATGGGCAGGAACCTCGGTTGGCGACCACACCGTTCCATTGCCTGGGAAACGCGCCAGAATGATGGCGGCCGGCTGATCCATGAAGAACCGCCCGAGCAGCCCGTTTGCATTGCCGATGCCCGCAGGATGGCGGGCCGACTTGGAATTCAACAGCAGGCGGATTGATTCGATGGGAGAAGCGCAGACCACCACCGATCTGGTCGCGACCGTTTGAGCTACCCGCGTCACCTTATCGATGAAGCGTACGCCATGGGCCTGACCGTTGAACGGATCAGTCAGGATCTCGCTGACCACGGCATTCGTTCGCAAGGTCACATTGTCCATGGCCAGAGCCTTCGCAAGTGCGATGGGCAGGGCACCGGTATCGGGCGGCGCCATGCGCCAGCCAATCGCCTGGCGATCGAACCCTCCGGCTTCAAGCGTGGCCTTGAACCTGACTTCGGCTTCGGTCAGCAGGGCGGGACCAGACATCTCGCCATCCGGGGCAGTGGGTGCGCCGTCGAGATTGCCGTGAACTTCAAGGTTGCGTTCCGCCTTGGCGTAATAGGGCTTCAGGTCGTCATAACCGATCGGCCATTCCGCCTTGAGGCTGCCAGCGGACCGGCGGAATTCATGGTCGGACCAACGATGCAAAACGCGGCCGAAGACATGCATCCGGCCGCCGACTTGGCGCCCGCGAATCCAGAGATAGGGCTTGCCAGCCGGGGTCAGGTAGCGATGGCGCAGATCGTTGACGAGGAACCGCTTCAGGCGTGCACTGAAGAAGGCGACACGGGCCTGAAGGGGCTGACCGGTGAGCGAGGCCATGGCGCGTTCGACGAGATGTGGCCCATGCTTGGAAGGCCCGCGCTCCGCATCCTGGGGCGTTACATCGCGTCCGGCCTCGAGGACCAGCACGCGCAGACCACGTTCTCCCAGTTCGAGCGCGGCGGTACTACCGGCTGCGCCCGATCCGATGACGATCACGTCATATGGTGCATCAACGTCCATCTCAATTCCTGTTCATGGCGCCGGAAGCCCGGCGCAGAATGTCGAATGCCTCGCAGCAGCTAAGGTGCGATATGATGGCAAACGTTTTCCGCTTTGAGCTATCGAGACCGGTTCGGCGCGGCAAGACTAATTTTTGCCGACTTCCGGCGCAGAAATGCAAGCACCAGGCTTTTTTCAGGGTCTGAGGCTCGCTCTTCACGCTCCGGCAATAGGATCGGTCACGGCCTTACTGTCGGCTGTGTCATTGTGAAACATGAGATTTTTGAAGGACGACCCGCTCCGCCGGGTAAAGCGGCGCCAGTCGCCGGGTTGATCATGTTCGACGATGCGCAGAGATACGTCGAGTTCGTTCAGGAGTTGCCAGAGGGCTGCCCAGTCCATGACGCCGTGACCGACATCGGCAAAACCCATCTGATCTTCATTTTCACCGGCAGGAGCAATGTCCTTCACATGGACAGCGGGGATTCGCCCGGCATAGCGGCGCAACCAGGGGAGGGGGTCTTGACCCGCGCGCTGAATCCAGGCGATGTCCACAGCAAAGAGAATGTCATCGCCGAGCAGATGCTCGATACCGAAGCTACCGTCGGGAAGCTCGACAAATTCAAAGTCATGATTGTGCCAAGCGAAGCGCAGTCCTGCCGCGTGAATGACGTCCCTGATCCCGCAGAGGCGGCGATGAACAGCCTTCCATCCTTCGACATCGGTCGGGCGGTCCTCGGGCTCGAGCCAAGGCGCGACGACCAGATCCATGCCCAATGCCTTGGCAGCCTGAATGACAGGAGCAGCATCCCCGTCGAACATGTCGATCCGGAAATGGCCGCTCATGCAGGAAAGGCCATGACGATCCATGGCCACCTTGAGGCTTTCGACATCCTCATACTGATCGTGGAAAGGCTGCACGTCAGTAAAGCCATCCTCCCTGATCTGCGCAAATTGTTCGTCGAGCGAAAGACTATCCCGCGTGGACCAAAGCTGGATCGACACCGGGCCAGAGTATTTTGTCATGTTCAATCTCGATGCTGTGTTTGTTCAGGCAAGGCCCATCAGGCGTTTGTTGAGATCCCGGTCGGCGCCGGATTTGGCGAAATCGTCGAAGGCGTGTTCGGTGACCGGGATGATGTGCCGGGCGATGAAGGGCGCACCCTCGGCCGCGCCGACCTCGGGATGCTTCAACGCGCATTCCCATTCCAGCACGGCCCAGCCGTCGTAGTCATACTGGGCCATCTTGCTGAAGATCTGCGTGAAATCGACCTGCCCGTCGCCCAGCGAGCGGAACCGCCCGGGGCGATCGACCCAGCCCTGATACCCGCCATAGACGCCGCTGCGGCCCGACTGGCGCAGTTCGGCATCCTTCACGTGGAAGCATTTGATCCGTTCGTGATAGATGTCGATGAAGGCGAGATAGTCCAGATGCTGCAACACGAAATGGCTGGGATCATACAGGATATTGGCGCGGGGGTGGTTGCCCACCCGGTCCAGAAACATCTCGAAGGTCACGCCGTCATGCAGGTCCTCGCCGGGGTGCAGCTCGAAGCCGATGTCGACGCCATTGTCCTCGTACACGTCGAGGATCGGCTTCCAGCGGCGGGCAAGTTCGTCGAAGGCATCCTCGACCAGCCCCGCCGGGCGCTGCGGCCAGGGGTAGACATAGGGCCACGCCAAAGCGCCCGAAAACGAGGCATGGGTGGTCAGCCCCAGCCGCCGCGAGGCCACCGCCGCCAGCTTCACCTGCTCGACCGCCCAGGCCTGACGCGCCGCCGGGTTGCCCCGCACATGGGGCGCGGCAAAGCCGTCGAACTGCGCGTCATAGGCCGGATGCACCGCCACCAACTGGCCCTGCAAATGGGTGGACAGCTCGGTGATCTCCAGCCCCTTGTCGGCCAGCATGCCCTTGATGTCGTCGCAATAGGTCTGGCTGTCCGCCGCCGTCGCCAGATCGAACACGCGCGGGTCGGCGGGAACCTGCAACCCCTTGTAACCCAGCCCCGCCGCCCAGTCGGCCAGCGCGGGCAGCGTGTCGAAGGGGGCGGCATCGCCCATGAATTGTGCCAGGAAGATGCCCGGCCCCTTGATGGTCTTCATGTCTTGTCGCCTTGAACCGTGAAATCGACCCAGCCCGCGCCGCGCGCGCTGGCATGGACGGCAGTTTCGATCAGCGCCATTCCGCGCAGCCCGTCGGCGATGCCGGGGATCAGCGCCCCGTCCTCGCCACGCAGCACCGCCGCGAAATCGCGATAGAGATTGGCGAAGGCCTCCAGATAGCCTTCGGGGTGGCCGCCGGGCGTGCGGCTGGCGCGCTGCGCATCGGCGCCCAAACCGGGGTCGCCCGCCTGCACCAGCTCGCTGCGCCCGTCGCCGTGGAACAGCCAGAGCGCGTTGGGCTCCTCCTGTCGCCAGCGCAGAGCGGCTTTTTCGCCATAGATGCGCAGGGTCAGGCCATTGCGCTCGCCCACGCTGATCTGGCTGGCCAGCAAGGCGCCGCGCGCGCCGTTCTGAAACCGCAGCAGGATCTGGCAATCGTCATCGACTAACCGCCCCGGCACCACCGTGCCAAGGTCGGCCAGGATCTGCGTCACGCGCAACCCGGTGACGAACTCGGCCAGGTGGAAGGCATGGACGCCGATGTCCGCCACGCATCCGCCGATGCCGCTGCGCGATGGATCGCCGCGCCATTCGGCCTGCTTGCCGCTGTCCGCCTTGGCCAGCCACCCTTGCGGATATTCGACCACCACCTTGCGGATCGTGCCCAGCGCACCCGCCGCCACCCGGCTGCGCGCCTCGCGCACCAGCGGATAGCCGGAGTAGGTGTAGGTCAGCGCAAAGGGCTTGCCCGATGCCTCGACGATGGCGGCCAGCTCATGCGCCTGCGCCAGCGTGGTGGTTGCCGGCTTGTCGCAGATCACCGGCAAACCGGCCTCCAGCGCGGCCTTCGCGGCGGGCAGGTGCATGTGGTTGGGGGTGGTGATCGCCACGAAATCAAGGCCATCGTCGCGCGCGGCCTCCTGTGCGATCATCGTGGCGATGTCGGGATAGGCGCGGGCCGGATCGATGCGATAGCTTTCGCCCGCCGCGCGCGATTTCTCCGCGCTGCTGGAAAAGGCGCCCGCGACCAGCTCGATCTCGTGGTCCATCTCGGCGGCCAGACGGTGGACCGGGCCGATAAACGATCCCGGCCCGCCACCGATCAGTCCCATGCGCAATCTTCTCATGACCCATCCATTGTAAAAGAACCCGGCGCTTTACCGGATCCCGACATCCATCAAATTTAAAATGATAACGTTTGCCACCGTAGGGCTCGACATGCGTCCGACGGTCCTGAGTGGTTCGATGCGTGGAGGTTGTAGCCTTCAGAAATTGTTTGATTCGGCGCGCGCGTCAAGACGGAAATGCACTGTTGGCCGAAAAATTCACGATCATGGTGATGCTCTCGCGACATGTGACGACTTTATGGGTAAAATCCCACGCTCCGTCCTCTTTCTGAGAACACCTTCTGCGCAATTTTGCCCATAGCCAGACTTCGATCTGCAATATACGTCAATGGAAATGGAAAACCTTTTCCATGGGTCGACATCATCACGCGCTGAGAGGGCAGGCAGCGCGCTTCATGGGCCAGGGCATCGCAAAGCATGTCTGGCGGCAATCGGGGAGTTATCCAATGCGTCGCAAGAGTGATGTTAAATCAATACTATCGGTCGCCGTCGGAGTCATGGCGATCGCAGTCTCGACCACTGTATTCGCCGAGGACACTGGCGCTTCCAGCCCGTCGAACGACGGCACCGAGATCGTCGTGACCGCGCGTCACCGTGAAGAATCGGCTCAGAAGACGCCGATCGCCATGTCCGTCTATGATGCCTCGGCACTCAAGACGGCAGGGATCACCGATCTGACGGCGCTGACCGCTTTCGCGCCTGACGTCTCGATTTCGGCTCAGCAGGGGGAGCCGATCATCACCATACGTGGTATTTCCAGCCGCGATTACTCGGAAAACGGCGACGCCGCCGTGACCGTGAGCACGGACGGTTTCTACCAGAACCGTCCCTACGCGCTGAATGCCGCGATGTACGATCTCGAGCGTGTCGAGGTCCTGCGCGGACCGCAGGGCACCTTGAACGGCCGCAACTCCGTGGGCGGTGCGATCAACATTCTTACCGCCAAGCCGGTCGATGACTTCAAGGGCTATTTCAGCGCTTCGTACGGCAATTATAATGCCCTTAACTTCCAAGGCATGATCAACGTGCCCGTGAACGACTGGCTCAAGGTGCGCGCGTCCTTCATGACGAACTCACATGACGGCTATCGCGACAATTCGCCCCATGTGAACGGCGATGCCCAGGATGACAAATCGGGTCGCATCACCTTTGCGATTGATCCGATGGAGAACCTGCACGGTCTCGTGACCCTGCAGTATACGCAGCAGGATGGTGCCGGCGACGTCAGCCAGAACATCCCCTATGCCTACAATGCCGACGGGAGCCTCAACCACAATTTGCCGTCTGGCATCAATGCCTCGAAATTCGCGGTCGGCACCGATTCCTCGCTGCGTTTGCGGGAAAAGACCGTTCGCTGGAATTTCGCCTATGACACAGATCCGGTGACCATCACGTTTCTGGGCGGTTACGACAAGCTCGACTGGCATCACTCGACGGATGATACCAATCCCTACAGCAATCCGAGTACCTATGCTTTTGTCCAGAACGAATATCCCGAGACCACGAATCTTGAACTTCGTCTGACCTCGAAGCATCCTGGGCCCTTCCAGTGGCAGCTGGGTGGCTTCTACTTCGCAGAAAACTCGAACCTGTTAAGCTGGGACGGTGCGCCGCTCGCCGATGGCACTCAGAACAAATATTTCGGCTTCGCCTACAACACTTGGAGCCGGTCGAAGTCGGCCTATGGCTATGCCAGTTACGACATCACCGATCGCCTGACCGCATCGGGCGGCGTGCGCTACACTTCCGACTCCAAGCACGAAGACGGCTATTACGGCAATCTTACCCAAAACATCGTCTATGCGACCCAGGTGGGCGGTTCGTCCTCCTCGAAGGTCACTTATCATGCCGGCCTCGACTTCAAGGCGACTCCCCATAATCTGATCTATGCCAAGTTCGACACCGGCTACAAGGCAGGCGGCTTCAATCTGGGCGCCCAGTCCTATGGTCCGGAAACCATTCAGACATGGGAAGCCGGCTCGAAGAACACGCTGCTGGGCGGCGCTCTTCAGCTGAACGTTGATGCCTATTACAGCAACTACAAGAACCAGCAGGTCACAACCTTTACCCAGGTGACCGGTTCGGCCGTGGCGTTGACGCTCAACGCGGGCGCCAGCCGCATATGGGGCATTGAAGGATCCGCCATCTACAAGATCCCGGTGATCGGTACGTTCAACGCGACGGTGGATTATCTCAACGCCCGCTTCACGGACTTCCTGTCGGTTGCCGACCCAAGCGATCCCAAGGCCTCTGGCAACATCCAGCTCGCCGGCAACCGTCCACCCCAGGCCCCAACCTTGAGCGCGTCGATCGGCCTGAAGCGCGACTTCAAGGCGCTGGGAGGCGATTTCACCGCGGGCATCCAGTCGAAGCTCCAGTCCTCCTCCTACTTCTCGTTCTACAACTTCGCCGATACGCGCCAGGGCGCCTACACCATGTCTGACGCGCAGGTCAGCTACACGCCGGACGGTTCACGCTGGAAGCTGACCGGCTTCGTCAAGAATCTCGAGAATTCGGTCGTTTTCACGACCGCGCTGCAGAACCAGTATGCCAACTCCTACGCCTATCAGTTCTATCCGCCCCGTACCTACGGGTTCCGCGTGGAAATGAACTGGTAAATCTGGAGCCTGAACCTCGGGGGGGCGCGTCGTGACGGCGCGGCCCCCCTTTTTTGCTTTCGGTTGGTCAGGATGGCCGAGACATTGCTCTGGGCTGAGTGAACAGTGTCGAAGATTCCGTTCCTGACCGAACGCTCGTTGCAGCGGTCGTCATGCTGGCGCCTGAGACTCTCGCTCGTAACACGATACCCCCTGAAAAAGCTTCACTTCCTAAATTGCAACGGCTAGCGGCGCACTTGTCCATCGCCATATCGGAAAAGACTCGGAGTGGAATAATTGTCGAAAAAGGATATTGAATTCAGGAAGATGTCCTACAACGAGTTCGTTGATCACGTCGAGGTGATTGCGAGCGCCGTGGAAGCTGGAAATTGGACGCCTGATTACATCGTTGGCGTCGGCCGAGGAGGCCTCGTGCCTGGCACCTATCTGTCCCATCGCCTGGATATCCCGTTGCTTTCCATCGATCACAGTTCCAAGGTCCATGCCTTTTCAGATGCATTGCTTGTGCATCTTGCCGCCTGTTCGAAATTGGGCGAACGCTATCTTTTTGTCGATGACATCAATGACAGTGGCAAGACGATTGCCAGGTTCAGGCATATGCTGGCCGAGCAGGGAGCGGTGGCAGACAACATCAAGTTCTCTGTCCTCATCAACAATGTCTGCTCGATCGAGAAGGTCGAGTATGTGTCCGAGAACATCGACCGATCGATCCACAAGTTCTGGTTTGTCTTTCCCTGGGGCGCTCTCGCGTCGCGAAGTGCGCAGGAAAAGGATGCGCGGGAAGATCCGAGCAGGCTAGGCCTTGACGACTAGCGCGTCTTTCGGGTGATGTGTGGGCCACCGGAGTCGCGACACGGGACGGTCGCTGAGATGCGATTAGGGAAAGCCTGTTTCAGCGGGCTTTGAGAAGGGCCAGAATGATCGCAGCGATCGGGGCGATGAGTGTGGCGACAACCGGCAGGCGATAATGCGGCTTTCTTGGATCGCAGCGGATCGCCCAGATGATGCCAAGGCATCCCAGGAGCAACAGCAAACCGGCGATGCCTGATGCAACAATGATCTGGGCGGTCGGGCTCATGGTGCTTTTCTCTTTAGGTAGGGAGCCCACATTTGATGCACCAGCAATTTGATGTGGATGCCGATGAAGATAACCCCCCAGGACGGCACGTAACTTCTGCGAGCCAACTCCCATTCCCCCGCGCCGTTGCGAATAAGATGTTGCGGTAAGGTCGTTTTGATGTCGGGATATTCGGGAACAAGCTCGATCATCGCTTCGAAGTAAGCGCCGTGCCTCTCAAATTCTTCAATGGCTTGAAGCGTGTTCCATGACCAGACAAGGTTCCTTTCCTCAGGCGAAAGGGCCTGGTTCAAGGTGAACCCGCATGAGGCTTTGAATCCATGCGTGAGAGCTTGTTCCCAATCGAGATCGACCCATGCCAGATGCTGGTCGAGGCGGTGAAGTTGAAAACCGGCAAAGGTCCCTTCATCTTCGGGGCGGATGAACCAGCGAAAGGATCCGTCCAGAAGGATAGCCCTGCGAATAAAGACGGCAGACTGGATGAGGTGGAAATTTCTCACCTCGATGTTGTGCGTGGCCAGCCAGTCCTGCGCATCGTGAAACCGCTGTGACAGGCGCGCTAATGCCGGAAGACCGATACCAAAGATCCGCAGCTGGTTCAGGATGCCCGCTAGCGTTACCTCATAGTAGGCGAATTTCCTGTGGCTTCCTTTGCCGGCGCCGCCTTCGACAGGTCGAAGCACATGTTCTCGCATCCAGTAGTTGAGCGTGGATGCGTCGATGCCGGTTATCTCGGCAATTTGCTGCCGTGAAAACAGATCGGTGGGGTGCGCAATCATCTCCATGACCAAATAGAAGCAAAAATTGCCTTTATGCACAAGCAAAAATTGCATCTGACCTATTCTAGGCAGTTTTCCCAGCTCCAATCGGGCAAGGAGCCATCGGATCGGTGAGCGATCCGACCACGCTCTACGCCGACGACCGATTGCATCAGTCGTCGACGCCGGACCATGCCTACGCCTGTTCCGGCCCTTCGGGTCACGATCGTTTGGCCAGGGAAGAAGGAGTGAGGCGGGCGCCGCGCGGGGCGCGGCGGCGTTCCTGTTGGCCTTCCCCTCGGAGCGCGGGTGAGCGGCGCTCCCTTTTAGGCGGACCCAGGCAGGCCGCAAGCCAGCCATGAAGGCCGGCTCCTCCATTGCATTGCGGCCAGAGGTGCGGCCCGCCTTCGCGGGCCCGCCTGTCAGGTCGCCGATGCCGCCCACCCCCGCTCCGGGGGAAGCCCATGGGGGTTTTGGGTGGCGTTTGGAGGATAGCCATGCGTCGTGCATTAAGCCGTAGCGCTTGCCCGAAGGGCGATGCAAAAACCGCGGCAACGGGCGGCGAGAACCGCGCCCAGCTTTATGATGAGGTCACCGCCAGGATCATCGCTCAGCTTGAGGCGGGGCGGTTCCCATGGGTCCAGCCTTGGGGAAACGGGGCGCAAGGGGGAGCGGCGGGGCCTGCCCCCGGCCTCCCGCACAATGCGCTGACCGGCAGGGCCTATTCGGGCGTGAATGTGCTCCTTTTGTGGGGCAGTGTCATCGAAGGAGGCTATCCCTCGCAGGGTTGGCTCACCTTCAAGCAGGCCTTGGAAGCCGGGGGGCATGTCCGCAAGGGCGAGAAGGGCGTGAGCGTCGTCTATGCCGACCGCTTCACCCCGCAGGCCGAGAAGGAGCGGGCCAGCGCCAGCGGCGAGGATGCGCGGAGCATTCCCTTCCTGAAACGCTTCACTGTCTTCAACATCGCGCAATGCGAGGGCCTGCGCGACGGGCTGTTTTCGGACCCCGAGCCGCTGCCCGAACGCGAGATCGTGCCCGTGGCCGAGGAGGTGATTGCCGCATCGGGCATTCCTTTCCGCATCGGCGGGGCCAAGGCCTTCTATGTGCCGTCGCAGGATTACGTGCAGGTGCCCCCGCAACCGGCCTTCTTCGATCAGATCAACTATTACCGCACGGCGCTCCATGAGATCACCCACGGCAGTGGCCATGTCTCGCGCCTTAACCGCAACCTTCTCAATTCCTTCGGTTCCAAGGATTATGCCCGCGAGGAACTGGTGGCGGAAATGGGCTCCGCTTTCCTCTGCGCCGCCTTGGGCATCGTGCCCACCGTGCGCCATGCCGATTACCTCGGTTCATGGCTGGAGGTGCTGCGCGAGGACAACCGCGCGATCTTCAAGGCCGCCAGTCAGGCCAGCAAGGCCGCCGACTGGCTGCTGTCGCGTCATGCGGACCACAAGGCCGCGCAGCAAAGCGGCAGCCATCAGGATCAAGGCCGGATGGACGAAGGGAGGGCTGCGGCATGACCCTCCTTCCTGAGAAAATCCGCGTGGCGCTGCTGGTCAACCATGCCCGCCATATCGCGGCCCAGCGTGACGATCTGCCCGAACCCGACCCGGTACCCCTGCTCAAACTGTTCAACCCCTGCGGTGCGGCGACATGGATCGCCAGCGAGCTGGACGAGGATGGCGATACGCTGTTCGGGCTCGCTGATCTGGGTTTCGGCTGCCCGGAATTGGGGCGCTTTTCGCTCCGCGAGATTGCCGCCGTCCGCCTGCCTTTCGGACTGCGCATCGAACGCGACGAGGGCTTTTCCAGCGCGCATCCGATGTCCCTCTGGGCACAGACCGCGCGGCAACTGGGCTCGATCATACAGGCCGAAGTGGCCCTGCGCCTGATCGGCCTCTGATCCGACTTTCCGCCGCCCCGGCGACGACGATCTTGCCGTGTCTGACCAAGAACGCCTGATGGGAAGCAGGGTTTTCAGTCCGACACGGCCTGACGCGGGCGGGCGTTTTCCGCCCCATCCAAAGCCGGTCCGTTTTCAACTGGGAAGGTCGGGACGGACCGGCACTCACAAGGAGTACTTCCATGAAGCTTGATTTTATCGACCTTGGCAAGCTCTCAGTCAGCAAGGCCAACATGCGCTTTTCGAAAAAGGCGCCCGACATCACCGACATCCTGCCGACCATGCGGCGGCACGGTGTGATCGTGCCCGTGCTGGTGCGTCAGAACGGGTCGTCCGAAAGCTTCGAGATCGTCGCGGGCGCGCGGCGGTTCCACGCAGCCAGCCTGCTGGCCGACGAACGCCGTGCGGCGGGACAGGAGGTGGAGGCCATGCCCTGCGCCATCCTCGAAAGCGGCGAGGATGCCGACGCCATCGAGGCCTCGCTGATCGAGAACAGCGCGCGCCTCGACCCCGACGAGGTCACCCGTTGGGCCTGTTTTACGCGGCTGGTGCGCGAGGGGCGCGGGCTGGACGATCTGTCGACCACCTTCGGCCTGCCCGAACTCGCCGTGCGGCGCATCCTCGCACTGGGCAATCTGCTGCCCCGCATCCGCGAGGCTTACCGGCGCAAGGAACTGGACGCCACCAGCATCCGCCATCTCACCATGGCGAGCAAGAACCAGCAGAAAGCATGGCTGGCGCTGTTCGACGATCCCGAGGCATGGTGTCCGACCGGTTTCCAGCTCAAGCAATGGCTGTTCAAGGGCCAGTCGATTCCAGTCGCCCATGCCCTGTTCGACACTGCCGACATGGCCGGAATCGTGGCCGATCTGTTCGGTGATGACAGCTATTTTGCTGACGGCGAGGCCTTTTGGGCGGCGCAGAACGCGGCCATCGAAGAGCGGCGCACAGCCTATCTCGAAGCAGGATGGCCCGATGTGGTCATTATCCCGCCTGCCGAGCATTTCCACACATGGGAGCATGAAAAAGCACCCAAGCGCAAGGGCGGGCGCGTCTACATCGACGTGCGTGCCAATGGCGAGGTGATCGTCCATGAGGGCTATGTCACAACCAAGGAGGCGCGCCGTATCAAGCGCGGCGAGGTGATGGAGCCGACCGTCAAGACGCCACGGCCCGAGGTGACCGGGCCGATGCAGTGCTACATCGACCTGCATCGCCACGCCGCCTTGCGTGCCGCGCTGATCGATCACGGGGGCCTCGCGCTGCGCCTCATGGTCGCTCATGCCATCGCCGGGTCCCCGCTCTGGTCGATCAACATCGAGAAGCAGACCACGCGTAACAACGCTATCGCCGAGAGCATCGAGAACAGCCGGGGTGAAGCGGTGTTCGACGCGGCGCGGCGCAAGGTGCTGGCGTTCCTGTCGCTCGATCCCGACGAGCCCACAGTGACGGGTGCCGGGAACGGTATGGGCAGCGGGTTGGTCGCGGTCTTCCTGCGTCTGATGACGCTGGGTGACGACGATCTGCTGTCGGTCATCGCCGTGGTGATGGGGGAAACGCTGGCTTCGGGCAGTGCGATCATCGAGGTCATCGGCCAGCATATCGGCATGGATATGGCACCCTGCTGGCAGGCTGACGATGCCTTCTTCGATCTGGTCCGCGACCGCGAGGTGCTCACCGCCATGGTGGGCGAGGTGGCCGGGGCAACCATCGCCACCGCCAATGCGGGCGAGAAGACCAAGGTCTTGAAGAGCATCATCCGGGACCATCTCGACGGCGTGGAGGGCCGTGAGAAGCGCGAGGGCTGGGTGCCGCGCTGGATGGCCTTCCCCCCCGCAGCCTACACCATGCGCGGTGCCGTGGGCACTGTGGATCAGGCCGAGCGGGCAGCGGTCAGCATCGTGCAGAACGAGGCCATGGATTTTGATGCGGATATGTCGGGCGAGGTGTCGGCAGAGGCCATCGGCGCGCGAGGTGACCACCCCGACGAGCCCGATGGCGGCGGAGTCTCGCTGGCTGCATGAGGTTGGCTAGGTGACGTCGCGGGGATGGTGCCGACCGGCACCATCCCCGCTTTGTGTCCTCGCATGGGATGGGCGTCTTGTTCTCGCGCCCGAAAAATTACACGGCGCCCGGCCCCGCAAGGGGACCGGGCGCCGCTGTGTCAGGCCGCCTGTTTTCTGCTGCCGGCCGGCGCATAGAGCAGTTCGAACAGATCGTCGGCCAATCGCATGGCCGTCGCAGGCAACAATCCCTTGATGTCGCCAACAAAGGCGGAGCCTTCGAAGAAGGCCTTGGTGCGATCACCCTGCGCCATGTCGCAGAAGTGATGGTACATGACGCTAGCCAGCGCATTGCCCGCCTCTCCGCGTATGTGATGATCGTAATTGTGCTGCGTGGTGACGCAGTCCCAGTTGAGCCGGACATATTGTCTTCCAGGATGGAGATAAATGAACGGCATGTTGCGACGCTGGCAGTCGTGGAACCACGCGTTATTTGCCCACAGGTCCTGGCGTTTGAAGGCGCGCCAGATCGGTCGCGGCAGACCTGCACGAACCGTCTCGATCAGGCTGAAAGCGTGGCACTGCCCGGTCAGTTCGAGCAACCGTGTGGCAAGACGGATGTCGCAGGCCCTCACCAGTAGCGGATTGGGGCCCTCGAAAGCGCCCGAGGCATTCAGCAAAGCGGCATGAGTCCGAAAGCCGAAGGCGCAGGCCAGCGCCTCGCTCGCATGGGACGAGCCGATATCGGGGCAGCTGCCGCGAAGCGCGTCTTTCAGGGCATCATGGTTTTCACGGGTCAAGAGTAGCGCGGCCATAGACCGTTCCTTTTCTGTGTTGCCGCCAGACGCCGATTACATGACGGTAAAAAAGGATCGGTGCGCATCGCACTTTCCGCTTCTCTTGGACCCGGCGGCAGGTCAGGTGGGAGCAACCATGCTGGGAAATGCCATGAGAGCGAAAGCGGGCCAAGAGCTGACACAGGCTTTTCAACAGGCATGGCATGTCGCCACGGCGCGCAAACGGCGCCGTCCCATATTGAACCGGGCAATGCATGGCGACGCTTCAATTGTGACGGCTGTTTGACGAGAATACGGAAGCAGCCTAACTCTTGCGTCCCTCATCTTCGTGAGGACGATCATGACCGACATCACGCCCGACACTGCCGCCTCCAAGACCGCTGACGATGCCATCGCTCTGGCTGGTGACATCACTATCGCCTGGCTGCAAAATCCCAACGTCCATCCCACCGCGCAAGATGTGCCCAACTTCTTGAAGAGCCTGCACAGCGCGATCGTCGAACTGGGCGGCGAAGTCCTGCCGGAACCGGCACTGGTGACCCATGAACCGGCGGTGTCGGTGCGCTCTTCGGTCAAAGCAGACCATCTTGTCAGCCTGATCGACGGAAAAAAATACAAGACGCTCAAGCGGCATCTTGCCACCAACGGTCTCACGCCCGACGAATACCGCGCGCGCTATGGCCTCAAGCCCGACTATCCCATGGTGGCCGAAAGCTACGCGACGCAGCGTCGCGAGATCGCGAAAAAGCTCGGCCTCGGTCGCAAGCCTGCCGCTGCGCCTGATGGACAGGTCGATGCCGCGCAGCCACTCGATGCGGGGACGACAAGCGTGCCGGCTAAACCCAGGCGCACAGCGCGCGCGTCCAAACCCGAGATGGTCTCTGCGCCGGTTGCAACGCCGGTGCTCGAACCTGATGCGCCCGCTGCCGCCGTAGCAAAGCCCAAACGTGCTGGCCGGAAAGCCAAAACCGCGGTGCCGAGCGATGTGGTGGCGCCGGTTGCCGAGCTTGTTGCCGGGCCGGTCTCCGCTCCGGTCATTGCGTCAGGGATTGCGCCTGCCGCTGACACGGCGAAACGTGCGCGCAAGCCTAAAGCTGTGGCGCAAGGTGACGCCACAACCGCCGCCTCTGCACCAACCGCATCGTCGGGCAAGGCCAAGCGCGACGCCAGCAAGCCCAAAACGTCGACGGTTGCGGACAAAGTCGCCAAAAAACCGTCCGGCAAACCATCGGCCAAACCAGCGCCCGAACCGGCAGCCAAACCACCAAGGTGGGTCCGTCCGGAGATCGCGGCTGACGCCGTCGGCGCGCCTGGCACGTCGGACAGCTGACATCAGGTTCATCCGCCGTCATTCTGATCAGGGGAGCGCGGCGCTGGCACGTTTCACACAGCAACGACGCAAGGTTCGTGCCCACCATGAGCGACCGGAAGTCCTTCACCTTCACCGGCACGATCTGGGTGTGGCAGGCACGCAGCGGCGAGAAGCCGGTGTGTTGGTTTTTCGTGACGGTTGAGGGTCAGACCGCCGCCGAGATCAAACTCGCCGCGCTGGGGCTGACGGCAGGGTTCGGCTCGCTGCCGGTGCGGGCGACCATTGGCGTCACGACATGGCGGACGTCGATCTTTCCCCACCGCGAGGCCGGTGGCTGGATCCTGCCGCTCAAGGCCGCCGTACGGAAAAGCACCGATGTTGGCGAGGGCGACGCGATCGAGGTGACGCTCGAAATCTGAGCTTGCCTGCCTCCAACGGTCCATGAGGACATCGTGTTGGATTGCGTTGAGGCCAGCGCGCTGGCCATGTCAGGCGGGTCATCCCTGCTTGCGGATCACCGAACCTTGCGTATCACACAGGCTGCATGGGCCGCGCTCACGGTCAAACCCGCGCTCGACAGCCAGTTCACCCAGCACGGCATGCAGCGCATCATCCGCCGGCAAAGCGAGACGCTCGGCTACGCAGGCGTCACAGATCGGGGCGGGGCCCAGCCGCTCGACCAGCCGCCGAACCGTATCGAACACCGCTGTCATGCACCCCCTTTCCGCCGCCGAACCTGATCCTTTCGGATACGCCATCATCGGGCAGATCGCCCCTTGCTGCCAAGAGGAGAAGGCCACCCTATCCACGGATTGGGGAGCATCGGTTCTCCACTCCCCTTCTCTCACCGCCTTGCGAGCGGGGCTGTGACCTGGGACGGCCACGGGCCCGCAAAACCATCGCGCCGCACTGATGTCCCCGCCTTCGGGCAAGACCTGCAGGCTCCTCGCGATCGGCTTCGCCTCCACATCAGCGCGCCGCTCCGGTCCTGCGCTCACGCTGCGGCCTGACGGTTCGCGGTCCCGTTGCAGCCGTCCCTTCGGTCAGCCATCGCCCGGAAGTGGTTCGGGCGAACAAGAAGGAGACAAACAATGCCCGCAATCGGATATGTGACGCGCCTCGAGGATGGCAGCTTCAAGGGCCAGATCCGCACCCTCTCGGTCAATGCCGAGATCACCATCATCCTCAATCGCGGCAAGACCGGGGAGCAGCCCGACTACCGCGTTCTGGCGGGCGGCGTGGAACTGGGCGGTGGCTGGATCCGCACCGGCGAAGTGTCGCAGCGCGAATATGTGCGCCTCTCGATGTCGGCGCCGGAACTGGGACGCCGCACGCTCTATGCGAA
>Ga0116227_10003231_pt1 | contig 36487 bp, 33 predicted proteins | sample S1TSphgellanicum_FD_89693 | JGI IMG/M metagenome (GOLD analysis project Ga0116227, IMG submission 89693) | Host-associated microbial communities from peat moss isolated from Minnesota, USA - S1T2_Fb - Sphagnum magellanicum MG | ecosystem: Host-associated > Plants > Peat moss > Unclassified...
ATGTCCGACTTCAGTCGGGCCAACGGTACCCAGGGGAGTGACGATCATCACTATCAGGTCGAAGTGCAATACAACCTGACGCTCGAAGCAGACGGCGGCCAGAAGGACAAGCTGGAAGACTGGGTAAAGAAAACTTCTGAGCGCCAGGATCTGCTCGCTCAGGAAACGCAGATTCGCAAGAACTACTCAGACAATGGTGGAAACGCCGCTGACGATGAGACGCTGAAAGAAGATGAGCAGAAACAGGCGGCGTTGTATCAGGACCTGGTCAATGGCTACGGCCCCCGCACGTTCCGCACTGAGTTCGACCAAGCCTGTCCGAACTTCCCCGGCGATCCCGCTCGCGATCTCTTAACCAAAGTCGATGGCCCCGGCTTCAGCGGCAAAAACACGCTCCAGTTCCACTACACGGTGGACATGGTCAAGACCGACAACGGCTGGCAGTTGGATCGCTAACGCCGTCGTGGCCTGAAGGCCGTCTGATCGCAGACGGCCCCCTTCGCAACATTACTCAACCACAGAGGACCATAGAAGAATGAAAATCCGATCCAATACGGCGATCGCGCGACTCGTGCTGTGCGCGTCCCTGAGTGCTACTCTCGCGGCGTGCGGCGGAGGTGGCGGCGGTGCGTCCGCAACGGGTGGAGCCAGCGGTAATCAGCCGACGACCACTGCTGCGACTGCCATGACCGGTACCGTCGCCATCGGTACTGCGCTGACCGGCGCGACCGTCACCGTGACCGATGCAAACGGCAAGACGACTGCGGCTACGTCGGGTGCCAACGGTACATACAGCATTTCCCTTACCGGACTGACCGCACCGCTTCTTATCACTGCGGCAGATCCGTCTGGCGTGTCGGGCACGTTGTATTCGGTGGTCGCCGGCGCCAACACGGCCAACGGTACACCGGTGACTGCGAACGTCACGCCGCTGACGACGGCCGTCACAGCGCTCATGACTCAGTCGGGTAATCCAGCCGCGCTGGCCGGTAACATCTCGGCAGTCACGTCGTCTGCCATTACCACGGCGGAAGCCACCCTCGATACCGCGATCGCGCCGATCCTGTCGGCCAACAGCGTTGCAGCCAGCTTCGATCCGATCGGCACGACCTTCACTCCGAATCAGACCGGCGCGGATGCCGTGATCGATTCCGTCGCAGTCACGCCCTCGGCCTCGGGTTCCGGGTTGCAGATCACGAGTCTTGCAGATCCCAATACGGCGATCCAGCTCAACTCCAGCACGAGCGTATCCACCGCGCTTGCGGCTCCCGCCCAGTCCGCGAACTATCTGGCGAACCTGCAAGCCGCGCTGGCCGCCTGTGCGTCCGATTTCCAGGGCGGCGCCACGGATACCTCGGATAGCAACTGTACGTCGGCAATCGATGCGACTTACCTGAACAACGGAGACGGCACGGGCGTCGCCGGCTTCGCGAAGCGTCACACGCTCTTTACCAAGGGGACGGCGCTGACTGGCATCAAAACGGTGGCGTTTGTACCTGCCGGAACACTCGCCGGCATCAGCAATCCGGCCGCGCTCGTCTATCTGCTGATGACCGATCCGGACGGCACGCCCGACTTCGCTATGGATTACGTGCAGGAGCTTCCCAACGGCAAGTGGGACATCATCGGCAACCAGTTGCAAGACAGCACCTACATTGCATCATTCCTCGGCCGCGTCCAGTACACGGATTCGGTGGATGCAGCCAATGCGCACTACGAGTCGGGTCTCGACATTCAGATTCCATCTTCGGTAGCGGTCAGCGGTACGGCCAAGAGCGTCGGCTCTGCCGTGGTGACGGGGCCGGGCCTGCCCGCCAACGGCCTGTGGTTCCAGACTGCTGGCAACGGCACCGGTGCTGGCTATCTGGAAATCCCGACAGGCACGCTCATCGCGCCGCTCTCGAGCACGGGCAATCGCGTCAACGGCGGCATGTCCACAACCTACAAGTGGGCTTGGTCGCCGATCTCTGGCAGCACGACGTCGTTCTCGCCGAACGGTCTGCCGGAATATGCGTCGTCGTCGCAAGACGTATCGACGATCACGAACTTCGGCGTCTATACGGTCACACTGTACGACACGACCGGCACCGAGATCCGCTCGGAGCAGATCCAGAACATCGCTCGCAACTATGCGACGGCGGCAGGCAGTACGGTGTCGTGGCAGACACTCGGCAACGACGTGATCGCGAATTACCTGGCGCAGGGTGGCTCCGGTACGCAAAGCGCCCCGGGCATGTCGGCCACGCTCGACTGGACAACTCCGGCCAGTTCGTTCTATCCCAACTTCTGGGCATCAATCAATTCGCTTGGTGTCGCCCAAGCCAGCATACCGACTACGACCTACGATGCGACGGTATGGGGGGCAAGTACGGGCAACACGCCGTCGCCGTTGACGTTCATCGGCACGTTCACCGACGTGCTGACCTCAACTACAACCGCGACGGCAGAGCAAGCCGTTCAGGTCCAGCTCGGCTGGCAGGCTGACGGCGAGTATTACGTCAACAGCTATCAATACGGCGAGCCCTAATACCGGCCTGTAGGCACAGAGGAACCCACGGCAACACGGGTTCCTCTTTTTTTACCCCCAGTGGCAGGCACTGGCGGAAGGTGTTCATGGCTTTGCTTGCAGCCGAATGCCCGACCGCCGCTCACAGCGCGCAGCCGATGATGAATTTCCGCCGAGAGGCGGACATGCCGGCTCTGCGCGACATCCCCGAATCGGACCTCCGCTTTGTGTGAGACCGGTCACTCAACTCGAGTCGATCATTCCTCCGGCTCACCGCCATCAACACCAAACAGGGATCAAGACGGAGGCCGTGCCGTTGTACCCCATTCACCCCAACCGACTGGCTGCTCTGCATCTGAACTATCACCTTCGAGCGCCGCGCGTCTGATGAGCAACCCGTATGGCATTGTTCGACGAGCAGCGCAAAGCGATGTACGATTGACGTACATCGTCAACGATACGGCTTGACGTTGACGAAGCAGGGCGACAGCCCGTCAATTGCGAGGCGCAATATGGCTGCAGCGGCCTATCATCCGGGCGAAGTTCTCGCCCGACGGCTTGAAGCGATCGGCGTGTTGCCGACTGAGCTGGCACGTCAGCTTGGCGTCCCCGCCAACCGAATCACTCAAATCATCAGGGGCAAGCGGGGAATCACAGGTGATTCGGCACTGCGCCTTGCCCATTGGTTCGGCAACGAGCCTCAGTTCTGGATGAAGTTGCAATCGCGGTACGACCTAGAGCGTGCTGAAGCTGAATCGGGACAAGTCATCAGGTCGCTCCCGACGTGCCCGAGCAGTCGCCGCTATAAGACCAACAAACACGTGCAGGATGCGTAGGGGAGCCCCCCATGACAGAATCGAACGTAGCGTTTTCGTGCGTCAGGATCGATGCTGAGAGTGTTTCGCAGGAGGTCGCATGACTGGTGCCTCGGTGGACATCACTTTTCACTATCCACCAGAGCTATTCAACCTATTGGTGGACGTTTTGCCACTCCTCAACCGTTCGAAGCGCGATGTGCTCGTGTTCTTTCGTGGTGCAGGTGTGTCCGACAACATGACTTCGGACATTGCTGCTCGCCTTAGAGCGGTACCGAAGGACATCAACAAATATGAGATGGTTCGCACGGTGCTGGAGCGCCTCAACACAAAGGGTGAGTCAGCCCTCCGCGAGCGCCGCGAAGTGCTGCGGCGTGTGGTGGACTTCACCAACTTCGATACTTGCTGGCCAGACGACAAACTCAAGGCCAAAGGACTCATTGCCAGTATCCGAGAGGTTGTCAACCAAAAGGACGCCTTTACGCGCATGAACAATGCCCGGGAGGAGGAGCGTCGTGCGCGTCTTGCCGAGGTGCAACGAGTTGCCACCGAGAAGCACGAACGCAGTTCGAAGATCGAGGCTGCCAAGCAAGAGCTCTACTCGCTCTTCGGCGCTGCGATCACCGCGCAGGATCGCGGCAAGAAGTTGGAGACGGCGCTCAATAACCTCTTCCAGGCTTACGGTGTTCTCGTTCATAAAGCCTTCCATTTGGTCGGCGAAGCCGGGGAAGGGATTGTCGAGCAGATCGACGGGGTTATCGAACTTGCCAGCGTTCTGTACTTCGTTGAGATGAAGTGGTACCGCAATCCGGTCGGCAAGCCAGAGATTTCGGAGCATCTCGTTCGTCTCATGTCGCGTGCCGAGGTTCGAGGCATCTTCATCTCCGCCAGTGACTACACCGAGCCCGCGGTTCACACCGTGCGTGAATTTCTGCAGCACAAGGTGCTGATCCTCTCGACGCTCCAAGAGATCGTGCGCCTACTCGAGCAGCAGGAAGACCTCGCGGAGTTCCTGACGAAGAAAGTGCAGGCCGCTCAGATACACAAAAACCCGTACTTTCGGCCCAGTGATGTGCCGGCGCGAGGCGCGACATGACAGCAAGCTGGAAGGACATCGCCGTGCCTGGCGGGCCTGGCAGTGAAGTCACTGCATCCCAAGTGATTCTTGGGCCGTCCATACCGCCGCAACAGCGCCTTCTCACCTACTCGCCGGATCAATGGGAAGACTTCGTGCATGAGTGGGTCCACTACTGCCTCAAGAAGTCATACATGCAAGTGCAGCGCTTTTCCGGTGCTGGCGACATGGGGATCGACGTTGTCGGCTTCGTGGACGATCAGCGCCTCGAGGGCGTATGGGACAACTACCAGTGCAAGCACTACAATCATGGCCTGACGCCGGGTGATGCTTGGCCCGAGTTGGGCAAGATCATCTGGTATTCCTTCAAGGGTGAGTATGTGATCCCCCGCCGGTACTACTTTGTTTCGCCGTGGGGCTCTGGCACCAAGCTGAGCCGTCTCTTGGGGAACGTCACGAAGCTGCGCGAGGAACTGATCGCGAACTGGGACAAGAACGTGAAGGGTGCGATCACAAGTACGCAGGAGGTCCCGCTTGATGCAGCGCTGCGTGCCTATGTCGATACTTTCGACTTTTCGATCTTCGTCGCGAAGACCTCGCTCCAGCTTGTCGACGATCACCGCGCGACCCCGGTACATGCCGCGCGATTCGGTGGGGGGCTACCGCCGCGGCCCGTAGCAGGGAAACCTCCTGCCGACGTTGCCTCTGCCGAGAGTCGTTATGTCACGCAGTTGCTTGGTGCATACGGCGAGCACATTGGAACGCCCGTAACCGATCCGTCCGGGCTCGCGCAGCCGAAACTCAAAGAGCATTTTCGTCGCCAACGTGAAGCGTTTTATGAGGCGGAGTCTTTGCGCGTCTTCGCCCGCGATACGGTGCCGCCGGGCACGTTCGAGTCATTGCAGGATGACATCTACGACGGTGTGATTGATACGCACGATTCCGACCATGCTGATGGCTTTCAGAAAGTATGCGCCGTCACCAAGGCTGCGCGTGACATGCAGATCGTAGCGAATGCCTTGATCTTTTGCGCTAACCCCAAGGATCGGGACGGCATCTGCCACCAGCTCGTGAATGAGGAGCGCCTGCAGTGGGCACGCTCATGAGTCAAGGACGGAAGCCCGTCACCTTCAACGGGCCCCTTGAGGCCGGAATCCGCGCGGTCGCCCTCCTTGGTGCGGCTTACCCGCAGTCTTACGACCTCCAGCGGCTCGTCGCCTTCGACTATCTTCTTGTGCATACGGCTGACGTTGGCGGCCCGGACAATCTCCATCCACCGACGCCCATGCACTCTGCCGAACTTCTGGTGCGGCGCAAGCTCGTCGATCAGGCACTGCTCCTAATGATGACTCGTGATCTTATCGAACGTGAAGTCACGGCGGAAGGGATCAAGTATGTGGCGGGCGAGAACGCCGCCACGTTCCTTTCATCCGTCTCGTCGGACTATCTACTCGCCCTCAAAGATCGTGCATCGTGGCTTGTCGAGGCGCTTGGCAACCATACCGATGAGGAGTTTAGGGGGGTAATGCGGCGCTTTTTTGATAGATGGGTCGAGGAGTTCCAACAGGTAGAGCGGAGCCTTGGGGGCAACACATGAAGGCAGCTACGCCCGGCGTCCGCTTGCGCTTCCTAGGATTTATTGGCCCACAGAAGGAACCGGCGACGGTGAACTTCGGCCCTGGCCTGAACGTCATCTATGGCGCATCGAACACCGGAAAGTCATTCATCGTCGAAGCCATCGACTTCATGCTTGGTGGCAAACCGCCTTTGCGCGACATCCCCGAGCGGGTCGGCTACGACCTCATTCTGTTGGGCCTTGAAACGCTCGACGGCCAGTCTTTCACGCTCTGGCGCAGCATGGATGGCGGCGGCTTTCGGCTCTACGAAGGCCTGCACCAGACGCCACCTGCGACAGATGTCCCATATAAGCAACTCGACGAACAACATAGCGACAGGAACGACGCAAACCTTTCTTCCTTCCTGCTGAGCCTTTGCGGTCTCCGAGGCAAACGCGTCCGCAAAAACTCCCGCAACGAAACAAACAGTCTGAGCTTTCGCAACATTGCCCGCTTGATGATCGTCAACGAGACGGAGATCACACAACAGAGTTCGCCGCTCTTCGACGGTAATCCCATCGCCAACACGCCGAACCTCGCAACCTTCAAGCTGCTGTTGACGGGCACGGACGATTCAGCGCTGGTTGCCAGCAATAAACGCGAGCCGGAGGATCTATCCCGTGAAGCGCAGTTGCAGCTTCTTGACCAACTCCTTGACGATTACCGTGACCGGCTCAAGGAGCTGACGAGGAGCCCCAAAGAGTTGGAGGAGCAGCTTGAGAAGATCGATAGCTCACTGCGCCAGCAAGCGGTTCAGGTGAACACCACAGAGGCCAAGTTTCAGGAGGCCGCCGGGAAGCGACGTGAACTACGCAAGAAGCTGGAGGAGAGCCGCGAACGCCGCACCGAAGTCGGGGCGATGCTTAAGCGGTTCAGCCTTCTCGACAAGCACTATGCATCCGACATCGAACGGCTACGTGCTGTTGAAGAGGGCGGCACGTTGTTTAACGTACTGGGCTCCGGGCATTGCCCTCTATGCGGCGCGGCGCCCGCCCATCATCGCGCTGGTGCTGAATGCGAGGGAAACATTGACGCCGTAGTGCTAGCGGCACGTAAGGAAATCGCCAAGATTGACGTCTTGCGCACTGAGCTCTCGACGACCGTGCGCAATCTTGAGCACGAGGCTGCCAGCTTTGACCGCAAGATGCCCGCCGCCGTCCGCGAGCTGGAGTCAATTTCCGAGGCGGTCGAGGAACTTATCGCGCCCAGGCTTTCGCACCTACGCAAGTCCTATTCCGAGTTTGCCGACAAACGCGCCGAGGTGCGTGAGGCATTGGCGCTCTACGCCACCGTCGAAGACATGGAGCGCCGCCGCGCGGATCTCGAGAAGGGAAGTGCGGACGAGAAAGCCGGTGCCCTTGCCAGCGCCGACATTCCCACTACTGTCGCCCACAGCTTTGCTAAGACCGTGGAGGGGATTCTGACAAGTTGGCACTTTCCGGAGGCCGGAGACGTGTACTTCGACTCCAAGACCCGCGACCTCGTCATTGCCGGGAAGTCGCGCAGCGCTTTCGGTAAGGGCCTTCGCGCCATCACACACGCTGCATTCACCCTTGGGTTGCTAGCTTTCTGCCGCGAGCGCCAAACTCCACACACGGGATTCGTCGTCCTCGATTCACCCCTACTCGCCTATCGGGAGCCCGATGGTACAGAAGACGATCTGACCGGCACCGACCTTCAGGAGCAGTTCTACGCCTACCTGGAGGTGTTGCCCGCAGATACGCAGGTCATCGTGGTCGAGAATACCGATCCGCCTGGGGCAACTACGAAGCTCCCCCAATCGCTGATGTTCGGGAAAAATCCGCACCACGGGCGTTACGGCTTGTTCCCGTACACTGCGGAGCCCACGCGGTAGAAAGCGCATGGGGGTAGGAGAGCAATAACGGCGCGAAGAAGACTAATGCGTACTTTATGCGGCTGGGTCGCCTCGTCCCGATCTGCGCCTGACCGCCTTGCGTTGCGTCCCAACACTGTTCGAAAGTCCGATTAAAATTCCTAAGCACAGCATGGCACTCTTCTTGGACAGATACCTCACGGAGTACGACGAGAGCCTCTCGGCCGAAACCTATATCGACCCGGTCGGCACGCTCATTATCTGGTCGGCCTTCGGTCGGCGGGTGTTCAATAACCGCGTCAATTCGATCTCGAACGATGTCCGCAACTACACGCTGAACCTCTTCCACCACTTCCTGGTCCGGAAGCTGGTTGACGACGACGAGGCAAGGCTTAACGTATCGCTGCAACACAAGTACCATGGAAAGGACGCGCTCCCCTTCAAGCAAGCGTGCCTCATCTTTCTGGAGAACCTGTTCGTCTATTCCGTACTCCGGCACGAACAGGTGAGTGGCGTGGAATCGAGTGGCATTCTCGGCATTTCCAACGCGCGCCGCCGCTGGGACAAGGAGAACGGCGACCCAGCGATCGTGTTCACGCATGAATCCGCCGGCCAGATTCTGGTGCGCCAACTCGGTCTTGGCGTGAGTGGCCGCTATAAGACACCACTGATGGAAATCGGCTTCTTCGACGCAAGCTATCAGTACAACAAGCTTAACTTTCAGCCGCATTGGGCCGACGCGCAAACGTTCATCGCCGGAAACCGGCACAGCCTGCTCGGCAAACTTGAGCGAGTCGCCTACCCGTTCCTCAAGCAATGCGCGGCCGAGCTGCGTCATGGCGAAAAGCTGAAATTCAGGAACGGCGTACCCAAGGCACTAGCAAGAGCCTATGTTGACGCGTTCGCCTCGCCCAGCACGGTAGGTGAGTATGCGCGCGACTTCTGGCTGAGGCAGACAGGGCTCGACAGCGGCGCCGCAGGCGCACTGTACGCAGTGCTGGCAAACCATGCTGAAGACCTGTCCGAATCGCAGCATGTGCTTCAGCAGGCGCTGCAGCAGACATTGCATCCCGAGGAGAAAGCCAAGCTCGAGCATATCGCCGAGATCGAACCCTTCCTTTCCGACTGCACTCTGCTCTTCACGCTGATGGCGGCTGAACGCACGCATTCCATCGGCGCGGTCGCCGGCCATTGGGAGCGATTCGATCGCGGTGCGAATCGTCTTCCCGTCCTCGGAAAGCGGGTGGAGGAACTCGCCAAGCTACCCACCCTGAGAGGCAGTGAGGCTGCTCGACGTCTTGTGCAATTGCAGCGGGTGGCGAACGCGGGCGACATCGAACAGCAGGTTCGGGCCCTCGCGGATTACCACGGGAACGTCATGCAATTGCGCGGCCAGCCGGCATGGCTTGCCATCGAGCACAATGGCATGATCAAAGTGAATGCGCGCACGATGCCGCGCCCGGACCCGAAGAAATGGCAACCCGGTGCATGGTACAACCAGTACTACGTGCCACAGTTCAGGAGCTTTGTGGCCGGTCTGCAGGGAGTCGGCGTATGAAGCTCCTCGCCGAACTGCAAAGGCAGGTGGGTCGCATGGGCACGCTGCGCCGTGCCTGGTTCACCAGCTTCAACACGGACATCGAGTTCGTCGAAACCTATGTCCTGTCCGCTACGCTTGGCGCAAATACGCCGCGCAACCGGATCGAATACGAGCAGCTGCAACAGGAACTCAACAAGGAAGACATCGACTTCCGCGTCTTCTGCGATCCCCGCTTCCTCGAGACGAACCGCGTGAAGCGGACGTGCATCCCGGTGCACGCCATCAGGCCGCAGCGCAAGCGGGAGTGGTTCTCGGAAGCAAGCCTGTTCCACGCGAAGGTCATCTACCTCGAGGATCGTGAGGGCAAGCGCGTCATCGGCGCCGGCAGTGCCAACCTCACGCTCTCCGGCTGGGGACGCAATCTGGAGGTCTTCCAGTTCTTCGAAATCTCCACGTACACGAACTACCACGAGATCCGCCGGTTCTTCGAACATCTGTGCGATGCCGCGGATATTCCCTGCAGTCTGGACGGGCGACGCAACTTCGCAGGAAAGCAGGAGAGCTGGCGCTTTGTGCACAGCTACCAGGACGAGCCGTTCCCGGAGCAGCTGTTCGCCGACGTCCGTGACGCGGACCTCACGGTCTGGTCGCCTTATTTGCCGCGCGATCTCGCCGGCTTCATCGAAACGCTGCAAGCAGCCTCGGGCGCCGATGGCCTGCGGGTGCATCTGGTCGCGGACCGGATCGAGGGAAGGTATCTGCGCACGCAGTGGAGTGACGAGCTATCCCGAATGAAGGCGGATCGGCGCCTCACCTTTTACGACAGCCCCGTGGTACGTCACGCGAGCACTGAGCTGTGCCATGCCAAGCTGTGGAAGCTTCCCGACAAGCTAGCCGTCGGTTCATGGAACTTCACCGGCCCGGGGTCAAACAGCCTGCGCGACGATCAGGGAGACTGGAGCCGGAATAACAACGTCGAGGCCGGATTCATCATCGACGACCGCAACGACTGGCGCGAGGCCAGCGGTAAACCACTTGATCTTGGGGCGGGTGACTGCGCCACGGCGGATCTGCTCGACAAGGAAGGCCTCGTCGTGAATTCGCTGCCGCCCTTCGACCTGCACGTCAGCTTCGACTGGCATGCGCAGGCCTACGTTTTCCACGGCACATGGCTGGGCGACGAGCAACGCGACGGCTATTCGGTTCACCTTCCCGGCGTAGCGGATGCAGTGCCCCTCGCCTGGAACGCACGCCGCTCGCCGGAACAGCCGGGTCATCTGTGTGTGGACGATAGGGAGTTGCTGCGCGATCGCGTTTTCAAGGTCATGCGGGCCGGCAAAGAGATCCAGCGGGGGCTGGTCAGCGAGCTGCACGCTAAGTCGCGCCGAGCGCAGTCGTTCGATACGCTGCAGGATCTCCTCGAAGCCTTTGAACAGGGCGACGACCCACAGTCCCTGCACGATCTGCCGTTCCGCATCCCCCTCGACACCGATGCTTTCGCGGACAACGCTCTGGCCGCGGCAGTGGACGAGGACGCGCCATTGAATGGCGACGCGTCGCCGCGTGGCGGCATCGGCTACTTCCGGCTTTTTCAGTCGATACATGCCTACCGGCAGAAGCTCTTGAACTTGGAGAAGCTCGAAAATCTGGACAGCCAGGTATTCTCCTGGCCGGGATGCCTGCTGGAGCTTGTCGGCAAAACCCGTGTGGAACTCCAGAAGTCTGGCCGCGAAGTCTTCAAGTGGTTTCTTGCTAACGAAGTGCTCTCGCTGTGCGAGTGCGCGCACTCGCGGCGCCGCTCGCTCGTGCGGGGCTCGAAGGAGCGCGAACCCCGTTACACGGCCGTTCCCGAGACTCGTTGGCGGGAGTTGGTCTTCGAGCTCCCCGCATTGCCAACCGGCGTATCGGCTGAGTACTCCGACCTCGTAAGGAATCAGTGCCGCTATGGCTAAACAGTGGGGCGGGTTGCGACCGGAACAGGTCACACAGTGGATCAACTTCGACGCGCAAGATCCTGAGTGGCGCTATGTGATCGGCGCATCACCCAACATGGCTTCGCAGCAGACCGAAGGCGTCGCGCACTTGTGGAACCTGCTGTCGAAGCACTGCGTGGCGTTGCTTGCGGACGAAGTGGGTATGGGCAAGACCTTCCAGGCGCTTGGCGTGGCGGCGTTGTTGTGGAGGATGAAGCCCGATGCGAAGGTGCTTGTGATGGCGCCGAACCGCGACATCTGTGCGCACTGGAAGCGGGAGTTCACCGCGTTTGCTCGTTTCCACTACCGCGAGGCGGACGAGCGCGTGAAGGCTTTCGGGACTGCTCAGCCCGTGCCGGTAGTCGAGTCGTACTCCCGGCTTCGGGAACTGGCCGCGGCGATTGAATGCCGATCGACGCAGGTATCCCCGGCAAACCTGTACCTGACGACCATCCATTCGCTCAGCGGGCTCGTGGAGGCCTCGGACCAGGAGCACGACAAGCTCGCGACGGCGAAAAAGGCGGCGCGAGAGGTGCACGAGCGAATCCGGGGCGCCCTCGACAATCAAGGTTTCGACCTCGTCATCGTCGACGAGGCGCATTACTTCCGTTATCCGCAGGGTGGATCGCAGCGTGCGGCGGCGGCAAAGGAGTTCTTCGGTCAGGAGCGGAGCCGCATCGGCCAACGCGCATTGCTGCTCACGGCGACTCCAAGCCATACCCATCTTGGCGACATCGCGAACATCCTCGGCTACTTCATCGCGATGGACGAGGCTGCGCGCAACCAGCCCGCTGACGAGCTGATGCGCAAGTACGCCCTGCGTCGCTTCCGGATCATGGCGGGCAACGGCGTCGGCTACACAAAGCACCAGTACCGGCGCGAGGAGGCCACGCCCTGCGACTTCGCCGGCCGCCCCGAGGCGGAGATGTTCTTCGCGCTGTATCAGCGCAGGCTGATCCACGATCTCGGCGTTTTCGACGAAAAGCGTCGCGTGCTCTACGGCTTCCTCGAGGGCTTCGAGTCGGCCGGCGCGCCGGTTCAGACGCCGTCCACGCAGGAGAACGATGATGGCCAGCCCCAAGACGAACGCGCGAAGGACTTTAGCACAGCGGACGACACGGAACTGTTGCGCGATATGAGCCTGGATTACCGCGGCATTTTCGGCCGTGCTCCAGACCATCCAAAGTACGGCCGGCTCGTGACGCAATGTGCACCGCAGGGGCTGTTCCCCATGCCGGTCAATCGGCCTCTGCACGAGGACAAGCACCTCGTCTTCGTCAGGCGGATCCCTTCCGTGCGCGAGCTGACCAAGCGCATCAACGAGCACTACGACCGACTGCTGGCACAGGAGATCTGTGCGGCCTGGGACCTGGGCATGGACGAGCAGCGCGTTGTGCGCTGGGAGGGTCAACATTGGTCGCGCGACGGCTTCAACGAGCTTATGCAGACGCTAGCCCGGACGCATGCTGCCACGGAGTATGAGGACATTGGCGAGAACGCTGGCGAGAACGCTGGCGAGAACGCTAGCGAAACCAGTGGCGATCAGGTCGACGGTGCGCAGGAGGGGCAGAATGCTTACCTTGGATCGAAGATCGCCGACCTGTTCGTGACGAAGAAGGCGAAGGATAACGAACCTCCTCCGCCACCCACCGATTGTTCGCGCTTCAGTATCAACCTGCGTAAGACCACCAGTATCCATGCGATGTTCATGGAACCGGCCTCCGACTACATGGCCGGCGGATACCATTGGCATTACGAGTTTCGCCAGGGCGACAAGCCCCGCCCCGACTACACGAAGGCGGCACAAGCGCAGCGCCTATCAACTCACGGTATGGTCCAGAAGGGCGAACTTGAGATCCTGGCGCCGGACGGCGCCACCATGCGCCAGTACGACGCGCCCATTGAGACCCTGTGGTCGCTGGTTTTCCCCCGGCTCGATGCAGGCCAGCAGGCCAAGCTCCGCCACTGGGCTGCAGAGCGGCCCGACGTCGCCGAGAACTTCAGTAATTACGTCAAGGCTGGCTTCCTGTTCGCGAGCCCGGTCGTCGTGGAACTCTACGGCTGGCATACACGCGTCCAGCGCCGGCCTGGCACCGCGCATCATACAAACGTGCAGAAGCGCTACCAGGACTTCGTCGCTTACGTGCGTCAACGTATCGCGGGCTCATTGCTGCTCAGGTACTTCGCTGCCGCGCTGGACAGTTTTGAGCAGCTGTGCGACAAGATCATCGACCACGCAGCAGAGGACTGGCACGCGGGCTGGCGCACGCTTACTACCCTTTCCAGTCCCGCATGGTACGCGAGCGGCGATTCCAGCCACCGCCAGCATCTGATTCTCGGCTTTAACAGCCCGTTCTATCCCAACACGCTGGTGGCGACTTCTGTGTTTCAGGAAGGCGTGAACCTCCACCTACAGTGCCGAAAAGTACACCACTACGGAATTGCGTGGACGCCGGGCGACAACGAGCAGCGCGTCGGGCGCGTCGACCGGCTATTCGGGAAGGTTAACCACCTGCTCAAGGAGAACGTGCCCGGGGAGGTCACGCTCGATATCAACTACCCCTACCTCAAGAACAGCTTCGACGAAGACCAGGTCGGCTCGTTTATCGAGCGCAAGCATGCAGTCGAGGAGAAGATGGACCGTTGCATACAGGGTGGCTTCGACAAGCGAGTGCGGATGACGCGTCCCGGGTGGCAAGATTTCCTGCGCCAGCCAATCGCAGAATCAGTGCTGCAGGATCCATACCCGGCGAGGTTCGGCGATGATGACGTGCCTGGACGGGCCTATCCAGGCGCTGACTAGTTGACCACGGACGGCGGCCATTCTGAAGTGGATCGACTTCACCGAGCACTCCGCGATCATCGTTTTCGCCCGCGAAGACATGCTTCACTGGTGAAAGGGCAGCACGAGCGCGAAGAGATTTGGCTTCAGCCATCTTCACGAAGGCATGGCGGTGCCGATGCAATCGCTGGTTATGCAGCCTCGCTCGGCGACTTTTGACGTCGACTCCCGTGACGGAATCAAGCATGAATGTGCGATCTGGTTTCCCAGCTCAACGACTCGCGAGACGGCGGTGGTATCAGATAGTTACGACATTAGCATTTCGCTGCTGATGCTCGACGGCCCGACGTGGGATGCAGATGAGGATGAACTGCTCGGCCCGCTCACGGGAATACCCGGCATCTGAGCGATGGCATTCGTTGCAATCTACAACCAGTGGTCACCATCTCCGGCAGCAATCTCGCATAGGCATTTTACGGCGTGGCACCCCACAGACCGTAGCATCTCGCCATGGCCGCTCTTATCGTGTGGACTGACCGCCGCTCAGCACCTCACGTCCTTGACTTCCGCTGAATCGCCCAAATCTCCGCAGCTTCGGCAGGCAAGGCAGTGACGCCGAATACTTCACGCTGCAGAAAAAGAACTCGATGAGGTGTATATGGATTCAGCGCAGGACAAGATCACCGGTGAAATCGTCGAAGCCGAACAACTCTGGCTCATCCCCGAGGTCGATAAGGACCGGTACGTGTGCCGCGGGTGTGGAATCAAGCTCACGCCCGCCGCTTATCGACCGGAGAATGTGGTCCGGCCATACTTCACTGCGCGAGACGGCGATCACAAGCCGGGGTGCGATGTGGACGGGGAGAAAAAGCTCGTCACCAAGGGCAAGAAGCAACGCCTGGGCACGCCGAAGGAAGGGTTTCCTGCACCGTATCCGTCGAAGCTGGTCCTGCGCCATCTCCGGGCAATCACGGGCGAGCCAGGCGGCGGCGACAATGACGTGCCCGGAGGCGGAGGCACGAGACGGACCGGCGATGGCGACCGTAGCACATCAACGTCGAACCGTCGCCGCGTCGCGAACACGATTCGCCCGATCTGCCGGTCCTTCATCAATTTCCCGTACGATCGGGATCTCGAACTGGAAGTGCCCGGCATCGACGCGACTAAATATCTGTCCGTATTCAAGAAGCTGAAATGGGACGAACTGGCTCGCTATCCGCACGCCCGGATCTTCTATGCCCCGATTCGGTGGAGCAAGCCCTTGGAGACTGATGAATTTCTCGAAGTCGCCGTTGACGCCGGCGAGCGCGACCAGGAAAAGCGGCTTGTGCGTGGCAACCGTGTTCGCGTCGAATGGGCCGACTGGAGCAAGGCGAAGCGCACATACGTGCGCAATGAGATCGAAGCCGCCCGCAAAGAGGCGATTGCGGCAAAAGACAAAGGCACCAAGGAGAAGGGTTATCTGTTCTTTGTTGGAGAGCAAGACACCGACGACGCGACGCTGTTTCGTGTTACCGATCACCGGCTGATCTGTTGCCTAGTCGACGAAATCACGTACCCGACGCTAAGCAAATAGACCCTTACCATCTCTCCACGACCATTTACTTTTGCCAGTGGGCCCTGCCATAACGGGGGCCTGTGACCGCCGCAACCACGTACCCGCCGATCGGGCCTTGCGCCGATTAACTTCACCCGGTAAGGCGTGGCGGATGTCAAAACGCGTTCTGCCAGTGCTGGCTTGCAAAGCGTTTCGAGCATTCGCCGCACGGCCATCAGTTCGTCTTCCGACGAGGCAGAGCCTCTAGCTGCATCGTTGGCGACCGGCTCACGCTCGCTGATAGTCGCGACCTGCACTTCGCTCAACGCGACTACCCGGCGTCGCGTCCGATATCCGCGCAACTATCGCGTGTTGCAACGTAGTCGCCTTTCAGTCGGAAGTGACTGCGGTACGGCCGAGCGGGGCCAGCCCGACTCCTGGAAAGTGTCGAGCAAAACGGGCCTCCATTTCGAGAACGACGACGTCCATGAAATCGAGTCGCAAATCCAGTCGTGCTTCGGTCGCGCCGAATCGGATCGCGAATAGCAGAGTCGCAGAATCGGCCGGAAGTCGAAAGGTTGACACTTGAAATCCTCTCGTCTGCAACCACCTACGCGCCCCACAACACGATACGGGGTAGAGCATGGCGCTATTGACAGCAGAGCTGACGCGAAAGATCAACGACCTCATCGCGGCCGACAACCCGCGAGAGTCTGCCATCCCCAAGGATGGTCTCAGCTATTTCAGCACCGACGACAGCCAAGTCAAAGCCCGGCAAGTACGCAGCGGCCAAACGGTGTCGATCGGGGAGATTCTGCGCTCCCTCGATACTCATGAATTGACCGTCGTTGCTGCGCTGACCCAATACGGCAATCCTCACGGTTCACTCGAAGAGCATTCGACTTTCGGAGACGCTTGGGATGATGCCCACGAGTTTGTCAACACGACTCAACGAGACCATGTGCTTTCCTATCTGATGGGAAAGCCGCTTTCGCGATACCTGCCGCAGGGATTGAAGCGGGCGGGATTCAACTGACTTACACAGCCAAACGCTGTCGCCACAATCGAGCGTTCCGTCTATCACATCAGGGGTAAGTGGCGACCGCAGTCGCCGCTTCCTTGAACCGATTGCCAAACGTCGCGGAACTAATCGCGCAGGGCTGTACTCCGGCCTTCGCCCAACGCGAGCATCGACGACCGTGCTCGGATCGGACGCCTGCCCCGGGTTTCCTTTGACGATCACACGCCCATTGGCGGCTCGATCGAATTGGCGTGGCATCACGAAATCCATCTATTGCATGATGGCCAGATCGTTGGAAGCGCACCCCTGCACCATGCGCGAGCGTCGGTGCGTTCTAGGCCCAGTTAATTGCTGACGGTGCGCCGACCATCCCACAGGTACCCGTGAACGCGCACCTGAAGTCTCCCATACGCCGGCAAAGGTCGCCGCGCTCCATCGTTGATGGCACACATCACCATGTGCTGGAACAGTCCTGCATCAAGAACTCCATGTCATTCGTCTTGAAACTGGCGACTGACGACAGTGTGCAGTGCTTCGAATGCACTTGGAGCGCCTTGATTGGCTGCTTCGAATAACCAGTGAGCCGCTTGCTCGTGCGATTGAAGGACGCCCATGCCTTGCGCATAGCAGCGACCCAGCTTGAACTGCGCGCCGACGTGCCCTTGCTCCGCTGCCAAGCGATACCACGCTGCGGCGTCCTTGTATGAGCGCTCAACGTCATATGCTTCTTCGTAACATACGGCGAGGTTGTGCTGAGCTTTCGCAAGTCCCTGGCCTGCAGCGGCTCGAAACCAATGCACCGCATTCGGCCAAGACTGCGCTACACCGAGGCCGTGCGCGTAGCACATACCGAGATTGCATTGCGCCAACGCATAGCCTTGCGCAGCAGCTCTTTGATACCACACGGCGGCTTTTTGCCAGGACTTCGGTACTCCATCTCCTGTGCTATACCGCATCGCTAAATCGAATTGGGCATGCACTTCGCCAGGCTCAGCATCTTCCGGCGAGAACTTCACTTCATTTGCATTCGGCGTCACCGTAATACTCCTCGAAATTCGCTCAGAGCCGCGACAGCACTGTCACGCTCATGGCATTACGGTACGCAGTAGAAAATTACCCAGCTGGATCCTGCGCGAACTCGTCCACGTCATCACTTGACGATGCCAACGTCTTACCCGAAGCATGGCGCACGAGCACAACCAAGGCCGATAGAGCCACGTCTCGGGTCACTGACGCGGCTCTTACTGAGAGATGTACCAGACTCCCGCGAAAGCCTTGCAGAGCTTCTACACTCTCCAAGGCAACGCCACACGGGCCATGCCATCCATTCCTATACGACGCCATAGCCCCAAGGAACGTCACCAGAACCATTCGCTTTAACGTCACCGAGCTGTTGATCGATCTCCCCATCGATTTCGGCTGCTTGCTCGCACCGATCAACACGAGGACGTCCAGCCTTCACCTTCTTCGGCACGCCGCTCATGCCGAACGTGTGGACGTTACCCTCCGATCGAATCTGCAACTGCTGCTCAGATTTTGCCAGATACAGCAAGTTTGCGAGCAATGATCCGCGCATCTTGCTGTCGCGATGGTCAATCAGACCTACACCGACACCATGACCTTTCCGCTCATAACCAGGCTTCAGGTCTTTACGGTTACTGTTCCAGTACTTTCCCCGGCCCGTGACTACATCCGCCCAGTAGTCACCGATCTGATTCGCGAGCCTTTCATCATTTTTCGTGACCGGCAAGCAGAAGAGGATCACATGCAGATGAAACCCGGCATCTCCGCCTTCCTCGATTGCCCAGACGTAAGCCTTGATGCACGACATCAGTTTGTTGTACTTGCGCGCACGGAAGAACTTGTCGCGATGCTTCAGCACATCGTCCAGCGTGGTCGACTCACGATACTTCGATTCGTACTGCAAGGTCAGTTCGATAATAAGCCAACTTGCTCGACCGTGTTCATCGGAGAACAGTTCCTCTTCGAATGCGGTCACGTTATCGACATTACGCTGCACACGGATCTTGAGCAGGCGCTCTCGCTCCTTGAACTTACGCGACTGGCAACGCTCGTGAATCTTCACAATCAGGTCATTGAACCAGTCCGCATACGACCGGTCATGCTCCCAGTCAGTATCGCCCAGCTCGCCAAACCAGAAGCGTCGCTTGCCAATGATGCCAAGCTCTTTGCAGGCGTTATGGAATGCGTCAACGTGCGGAGAGTACCGTGCTCCCTCACGATAGCGCTCAATCCATTCGTTGAGCTCGCCGTAGTACTGCTTTCCGAGCAGATGCATTTCGTTCTTCGGAGATCCGTCTCGACCTACCCATTCGGAGATGCCTTTGGCTTTACCCTTCTTCGCATAGTCTTCTTCGATCGCCTTCACGAACTGCTCGACTGCGAACAGGTACCGCATGCTGCGATGCACGAGAGTTCTCTTCCTTCCATCTATCACCACTGCTTCGTAGCAGTTGCGCTCGTCATGGCGAGCGAGTAACTCCTGCGTTTCCAGGTCTTCAATGAAATCGTTCATAGTGTCAATGATGTGATCCGTCGCAATGGGTGCGACAGTGGTTCGTCGTGTTTGGTCTCGGGCGTGCTGTCTGATCTGACCTTGATAGGTCGTCTCAGCAGATGCTTGAGACCTTCTTTTTTGTTTCTCGATCGAAGCTGAGTACATGCCTTCGAGGATGTTGAGCATCCTCTACGTCATGTTCATGCCTGTGATTTCTCTATTGCTTACTGTCTCTACTTGTTCTCTTCTTGATACAAACTCTTCACGTAGAGATGCTCTTCATCAGATACTTTTACTTGATAGAAACTCTTCGTATTACATATATAGAGGATGAGAAAGTGCGTGTAGCCGTGATACGCAAGAGAAATCATGATTTCGATCGAGAACCTATCGAGGAAATCGCGCTTTTATGCCGCTCCTCATATGTATACATTCGCACGCAGTAAATTTTGTCCGAGGACACCAGGACGGAGGCCCGTCCTGCACGCCAAGACGCTGGACACCGCGAACAAAAAACGGCAGGCCATGCCTGCCGGTCACAGAAAGGAATAGTGGTCGCACGGAACCAGATTGATGCGTGTGATCGAAGAGCGTAGCGCAGCAAGAACTACGACAAAATTCCGAGGATTGCAGCGGAAATTTCTGCAAGAATTCTTCAGCAAAATCTCATGAAAATGCGTCGCCACGTGCGCGGTTGCACAACGAAAATACCTCGAAATTTTCTGCGGGAATATCGACGGAAACTCACGCGAACTGACGAACCGGCCAGCGCGTCATCGGATGGCCGGACAGCGCGTGAACGCCAGCAAGCCTTGAAATCCTCGAAATCTGCAGTCCAATAAAATCAACGGGTTAGGTGTTTTGGATGCTGATCTCAAGCTTGTCCGGCACGCATCCTCGCAACTCTACCCGACCTTGTCGCCGCTGAGGACCGTCCGGTGCGGGCGGCGAGCCTTACGCTCGCGCATGCCGAAATACTCGCCCCGAGGCTCGTTTTTCATGCGCACCAAAGCGCGGCGCATAGCCAGGTGACCGAGCGTTTCCTCAAGCTTTTTGTGCCTTGCGTCGCCCGCGCAGACCTCACCATGCACCCATTCCGGACCATACAGCGCCGGGATTGCGTCGCCTCGAAGATAGCTTCCCTGGCCTCCGGTTGCAACGTTCACAAAGTACTCGCCGACTTGATCTGCGTGGTCGTGAAGAGCTGCGCCGAGCTGCTCGGCCTCTACTCTTTTGTCATCGAGCACCCGGCGCAAAGCCGCCGTGGTAAAGAGCAGTGTGAGGTGCAACGAATAGCCACCTTCCAGCGACGGCAGAATGGCCCAGACGTACTTGGGATCGCCGCTGAACAACGCGGGTTTTCGCCGCATGCGGTCGAAAAACACCGCACGGCATGCACGCAGCATGTCCAGATCCCGAAGCTGTGCGTCGAGCGGGGACGTGATCAGGTTGGCTCGCTCCTTCGCGTGGAAAAGACGCAGGTGCAGCACGCCCAGGCTGCCGTGCTTCGCAAATAGATCATCGAGATACACGGACAGGTTTGCTGCGTTCTCGCGACTACCGAGATTCCAGTTGTGCAGTTCCTGCCACAACAGTTTGCTATCGCGCATGGCGCGACGCAACTGGGCCACGAAATCGTTATACACCTCGGCGCGAATTCGCCCCGCGGAGTTGACTGGTGATTCGAGGTTGCCGCCTAGGCAATCGCTGATCGGATGGCGAAAGAACGTGTCCAAGAGCAGCCGAATGTGCGGCGCGTGTAACAGCTGACTGGCTAACGGATCCGACTGCTGAAATATTGTCAGGCTCGAGCGAAGCGCTCGTTCACTCAAGATGCGAGCCAGCTCTTCCGTGGCCGGGTAGAACGAATTCGGCAGCGCAGTCTTGACATAGCACGATCGGAGAACACGTTGATTGCGGCCGAACGCATCCGGCAAAGTCACAGGCATTGGCCGCATAGCACCGCTTACGCGAAACGGAGCAAAATCCGTTTGCAGTACCAGCCGAACCAGGCGATCGAGCTTCGCCAGGAACTCGATCTCCGGGCCGCCGCCGAGAATTTTTTGACCGTCCAGACCGACCTGGAATCGCACGTTACGTTCAAGGTAGCGACCAAGTTCGACGAATGCTTGCGGCTCGATAGGGGGTAGTTTTAACTGGGTCATAGCAGGGTGGAAATACGTCGTGCGAGTGCGTTAAAACCGCACATGAGGAGTAACAAAGCCCCGCCCACCTGGCGGCGAACGGGGCTGCTGAAGCGGTCATCGGAGCTGACGCGTGTACGGGTACTTTGGCCGCTCGATCATACCGATATTGCGACCACGCATCGTCCTCGGCACAATGCGGAAATGCCCTGCGACGTACAACACTCGCAGCGCCGCTTTCGTGCGAGCCTCCCCCCACGCCAGGTTCTTTGCCAGCGTAACCACGTCCAATTCACTGATCTCGTCTACCCCGCGCCGATTCAATTCCGCGAGCAGATGCGGCAACAGCACACCTGGGTCCAGCTCAGCCTGCGACGGCTTGACCGGCGAAGAAAAGATACGTTTGAATTCAAGCATATGCCATTCGACGATTGCCCATGCGCGATTGAACGTATCGGCTGTGATCTTGCCATGCTGCGCCGAAAACTTATGAAACAACGCCGCGAGCCGAGCCGTCATTTCGGCAGCTTTCGATGCGAAGTCCTTGATGTCGTTCAGGAACTGCATGGGCTGCAACATGGGCTCCAGACGGTTCTGCAGATTGACATAGGCAACGCGCGCATCGTCGTCGAACTCAAGCACTTCGACTTCAATGCGACCTGATTTGAGCTGACGCTCACGTTCCGCTCCAAGTTCTATCATTCTCGCGTGAAAAACGGATAAGTAATGCCACACAGGTTCCATATACGACATCACTCGAAAACCCTGCGTCGATTCCGGCCATGCAACCAGATAACGCGCCCAGTTACCCGAACCACGCATGATCTTGCCTCGACGTTCAAGAAACGCCTCCAGCACTGCGGACTGCACCATGAACGACACCGAAACCCGTGGATTGCGCACCACGATGTGCTCGAATTGCGCGCGGTCAATAGCGAGGATTTCGGGGCTATCCCAGCACTTATTTAGCAGGCCCATTGCCGACATGACCTGACTGCTCAGCAGCATGTCGCCTTCCTCGCTGTTCAGGACAATCGACTCGCCATCGCCCTGCAAAGCTTCCGTCATTGCGCGCGGCGTAAGCTCCTGACGGATCGTACGACGCAGACGTTCGCGCACAGGTTTCGCCTGCATATGCTTGGCAAGAGCGACACTCAACCGATCCATCTCGGCGGTATCCGATTCGTCTTCTTCCAACAGATCAGCCACGCCATCGGCACCGACCACAAGTGTCGCCGCACCGTTCTTCGAGTCGATATTCTTCGCCGCTGCTACCGATAGCTTTCGCTCAATCGCCTGCAGCTTGATCTTCCAAAGCCGCATCGCCGTTTCATATTCAGCAATTCCCTCCTCAGACTTCTTCACGCGTGCAGCATCGGCTGCGTACAACGGCCCCATCATGAGCTTGTCGGTTGCCGTCTTGCGTTCACCGGACTCTGCAACAGTCGCCGTGTTCATCGATGCAGAACCTTCCTGGCCCGTCGGCAATTTCACCTTGATCAGCGACTGACAGACCGCCGACATCGCGGTGATCCCGGACAGCGCAATCATTGATACAGGTCCCTGGATGTTCCGGACTGCCTCCTCGATTGCATTCCGCGTGATGATGGGAAAAGCACTTAATGGGTACAGCATGGGGTTTGGCGGCAATCGCCGGCCCATTGGATCGATAGCGTTCATATAAACTGGTGTATGAGATCGCCATCACCTCGCGCCCGTAGGAAATGAACCCCTTTGCACCGCATCGGCACAACGTGACGGCATAGACGCGGCGTGCTTCGACACGCCGCGATACAGGTTAGGTAGTGACAGACTTCGATTCGACTACGTTCGGATCAGTATCGACTGCATTGGTCGTCGACGGGCCCTGCGGAACAATGTTCACGGGCACCGGCGCACCTTCGCCAGCCTCGCCGTTGTCATGCGGCAAGCACCGATCCTTGACCTGCGCGTACAGGGTCTCTGCTTCTTTCTTCGAAAGCGACGGGCCGCCGGTTTCGCGGATCAAGGTAACGATCGGCGACCACTTCCAGCCGCTTTTCAGGGCCTCTTCGATCACCTGAACGAACGGCAGCAGACGTTCGATCTTGACTTGCTCACGCGACTTCTTTGAGCGGATCGTTTCCAGTGCAGCAGCCACGTTGGGTTTAACGATTTCGAGGCTCGTCTTCGTAGTCTTAGCCACGCTCGCCTCCTTGTGCCGGCGCGCCGAAGCCGCCCGTAGCCCCATGCATCTGGCCGACGAGAGCCACGATATTGCTAAGCAGTTCAATTTGGGCAGCATGCTGGCGTTCAAGGATTTCACGCTGGTCAAGAAGAAGCGATTCGGCGACATCCGCGAGTTCCCCGACCTGGCCGCTGACAATTTCCCGCACGCGCTGATCGGTGAGACGCGCCCGCGCCTCGACTCGGATAGGCCGACGTTCACGCTCGAATTCGTGCTTTTTCGGTTCGGCTGCGACAACCTTCTCGGCGAAGATGCCGCCAAAGAGATCGACGAACGCATTCGTGAATCCCTCGAAGCCCGGTTGGTGATTTTCTTTCATCATCCCACCCCCTTACGCCGACGCGGTGTTGCCGTTAGCCGTCTGTTCCGCCAGCATCTGGGCCTCCCAGTCTTCCGCGCACTTGCGCGGGATGATCACGCGGCGGCCAAGGCGCAGCTCTTTCGGCCCTTTACCCTGTGCCTTCAGGGAGTAGTAGTAAACGCGGCTGAAGTGATATGCCGCGCAGAACTGGGGGATGGTGTAGCTCGATTCCATGTTTCCTCGACTTGGTAAGTGCCTTGGGGAAATTGATTTGAATGACCGCAGCCACACAAGCCGTCGTCTGACGGGCATCGCGCACAGCCAAAAATCAAACCGGCTTTCCAGACACAGTTAAGAGGTTGCTCACCTGAGCAACCATGAAGCGAGGATATTCGTGTGTGAAATTAATTAAAATTTGTACGCGCAGCGAGAATATATTTTTGCGCTGCGCAGACACAATTTTTACTTGTTCTTGCGCGGTCTTCCCCGAGACTGTGCGCCGTCGGGCATCACCAACTTTCCCTGCCGTGCTGCCTTCTTAATCCACTCCTTCACGGTTTGTACGCCAGGCATATCGAAATTCGCGGTCGGGTTGTCGGAAGCGTCGAAATTTTTGGAAAGTATCTCCCTGTTGAGCTTTAGGCCGGCGATGACTCCCTCCGCGACCTCACCGATTCTGAGCGTGCTGTCGCCTTCCCAGATGTGCTTCGCCTCAGCTACGGTATAGATCTCCGCCATCAGAAGACCGCGGTTGCCCTTACCGAAGCCGTTTTCAACGGCTGCGCGGCGCGAGCCACGCATTGCAGTGGCCTCTGTCATCGCGGCCGAATACTTGAGCGCATAGCCGCCGAGCAGCGATTCTGCGACCAGCATCATTCCGAGCGCAGATGCTTTTTCCACCTGTTTTTGCTCAATCGCGAGTCTCAGACGAGAAGCGATGATGAAAATATTGACCGCTGCCTGGCCTACTGCTGACAGGGACGTGTTCCCTTTGGTGGCGGTATTGCACGTAGAACAGTATCGAGACACCTCATTTAGCCACCAATCCCTCCACTGCTCGTAGTCGCTGCGCTGGTAGCCTTCGCTGAGGCTTGGATAGTCTTTGTTACTGAGCTTGCTCCATTCACGGCGCAATCGGCACGCAGCTTGGCGCTCAAGATATGGAAGCATACGATCAACTATCCTCGAGTAGCCTTGGTCAATCTCCTCCAGCCATTCGTCCCCATGCCGCCATGCGAAGTGGGCCGGCGCTATATTAAACAGAATAGGTCCTTGAACCCCGTCGAGTTCTAAGAGTTCGCATGGATCGTCGGTCTTTGTCATAGCGAGTTCTCGGGTTCGCTGCTTTGTTTAGGGATCGGTCGGTTCAGCTTCGCAACGGCCGCTGACAGATGCTCAGGCGCAAGGTGCGCATACCGCAGCGTCATTGTCAGATCGGCATGGCCGAGCAATTCGCGCACCGTGTTGAGGTCCACGCCTGCCATAACGAGCCGGGATGCGAAGTGATGGCGCATATCGTGCCATCGGAAATTCGCTATCTCGGCGTCTTTGAGCAGCTTGGACCATGCTGTTTTAACCTCGGTCCGCACGCCGCCAGCCGCGTTCGCGAACACGATACCGTGCTGCGTCTGCTGTTTGCGCCATGCCTTGAGCGTCACTAGCGCTTCGTCGTTTAGCGGAATGTGCCGCTGCTTTCCGGACTTTGCCGCAGTGTCGATCACGGTCAGGATTGCCCGGTCGAGGCTGACGTGTTGCCAGTCGAGCTTGAGCAGCTCACCTTGACGCAGGCCGGTGTTGATCGAGAGCAGTACCGCAGGTTTGAGGTAATCGACGAAGTCCGAGCTTCGAAGGTCCGGCATCGGCTCGTATCCTCGCGCGGCGCGCCAGGCGTTCGCAGATACGCGGCCAGCGCGCTCGCGCTCCTCGCGGGCGTTGAGCGCCGCGCGCAATCGGATCTCTTCGTCGTTCGTCAGCCAGCGTACCTTGCCACTAGGTTCCTGCAATGCCTTCACCGTCCGCATGGGGTGTTCGGCGATTACGCCCCATTCCAGTGCCCGCGAGAACAGTCCCCGTAGCGCCGACAGGTCGCGGTTGACTGTGGATGCGCCGATTCCTGCCTTGAGGCGGCTGGAGCGCCACTTCTCGATGATCCACGCGTTGAATTCGCTGATCGGCTTGTCGAGGTGTTCGGCGAACGACTTGTGCAGACGCGCAAGCGTCGCCGTACCGCTCCGGGTGTTGGTCGCCAGCCAGTCAGCGTAGCGGTCATCGATAAACCTCGCGAGCGTCGGCGTGCCGATGATCTTTTCGGCCTCGACCTTTCGGCGACGGCGCTCAAGCACGTCTGCCGTCGTGTCGCCAGTCTTGTCTATGTCGCGTAAGGATTTTTTTGCCAGCTCGCGCGCCTCGCCGGGGTTCAGGTCCGGCCAATAGCCGAGCACGCGCCGCCCGCGTGAGCCGTCAGGCTTCGTCCACCGGATTGTGTAGCTGATCCGGCCGATGGGCGTCACCTTGACCACGAACGCGCGCACGTCGGCATCAACGAATTCCTGATACCGGCCCGTTGGTGTGATTGTCCGCAAAAAATCGCGGTCGATTTTGAATCTCTGACCCATGCCCTAGACCCCGCAAATAAGGCAAGAGTATAGCCTAGGGCCGAATTAGGGCCGAACGTGCCGTGATCAGGCAAATACACACCTGAACAGAAGATATCTAAGTTATTGATTTTTAAGAATTCAAAAACGCTAATTTACACTGGAGAACATGTTTCTCGACACTCCGAAGGCAGGGGTTGCTGGTTCGATCCCAGCCGGGCGCACCAATAGCCGTAAGGCTTTCAGCGATTTCACCCGTTTCCGCTCCCCCGAATTGCAGCTAAATTGCAGCTAACTGCGGTCCTGCATGCACCATCATCGGCTGCACCCACTGCGCCAGGTGGTCGGCCGACAGGTGCGCATACCGCTGCACCATTTCCAGCGTTTCCCATCCTCCCAGCTCCTTGAGCACCTGCAACGGCGTGCCGCGCTGCACATGCCAGCTTGCCCACGTATGGCGCAGATCGTGCCAGCGGAAATCGCGGATGCCGGCGCGTTTGCATGCCTCCCTCCACGCCGTGTTCACCGTCTGATAGACCGGCTTGCCGTGATACACGAACACGCTTTCGACGCATTCTGGCTTGCGTTTCTTGCCGCGTTGGCGCCGCAGCACCGCGACCGCCGTGTCCGATAGCGGCACCGTGATCGCCTTGCGGGCCTTCGCCTGATCCGGATGAATCCACGCAATACGCCGCACCAGATCAACCTGTGACCACTGCAGCCCCGTCACGTTGGAGCGGCGCAGTCCCGTTTCGAGACTGAACTGCGCCATGTCGGCCAGGTGTACCGGCAGCTCGGCCAGCAGGCGTTCGGCTTCCGCCTGCGTCAACCAGCGTATCCGGCGCGAGACGACTTTCGTCTTTTTCGTCTTTGGCGACCGGTCGATCCACTCCCATTCGACCGCCGCGTTAAGGACCGCCTTGAGCACCCCGATGACGCGATTGACCGTTCCCGCACTGACGTTACGGCCGAGCTTCTTTGGACCCTTGCGCGTTTGCACGACCCTCGGCTCCATCCGCTTCGCGTGCGCTATGGCGTCAATCCGGTTGCGGTCGATATCCGCCAGTTGCACGCCGGACAGGTGCTGATCGAGCCAGCGCAGGTGCGTCTTGCTGGTTTCGACGCTTGACAGCCCTTCGCGCTCCGAGACATATCGAACGACCGCGTCGTTCCAGGTGTAGCGCGGCTTGTGGCCGAGCCTGGCCTGATCCCATAGATCCGCTTTCATCCGGTCGTGGAATTCCTGCGCTTTTGTTTTGTCCTGGGTGCCAGTGCTGCCTTGTAATGCTTGTCCGCCTCCCGGCGGGTACAGCTTGTAATACCAGTTGGGACTTGAACTACGTTTAAAGAGCGACATGGTTGTGTTTCCTTAGCCTGATCGCCCTGCACAACTCGCGGGATCCATTCTCCCGCCAGATAGCGCTGAAGGGCAACCAGCGAGAAGATCCAGCGTTTGCCAACTTTCCGGCCCGGCAGATCGCCGGCCTTCGCTTTCAGGCGCACCGTTTCAGGGTGGGCGCGCAGCAGGGCGGCCGCGTCGGCAAGCGTCAGCGTTTTCGACCAGGCGTCCATTAGGCCGCCCTCCAGGGCGCACCGCGGCGGACCACACGCAGCGCAACACATGGACACGTGGGCGGCATCCAGCCGTCCGTCAAGTGCCTGATTTCAAAGGGAAGCCGCGCCATGAGTTGCCACGAGTCACCCGTGGTCGACTCGTGGGACACGTGGCCCAAAAAACAGGCACCCCCTCTGATTGATGGCAAACCGGGGCCAACTCGTGGCGCTCCGATATCGCCGGATTCCTTCCTTTCGAGGCCTTCTTTCTTCTTCTCTTTCAATAATTTAGAGAGAGAAGAGAGGTAGGCGACGCGGCGGCACCCCGAAAACAGACTCATGGCAAAACCGCGCGGACTCGTGGCAAATGATGGATGACTCGTGGCGGTACTCTTCTCCGTAATCAATGACTTACGTGCGGCGAGTGCCAAAAACCACGTGTCGCGTGCGCTGCCTGTGCCTCTCGCTGTGCGGATTTGGGCCGCCAGGCCGGCTGGCGTGAGTCTTTCACGTTCTGGTCGGTCCGGTCGACGGCACGAGGTCGGCCGGCCGCCCATCCGGCGGTGGGGTTTCGTAAGGAATACGAAATTCATTAGCACATGTCCTCTCGCACGGACACATGCAGGCCGAACGCCTCAAGTCGGCGCAAGGAGATGGCTGTCAGATACGGCACCCGGCGCATGAAGATCCGGCGCTCGACTTCTTTGGCGCCGACTACCACGCCGGCCTGCTGGAGCTGCTTCTTGAACACGCGGTCGGACTTGACGGGCAGGCCGTTCCACTTATCGCGCAGGCTCCCCGTGTGGGCGATGTGGTCCATTACGTGCCCGGTGCGCAGCAGGATGCAGAATTCGCCGTCAACCATGTCGAACGTGTACGGGTGTTTGTAGTTGCCGCCGTCAATCTCGGACAGCACCGTTTCCAGAATCCATACCCACGGCTCGCGGTCGGCGCTGGTTTCGGCGATGTGGCCGTTCATTTCGGCGAGCAGGTCGTGAATAAAGTCGCCTTCTGCGTGGTCCATTCCGGCGAATTCGCACAGGTAGCGCCACGCCAGTGCGACGGCCGCGTAATTGCCGGCCATTCGCAACGCGCCGTCATCGGCGCCGCTCGCGCGGCTGTTCGTGAGGCACTGTTCGCGCAGCGCGCGATACTGGTCGAGCACGTCGCGCCGGTTCAGGCCGGCGAGGAATTCGAGCCATTCGCGAACCGGAAAGCGCGGCAGGTCGTCGGGCAGCAGCGGGCCGCGCTTGCCTGTCAGGGTGGTGCGAACGAGCTTGCCGAGCAGGCTGCGCACGGGCACGTCCTCGCCGGCGAGCATGACGGGTGCGCACAGCAGGTATTCGGTCATCTCCGCGCCGCGCCGTGTCACCGTGTACTGGTAGTTTTCCTGAAGCAGGCCGACCGCCTTGTCGATCACTTCCTGCCGGCGTGCGGACAGCTCTTCCCAACCGACGGGGTGGCTCGTGTGGCTGATGCTGGTCAGGAGCCGGAATTCGGTCTGCAGGCTCTGGCCGGAAAACATCGTGAAGGCGATCGAGCGTTCGAGCCGCTTGATAAGCGTCGACTTGCCGGCTCCTTTGTCGGCCTGCACGGTGATATGCGGCCAGAACCCGAGTATTGCTTTCAGGTGGCCGCCGAGCGCCCACACGAGCGGGAGGGCCGCCGCGTTCTCCCTGAATGTATGCTGGTAAGCGGTGATGACGCGCCGCGCATCGCTGCGCATACCGCTCGGAAAGGTCAGGTTGTGATATGGGCATTGCTTTTCGGCATCGGTGAAATAGCAGTCAGGGCCTTCGTTGACCGTGAGGGCGCCGTCGCGCCAGGCAAGCCCTACGAAGTTCGCCGCGTTGCGCGCGCCGAGGTCGGCCGTGCGTTCCAGTATCGACACCATGCGGGAGAACTCGGCCGGCTTCCAGATCGGGCCGAATTTGAGCCAGTGCGTGTTGTTATGGAGCTGGTCGTCGAGCATAACCTTGCGGGTGAGCTTCGCCCCGTGGCGTGGGGTCTGCACGCTTGCAGCAAAGTAGACGCTTGGGGACTGGTCCGCGTCGCCGGTCATGGTCGACGACGCGCTCGCCACCGAGACGCGCGACAGCGAGGCGATACGAAAGCCGCACAGGTCGGCGTAAGTGGGCGTTTCGACTTCAGAGTCGTCTTTCTTTTCCGACCTGACGATGTAGCGCGTGAAATCCTGCGTCGGCCGGAAACGCCAGTATTGTGCGAAGTCGTGCGATGGCAGGAACACGCGACGCTTGCCGCGCGCAGTCGCGTCGCCAGGCATGCCGGCGATCAGCCACGGCTCGAACGTGTCGAGCGCCTTCGCGAGCGCCGGCGCGCCGCGCAGCTTCAGGAAATCATTAACGTCGTTGATAAGCGCCGTCTTTTTTGCACCGTCCGCGAGGTCCTGCACCCATTCGGACTGATCGACCATCATCGCCGAGATATTGAGGGCGGTCAGGCGTTCATAGAGTGTCCAGCCGGCTTCCGGGCCGGGGCGTTGGCCTGCGCGCGGCTTGCCTTCAGCGATCGGCTCGTCATTGTCCAGGCAGATCACGACCTGTTTGCCGATCAGAAACGAAAAGTCGATGCTCGCCGCGTTGCCGATGCCGCGAATTGAATAGGCGGCCGTCGCCGGGATATCGCACGAGTCGATCGAGAGGGCATTGATCGAGCTTTCGACGAGCACGACCCGTTTCGCGCGGTCGAGCTTGCGCAGGTCGGCCGTCCAGCCGATGCCGTCTTTCTCGCCCTGGGTCTGTGTCTTGACGTCGCCATTGATGGCAGGGTCGATGAAACGCATGTCGACTGCGACGACTTCGGCGCCGCCGATCGGGCGAACGATGAAGGCTGCCGAGGGGCCGCAATGGCCGACTTCGCCGGGTTTCTTGGTCGGGTTGGTGTAGTCGTTAAAGCCGAGCGTCTTTGCCCTGATCGCCGCCGTAATGGCCGTGTCGCTGATGCCGCGCCCGGTGAGGTATTCGCGCACCTTCTCGGCTTCCTTGAGCGAGCGGTCGGCGATGTAGTCGAACTTTGACTTGTCGCGCGCCGGCGCCGTGCTGGCCGGCGTGTCATAGGGGATGCCGAATGCGTCGTGCAGATACTTCATCGCGTCGGACACGTTGCAGCCCTGAACGTGCATCACGAGGTCGATGCACGATCCGCGGGCGTCGCCGCTATGGTCTTTCCAGCCCGTGCCGTGCTTGGGGTGCCCCTGGTAGATGGAAAGCGAGGGGTGCTTGTCGGGATGGTGTGGCGAATGGTAAAGCGCCTTGTCGCCGCCTTTCCCCTGTTTCAGGCCGAGCCGGTCGGCGAGCTGGTGTAGGTCGATGCGGCGCTTGAGTTCGTCGATTGAGGCCATGTTTTCAGAATCGCAGGCGTGAGTTTTCCCGGCCGCAGCTCACTGGGAGGTGCGGTGGGCCTTGGAACGAGAGGGGGTTACTGCGAGGTCTGCGGGGTGTCGGCGAGGCCATTCGCGAGCATGTCGCGAGTGCTAGGCACGGGCAGACTCGATAGCGCTGGCGTCTTTACAAGCTCGATCAGCTCGGCAACCGTGAAAACGCGCATGCGTGCCGTGCGCGGGTCACGGATAAAGACCGCGTGGCTCGTGGTGAGAGACATGTCGACATAGGCCCGGCAATTGCGGGATTCCAGCTCGCCGAATGCCTGTAGTGTGGTGATTTCAGCCTCGCGGCTCGAAAGCCATTCTGTTTCCACCAGGTGAGCGACGCACCGATCGATCAGCAGGCGCCGGTCAGGGGCGAGGTGTTCGCCCTGATGCTTCGCGATGAAGGCGAGGGCGGCGTAATGCAGGCTTGCTTTTTCTTGTGGCATGTTCGTATCTCTCAAGTCTGATGGCTCAGACGATCAATTGCATTTGCTGCATCACCCGCTCGCGTACATGCGGGGAAAGCGGCAGGTCGATCGCGGGGTCGGGTTTTGCGCTCGGCGACAAGGTTCGGATCGCTTCGAGGTGCGCGACAAACGAGTGCGCGCATTCCGGGTCTTCGCACATGAAAGTGATTTCGCGCATCGTGCGGGACAGCTCGCGCGAGGTGCGTGCGGTAACGCGGAACGTGCAGCGCGGACAACGCAAAGTAATTCGCATGGTTCTATTCCGATCGAGATAGGGATATAGCCCCCCGGCCTAATCCGTCGCTTTCGTCATCTGCGCCGTGCTGGTGTCGTCCTGTTTTGCTGGCCGTATAGCTTCAGGCCTTCGCGGTAGATAATCCCTGCCATGTTGGCAACGCTTCTTTGCTCGTGCGTTGCGAGTAGTTCAAGGGCGCCGATTTCATCGGCACTCAAGGCTATAGGCACACGTTTCGCGGTCGGTTGGGAGGTGTTTGAAGTTGGCATGTTAAGTTTCAATATGTAACAACTCGGTCCTTGGTGTTACCGTATGTAATTCTATATCTTTCATAAAGCTTACGCACGTAGTATTTTCTACTTTTTTTGATACCCAAAATGAAAGACAAAAAGGTGCTTGTTCAAGATATCGTCGACAGAATGAAGCAGGTCGTGTGCGTATCGAAAGATGTAGACCTGGCCGAGGCGTTGGGCCTGTCACGCAGTAATCCGGCGGTCTGGAAGATCAGGGACCGTATACCGTTCGCCGAGTGCATGGCGATCGCGGAAAAGCACGGGGTTAGTCTCGACTGGTTGGTGCTTGGGCGTGGCGTGCCGGAGATCGATGCGCCGACGACAAGCGCGCCGGCGCCCGATGTATGCAGTGAGAAAGAGGTGGCCTATGTCGAGCTGCATGCCTTCGAAATGCCCGATTTCCTGAGCGCCGATTCTTCACAGCTTCTGGCAAGGGTGCCGGCGGTTTGGATCGAGCGAGAGAGGCTATCCGCCAGCGAGCCTATAGACCCGATCGCTATGCGGTACGTTGGGAACAACATGGCGCCGACCATTGTTGATGGCGATGTGTTGATTGTTGATCGCCCGCCGCGCGATGTCGACGGCGTGTATGTGATGCGCCTGGGCGACAGCATCAGGATAAAACGTGTGCAGCGCACGCACGGCGGGGCGCTTCACCTGATTAACGACAATCCGAAATACGAGACGGAAGTGATCGGCGCCGATCAGGCCGAAGCGGTTGAGTTCATCGGTTATTGCTTCGGGATTTTGAGGCGCCTCGACTAGGCAAGCACACGGTTTGCTCTTTCTCCCCATGGACGGATTGGTCGCTCAATCCGTCCATGTCTCTCTGGGGAGGAAGCCCCCTGTTGATCCCTTGCCGCCGTTCGGGCCGGCGCGGCTCCGATGACGGCGTCTCAGGCACAACGACCGTCGCCATGAGTGCGTTGATAAGAGAGTGCTCAACTTGAGTAATATTCGAGTGATAAAAAGAGTGCTTACTGCGGGCTCACCTGCATTTTTTTAATCTGCGACTCACGATTGTCAAGATCTTTGCGCCGATCATCGTTTTCGGCAAGTCGCGTCTTGGCCTCATCCAAAAACATCAGCGCCCTTTCGTAGCTACGGTGCTCAACCTCGTAATTTGAAAGATAGATAAGCTCTTCAAGACTTGTGCGTTCGTCGGTGCTTTTGGACGATGCGGCAGCGCCCCCAATAAGCAGTAGGAGCAGTACACCCGTTCCAGCGGCAGTAAATGTGAACAGTTCTGCGCGTCGAGTACCGTCCTTTGTGAATGCCGCTACTACAGACACAAACACGAGCACTGCGACTACTACCCCAATCAATCCTTGATATCCGGTTATCGACGGGCCGATGTCTATCTTGACGCCTTTGAAGGTCGTTACCAACGAACCAACGAACACGCCAATTACAAGCAGGACAACGTTTTTCCGAAGATCTCTATGTTCCGGGAAGCTGTCCTTGAACTGCAGCACAAGCCCCAACAATCCGGCTATGCCAGTGATATAGGTAAAAGCATCAAGATTGACATTCATCCCGCGCCCCGATTTGTTGTTGGATTCTTCGCGATTGACACTAAAGGTTGTACTCGTGTACATGCAACTGGCGTGGTAAATCACCGAGCGCACTTCGCCGCGTGGCGGGGCGACCGAGTACAAAACGGAAAGGCGACCCAAGGCGTCGCAATTGATCGATTTCCTATGGAGCCGAACATGAGTGTACCAACCAAATTCGGGGAGAATCAGAATGTTGAACTGGTCGGCGTGCGCAAGCCGGCAGCCAGCGCAAGAGTCCAGACAGCAGCGAGCAAAGGGCTGTTGCACGGGCACAGCGGACGCTGAACTCGCCGTGTGTTAGCGAGGGCCAGTGACGCTTCATAGCCGCTTCGGAACCTTCAGCCTATTCTCTTCGGACCGTGATGATCGTTTGCTGAGGCGGGGATGGTCACCATTCTTTACGCAAGTGTTCCGTGCAAACGTCGAGCATGCCTCGCACGATCGGCGATCTGTAATCTAATTGCCAGCCGTCCGCTAACAATTTGACGATCTCCTTGGCGTCCCTGAAGGGCGGAAACACAAGGAACTGCGGTGCGAGATCGACCGACATCCGCGCCAGTTCTACCCGTTCAAGCCACCCGCATTCGGCGCTGTTCGACGCGAGCCACATCCGTGTTGCCTCAACGACGTGATCTGTGCGCAGCCAGTCACCGGTGCCGTCGCGGGCTATGAGCTGTGCCATCACAAGGAAGCACAGCAAATCGGCGCGCTCGGCATGGTCGAGCTTCGTGTCCCCCATCATTTCAATCTCGGCCGATGCTAGTCGCGGTAAGGCTAATAATAGTAGGGTTGGCTTACTGCTGGCTTGTGCGTGCCGCCTATGATCCGTGTCAGCTTTCGCCTGATGGATTGGGTGGCGATAGATGCCCCGTCCGCGAGCGTTCCGCCTGCATGAGAATCCGGAACTGGTAAAGAGCAACTGACTGACCTAGACCTTCATCCCTCCAGCATTTTTCGACAGTCTCGCGATAACGGTCAATCTGCACGATCAGTTCGCGAAGCCAGACAAATTCGAGCACTTGCGCAGCGCACAAGATCGTCATCGGAGTTGCGGTAGAGTTCGCGTAACCGGTCGGTCGTCGGGGAACTGAAGTCAGGAAGGGCACGCTTTGGTATTTCTCCGACCCCGTTATGCTGTATGTATCTACAGCATAACGGGAATCTCAGCGCTATCATCGACGCTCAGGAACGGCCCATGCAGTCGTCCCTTTCTCTACTGCCTGCCTTTGCGGAAATGCGAGCGGTGTCGGTCGCTCGTCGGATCGTCGCGCGTCTCCAGGTCGAGTTCGCACGTATAACCGCCGTCCGATAGCTCGTGTCGAACCTTTTTCACAAGCCATGACTCGTCATCGATATCGGGCTTGAAGCCGTTCAGATAAACGGGCAATTCGGGGTAGAGGTCGGGGCGGCCGAGTGCGAGCATGTAACTCATGGTTGCCTGACTGCGTTGCGTGCGGTTCAGCTCGGCCGAAGCCGCCGCGCTCGCGTCGGCTTCGGTCGGGTAAGTCTCGGGCAATACCTTGATGCTGTGATTGTTATCGCCGCCGACGACGACAGACTTGCGCTTTGCGCGACCGGTCGCGTGGTAGAAGGCGCGCACGCCGGCATAGTTCTCGCGCTCCGATACGTGATAGCGATGCCGGTCGCCGTCCTTGCGCGTCAGCTCGATCGACGTGAGCGGCTTGCCGCTTGCGGTCGTGCCGTGTCCGATCGGCATGAAAAGCAAATGCATGTCTTTCACGTTCATCACGGCGTCGTAACGCTTCGCGAGGCGCGTGAGAAACGACATATCCGACTCGTGCGTTTGATCGATGTGCGCGATCACGACTTTCGCGAGCGCGTCGGCGACGGCCGCTTTCAGGTCGTGCGCGCCGGCGATCTTGCGCACGATCGCGCCGATCGATTCGCCGTGCCAGCTTTTTTCCTTTCGCTCGCTCATGGCGTTCGTCATCGAGGCCGATCGCGCCTGAATGGTGAGCGTATCCGGGGCGCCGGCGTGTTCGACTTCGTTGATGGTGAATGAACCCTTTTCGACGAGGCCGGTGTCTTCCCATCCGAACGCCACGCGCACGACTTCGCCGCGCCTGGGGATCGCGAGCTTTCCATCGGAGTCGTCGAGTACGAGCATCAGCGTATCGGCTTCGTCCGATCGCAACTCGTCGAGCGACAGGCTCACGAGGCGCGGCGAAATCTTGCTCGTGAGGTCTTTGCCGTTGAGCGTGACCTGATAGATCGGCGTCGGTTGCTTCATTGTGCTTTGTCCTTCGCCGGCTCGGTTTTCGTTCTCACGAGGCCATCGTCGACGCGCGTGAGGCTCAACGTGAATTCGACGCGCCTCGGCGTGCCGTTCTTTTGGTGAAGGGTTTGCCCTTCGTCGAGGCCTTCGATTACAAACGCGCCGTACACCTTGCCCGCGCCGTCGACGAGCGCATAGGCGTCGCCATCGTCGCCCATCGTGCGCAGCTCGGTAAGCGACGCGAGCTTGCCGATACCTTGATCGGGTGCAAACCA
>Ga0116227_10003232_pt1 | contig 36486 bp, 30 predicted proteins | sample S1TSphgellanicum_FD_89693 | JGI IMG/M metagenome (GOLD analysis project Ga0116227, IMG submission 89693) | Host-associated microbial communities from peat moss isolated from Minnesota, USA - S1T2_Fb - Sphagnum magellanicum MG | ecosystem: Host-associated > Plants > Peat moss > Unclassified...
AGAACTCCTCAAGGTTCTTGTCACATGAAATACACAAACTTGTGCAATGAAGAAAAAAGAAAACCAAACCATCAACACCAAGGTATTTAACTAAAAGACCAAATCACAAATAACTAAACTAATATAAGTAAAGGAAGTAATTCAACCTTGTAAAAGTAACCTAAGTACTTTCCTACTCTAATAATAAATGAAACCTAACTAGTTGAATTTGAATTCTCAACATTATGGATAAATCTATAACATACCCATTACATAAAGCTAAAAGTTTCCATGACCGATCTATTTCCTAGCCCTTAAACATATAACATAATCCCATGACTATACAACATAAGACTTGAACAAAAAATAATATTACAAAAGCCATGGATTTTCCTCCATCAATGATTGATATAAAATTTAACCTTTTGAAAGTGATAATTACATTTGTTGTAGCATCAAGTTTTAATTGCATTGCTTTCACCTCCCCAAGTGCACCCCCCCATTGTGCCTTGTCACTTTTCATTTGGTGTTGATTGAAATATCTCCATAGTTCGAGCTGTCTAACAAACTGTAAACATTTGTATACAAGTAAACTTGGTTTTGAAGGTTAATGAAAATCAATGCCACAATAAAAAATTAGATTTGCCTAGTTTCCAAGCACAAATGTATACAAAGACAATTGAAATTCAATCAAGATGCTTTCATATTTGCAATGAAAACTACATACTTGTGCCACAAAATTGGATAGTTCAAATTGAAGTAGCCCATCACATGCACCTCACTTGTGACCTACAAAAGCTTAGACATATCCATGCCCTAAATGATACTTTGTTGTCTTATAATCTAGATGTCTCTAAGTCTATTAATTCTTTGTTTGATATTTGTAATAAAATCAAGACAAAAGTTGTTTCTACAACTTTAAGTAAGAACCATTAGGCCTATTTAGTTGATAGGTTTCCATGCATGGTAATTATTAAAAATAATTTTGAAACATAATAGCCAACTTGACATGCCACTCATGATTCAAATTAAAGCTTCAGACAATGTGGCATTCTCCTAGGATAACATGGACCTACTATAGGCTATAGTAAGAATTAAGAATTAAAAAAACCCATGTGTAGGATTGCTAGATAACTCAATGGGTAGAAGGGACAATTAGTACCTACACTTGGGAAAGTACTTAGAATGGCAAAGACTAGGCACAATTTAATTTCCCATTCTCTTGTAATACTAAACAAAATAAGAACCACATCAATATAAACATCTTGGATATTGGCCAACACGAGAAAAACTGAAATTTGATTTGCATTATATATATATATAACTTGAAGTTCAAATACAATGCAAATATGTGCTTTAGAATTATACGACTACTAAATTTTTCTTTTTTTCTATCCTTTTGCTTTTGGGGCAGAAATTACATTAACTCATGTAAGGTGTGGTTCAACTCCTGGATTAGGGAGTGTGGGATTTCTTTGCTTGACACTAGGTTTAAGCTTTGTTTCTTGCACTTTAGGTTGAATACTAGTTGACAAAGATAGTACACTCAAGATCGTAGTCAAATACATGCAACAGGTTCTAAGGCAGGTTCAAGTACATTTAATTTAGGCTCTTCATTTGGCAAGGTAACATCTTTTGAAACATGGCAAGGTGATAGACATGGATTCACATTGTCTATGAATGAATTTGTGGTTAGTATCCAAAATCCACCAGTATCATTATGTGTAGTATGACCAATTAATTTTAATGGCTCAAATTTGAGGAGTTGAAAGAGATGCACACCATCGGACCAAACCATCATTCTCTTCATTATTGTTAGTGTCACTATCAAAATCATCTTACAATGAATTGTCAACTATTGCTTTTTTTGGTGCTTTTGTTGAGCTTCCTTTTGGAACACTTGGTTTGTTTTTTTTTGGCTTAGGTAGCTAGGTCTCTTTTGACACATCAAATGCTAAAAGGTTACCACTAGGATAGCTGCAAGTTTTCGATGCTAACCAACTATGGCCTTTGCACAAATTGGACAATGTGTTAAACCTTGGGGGTGAAAACACAATTAGGTGGATTGCTTGGATTGTGATAGTTGTAAATTTTCTAGATTTTAGATGAACTTAAAATGTAAAATCATATCAAAATTAAAATTTCCAATTTTTTCATTATCCATGTTGCAATAGACTTTGGTGAAAATCTTATTAAAAATTATGGATGAGTTTTAAGAAAGGAATGGATTCATTGTGGACTTTTGAAATGATGACATTATGTTTGTCACACATAAAAAATCAAAATTGTGAACTCAAAAAATATGTCATAGTAATATCAAAATTAAATTTAAAAAATAGGCCACCATAAAATGAATAATTTATTGTAAGATGCATTGAATTTTTTCCAATATAATTTTTTTTTCATATTTAAAAACTCGTCATGATTTTTTGTCATTTTTTACAATTGGTATTCCATTTCACATTGAAATCTTTAATTTTTTTTTCTAAATTTCTTGACCAATCACATGTTTAAGGATATTTATAAGGTGGTCTATTAATATTTGTGACCAAAACCATAGGGGATAATTATAGGATTTATAGCTTGATAATTATTTTAAATGCAGGAATTGTAGTTAGTGTAAAATGTGGATTGTTCAAAATCTCAGACATGAGCCACCTACCCATGCTTTTACCCTTGGACACAAGCAAAACACAAGTCTACATGGCCACATGGTTGCAATAAAAGGAATGGTACAAATTAGGATTGCATCGAATATTACAGTATATCTTTTCTAAAGGTTCAATATGTGAAAAAGTCAATTATGCATATATAAATTGACCTTTAATTGTCCAATCATGTGTTTTCAAAGACATTTGTTCATCAAGAACAAAAAATCTGGAATAAAAATTAAAAATTCAATATTGACTTCAACTAAGAAAATTATGATATTAGGTACCTCTATTGAAATTGTGGATGGTTGATCAGAACAAACAACACATTCAATAGGCTAGATGGTTTTGAAACAATCAACACATTTTACTATGGATATGGGGTAGACAAATATTACATCTAGCTTGGAGAAAGGTCATTAGAGATAGATTTTGCATTCAATGGTAGTTTACACTCCTTAATACTTCCATGGTCAGAATTTGAAGCACCACATTCATTGATTGATGACTTAGTCTTTGCAATAAACAATTACACCACGTGAAATTAGGTACAAATTTTGATCATGCAATTGTACAACAAATCCAAGTCTGATGTGTATATTGTTCAATAAACAAATTGAAGTAAAATAGATCAAAGAATACATGTTCAAATTTCATATTCACAAATTGTAATACATGTACATATATGATGTTAGTAGCCATGACAGGAATGGAATTCATGTGCTTTCAAGACCCTTCATGAATTGAAGGTGAAGTTCAAGACAAAGGTTTAAATGGAAGTTCATGTCCAATCTAATCATGACACATCATGAGTTTCATCATTAAACATGAAATGATTTGCAAAAGTTCAGGATAGAACTCGATGACACATGGGTGGTTTAAGACTAAACATGTAATCATGAGACCATGGTACTTTAGGACTAAACATGTAATCATGACACTTGGGTGTTTTAAGATTGAACATGAAATATAGTCTAGAAGTACATGACATAATTCAAGACAAAAGTTTTTGGAACGTAATTTCATGACACTGGTCCTATTTTTAAGACTCAAATATGGAATTAACAAAAACTCAAGAGACCTATCCAACATGTGCCATACTTAAAGGGAATCTATTAAAAGGTTTAGGGCATCTATCCTCATTGAATGGTAAAAAATTTGTAGACTTATAATATGTTCAAGACAGAAATATCCTTTATTTTGCACAAGTCAATAGACTTACAATATATTTAGGACATTAGTCCAATTTTTAAATAAACAAAAATGCAATCCATGTAATTCCAAAGTTTTGATCAATGTCATGTCAAGTAGGAAAGATTCAAGACTCAAGTCCTTACTGCAAGATGTAATCAAGTCTACTAGTCTAACCAAATTGATAACATGAATGGATTGCAAAACACATCAATACATAAGATTTGAAAAAAAATGTTCACCAAAAACCAAATAGATTAGGAAATAGTAAAGGGACAAGTGAAAACAACCAAGAGTCATGATTTAAGTTCAAGATGCATCAAGTTGAAAATTTTAAAAAATATGGAAATAACTTATGAAACAATAGAAGCGTTGGATCTTTGAATGGGTTGGTGTTGTCTTGTCCAATAGAAAGGGTACTAGTAAGAGAATTGAAATCAATTCTTGGACAACTTCATATACCCCATGTTGCACACCATTGCTTTGAAAATGAAAACTCACAATCAACAATTGCACATTTTGATGGAGATAAAACATACATTGCCACACACCAAGGGTGGAATGTGTGTCCACATTCAATTGCTAAGAAGTTGCAAATATACCACATTCCACACAATGGACAAACATTGAGATCACATGATTTCTTCACTGGTGTTATGGGGTTACAAAATAAAGGCAATGGATAAAGAATCACCCCCCCATCTCCATTCATCTTTTGGACCTAGTCACCAATGGTCTGTATTTCTCCTTGTACCAAGGTGACATTTTGACGTCCATGTTCAAATTCTACTTCAAAAGCAAACAATTTTCCCTTGAAAACTTTCAATTCTTTTTTATAGAATTGGAGATTTTGGCCATATCAATCTTCATTTTTTAAGTTCAAGCTTCTATTAATATGTTCATCACTCAACTTGTCTAACTCATTCACAATTTGAACTCTACACTTTGCAAGCTATTTTTCCAACTTCTCTTTCTCCAACTCATCTTTTGTAAATCTCGACAAATCTTGTAACTTGAGTCTCAAACCTAATTCCCTCTCTTCATTAACCTTTAAGGTAGACTATAAAGACTAGATTCGAGATTCACATTCTTCAAAGTCCTGATGAACTTGCAAGTGCATCAATCGTGTGTCCTTTGTTGCATATTCATCACATCTATGTTAACCTTCAAGATCACTCCTTTTTGCATTCAATTTCTCTATCTTGGTTTTCATATGCTCAAAAAACTCCTTTTAGGACTACAGAAGATTTTTAATTGCATCTATCTCTAATATAGACCAAGACGAAAGGTGTAATGCCTTGAGATTTAAGGTTTTATTCTTTGATGTTAACGTTGAAAAATTGGGTGGTGCAACTTTCCTCCTTTCAACTTTGATTATAACTTTCATTTATTTCGAAATAAAGTCCATGGGCTTTCTTACGTTGCTCAATGAAGGACCCATTTGGCCTTCTGTTTGAGAAATGGTGTGGCCAAACTTTGCTATTAGTTCCTTCTATAATTGTTCCTTGGAGCCTGTTACACCAATTTTATTTGCTTTTGATCCTTGTTGCTTCTTGTTTCACATTCTTCATAATTGATTTTTGCTTCATGAGGTGAGCACCAAAAGTTGCCCAATTCACATGCTTGCCTTTTCATTTGGCAATAATGGCTTTGGCAAACAACATTGTGAGTTGCTTGTTGTAGATTTTGTTCTTCCCAGTGACCAAACAATAAATCTTCTCTATCAATTTTACCATTTCTACATTTGGGTGGGTGTCATATTTCCAGCCATTCTTGTTCAATCTAGGCCCAAAAAGATTGTTTATATCATCAATGCTCACATCAACATTTGTTAATGACAACACATCTTCGCCCTCATTATGAAGATCTCGATGTTCTGCAAACCAAGTAGCATCGAATGTAGGAGGAACCTCTGCCATCCCTATCCAAACCCATGGCAACAAGAATCCCTATTAGGTAAAATGTAAAAATTGCAAATTTTGAAACCTTAATTAACTATAACAATGCAAATTCAAATAGTAATTTAATATCCATGCAAAACTACTATGACAACTATGTATCAAAGATTTCAAAATGAGCTTTGATTCACGTATGACAATGTAAGATTCGAGGTTGAAATTGCTTCTTGTGCATGTATAGTTTTTACACGCATGAGACAAAGGATGAAGGTAAACATATTTTGAAAAATCCATGGATATATCATTGAAGTGGCAATGGTGTTAGGCTTCAACATTGTGTGGGAATTTTGCATGGGAAGCAGATTTTCAAACATGTGTGTTTTAATGTGTTCAAATTTGCGTGCTGGAAGGAAAGTTGGAGCCATATGCACAAGCATAATGTATGTTCAATAAGGGGGGAATGATGCATCAAAACAAACGCACTTGGATGGAAAATGAAACAAAAACCCTAGAACAACACACCCAATCACTCCAACATGTTAGCGTGTGCTTATTCATTTAGTCACACATGTGGACTTAGGAATGGGAACACCCTATGACAAATTCAAATTAATACTTAAAAGTAGGCCTATGGACATAAGAGTTCTGAATTTTTTTGGGATAGTCTTAAGGGAGTCATGGTTCCTGATGTGGTACCCCAACCATGAATGTACCCTTAAACCAATGCTCCCCACCATGCCTTCAACCAATGGTGACATTAGAACATGTTCCATAAGAATCCCCCCACAACGTAAATTATTTCATTTTTAGCCACCAAAGCTTACACTAGTTCTATGAAAATGAGAGGAAATACACCTTCAATTCATCCACCTTACTCACATTAATTTGATCATTAAATTCTTCACCACAACATCTATCACTATGATCAAAAGTAACCTTTGATAAACTCTTGAGCTTGTTGGAGATCTTGAGGCTTCAAACTTTCATCAAAACCATTTGATCCAATGTGATGAGGACTAAGGTGTGGAGATTACCAACAACACCCTTAAATTAAAGTAATATGTGTTTGTGAAGTTTGGGAGGATCACTTTGACTTTACCTTTCGCTAATGCCAACACCACATCCTTTGCCAAATTTTGTCAATGGACATTGTCATCAATGTTGACACTAATGATGTTAACAACATCCAAATCATAACCTTCAAATGCTCCATATCTTTGGATATTGATTGATTTTTTTATCAAGTGTTGGAAGAATCAATGGTTGCAAAGATTGTTTTAAGTTGTCCAAATCACTCCTCTACAAACTCCAACAAAATTTTTACTTGAGCATGTAAAGCCATCAAGTTCAAACATCAACAAATGGTGCTATATTTTCTTGGGCTCTTAAGCACATGCAACCAATTTTTCACATTACTCTTGAAATAGAGAACAATGTGCCACATGACATCAAATATGTAGCACTTGAAATATTGGACTAAGTCCATATAGACACAAAAAAAAATTGATTTTCTTGATTGTTTTAGAGAGGAGCTTTAAATGCATTTTAACATGGTGGGCCCAAATCGAACATGAAAAAAAACATCACAAAAATGAAAGTCTCATGGTCAAATTTACAGCTAATTCAAATACATTAGAAATGAACTTTTATTTGTTGTTTTGTCCACTTTAGTTTACTTGCACCGAATACATAAAATCTTGGCCAGTAGACTAGTCAATGCATTAACATTTAAAAAAAACATAGTAGGCATCCTTGCTAGTATAATTAGCATTAAATTTTCGGTAATGTCCACTGTATGATTTTTTAAAACAAGAAAACCCCAACATTGGCGCATTACACCTGTTGACCTTGGAGGTCTGCATGGTTTGCATGTGTAATGCCCCACTGTCAAGGATTTCTCCTACATAGAAGATGTAGTTATGATACTTTATGGGTAGTTCCAAACTTTGAGCAATTGTCAATGGCTGGACGAATATAAATTTGATGAATCTTGTTCATTCTTTAGCAAGAACTTAAAGCAGCTTCAACGATGTATTGTGTTTGAAGTGATATCATTATTTATCACATCCAAATTTATTGTCAAATGGTTGCCCCTTCCCATGGAGGAACAATAATTATTAAATAATATACATCTAGGTTCTCAAGAATGGTTGTGCATGCTAATTAGTTCAAAGAAAGGGCTGAAAAGCTTATGTGGCAAATTGAAATTTGTTGTTCAGTTTATTACTATTTTTCCTTGCTCAATGGTTACATTGCTTAAACTATACTTAAAAGCATTGGTTATAGTCTTTATCATATGTTTTTGAATGTTGTATATTCATAATCTATTCATTTCAAATTAATCAATGATATACTGTAGACAAATTTGTTGTATAAATACATCACACAGTTTCATCAATAGTTTAGCTCATGACTGTAAAGCATGTTAAATTAATAGTGGTTAAGGTTGTTGTGCTCATTACACTATGAAGATGCCCTTGCAAATTGTGCTACATATCACGATGGATGATCATATTTAAAATGTAGTCATGCCATGTATCTGGACATTAAGACACATGTACACAAAATCAGTCTCTTCCTTAAATTAACAAGCATGGTATTTACTATTTAGTGTTCTAAATTCTAGTTGGACCCTTTCAAAGGATGAAAAAGGATCAAAATTGAGCTGATTTTACATGTGTCTGTTGCCAAATTTGATGTGGACATGGACAAGCCTCCAAACAATAATTAAGGCTCTCATAACCTTGAACTTGGTAGTCAAGAATCATGTCTTGCCAACACTTGTTTGGCTTGATGAACATTTGAAAATGTGTTGCAGAGACCTATATGATCTTGAGTATTGTCACTCAACTTGACAAGCTGGAAGATAAACTAACAACAATTCAATTGGGTGAGTGAGGTTATGTGGCAGATTTTCAGCAGAAGATTGAAGAAGTAAAGTTTAAGCTTACCAGCATTAAAGAAGTGTTGATTTCAACCTGGTGGAACAAGTTTTAAACACCCTTCCAGCTAGCTACAAAGGGATTCTCATGTCATTTGATGACAACATGGAGCTGCCTACATTTGTTGAGGTTTTGGTTCACCTCAGGCAAGAGAACACTGGCCTTTATCCAGGACTATGGGTTGCAACAACAATGCTGAAGCACTCGTGATAAAAATGCACAAACCCAATGTTCCAAAATTCATAGGAAGGCACATAACCTTTTCATGGTAAACCTGGCAAGCTTCCACTCAAAACTGAAAAATTCAACCGTCAATTAATTAAGGTGGATGCAGATTCTTCAGACCACAAACTGTCGGCAAATGTGTGAGCCACTCTATGAGGAACTATGTCAAGTTAGAGGTGGTTCCAAAAGTGCATGATCAATGTAACAATTGATCCCTCCCAACTGAAACATAATTAACAAAAAAGAGGTCAACCTAACATAGGAAAAAGATGATATTGCATTCAAATCTTTTTAAATGTAGAATTAGTTCCATAGACTAATACAGTGATGCTTCACAAATGGATGGATAAATGCAGAAGATGCATACTACTTAATGACCATATAATGGTGCATTGGTATCTCATCAATGTTTCCAAGTTGCTTTCCACTACATTGAAACTGTGCTTAAACTAGGATGCAACTCTTTGAGAATCCTGTCCAAATGTTGTCAGATTCGCCACTATGGGATTCATTCTAGGCTCATGAAAACATTCAAAACTACCTTACATGCCTACCTACATGACCTATGCTTTACATGATAAGTTACCAAGGTGAAACCTGAAGACAACTCAGTCGGGGCTCATCCACAATTGTGTCATAACAAGCTTCCAATGATGGTGTGTTGGTGGCTGTTGGTTCGCTCTGGTGTCACCATTCAAAGTCACAAATACACATATGCTTCCATCTACACAGCCCACAGCTAGGTCTAAATCTACATACTGACAAGTAGTCCCAAGCAAATTCAGCACCAATACCAACATTTTCCTCAAGTAGATTTAGGACCATTGACAAAAAACAAATGGAGGAGTCATTATGGCATAAAAAAGTGATACTGTTGATCTAATGCTGGACCCATGTCATATGCAAACACCAAGGTTTTGAAAATGGGAAGTGCACCATCTGATCGAATATAATACACTGACCAGCCTACCCCAGTCTTTGAGTCTTATATCCTTTGTCATTCAACTCACAACCACACCTTTCCACATGCTATGTATATGTTTGATTCTTTCATGAGTAGGTTGAAGAACTTGTCTGCTTTATAAGCCTTACAACTCCATATTAGAGTTGATCTTTCTCTCTCTTTATTTCTACTTTGCATGAACATAACAGCTCAGCTAAATGTTCAACCTGAACACAAGATGTGAATTCTATAAAATCAACAGCACAGTAAAGCAAACATGCATTGCAAGCTGAGCCTGATAATGGAATGTGAGGTGCTCCATTGGTGACCATACAACCTCTCTTGATTTGGCCCAAAATTGCACCACTTACACACAATGAGAAACATTATGTGTTACCCACCATTCAATAGACTTGGTTTGATTATAACCAGTCACAGTACTGTCATGAATCATGATATGCACCATCATGATTCTTAGTATATTTTTCAGTCATGAATCAGATAGCAGATTTTCTTTGGACAAGACATATCCAGCATATACATTCAATGTTGATGGTCAGGGTCTTCATCTATACCACTCATAAATCACCCATATCATGCGTGGGCTCTGCATTGCTCTACACTACCAGTGATGATCAGTTGACATAAGGTCAAAATATTAATATACTTCATTTGTTCCTGGAATCCTACAATATCAATTTTAAAAAAAAAATTCAATCATGAATTCATGAAATCCTTTTCCACTTTCATTAATTCTAGAACATGAACTTCAATCTTCACCTATTAAAAACATTAAAAAAATTGACGTATTGATTACACTAAGAAATTTATGAAATTCATCAATCTCAAAGAGGATTAACCAAGTTTATTCAATGCAATGTGACCTTTTGAATTCAAATATGTGTTGGTGTTGCTTGGGAGGACAAAATCGTTCAATTTCCACATGTGATGATTTGAAAGGCGGTGATACCTGAAAAGACAAATATGAAAGAGTTTTGGTGTGGAATTGTCAAGTTGGACACCATTAGATAGATTATGCAGAAAACTCCCTATACCAGCTCTGATATCCAGTCCATGCAATTTTGCATAACTGAAAGATCCACGGAACTAAAAAGAACTAGTCAATAAAACTAAACTAGAAGCATACCTTCAGACTTGGTGCAGTTTGCAACCTTCATTGACATGCCAAACTTCTCATGCTTATCCTGTTGCATTGCAAAACCTTGGCAAGCATGGAATTCTTGCACTTACATATATACATAGAACTTCAAACGACTGAAAACCATTTCAAAGAAGATGTTGCCATGTCTCGAGAAATTAACATCTGCCGCATCTATGTCCTTGACAATTCCTTCATAGCCAGTTACAAGGCTTATTGACAATGCCTACCTTGAGAACTTATCTATGCATATCGTAATACAGGAAAACACAACCAGAAGTGCAACACACAAGTTGCTACTAGAGATCATAACATGGACTTGAAACTTTTCGTCTGGGGTAATGTTCAGAACCAAAATGGGGCCCGCATGCTCAGAACCAAAACCCTCAGTTGCTGAAAAGAAAAGAGAAGGTTTAGAACATTATGAAACCAAACCTCAATCATCCCAGAAGAAGCACCTAACTGAGAACGCACTTTTTCTTTTCAGAAGGATTGGAGAAACCATAGAAGCTTTCTCACAGCATTAATCTCCTTATCCCCTTCTTTCATCACCCATCTCTCAGAATATCAGGTAGAAAAAAGGAGAGGCAAATCTTCCAAACAATCTCCAACCGCGGATGTGATGCCGGGATTGGGTGCAAACAAATTCAATTGCAGGAACAACGAGGGAAACGGAACAAGCACAAAACAGGTGAAAAATCAGAAAATTAGAAAAGTAGTTGGGAGGAGAGAGAGTATGGCGATTTGTTAGGGTTGGAAGTAGCGACACGAGTCCTTTAGGGCTAGGGTTAGGGTTTGTAGAAGTTTTTGGGAAAGAAATACCGCCGCTGTCGTTCATACCTTCTCTTTCTTCATCACACCAAGTTGTCTGCATTTGGAGCGCTCTCGCTCTCTGTCTCGCAGGTCTGATCTCCATTCTGGCTATGGAGTCTGTGCAGTGCTTTGGGCGCAAGAAAACGGCGGTGGCTGTTACGTATTGCAAACGTGGGCGTGGCCTGATCAAGATCAATGGCTGTCCCATTGAGCTCGTGGAGCCGGAGATTTTGCGTTACAAAGCATTCGAGCCTATCTTGCTGCTCGGCCGCCAGAAATTCTCCGGTGTTGATATGCGTATCCGTGTGAAGGGAGGAGGTCACACTTCACAGATCTACGCAATCAGACAGAGCATCGCCAAGGCGCTTGTAGCTTATTACCAGAAGTTTGTGGATGAGCAGTCGAAGAAGGAGATCAAGGATGTGCTCCTGAGGTACGACCGCACGCTCCTCGTGGCTGATCCTCGTCGGTGCGAACCCAAGAAATTCGGAGGCCGTGGTGCTCGTTCTCGTTTCCAGAAATCTTACCGTTAAAAGGCTTACCGAGAGTTCCAGGTTTGGCAGGGGTTTAGACCAGGCTCCGTCGGGGTTTTTCTTCTTCTCCATAGTAGCGGTGTCGGAGAGGGGGCTTGAGATATTATACACTTTGTTGGTCTATGGTTTTAGGTCTTCAAAAGACTCAAGGTGTAAACATTCTTCCCATATGTCTTCAAGATTAGTAACGGAGTTCGATCAAAACTCTGGACAGCCTTCATTTTTTTTCTGCTACGGAGCTTGGTGAGTACTTTGCAATGTCATTCTGTTCATTTGCATGCCTACCATATCCACATTTGGGATTGTCTTTGACTTCTTGCTGTATGAAAAGCCTTGATTGTGGTTTCTAGTGACTACTCCTTTGATGAACTCTACAGTCATTTTTGGACCATGCATAAGGTGATGTAGTTTTGTCGTTGTCTCTTGTCCTAGAGAGAGAGACATATTGGTTGGGTGCACAGCTGTAGGATTTCTCTGGGTATTTGTTGCATCTTCCAGGGACTCTGTTTTCCTGGTTGAATACTTCTTATTTCTTGTCCTTGTTTGCTGCTTTGAAGTGGAATGTGTATGTTCATGCCACTCAGTGTGATTCTGTGCATGTGACTTAAAGGAAATAACTCCAGGCCTTGTGTGTAATCATTAGTCTTCTGTCTATCATGGCAGTGGTTGACTATTTTCCACATCTGCTTTTTTTATGGGATCACCACAAAGTTTGCCCAGAAAGCTTGATGGCCTTTCATAGTATCATTTTGTTGGTATCACTACCTATGTGACAATCAGTGAGGTAATATCTGAGACTAGTGGGAGTTGTTGGACCTGATTCCATGTGCTACTCAAGAATTTGCTGACTTGCATGGAATTATTCCATTAGGTGTGGGTGGGCCATTGTCATCTTCCCACTGTATTCTACTTTGCAAGCAAGTTTTGTGCCTACCCAAGGTAATACACAAGCACAGTAACACAGGCTGCAAAACTTATATACTTTCTTTGTTGGTGAGGTGTTGAATATCTACTGCCAAGCTCATGTTGGTAATGTTATCAGAGTGGGATGCCAGATTGGTTGTCCATGACCTTAAATCTTGTCGGATGGTTGATCCAGCAAAAAACAGTTTGTATCTGGGGATCCAACACTTGGGATTGAAATGAAGTAACCAGCCAAAGAAGAAGCTGGATGGCTCTTTGATCTGAATGCAGATTGCTTGTCCAATCTAAGGTCTGTGGTTACTTTTGTGAGCAGTTTAGTGGGTTTTTCTTAAGGATTTTGTCTTCAGTTCCTATTTCAGCAGCAAAGTTTTCTAGAGTTTGTACTCAGAAACAATGGCCTGCAGGAGATTCTTCGATTCTCATGAGTGGTAATTTTTTTCTGTGCAAGAATCTTGATGCCAATTGAGAGAGACCTCAATTCTTCTACAACACCACAGCTTTAGTACCAGGACAGCATAGTTTTGATTTGAATGGGACTCATTAACCAAGAATCTAAGCTTATTGTTCATTTTACAGCAGATTGAAAATGCTCGCAAAGGCAGGTAGCATCACTACCAGCTTTGCATTATTGCAGTGTCTGATTGAGAAGCTGTCCTGTAGATACTATTGACATTAGACTTATTTTGAAGGGGTTACTTGCTTTCAGGCAAATTTAGAGATTAATTGAGGGCTTATGTGGGGAAGCCTAAAATTTTAGTAGTGGAGGAACTTGTTGCAAAATGTAGGACTTAAGCAAAATTATTGAGCAATCAAAATCAGAATTGTGCATTACAGCTAAATTTGTATTGATGGTTGTACGAGAATTCTATCTAGCTGGTGCTCCTCACTGAAATTGCAACTTGAAGCTTGAGATCTATCATGCCCATTGTAGATATATACTTGAGCTCTGCACCGCTGTGCATAACCAGTGATGACCAACCTTTTTTGAAAAAAAAAACAAGTTTTCGTATGGTTTTCAATAATTCATCATTATTTATGTCAATGTTAAATTTAATTTAAAATGGACATGAAAAGACACATGTTAATTTGTTTTTTTCATATCCAGCTTGGTGGATTTTGAAAAATAATGAGTTAGATATAAAATAGAAGTAGTTTTTAGGAAAGGTGGGAGATAGTTATTAAGAAGGTTAATAGGAAAAGAAAGTCGTTATTAAGAAAGAAGTGAAATGGTTAGGCTTGAGAATTTTTGAAATTGTGTTTATAATGGTCCATGGACAACCATACAAAGGATTTCAAACCCCCCTGCCCCCCCCCCAATGTACCAGTTGCGATTACTTGTCACTGGAATTACTGAGCATAAAGGGTGAGGCATACAGTCCAACAGTCAGACCCTTTGACAGATTTGACTGTGCAATAACATAATTACTGAAAGTTTGTTGGGTGGTACTTAGTTGACAAAGCTTACATTCTAACCATATGAATTCCAGTGATGAGTAACCAGAACTCGTATGTGGAGGATTTTTTTGAATCCTTTGCATGATTGTTCATGGACCATTCCAAAGACAATTTAAACAATAATTACCTCATATGAATGCCTAATTACATTTTTTTCTTAATACTTTTTTTTTATTAATTTTCTTAATAACATCTCTCACCTTTCCTAATAACTACCTTTATTTTATAATTATCTCACTTTTTTTCTTTATTCACCAATATGAATATGAAAAAATAAATTAACATGTGTCTTTTCATGTTCATGAAATGTATATTAATTTAAATTAAATTTGACATTGACATAAATAATGATGAATTATTAAAAATCATATGAAAACATAAGAAAAAAGTAAATTAGTTGATTGTCACTGGTAGTGCGCAGCAGTGCAGAGCTCAAATTGGAAAACCTTAAAATCATGGGACCCAAATGGTAATAATTTTAGTTTAATAGTTTAGTAAATGGCACGTTTATAAAAAGGTCACCAAATGGGGGCCCAGCCTAAAAGTTGGAGTTCGCCACATTTTGAAACTCAGCTTTACAGTATCTGCACTTTCAAACAATCTCAAGTGAATAAAATAAAATCACCATTATCTTGTAGGAGTCCAAAGGGTGAAGTTGCCCCCAAAATTTTCCAATTTTTTTTTCCACTTGGGATTGGAATCTTATAATATCCAAAAATCTAACAGTCAAAAGCCTTGAAACTTTATTTCTGTTCATACAAAGTGCCAAGATGTCATCATTGTTACATTATGGACTTTCAAATGCATGCCGTCAGTTTTTGATGTTTTATTACCTTAAGGAGCAGTGATAATTTTTTTTCAATTTTATGATGTAACAGCATTGGCTTTGCATCCCAAGAGGGATTTAAAATTAAATGGTGAGGTTCTAAATAGTAAATTGATTGATTTAAAAAAATGCTACCAAACTAAAATCAGAGTACAAATGTGACCAAAAAAATAAGTTTCTTTTTTGAAACTTGGCAATTTCTTTCAGAAAACATTAAAAGGAAATAAGTTATTTCTTTTTTGTTTGTTATTTTCATTTCAGAAAAAAATTGCACAAAAAAATTAACGCCGATAACAAGTACCCTTACTGCTAGCACCTTTCTTACTACTATTGAGCTAATTTGGCTTCCACTCTTGTAAGAACATGCTATTAATTAATAGTTGGTAAAAGTGTGAACCTATTTTTTGAAACTTTAAGCTTGGGCCACCTTCATGCACAGTTGTTTCCAGACATTTCAGAAACCTCTGCCTACCTGCACCTAATCTGATAAATTCCAAACCTACAACAGTAGGCCCCCTGCCTTTGTTTCATAGTCTTGAAAGTCTGATGAATTGTTGATTTTACCAAGTTCACAACAGTTGATCATGGGAGTGTTATTAGTAAAACTAACTGATGGAAACTATGCAGCTAAAAGAGCTCCCAAAGGGTGCTGTCCTTCAAGCAGGATTTGATTGCACAGCTCAAAGAGCTCTCCATGAGGATTATATAACTTTAATGCAAGGTAACTTAAAGCATGGTCAGAAAATTTCTGGTGTATGTGAAACATATCTCATCCAGTGGAATTTCTCCTCAGCAAAGGCTGTGGCATTTTGAAAAGCAAAATGCCCCCTGGAGCAGACATTTCAATTTCTTTTCTTGTACTATATTCAGAGGTTACAATGCTGGGCATCGCAGGAAAAAATTAGAAAAAATTGTTCTGTCAATGCTTTACATCAGGTAATGCCCTCTTGAGTCCACCGCAGTTGGGCACTTAGTTCAGGAACACCCCACCCCTCCTCCAATTATGTAAGCCCAGCCAATGTTTACTAATGGGAAAGAAACACATGAGAGGGGGAGGAATTTTTAAAAAAAAAACACATTACACAAATTACTCCAAAAGGCAGCAGAATCATACTCAGAGCCTTTGTAGACTGGACTTCACATTTTGTGGGTCCAGGGAAAAATATCTTGGCAAATGAAGTCTGTTCTTTGTATCTCAGAAAACAGGAAAAAGAAAAGAAAAGAACCATAATGGTTTTCCTGCCTGCTCAAGCACGAGCTGATCCAGTGAGCTCCATTGACCGGAGCAAAGCAAAGCTCCTGGGAGGCGGACACCTAGCGAAAACAACCATAGTCAGTTGCAAGGACCAAGGAAGGAAGGAATGAAGGAAGGTGAGTTCCCTTTGCCACACTCGAAGAGAGCACTAATGAAAGGAGGTAGTGAAGAAACTGGGGAGGAACGGTCGCAGAAACCAGCCGAAAATCGGATTCCCAACGCGGCCGGCCATTCCTATGTTAAAGAAGTTGGTTTTGACCGCGAAGCAGGAGTCATTTGGGTTTTAGGGCGAGCAACAAATCCCACTTGCTGCCCGGGGGGGACAAATGTCGGGAAACTTTAACCGCCTGCCGGCTTCCAGTTTACATCCAATGTTTAACAACGTCAATTCGTGTGAGCGTGGAATTGGGATGAAGTGACACTTGTCCGGTTTGCGTGGGACATTCCATCCCTTCCACATGGCTTCACCTCATTACCTCAGAACAAAATCTTTGCAATGTGGTGTGGTGTTGCTAATAGCCAATTTGGTGGGCAGCACGCACGGGAGGGACCGACCCCTTGCGGCGAATCCCAACATTGTCTCATTGCCACGCCGAAAAAGTTCAAAAGTTTTTGGTCGGCGACAGGCCCATGTACATGTAATTTAATAATAATAATAGGCAGCGGATGATGATGCCCGGCATTAGCTAGTTGCCCGCTTTACTTGCACACTCAAATAGTTGAGTGCGAGAGAGAGAGAAAGAGAGAGAGAGATTCAGAAGAGATATTTTTGAGAAGGGAAGGGAATTTTGGTCGGAGCTTCAGAGCTCTTGATCTGCGATGCGGATCCGTAAGCGGCAGCAGAGAGGAGCTCCTGCATCAGCTGCCGCTCCCAACACTAGTAGTAGCGATGTCAATTTGCCTGTTTCGTTTACGGCTGCTCCTGCTGCTGGGAGAGTCGAAGAATCAGTAGCAACTATTGAGCCCTTGAATGTTAATCCAGGCGTCCAAGAACAAACTGCAGTGGTGAGGGAATTAGCTGAGCAAGTCGAGATTCAGGCTGTGCACGAAAGTAGCTCTGGGACCCTGGTCGGGGAGGAATTATCGCAGTCCTCCACGCGACCTGGTTCCTTCACTTGGTTAGATAAGTTATGGCATACCAAGGGATTTCAGCCCGCCGAGCCGCATGTCGGTCTAGAAGAGTATCTAAGCTCTTGGAATGTAGGCCAGAAATCTATCTCCTTTGCAGGAGAATCATCAGCAATTGCGCCGGCCTCGAGTACCTTTCCCCTTTCCGATGTCTCGCCCAAAGCAGCTGGTGAGCAGCAAGGTTTGTTGAAATTACAGCGGGAAGAATCCTTCCATGCAGGAGAGGAGACGTCTGCAGGTGAGATGATAATAGGTGAGAAGCTGGAGCCAGCAATTGCAAGCAATCAATCTATTAAGAATACAGCTATTAGTGTTTTCTCAGGTAGTTTAGCGCCTGTTCCACATGCTGCTAGTCATGCGATCCAGAGGTACAACTCTTGTGCATCTGGAACTGACTCCACGCCAACAATCATTGCTACATCGGAACATCGACAAAGTTCCACGGTGCCGCGGGCGATGATTTCCTTGACCGGAAGCTCGGGGAGTGATGTGAATTTAGTCGGAGAACCAAGCTTTGCAAGAGATTCCGACGTAGTCGATCATCGTTTACGAAGCGATGCAAGCCTACCCAAGCCGGTCAGTGACGTCCAGACGTCTGTAGTACTGGTACAAGAAGCCGATATTGAAGCACGGACACAAGCAGCATCCATTCAGGTTGCTATAGATTCCCAATTGGCAATTGGTCGAAAGGCGGATCGACCACGACAGCTTGAAGACGATGTTGCGCTCGCGGATCCGGCCGGATCAGAGGAGGCCAGAAGTGGACGTGGATTGATTGGGCAAATTGTGGAGAGATCTAGCAAATCTTCTGATGATCCAGGTCTGATAAGGGGCCGATCTAGCAGCTTTTCTAACCTTCTGATAACCAGAAAGCTAACATTTGCAGAATTCACTCCTCTTGATATTTGAGCTCCAAGGTCCCCAGGTCGTGTGTATCCATATCCCAGAGATTTTGTTTGTTTTCGGATAACAATATGGGAACTGTAATGTTGATCGACAGGTTGTAGAGGTATTGCTCATCAGCAGGTTGAAGAGGGCGGCGTGGAAACATTACAAGGTTGTGTTACATCGCGGTACGAGCCTACAAAAATGACGGCAATAAAGACATGGCAGACTGATATAACAGCTGCCGCCGCATCTTCAGTAAGTCGACGTCCGTTTTCACTTTGTTTTCAAACACTAGAATCCCCTCATGCCTGAAAGCTTACGAATCGCTCTTCCTGCGCAGTGCAGGGATGCTCAATTCATCAGGTGTCGTGTGATGGTCATTCTTCAGATTATGTCTTTCTGATAATTTGGATGTAAACTTCGCTCAAACAAACTTCAGCGGTTAGACTTGTCAAAGCAGGAGGCACTGATAGGAAAAAAAAAAGATCTTTCACAACAAGCTGACACATGCAAGGAAGAAAGATCTAGCCAAGATTTGAGAGATCCGCATATTGCTCTATGCCGTCTGCACACGGAATTGCCTTGATCGCAGAAGTTCAAGCTATCTGTGAACCAAGTACACACGTGAACAATAAGATGTGCATCGTAGCGCTCCAGACTTTCATGTTGTCTAGCATGAAATTCAGAGTCTTTTGTTCTTTTCTTATTGTAACCAAGTTTGAACATCGTTGGTAGAGCGAAGGCGAGAAACTAACATACACCGCATGAAGCTGGTCACAGGCATTGCACAGTACAATGTAGATCTCACCAGTAGGTCAGGCTGTAAATTCAATGGTTGTTTGATCTGGTAGTACTCAACTTCTTCATCAAGTGCTGTGACAGGTGCTGCTGGAATTAAGCTGTGTCTACTCCAGGTTGATGATCAACCTTTTAGGAAAATTGATTTTCACCATAGCTTCTGTCTGCAGAGTACTGGTTATATGATCCTCTGTGGGCACTGGGGGGTGAGACATAGACATCATGCCTGCCTTGGTGGAGAGGTTGTCTTCCTGTCTTATCTGTGCACAGGAGAAGGCTGGTCTTGGAAACATTATGCATGCATTGAAAATATGGTGCAGTAAGGACATTCTCTCTCCCTCTTCCTTTCTGGCCGATCTGATGCTATGTGCAGTAAGGACTTCTTTGCTCCTATACTGCAGTTCTTAATACGCTCAACATCTGTAAGGAGTTTCCTTTGTCCCTATATGTTGTTGGAGTCAGACAACGACTTGCATGTTCAGTGAAACATGTTTGCAGATTTGCAGATTTTTTTGCGGCGGTGTGAGAACATTTAATCAATCAGCAAGAGCCTTTTTCGCTTTTTCAAAATACACTTAGATTGTTTTCTCTCTCGCTGGTTTAGTATCAGAAGTTCAAGTATGCATATATTTGCGTGTTGCAGAAGAAAAAAAAGCATAAGTCAGTATTATCGGGGGCAATATTAGTTTTGCTTCTAGACAATGTCCACAGTTTGCTATGCAATTCAAGTGGTCCTATTGCACCTGCAACACTTGGCACGATTGACAATCCTGGTTTTCATGTTGCAATGTCGCGGCAGGATCTGGCCATCGCTCGGAAGGACTCGGAAGCGCTAGTGCTATCAAGGACTGCTGGACGCATCACGCCATCACAGAGTTCCATGAGGTACAATACTTCTTCCTTTGACACTGTACTTGATGCTACTGTACAAAATTTGGAAAGTAAGAGTGATGTAGAACTGTACTAAGACTGTGAGCAAGCCAGTTATGCAAGTCAAGGCGTGAAAGCTGTATCTGTTGATGTCATCACCGATGCAATCTTTGCATATCGACAGAATACAAAACAGCGGCACTTCTTGTAGGCTCATCATACTCAGTAGTCTGCAAGTTGTTCTTAACATTGTACACATACATTGACTATTGACCTCGATGTAGAAGCAGGCTTGGAGCAGCTCTACCTGAATCTTCATTAAATTTGTTTTTCTTTTCCTCTTGTGATCAGATGTTTTGCTCATATGACCATGTCAGAGTTGTTATGAGAAAGCAAGGATCATTGGAAGTACATCAAGGTAACGAATCATAGGTGGTGTTTGGGGTTGCTCATGTGGCCACAGGTTGAGTCCTAGGGGGATAAATTATGTCCAGTCTACAATACCTGGTAAGCTTGTGACTGATCCGAGAGCTAGAACTTATATTGCACTGAGATAAGAACACTTCGAAATGTGGCCAGGAAAATAGCATTGCAATGAGCATTCACGGCTCATAAGATGGTACATAGTTGGTGATATACCATGATATATTGCAGGATTACTTTTTCCCAATTTCATTGACTGTGTACGCCTTAAGAATGGTTGAGAATTTTATTTTTTTCGCAGAAGAAGATATTGCTGACTCGGTTGTTCCAGCATCCATGGTTGCTACAACTGCCTCTCTTCAGCGCCCTCAGAATCACGATGATCCAGCCAATATTCAACCTCCAAAAGATATGATACTGGAACGCTCAATGCACAAGGTGTTCTTTCAAGCTGGCAAATCCGGTTTGACCGCACGTGAGGCAGTGTCCAAAATCCTGGAGCAAGGACTAGCTGGAATCCATGAAGGTGGAGTAGTAGTTTCACGCATGCAAGTCGGCAAGCTGTTACGAAGCTCTCCCTACTTTATGGAGCTTGAAGAGGGTAGGTTCGCTCTGTGCAGCGCGGTAATCGAAGATGAAGAAGACATTCAAGCTGGGCATATAAGCGCACTACCTCATGACTCGTCATCCAAGTTCAAGACGAGTCACAATATTGACAAGGCGATGCCTAGTCGAGCACCAAAGATGATCGCAAGACATAACGAGGACCCACTCAATAAGGAGACAACTGATGCCCCTATTGACAATATTTCGGAGGAAAAGGATGATCGCGACGACGAAGCAAATGTGGACACGGTACTAGAGGTGGGTAGCTGTACAGAAGAAGAAACAGTTAGAGCATTGGAGCCGCCTCCATCAGGGCTGCAAGAGTCGAGTATAGTTGGCGGTGAAGTTGAGGTCGCACAAGAACGTCGACGTCGCAAACGTTTAAAGACTATCACACAAGAGGGTGTTTCAGGGCTCGGTAATCAATGCAATAGGACGGACGGCAAGGGCTGGGTATGTCCTCTACGGGCAAAAGTAGGCTATCAATTATGTGATCATCACCTCAATAGATTGAATGACAAAGGCAAAAGCAAATCTGAAAATTAGTAATGGTCCATCTTCTTCTAGTATGCAATTAGAAGATGCAATTAATCCTTAATCAACAAGTCTAGTGAGGAGAAATAAGTGGAGGCAATTAGTAGAGGCGCCAAGTATTCTGATAAATTCTGATAAGTAAGTCTCAGAGCTTTTAAGTCTACTAGATTCTTGTCTTCACCCTCTCCCCCAGTTTCCGGAAAGTTCCTTTCCACTTGTGAACATCTAGAGTTTCCATAGAGTCCCCTGGATGAGCATCAGCTGGATTAAGAAAAGTTTTGACATTTCACTTTTGCACATGGCCTTTAGAACTTTGTACACGGAATCATTTTGCAGCTTTTGGAAAATCCATTTTGGAAAATCTTCTCAAAGTTTGAACATTTGTGGTGTGCTAGATGTTTTGTCTTCAATTGAGTCCTATCACTGGGCTATCTGATGAGAGGACGCAAGTCTTTCCAACTTAGCCATTTCATTGCATTCCTTTGTTTCAATTTGAATCTCACCAGTGATGGGAAAATAGTCTTACCAAAACCATTGCATTGCATTGCTTTATTTCAATTTGTAATGTCACAACACACAAGAGATCAACCAGTGTACAACTACCCAAGTGGCTTTCATATCTATTGGGGATAGATATGAGATGTTGAATTAGCAGTGAGCATTTTCAGGTGGTATTAAATGAGTCAAAGGTAGTCAGTTACAGTGGCAACATTGTGAGGTTTTAACTGGTAAACGAAAACCTGATTTGATGAATTAGAAGTGTATAATTAATGAACAGAAATACAGTAATCTATGTGGTAACTGATGTTTTTCTCCAAGTCGAATTAGTTAGTACCTACATATGTTACAGTGAGGAGTTCACCAAAGTCCCTGTAGTAGCAACTTGAGTTCAAGTTCACAAGTTCAATCTCCCCTCAGGTTGTTGAATTTGCAAAGAGCTCCCTCCAAGTGGAAAAGTTTGACTGTATAGAAAGCACACAATAGAAAGCACACTTGCTGAATGGATTTCAAATCTTTCTCTTGCCGCCAAGTGGACTGAGGTAGCCAGAACACGCTTTTGTGTCAAAGAATAGTACCTAATTGGAACGCTTTTCTGGATAAGAACACCCTTCCCAAAGTCTGGGGTGGGAATCATGAGTGTAATGGGCCCCAATGTACATTAGTAGCAAAATCCTTTCTGGTTTATGTCATTATCGTCACTGAACAACAGAAGTTAGAGAAATGCAAATGGTAAAACCAGCATTTTTCCTTGTTATCACTACCTATGTATTGAGGCTGCTCACTTGGTCTGTTGGCAACAGCCCAGTATTTCGTGTGGGGCGTTGAGCCATATAGGTTATTTAAGAGTAGGGTAATGCATAACTTTTTTCATTATTAACAGCAGGTATCATGGAAAAAAAGGGACAATGCATTTTGGCAAAAAAAATGGTGACCAGTTTAGCCCACCACTCTAGGGGAGGAAATATTTTCCGTGATAGTGTGCCCTCCAAATACACTAGAAATTTTCTGTCAGTGCTTTAAGTTTGGGAAAGCAATTTGAACAAGCTACTCATCATCCAGAGACTCTGCCCCCAACAAGTTCAGATCAGTAACAGTTAAACTAGGCAATGTTCCATGAAGTTACCAAAACATGAATGGAGAGTTCCTAGTGACACGAGATGAACATTCCTCAAAACATGAGACGATATGAAAACAAAGTTTCATGCCATGGTCTCACCCATACAGGCAGAGCCAACAAATCTTTACTTTGGGTAAACACTAAAAACCATTTATAACCTTGTATGCAACAGAATGCACCTTTCCCAATAACATTGATTTAAGGATAAGCTTGTTTACAACCAAGACTTGCTCCAGTATTAAATTCATTTCACAAACTGAAAAGCAAGAATGGCAGCTATAGTAGCTATGGGGCAGCTTTATTGCTGGCAGAAAAAGAAAATTTAGTCATCTCAGGGTTTAAGTTCCAGTGAAGTTGATGTTCTCAAGTGCTGCCTATGGCGGTTACTTTGAAAGGTCCTAGTAGGGACCAATTTGCCAGGTGTAAAGTCATCAAATATGTCACATGGGACTATTAGTAAACTGCAGTGTTCTAGACTGCATTTCACATCTGCAGAATCTATTCAGATTTTTTTATGCCGCCAAGTGGCTTGACACGTCACGAAGGCTTTTTGTGCTCTTTATGGAAGGACCGATTTCAGTTAAGCAAAAAGTGAAAGTGCAGGGGAAATGGGGAAAGAGGAAGTTTCCAAGAGGGGGCCTTTATTAGTTCTGCCGATTGTAAGGGAAGCGTGAAGCGTACGAAATAACTAAGAGCATCTGACCTGGCACATTAAAATCAGACGAAGGCAAAATTTGCCGGTTTAGGTCAGGAAAATGGTTTTGCTCCAACATGTGTGCTTTAGTTTGCTGAGGCTAGTGAAAGGCGCAGCAAAGCTATGCACTTGCTAAAGAAGAGTGTATCTGTTACTGCTCCCCGTTTTTGATTGGCCAAACATAATGATGATTCTTGAAACACTCATCAACGTTAAAGCACATATTATTCTTTGTAAGCTGCCCTACAATTACATTATAAAAGAAATGCCCACGTTCCATAGGTGTGGACAATGCTAAAATTGCATGTGTTGAAAAACTTGACACATATTTTGAATATAAAACAAAGTTGTCTGGATTTTGTTGATCTACCTCTTGTGATTTTGTTTTTTTGTTATTCTAAGATGCCCTCCTTGTTCTTGTTGATTTGTTAGGATTATTTGTGTTTCTGATTTACAATTCTCTATTTTTATTTGGCTTAACCTTTGCTGGTCTAGTCCATATGCTTTCAACATGTTAGTGAAAGATTTGAAGCTATCTCTCACAAGTTGGAAGCTCTGACATCCTGAAAAAAATTTGCTTGTGAATTTGAAAAAAATTAATTGTGTTTCTAAATTTGCACCATAATCTTGTGAATTTGGGCATGTTATTTTTGGCAAGAATGAGATGTGCATAAAATTGAGGGCAAATTGGAAATCTTTCCCCAATTAATGTATAACTTTTACCCCTCTATTAAATTTTTGTAAACACTCATCCTTGTTTATGATGAGTTGTGTGCTATTTAACATGACCTACACACCCATCACCAAACTCTCATTTCCACCCCAAACTTGGAACCCTTGTAAATTGGTCCATTTTTTTCCCCATAACCAAACACTAAATGTACCCCCATGCTCCACTCTTGCATAGTGAAATTCAACTCATGGCCCATCACCAAACTCAGCCCTTGTAAAATTATTCAAAACTTTTACAAATATGCTCACCTAAACCCTTAATACCAAGCACTAAAATCTGATGTCCGATCACCAATATGAAAAACTCAGGACAAAAATATTCTCAACCAAGCGTTTGGTGATAAGCCCATAAAGTTTTTTGTTTTCTAACACAGGCCAGCTGCTGCACTACATGGGTGCTCGATGACTGGCCGGTGTTTGGTGATGGGCCAGTTTACCGGAGCAAGTAAAGCAATTGACTTTACAATGGGAAACTGCGCTCTTATTACATTTGTTTGCTAATTTGGTTGACTATAGAATCTGCAAGTCTGCTGCAGCGTCATGGTACCTACAACTTCACTAATATAGTCTCCTTTGGGGGAAAAAAAAACAGAGTTGCCATGTGTCATACTCATGAAAACACTGAGAGTTACAAAGGAAATTCCCAAGACAATAAATTCATATCACTCAGATTCTTGCTTAATCGACATGATGCCAAAATCAGACAATATCCGGATCATGGGATGCAGTACTGGATTGCATGGAAAAACAGGCCTTCGCCTTTTTGCCTTTGGCCTCCCATGAAAGTACAAGATCTATATATTTGAGCATACTCTTTTTTGTGAGCAACCCTTTTTTGTGAGCATTGGGTATTATTAAAATCAATTTGTAGTCCAGTGGACAGGCATTCATTGTCATGTGCTGGCTTGAATATTGTTTCAACCAGGACCCTTTACATTTGGCATACACTGCTCTCTCACCTAGACAGAGTGATAGAATGCCAGGAGGCATCAAATGAGAGCCTCTTTGCTCCCTATGAATATGAATCTGATGCAGCAATGATGCATGCAAGTTTTCACTTTGTGTGAGACAGGGATGGAATGCCAGAAGGCATCAAATGAGAGCCTCTTTGTTCCTATGAATATGAATCTGATGCAGCAATGATGCATGGAATTTTTCACTTTGTGTTGGCCCTTGGTAGGATGATGGGTCTATGCAAAAACTGGGCAAAAACTGGTTTCCATGAATATGGAGCAAGTGTATTCCACCGACCATCCATACAAAGTGGTGATGGATCACAAATTGAACTTTAAATTCTGCACACCTTTTAGCTGCTTGCATCAGAAAATAGGTTTTAATTCTGAGACCAGATATGACCACCTCATCGCCATATTGCTATTCTCAATTGGTTTGCCAGTGATGATTGTACCCATTACAAGATTCTTGGATTTGGATTTTGTCCAGGTGATATCTTGTCCAGTAGTATTCTTTGCATGCATCCCCCCATGTTCAATCCTGTTCACAACTACCATAGCAGATGAGTTTGTAGCTAGGTTGAACAAGGTTTTCCAGGAATTGTGAATTGTGGAATCATAGGGTTCCAGCATCTTCTTGATGATTTTTTTTTTCATTTTTCACTTTGGCAGTAAAAACAAATTCCTGAAATTCCTACAGTTGAGGTTGGGAAAAGAAAATGCCAAGTAATTTTGCACTACTTAGGTACACTACACCACCAAGCTTTTGGGCAAGCAATCAAGAGTAATGTCAAGCAAATTTCTAGAACTTTCAGCATTGTAAGCAGCTAATTTGAGAAAAATTGACATTCATCAAAAATAATTTAATTACTGCCGGAATGGTAAAGGTACTATGGTTGTATTCCTATAATATGCCCATATATATGGGCTACAATGACAAAAACTTCAGCTGAATGTGATTAGCACAAATGAGGTCCTAGTAATAATTCGGTATTGCTCTGTAGCTCAGACAAGCAAATACTACAGTGCAAGATCACTTGTTAAGAAGCAACACAAATGCTACAGAGAATTTCTGGATTAGAATTTGCAAGCTCAATTGAGAAGGGTCTTGAGCTTAACTTTGTGCCCATGTGTTTCATCACCAATCCATTGTCATTGTCATCATCGTCATCCAGATCCACCTTGCATTCCAGGAGTTGTAAATAACACAGAAATTTGATTAAAAAAGTGATTGGATCCTGTTTCCAGCTCAGTGACTATAATATTATCTCAAACAGACCAAGTTCTACAATGTCCATCCTGCTGGATTTTGAAGAGAGACCTTTTAGACTGATGAAGAAAGAAATTACTTGTAAATGAAATAAGGATCAAGATTTGAAGTAAATGTTGCTGGAGCCAATGGGCAGGACTAGTTCTGTAACGCACAGTTTTTCATTTCAAGAATCTCACTGTTTCAGGTGAGGATCAGGATGTGGACCCTGACATCTTTTCTGGCACTAGCAACATCAAGCCTCATGGAGATTTGAGATTGCCTGAAACATTAACTAAGTTTTCAGTGGCCCACCCAGATGGAGTCCACATTGTGATTGCAAAACAAAGAGAAAAGGATGTGCCGATCCTACAATTAGGAACTTATTTGTAGGCACAAATATAGCTTGTGACTTGTAAAAACTGGTAACAAAAAATCCTAGATCAAAATTGGGAAAGGCTTGCAATGGCAATCCTGTGAATGGATGTTTTGACACTCAACCAGCTTCACCAAGAGGCTGGCTAGCTCCTCCTCCAATTTGAAAAGTGGTGCAACTGGAAAACAATCAATACAGGGTGTAATAGCCCACCCATGTGTATATTGTGGTGTAAACTACAATTGAAAGTGTGGGGATCATAGTGAAGTTCAGTAGATTGGCTTTGCCTCCTCTTCCAACAACACTTATGAGTCCATCTGCCAGTGCCCTTGCAAGAGTGCCAGCTTCTGTTGACAAAAGCCCACAATTGAAGACTCCCCTTGATAACTGGGGTGACATCACTTTTGACAGTAATGACATATTCACACCTGTACATTCATTGCCCAAAAGAACACATCAGATTGTGACCATCTTCCCTTAAGAGCAGGTGCACCTTATGGCATCAGTTGGACCATAGCAGACAATTGAAAACTTGTGCTTACCTGTTTGTGCAATCTTGTGCTCAATGAGCTTGACACTAAAAGAAAAGCAACTGTCTGTCTATTAACATCTTTTCTTTGATCTTTCTAACCCCTAAACCCTTTAGCAAGACACCAGGATGATCAGGGACAACTCATGTACACTGCAGAGAAAATGCACATGGGGATCAACACCTTCAAGGACATTGGTGGAGACAAAAATGAGGATAGCAGCAGCTATGTATTGGTATGGGCTATAGGCCAGCCATGGGCTGAAGCAAAAAATGGCCACCACACCTACAGCAGTGAATATCTGAGACCAAAGCACCACCAACCTGTCCACCTCACAATATCCCACAAACAAATTAGCACTTCTTCCCTTGAACTTTGTTGAAAATGTGTTCACAGTCAAGATCAACAACAACCTTGGCAACCCTAACACTTGTAACTCACAACTTGACTGGATGACTGAAAATCCAACTCACAGCAGATGATATCCTTAGGTGCACACATCCCAAGTTCCATTTCCCATCCTGTTCTTCCCTTTTCCGAATATTAAGAGAATTATAAATTGCTTGAAATTACATCAGAACATCTCCCGAAGAGAGCATACCTGTCTTCATAAATATTGCTAATGTAATTACCAACAACTGCACTGATTGGTAGCACCGTAAGCCCTAGAAGCCCCAAAAATAAGCCAACCTGCCAAAACACAGTCCCCAATCCAACATAATCTCAACCCCTTGAACCAATTCTTTGCACTAATTCCAGCATGCTGAATTTTTGCCAGTCATCTGTTAGGGTTACCCATGGACTCAGTAAAGACTTTGAAAATTTGGAAACAAGTCTAATAACCACAAGTCTAGCTTCTTCACATGGCAGCTTGAAAGCTAACAAAATCTGTTCTAAGATAGTTCATATTTCCAATGCCTCAAGTATAATCTAGATCAGGAACTAAAAATGCAAGCATCTTCAAAGACTACATACATATACAATGTCCAAACTTTGGAATCTGATTTAGTCCACATCAAACTATTGACAATGTGATCTGAAGAGCCTAACCTGGGTTGTTGTCCAGTTGAAGTAGTAGCCGGTGAGTATGCTACATTCTGAGATAAGAATCTCAGATGCAAACTTCAACATGAAGTAGATCCATAGCAAAATCCTGATGGGAAGTGTCAACTCCTTCAGGAGCTCCCCCACGGTTTCCACAGCCTTGTCATCACCACAATTGGAGTCGTCTCCTTCACATTCTTCTTCATCGGTCATGTCCTGAGCTGGCGCACTGTCTGCAAGCAATGGTGCAGTCAGCATCAACGATTGTGAGCCATCTTCCAACTTCCCAGCCAGTTTTGTCTCTGAGCTTGCTGCCCTTGGAACAGATGGCTGTACCACCGATGGTGACCTTCTTGGCTCCTTGAAAAAAAGGAGGACAAGAACAAGGTACAATCCCCATAACCAAGTCATGATCCATCCTGGAGCTGTCACAAAATTTACTGGTGCTCCATAGAACTGCACACATTTTTCCAACTCAAAAGTTTGTTGATTTGTGCAGGGGGTGGGCAGCATGGCAAGTATGAAAATGTACATAAAAACTTTGTAGTCTTCTAGCAACCTAGTCAATGGCGACAGTGAAGGTTTCAATGTCATAGCTCTCCAGAATGGTACTGTATCAAATCCTTCAGAAAAATAGTGAACATGGGTTTTATATTCAACATAAGAGCAACCTCCAGCAGTGCTCAGTATGTGACCCTGCAAAAATACTTCTTGTATCCAAGTTTAGTTATTTGCTTTTTTCCAACCCCACCCATAAAACCAAAACTGGGATTGCAAATAGGTGGAACACTACTCAACCAATCATTATGATGGGTGAATCAGAAACAGGGAGCAGCAGTCAGATCATAATAATTACACTCTTCTCTGGTAGGTGTTAGAGCATTTCCACCAACACTCAGTGTGTGACCCTGCACAGAAAATGTCAGATGAGGTTCATCAGTGAATCCAGTGGAAGACTGCTGGGACCCTGAAAAAAACCATAGCTTTCAGAGCCCTGGACGAGCCCTGGAACAGTCTGATAAACACAGTCAAATAATATTTATGAACTGCTCCCTGCATCTGATTAGCTGGATAGTTTGATTGGTCCAAGTGGGTTGCCATTAGTAGTCTTCCACCTACTTGCAGTCCCAGTTTCAGTTTTATGGATGGGGTTGGAAGAAAGTTAGTAACAAAAACTTGGATGTGAGAAATATTTTTGCAGGGTCCCATACTGAGAGTTGGTGTAGATGCTCTTAGGCTTTGCTATGCCTTTTTACAAGCCCCAGAAAACTGTGCAAAAATGCTGGGCCAAAAACATTTTGCTGAGCCAAACCAGCATGTTTCAACTTTTCTTCATTCAATTTTAATTTGCAGCATCACATCTGAGCGCCAGTGGAGTTGCTCTAAGATGCATGGGATTTATACAAAGTGGGACAGGTTCTTAAGAAAAACCAGCCAAGTGAAGGTGAGGGTGAAAAACCTTAAAGTCCACACTGCTAAGGAGGCTAGCAATGGCTGGGCCCACTGCCATACCCAATGCACTTGCACTGACAAATGCCGCAGAGGCGCTTGTGAGCTGCTTAATTGGAACATGGTCAGAAATATAGCGCCGATTTATTGCCCTTGCACCCCCTAACCTGCATCAGTGTGCCACACAAACCTTTACTCCTAAGTACTCTTCCCCACTTCACAAGGTCCTCTCTCTCTCTCTCTCTAGATCCTCTCTCTGCAGTTTCATGTACCTTCTGACATACTAACATGTTTTTACACATGAATTTCGACACTTCCCAATGAGAGGGAGCATTCAAGAGTGTACATACCCACAAAGAAAGCGGCCGATGAGTAAGAGCCAGACAGAGTTGAACTTGAGGGCAAGTGCATACATTAGGTTGCCAGCCATCAAGATCAATGTGCTAAAAATGAGAGGAGCTTGATAAGAGTAGTTGGACCACCAGCTATAAACAAGAGCAGACACAAGAGCAGCCAGTGGCATGGAGCCTATGATCACACCACACAGAGTAGCCGGTGCATTTAGTAGCTCTGCATAACTGTCAGATGATGGGACCACAATATAGTAATTTGCCTGCATCCCCGTTCCCATGCATAACAATTCAGCCACAACACAGCATAATTCTCATCTGTTGATCCTTATACCCTCTCACAAGCTTTGCTTGGAAAACCCATAATTTTGGACAACAAATGTAGCATACCATGTAGAGAAAGGTATTTATGAGGTTGATCTGTATGGAAAGAAAGTGGCCATCTTCTTGTATGGAAACCATCCCCGGTATCTCCTCTTTGGGTGCCGGTAGCAAAAGCTCATGCGCCACATATGATACTAGGCTCACCTCCTGTGTCAACCGATGCATTGCTTCTACTATTGCCTGCGCATACCACTTCTCCATTTGATAGTTGACCTTGAAGATCACACAAAAGAAGAATCCAAGAACAAAAAATCTCTAGACAAAAGCTGTGAGAAAGGATCAAAGCACTCTGTCCCACAGCTATTTCTCGCTGGAAGAATTAATTTGCAATCTTTTCTTTTGCTTTTAGTAATTCTGTTTCCTCCTTTCAATGGCATCCAAATGCAAGATCATATGCACTGAAGAAGAGGAAATGTGACAAATACAAACCCTAATAATTGGCTCATCCTCCACAACCCGTCGAGGGAGAGATGCAGAGCGGAAGAGAGATACAGAACTGCTTGTGGAGTTTATATCAAAGCTCTGGGCTCGGAGCTCTGCAAGGTTCCGGGATATGGTGGCCACCATTGCACCGATTCCCTACCACCAACAACCACCAAAATGTTTGCATAAAACACCAATCACAGCTGACAACCAGCTAGAATGAATGAGCCACCATGCCTCATCAGAACAGTGCAATGAAAGGCTCCTAATTAATTTTCCAAACATAGAAACAGAGAGATGCTGGTTTAAATGCTTAAAACAGACAGACCACTTGGCGGAAAACTAGTTGCAGCTGAGAGTAGGGATGGTTTGAGCGAGATGCAATATATTGTGCTCCAAGACGGAACCCGACACGCTTGTCAAACTTCTTCAAAATCTTGCGGAGACCTGTTGCATTAAGTTCCACAAACTGCAACAATTGAAGCAGCTCCACACCCACTTGCCTGCCATCATTCACATTGTTACTTCAATCCAACATCCATAAAAGAATTTTGCTTCCTAATTTCAGAGCTCTAACATGAGTAAAATCCAAGATTGCTGTATAAAACTTTGCTCAGACAAGTTCCTGCCATGTTATTCTGACATAAACTAAAGTTCATGAGGATGAAGAGTTGTTGTTACCTATAGTCCTCCATAAGATGTGGAATGGTCATGTCAAAATGTTCCACACACAAGGCTGACTCCATGTCTTCATCATCTCCACACATCTCTTGTGCAACTTTTCTTCGCTCCCAAAGTCTTTGTAACCGTCCTGCTAGCAACCCTTGTTTCTCTATTGTGAACAGTACTATCTTTTCAATCTGCCCCATTTTCCCACACACACATCACTTTGATAGGTATTATTATCCTAAGAACCAAATTCCTGCATTGCTCTACAGACCCAATGTTCACAAGAGATGAAAACCTATTCCTCTATAGCTACACATCTGAAGCTACTGTAGTTTATAAAGACCACCCAACTCCGTCAACTTCCACTGCAACAGAAGAAGTGTAGCTGAGCAAACCTGAGAGTCCAAAAGGTCAGAGAAAGATTTCATGATCTCTTGACACTCATCCTCAGTAGCCACAGCAGCACGATTTCCATAGAGCCTTATCTTCTTCTTCAATGCCTTGTACCCAATATAATACCTGCGATAGCAATTTTCCTGCAAACTCAAACTTCATCCCAAACTAGAGCTGTAATAAATCATGAGTTGCCATGTGAGACAACCTTCTTCAGATTCTTTTCAACAAATTCATGAACTCTTGAAAAAACACCATTACAAATTCTTCCAACAATATTGCAGATTATCAATCATCTTGGCTATAGCAACATGCAGAGAAATGATTAAACTGGACAATCAGGGATCCCAGGGGGGCATACTCTTCCCATCCGGGAATCTGGTTGGCAACAATATAATGCCCAAACCGCACCATTTTCAATGCCCTGCTGCTTCAGCTGCACACCAGCAGAATCTGAGAGACGGGATGATGCAACTACCATGAGTACTTGTCTTGAAGAGATCATACTTCACTCAGGAAAGAATTCCTTGAAAACAAAAAGATGAGAATAAGTTGTTCTACTTACAAATGAAAATTGATTAGTTCTCTGTGGGCCTAAATCTTTACCTTCCAAAGCATGTCCAGCTGCGTCGCTTCTTTATCTACTTTGGCAAAAACAACCAGCTGAAGGTGATGAACTATTGGGTGGTTCTGAAACAATCCTTCAATAACCCAGTGGGGCAAATTTGAGCAGACAGTAGACTTTCCTGTCATACCCCATCATCCCTCACACATGAGTTCATTGAAGCACAACCCAATGCTGAGAAGAACATCAGTTGATCCAAAAATTCCTCTACTTTTTCTCTAATTTTTGCATGAATTTGCACTGCAGAAGAATTAGATCTCTGGGTGATGTAGTAAATCCAGGAACTGAACTGAACTCATGTCTCTCTAATATCTTTTGAAGTTCTGCAACTAAGCACAGTAGAGAAAACTATGGTGAAAAACCCATGTGGCCTTTCTATGATTTTTTGGACAAAACGTTCCAGCTGAGTTCCTTGTGATAAAGTTTGACAAACTCATGAGATCCACAAGAGAGAAGAATCTCGTGAGATTCACAAGAGAGAATCTACTGCATTGGGTGGAAGGTAGAGAGGCTAATAAATTTTACCTCTGTCAGTTTAAGTCCACAAATGGTACTCCTAGAACGTCGATTCTTGTGGCAACCCAAAGTACCCAACTGCTGCTGCTGCTGCTGCTGCAACCCTCCCTGAATCTTCAGAAACCAAAACCACACAACAAACACAAATTCTATGGAGAAATAAGGAATACCCAATCCTCCTTTTCTTTCATTTGTTTTGTTTTGTTTTGTTTGTCTTGTTTTCATATCGCAAGTCACATAAAGGACAATTTACACATTATTACTACATTGTGAGGTGTAATGTGTACCGTTTGACAAACTTCTTTCAGTGAACAAAAATCCGGGACTGACTTTCAGGCAACAACAAAGATGCATGCCCCTGAGTACCCAAACCGAACTAGTATTCTGAAAAAAGATTTCAGGTTGAATCTCTCCCGAAAAAACTCAACACAACAACAAAATCAACAGGTACGTTTTGCAGATCTGTTGTCCTTTCTATTATGTTCTCTTTCATGATTTCCTGAGGAAGAACCACAGCAGGACATTAAAGGTCAGGAAGAGCATTTATTTCTTCACAATTCGGTGATCACACGCAACACCGCTGTCGGAGAGAACTTCTGCACACACACACACACCTCGCACCGAGTTTGGTACCCACTTTTTTTTTTCCTCTCTTTTTTTTTATGAACAAACCAAAAAATACCCATTGCCAAGAAAAAATACGTACCCACATTTCTTTTCTTCGTCTGCTAAGTTCTAGCACAGAACAATTTTTTTAAAATTAAATTAAATTAAACTCCCGCACAACAGCCAAAACCAGTGTTTTCTTTTTCTATTTTTTTCCAATTTTGTCATTTTGTCACATTGGTGATCCTCCACAAGGAGATTTAGCCACTTTTGGCTATAGACCAGTTTTGAAAGGAAAAATTCATTAAAATCCTTTTATATCTTAGCTGCTTTGATGAACAATGTGTAGAGAAACATGGCAATTTTTCAAAATAAATTTCCAAAGTTTGGTGAGTTTTTTTTGGATAAAAGGGAATAATTGAAAGATTTTCTTTAAAAAAAAATCCGCCACAACACAAAACAACACTGCTTATTCTAAGTTCTAGCACAGGAATTCCACATGGCAATTCTTCAGAATTTCTTTACCATTTTTGTCGATTTTTTTGCGAAAAAAAAGGAATATTCGACCCCAAAAAATTTAATTCGCCACAAAAAACCAAAAAAAGGAAATAAATTCTCCATTTGCTAAGTTCTAGCACAGGAATGTTCCTTTTTGTTTAATTAATTAATTGAATTCTAGCTGCACAACAGCCAAGACATTCTAAAATTAGATATATTGAACAACACACCATTCCATTTGATGTATTAAGATAACACAAAGTGACACACAAGTGCACTAGTAGTGGAAGTGGAAGGAATGGTCTCAACATGTGGTTAAGTAACATGAGGAAAGAAAATTCACGTGTGAAACTAGTTCAACATGACCCCCCATTTTGTGTACTCACAAAAAAGTGCAAGATAACTCATCAAATGAAGACTACCAACTTCTGTGCAAACCTACTCAATAAGTTATTAGGCAGGCACCTTCTGATGGAGTGCCTTTTACGCGTCTACTTATGGAAAGTCACATACTTGTACATTACATTATTTGTGGCAGATGACAGTTTTTTTGTTTTAGGTTTTTTTAATTTATTTGGTTATTGTTGATCCTCATTTCGTAATCATGGGTCTTATGTACATAGGATTTTTTTCTTATTTTATGTTGATTTTTTTTTTTCATTTCTTTTTTGGGTTGTGTTTACTCGTGCTTTCATTTGCCATGTACTTTTGATGGATGGGTTTTCGTCCTTAATTTTTTATATATAAGATTTTTTTTTCAAAAAAATAAAATGTGATGTAACCTTGCAAAACTTTATTTATTAACATTTCATAGATTTGAAAAATGTAAAAAGGAATAAGAGAAAAGAAAAAGGAGAATTTTCAAGACATCAAGTTAAGTCAAACTAGATGTCAAAATGTGTTCAAGTCAAAAAATGATTATCTGTAGTAGGTCGACCATATTTTTTCATGTTAAAAACAGACCGTCTGCAATAGGTCAGCTGTGGTGATGAGAGGTGTGTGCTGAAAAGGTGGAAGTTGAGAAGTAGTTAGGCTTACGATGATCGCTCCACTTAAGATCAAAGATGTTTGCATCTTTTGCAATGTGATTAAATTCTTTTGACTCGAAAACTAACAAAGACAGAAAGATGAGAGCCCCCTGATCTTTTCATGCCCGGAGCCCTAGTATGTGGGTAGTAGCCCATCATACTAGGGTGAGATGTTTAACAGCTAAAACCCTAAACCCCGTTATTGAAAAGAGATGCTTCATTTCTGAGTCTGAGGTCTTATTAGAACTAAACCTCCCGGCCCCATGCTAGGGTGAGATGTTTAATAGCTAAAACCCTAAACCCCGCTA
>Ga0116227_10003234_pt1 | contig 36479 bp, 26 predicted proteins | sample S1TSphgellanicum_FD_89693 | JGI IMG/M metagenome (GOLD analysis project Ga0116227, IMG submission 89693) | Host-associated microbial communities from peat moss isolated from Minnesota, USA - S1T2_Fb - Sphagnum magellanicum MG | ecosystem: Host-associated > Plants > Peat moss > Unclassified...
AATAAGACTACAAAAATTGCCCCCTTTTTGTTTTGTTTTTTTTTGTCTTTCTTAAAAAAAATTTCTTTTTCGTCCCCCCCCCCCCCCCACCCGCCGGCCCCCAAAGGGCCCACATGGGGGGTCTGTGGGACCTGCTCTTAGATTATCCATAAATTAGTGTAATGGTATTTGTTTGATAAAAGATCACAGATTAAATTAAGATGGGAAGAAACTTAGAACCCATGAGTAGATTGATGGCAAGTTCACATTGGGCAAGAACGCAGCACAACTATGGGCTCCCAAGTGTTGGGAGCAGTGTTAGGTCAGTTCTTCCTTGTCAAGAGAACATCTAGGGTTTAGGTCCCTCCGATTCCAACTTTTTTTTTTTTTAATTTGAAAGAACCATCATTTCGGACTTGAGGATTTTTAAATATTTTGTTAGAATATTCAGTCAAGTTCCAGATCTGGTTTTTCACATTTTAAGACTCCAGATTCTTAGTTCTTCCACCCCAACCAGGAAAAAAGAGAATTCTTAGAGGGGTCTGGTTTCAAACTGGATCCAGTTTTACCAGTTTTACCAGTTTCAAACATGAAATAGCACCCACCATTGCACAATGAAGGATGGACGATAAGTGGTCGGTAAACAGTTTTCTGTTGGGTTCCAGTTCCTTAGCTAACTCTGGTGATTAGCTTAGTTGTTTTTTTTCATTACTTACTTTTGGATGACCCACAAGCGAGTTGTTAACAGGTAGGTAGTAAAAACAACCCTTACTTATGTATGAACCATCTGATTACCTAGTAATCCCCTATTTCCTCCCTATCTACCTATGAGATATAGGACTTACTTCTTATTGAATGGGTTACCAAGGTGAAACCAGATATTGACTCAGTTGAGGTTCATCCACAACTGATGGGGCATTCAGTGGATGGTGTGCTGGTAGGTCCCAGTTCACCCTGGCCCTACCTACCCATGAATAACTCAAAACTGATTTTTTTTCTAGTTATTAGCATCAATAAAATGTGATCATCTATATCAAATACATGCATAAACTCAAAATATAAAATAAGTTAAGAATTAAATTACAGTTTGTACTTGAGATTACAGTTCCAAAAGTAACAAAATACATGCCTAGTGTCATCTTGTCATGCATGTTAGTAGTGAAGTTGAGCATCCTATTTATGAGATTTAAGATCCTATTGTTATTGGTGTTCTTAATTATGTTGACACTTCAAATGACAATGATGATGTTTTAAACCTTCCATCACTTTCAGAGCTTCAAGTTTCTCATTTTTTTAAAAACTAGATTTTGTGATACTAATCCACAAACATTAGCAGGTGTTTTTACCTGTGGTAAAGGCACAGTGCTCATGCTAAACTTTGGGCACACAATGCATTTGATAACTAGCGTGAGATGCAAGTACTTGACTTAAATGAAATTATAGAAGATATGTTTGAGACCAATGTGTAGAAACTTGTAGAACTATTAAAAGACTTCATACTCCAACTTACAAAAGAAGATGGCACATTGTACTCCCCGTGTAGATAAGGATTTCCATGATTTGAAGGTATTTATGGATTTGAATCATGTTTTTTGCTATGGGTTATAACAATTTGTTGTTGAATGCAGCTTATAATCTATGTTAAGAGGACTTGGGAGTTGATTAAGGCCAGGGAAGAGGTGATGGCTATTTACCAACGAAAGATTTCCTCTTGTTAAGTTTAACATTCCGACTTATGTACAATACAAGCAATGAAAATTGCCAGTGATGAAATCATGAAAGTTCTAATTGATGGTGGGCTTGGAAGAAATAGTAAGAGGAGTGATGTGTTAAGTTCTAGTGAGGAGGTTCTCATGCTAACACAACCAATGTGTTAGAAGGATTCTCCTACAGGCCTTAACATGCATTTTGCATACTATTGCAGAGGCAATTTCTTCATTATCTAAGCTTGCAATGAACTTCCAACATCAATGTTGAAGACTTCTTTGTGGTCATTAATGCCTTTGAGAAGGTTTTTCCGTAATTCTGATGACTAATTTATTTGTCTTGATTTGTGGTCATTTCTAGTGTTGCCACATTGTTTTTTTGTGGTTTCACTATTGATATGGGCCTAATGTTGGTTTTCAGTTTTCACCAATGGACTTCCAAAAATTGGAAGATCAACACCAACCATTGTGCCCCTGGAAACCGCCATAAGTTGGCTGACTGCCATATTGAGGACACAATTGATTGCTATCTCAAGATTGTTTCTCATCATCTTGAATGGACACCAAAAGAAAAGCCTCCTCGTCCTTTATTCCTCAAGCTTCAAAAAGTGCAAGTTTAATGGTAAGGTTTGGTTTACCAAGCAAACTACTAGTAAAAACTCATTGACAAAGTATATTCATATTATGATAGGGGATGTTCCTGGCTTGAGTGGAGAAATGTTTACAAATAAGACTGGATGAGATGTTGGAAGGTTTGGTTCCCATGGAACTCACGAGTCATCAATTTGCTAAACCCTACAACAATTAAGTTTTTTGCTCAAGTTCAATGATTCCTTGCAAGTTTTAATGACTTGATTATTGTGGTGCTTGTAGCTATAATCAAATGGATAAGCTTTTTCGTGATTGAGCATGCCAGCAAATCATTTCTGGTGAACAGTTTAATGGAATGCCATTGACTTTTCCACAAACATACGCTGATGACAGAGAATTTTATAAAAAGATTTTTGCACTTAACTCGACAAACTATGCAAACATTGCTATAGATCCAATAGTGCCTCAAGGTCCAACAGTAACTTTTGGTGTAGATGAAAGGAATTATGGATTTTCCTTAAACATGACAAACTGCCAGATTACAGTCTATAACATGGTGGATCCAACTAAAATTTCCAACGCTAGATAGCAGTTTAGCAATCAACTTGTGAAAAAAGTGCAGGTGAGTTTAGAAAAACACTTTACAAGCCTGGATCAAAAAATTTCAATCTTTAGCTTTGACATAAAAGAGTTAGTAGACTATTGTTTTACCAATTCCTTTAGCCCATTGCAAAGATGTGCAATGTTTTTCATTTCTCCTGTGGCCACTTTGCACATGACCATTTAAATGAGAAGAGTGCCCCACTGAATCTTTTCCATTGACAAACATTTCTATATAGGCTCCTGTACAAACTCATGTTGTCAGTTAATTCTAGAGCTATGAAGGGAAAATGATGAATACCTAGCTCTCTCATAAACAAGTGCATTTTCACTAAGTGTTACATAATCTACATGAGTTTGGAGTCTGTGCTCCACCACAGAATCCATCATGGCCATGTGGTCAAGCAAGAATAGAGGTCAGATGGAACTGGAAATATCACAAGATGGCCACAAAAGTTTGAAAATAGGAGTAAGCTCCTGAATGTCACCTGGACAGGACTCAATGACAATTAGGATATCCTTGCCATCCCTTGAAAGATTTACTTTCTGTCCCATGTCCAAAATTTGTAACTGCACAGGTTACAAATCGTCTTTACTTTCTGTCCCGCCCCTAAAAGTTTCAAGTTGTTGTCTTCATTATCAAGCTTGGCAGCCTTGATACAGCAAGTAGAAACAGGTTTACTTTTGTCTCACTTTCATGTATTATCTTACACTTGGGGTTGAAATTGGCTCTTCTACAGAAAAACTTTCTTCTGATCTCGGAAGAGCTCTCACCATGTCCATATCTGCTTCTTGTTGTGCCTGCCGAAGCTTCCCACACCAAGCATCAAAAGCCTTGCTGAGATCTGGCCACACCACTCGACATTTGAGACAAGCCCCAATCCAGATCTTGAATATCATCTCCTGGTCAACTATGGGAAGAGTCTCCACCACAGCTCCAAGACCATCCTCAAGGCTTTTCTGCAATTCAGAATCTTTCCCAAAATTGTAACCTCCATCATTACCTAGCTTTGCTATCACTGGCAGCCATGTTGTGACTAGGCCTAACCGCACTTGTCGTGGGGATACCACCTCCCCGTTCTGCAAGGCTTGGAGCAAACGTACAAGGATCTGAAATAGGGTTTCTGTGAAGGGATTCTGATAGATCCTTGAGACCATCACTTGAGCAAGCTCCTGCTCCTCAGAGAACATCTTCACTGCAGCATCTGCTATCTGAAGGGCAAATAATTCATCCAAAAGCCAGCACAAGACCGAGCATGCCACTGTAACCTAATGGGCAATCCAATAGACAGATCAGAAACTTGCCATACCCTATCATCAGTTGATATTTTGTAATCAAGTGCCAAGAACAACAACTTCTCAAGATTTTCATCCCGGAATGCATGCACCAGAAATTGAAATTGAACATGAGACAACAGATTGATAAAACAAAGTTCACTACAAAATCTGTAATCCAAAGGCAACAGTCTCTGAGATCCCAAGAGGTACTGGAACATAAATTTGTGGCACATTCTATGACAATTTGCAACATCTCCAATCAAAAAAGTAAACTAGTCAACGGATGTTTTCATTTCCAAGAGACTAATCTTTGTAGGAGAGTACATCCTCACATGCTAGAGTAAATACAATTAGGTCATACCTGCAGTGAAAAAACAATTTCGAGATGGCGCAGCCAACCTTCTTCCTCGGTACAAGAGAAGAATATTAGAAATAAATGTCCGTCGTAGGGTGCATCAATTTACCTGATGAGAATTCCACGAGATCAAGTTGGCAAATTTCCGCAGCTGTATCTTCAGCTGCTCAAGATTGCTCTGTAACTCCTTGAAAAGCGCGACCTCATTGACGGCAGCAAAGGCCGGCGAGGAAGACTCTTGCACGTTGGCAAGCAGCACTCTCTCCGTAATGTCGCGGGCTTTCGAAGGCGCGCCGTTGGTGACCAGCGTCAACAGCTCGCCTAATACGTCCTGCATCACGTCTGCAGGCTTACAATCCAGTAAGCTCTCTGGCGAACACAACCTGCCAGCTAAATCTGGCGAGACTTGCAGGTGCAAAGCGGCTACACAGGATCGTATGGCACTCTCGTTTTCAGCGGACCAGGGGACGGATTCCAAGTAGCGCATACAAGCGCCGACGCAATCGTGGAAGAGGAGCTCGGCCGCGACTTGCAGGATCTGCAAGGCGTCTTGCACGTCACTGAACGTGGTATGTTTCACACGATCAGCATAAAGCAACTGAATACAACGGACATAAGCACCAGTATCGACACACTTGTCGAGCGTGATCTCCAAGGGTTTGGAACACTGGCCAGACTCCGAGGAGGAAGAAGAAGCTGAAGCCCAGCGCTCGCTTAATCGGGCTTCAAAAAACTCGGATTTCCGCAACGCCCGCGAGTGCAACAGGAGGGGAGGCAAAGCCGGACCTTCCAAAGGGCGGAGATAAAGGAGCAAGTCGGCGGATTGGTCATCACCGTAGCGCGGAGCTCGCAGGGCAGCCGCCTGCTCCTGCGTCGCCATGGTCTTGTTTACCAACGACCTAGGCATCAATCGGCAAGAAGCCGGCTACATCTTTGATTCCAGAGAGCCTCACGTTTCCCCGAATACCAACACTTTTGTGGCACCATTGGACTTATTAAGCCTCACATTTGTCCCCCGTGTGAACTTGATACTCAATTAATTTTTCCTTCTAAAACCAATTTTTGTAACTTTATTGAATTTCAAATGACAAAAACTACTCAAAATTCAATATCTCTCACACCTTACCAGGTCTATAAATTTCCAAGTCACCTTAATTAAATCCTAATCATCGAGGGGTTTCCATTAATGTGCTAGACCCCTATTGTCTTTTTTTTTGTTTTGATTTAAGTGAATTGTAAATGAAAAACTTGTTCAATATAAAATAACTTCTCCAATACATTATGAAACCAATTCAAAGCACCCCGTATTCATTGATGACTTTCCAATAGTAACAAGAGCACAACAAAAGGCGCCATGGTTTGGGAGGTCTCAACATGTCAAACAAAACAAACAAATAATGGTATAACAACCTATGACCAAATACTCACCCTTGATCAAACATTTTGGGAGTTCATTAGTACATCACAAATTTCATGGGTGACAAATTGTCAATAGTGTTCATATGGATTTCAATTCTTCATATGTACATGTCAAAATCATTGATTTTAAAAGGCATTCCACACACATATGCATTATCCATTATGCCAACATTAACCTAGCATCTTTTTCATGTTTGGCATTAACATGTTGAAATCCCATGAAAAACGTGTACGACAAGTTTTGTGCATTTTTCGTGCAAGAATGATATATGATGACATGGACATGGAATTTGTGTTTGATTCCCATCTATGGATTCAATGTCATATTCACATTATAACTTTGCCCAACACGATATTTGTGCGATTTTTTCATACTTTTTGTTAGTGAAATAAATCACATGAAATTAATGTCATATTATTTTTTCATGATTGTTCGTACACATTTTATGTTAATGCAATTATGTTCCATTGTCAATTCTTTAAAACTCATACACATGTTAACCCGACAGTGTCGTAACCCTAACCTTAAGCTCGCGACCAATGCAAGGGCTTGCGAAAGTGCGGGCCAAAAGTGAACTCGAGAGTCACATTTCATACTCCCAAGAGTGCAAAAGAGTGTGAAGGAATAAACCCCCACACTCCCAAATGAGTTCCCACTTTAGAAGTTGGAGTCCCAATGGACTCCATAATCTTTAGAAGGCGATTGTAGGGGCCAAAACTCATTGGATTGAATATTTATTTATATCATTAAAAAGCTTTTGGAAGTTAGATGTCTAAAATGAGCTCCCATCACCCATTTGGATAACTTAAAACATAAGTTATGGCCAAAAGAAGGACCGGGAGTCAAATTGTCCATTTGACTCCCGACCATTAAAAGTCGAAAATCGCCTTGATTTCCTTGTGTGCAGGTGACGTGCCATATACCGTTGGAAAGATCTTAACGAAGAATACAACTTTTCTTTAGACCTCACCTCAATTGAAAGTCTACATATGGGCCTCCAAAGTTGCAGGAGTCCTAATTTCGAAAATTTCGGGACTCTCACTTGGGAGTCCCAGGACAAAATGTTATTTGGGTGCTAGCCCCATGGCCAAGCATAGAACATACTATAAGGGGGAAGGTGGTGGCTTCCCCCAAGTTTGGGCCATGGTAAGTCTTGTGAGTTTGTGTTTGCCCGTGGCTCATTTGTGCACCAAAAGTACTCTAGCTATGCACTAACCAACTTGTTGTTTAGTTTGTGCAGGTCCATGTGAGTAATTGAATTGCTTGTCAACCTTCCTAATCCCCATCCCAGAGCTCTAGCACGCCCCTCTACCCTCAAAATGCTACGAGCCAAAGAACATGCCCTGACTCCTTACTTTTCCGTTGTTTTCACTTTAGACTTACATTTGAGTTTATCAAGGAGCTTGGGAGCGTGTCAAACAAACTATGTTACATCAACCCTACAAACTATGTTAGGTAATTGACATTTAAAAACACACCCAGCTTCATCAACTTGATACCGTCTCCAAAAACATAGGCCAAATGATTATTAACAAATATGCATCCTAATTTTTTATTGCATTTCCTAGAAGCAACATGAAAAGTCTCACAACTTGAAATAATGCACACAAATCTTCCTTTGTTAAACAAATAATTTTTTTAAAAAACCCATGTTTCAATCTGAAAAGAGTTAACCTTTTTTTTGTTTTAGTAAACTAACTAAGCTCACCATTTATGTTAGAAATAACTTTTTGTAACTACAAAGCCTTAAAAACCCATAAGCTAACAATAGACTCCTCAAAATTTGGAAGAATATGAGATATTGGAATCTTGATAATGTATACAAATCATGTTAATACCGTAATATCATATGACAATTTGTTTTTAAGTGCATAAGTCAAACTAGTGAAAAATCAAAGGGTAAAAATTAGTGATTATCATTGTCAACTTTAGATGACTAAGGTAATAGACGAAGCAACAATTATTTATAAAGATCCATGTTCCTTTTTTCATGTTAACCACAAAAATAAACACTATAAAATATTAACCAACTTTGGGAATACATAACATAATGTCAAAGATTAATGTTTATGAATCTTCATTAAAAAAATCCATATTTTGCAAAGAGACACAATACCACCATCTAGTTGAACAAAAAGAAAAACCATTATTCCCATGCATCTCACTAATGGAATAGATGTTAAAGTAAGGACCTTTAAGTAATATAGACATTTGGCCACCTCACTCTTCACATGTTCATACAAAATAGCTAATTTTTTCTTATCTTGTAATTCCCCCTTCCTCCTTGCACAATTTCATTGATAATCACCAAAGAAACCATAGCAAAAGTTGTTAAACTACATCAAGATCTTTCTTGAATTTAAGGAATTTTTTCAATGGAAAGAGATGGTTAGAACATTATGAACCATTGGCAAGCCCAAGCTACTCTTGTGCAATATATATTGTTTAAATCAACTATTGAATAATAGAACCGATTGAAATAGCCCAATAAACTCTAAAAGAGCTAGATAAGAACCCAATTATATAACTAGGTTTGCCAAACAAAATGTAAAGTTGTCTTGGGTTCAATTTTGGAACGAGAAATGGAAAATGAACATGTTGGTCAAACAACCTCTCCCTGTGCTTCATTCTTGTGATACCAAATGTTTCACTCTAATAATTTGTGAAAAAACATATACATGAAGTAACAACTATTGAAATACAATTGTGAATTGAATCACATCATGAGATCCCTTAAAGAACACAATTAAAGCTTAGAACCACAACTATTGTCAAAGGAAAGATATGACTATTGAAATTAAGGTGCATTGATCACAAACTAATCACCAAATGGAATTTTCCTTAGATCATCAAAATCAAGTATGACCTACAGGCAATGAATTCAAGTCAATAATTTCCACTAACATGTATGGTCACAATACATCCAAAAACACTACAAATCCAGGTAGCTTTCTAACTATTAAATGCATCAAAATGGAATTATTGCATTCAATATGGATGAGAGTTAAAATAAGAAAACATACGTCAAGAATTTCATCTTCTCCAAAATTGGAGATACGATAATGGTGTAACCAAACCATGCAACCATTTTTACAAATTAAGATTGTTCTAGCTAGAAAAGCTTGTGTGTTTCCCCCTTCAAAATGTACAAAAAATCCCCATTCTCAAATACCTATTAATTCTTCTTGAAAATCAGCTTAGTGTAAGCTTAATCTGTTGTCCACTACATTGGATGGACCATATTCCCAACAACATTGTGACTACTTTTGACCCTAATTAGTAGACCTAATCACTATCATAAACTTGCACAACACCATACCTACTAAATGTCAAAAGCCTCACGTGCACCCCTTGGATAAAGTAATGTTGAATTGCCATTTTTCATGAACTTAAACATAATTTTTCATGAGACTAGCACTACTCCAAATGTGCAATACAAATTTGACATTGAAAGTTCTTGAGATAATTTGATCACATGGAGAAGCAACTTGAATTTAAAAACCTTTTGTGTTTTACACTTGAGAAAGTTTACTCCCAAGGGCCTCTCCTAATTCTTTGATTCTGCAAAAATTTTAAAATTGAAATTGGAATTTATTCTATTCCATTTTTCCCAAAAAGCTAAAACAAAAGGTTTTTTGATCGCTCTAAAATTTCAAAGAACCATAAATGGAAGTTCTTTAAAAATTCAACTAACATTGGTTTGAATGCAAGCCTTTTTATGTGGATTAGGCTTCCTTTGGACCACTTCTACATCCATTCATTGTGTTTGAATTTGTGTCATGCACATAAGCCTTCTCAAGAATATTGATATGGTACCCATTTGTGAGACCATGGCTTTTGGGTGATTGATTAATCTTTGGTGTTGCAAACATAATTCATTAGAGGAATGAAGCATTGCAAGGATGTGTTATTATTGACAACAATTGTGAAAAGAATTCATAGGCACAATGGGGGGGTTACTTAAACCACAAAGAATGTGATAATTCAAACTAATCCCTCCTACACCTTCTATTACCTCACAATTTCCACTAAGGTTGTAGCAAAACAACAAAAACAAGGAATAATGCACCACCCAACTATCACTTGCCATAAACACCATGCATTCTTTTCAACCACCAATGTAGTGTTTCCAAACAATAATCCTTTTGAAATTAGCTATATATCAAAAGAGGCTCAACAATAGGCACCTTGAAGTCAATTAGTGACAAACATTGCTAGAAACTTATAGCACACACATGAAAAGAAATGAAAAACTGAATGCAATATTAAAAGTAACGGAGAATTTTCCTTTTCAAAAATGTAAGTGCCAATAAAAAAAGCCTCCTAGTATAGCCAACTACAAAACACAAAATAAATGTTACTTCCTTATAAATTGTATTTCCAAACTTAAGTAAATAGAAGAATTGGGTGCATATGTGATGTACAAATAAATGCCTAGCAATTGCTAATAACAATGTCGAAACTCCACTTTGAATTCCATTCATATGGGTACATACCACAATGGCAACTCCATGGCTTGCAATTGCATGCTTTCCAAAAAGACATGGGTTACTTTTGGGTCATGGTTTTTTTTTCCTTGCTACTACGTGGCATCTACTAGTTGGTTGATTTCAAACAAGCACGGGATGAAGCTCATCATGGGTTTTCCATTTTTTTCCCTAAACCTTAAATAACTATTCGCCACTCCCTTTCACTATTGTCACTTCCTACTCCCTCTTAGTGAACTCCTCATTCATTACATGTTGGCCATCACACTTTCATGCTCTCTCATCGTTTGTTTCTTTTTATTCATGCGTTGGAAGTTAACACGTAATTGCTACAAGGATTGTGCTACTCACAACACACGACTTTAAAGTTTTGTGCTACTACAAACAAAGGCACCAAGTTTTTAGGTCAACATACCACTAGTGCTCTATGTTCAAGATTCTTCAACACTTTAAGAGTTATGAGAATGTAAATGCATAGATGAAGTTTCAATGCATGATGCACATTGTTGTTGCAAGATTTGATCACAAGATGCACATTTTTTAGGTCATAATTTCCTAGAGCTTGTTGTACCAAAAGGGTTGAAGGTTTTAAAAAGGCAAATTCAAAGGTTATGATAATGGTGAGTCCTATATTCTGTTCCTTTTATTCATTTGCTTTGGTAGATATTATTTGTAACTCATTGTGTCTTAATTGACCTAGAGGATATAGAAAGTTCATCATAATGAACTTATTTTCTTGGTATTTTGCTTTGGAATAGGGTGGAAGTTTGTTTCAAATAGTGGATGCTAAGTGTAGGTGGAGGCACCCTGCATTTTAAAAGGTTTAGGATCTCAATGTGTATCAATTCAAGAGTTCGGCCCAATGGAGATCCATAGGTCTTCAAGAAACAAGTTGCTTGGAGTTATGAAAGGCAAACAAGGATATATCTATTTGTTTGTAACAAGGTTTAGGTCATGTTGTATAACCGTTCCAAATTGTTAGCAAATTTATAATTTATGTTTTATGTGGTCAATATATGTTTCAACAGTTTTCTTTGCATTTTGGAGGTTGGATAAAGGAGCTTCAATGGCAAAACTTATAAGGATATGATTTTTTACAATGGTCAAATTTTTTTTTTTGAAAAGGTAAACAAATTCTTATCCTAGCCACATAGGTATAGATTATCTTGTAATAGAACCTGTAAATCCCATAATATGTGGCCATGGGTTGCATCTTTACAATTTTTGAGCATCACACATCTAGATTGAACCTATGTTGATGTAATCCCATATGTTTGATACAATTGCATCTTCATAATTCTTGAGCATCACACATCTTGAAGAAACCTCTATCAAGGCATAATCCCATAAATCTAATACCATGTCCATGTTGAAAGATGTACATAACCTTATTGTGGCTCAAATTGTTTGTTTTAGTTTATTCCTTTGTTAAAAGCTTGCTTCAGGTTTTAAAAGTGGTGGGAGGAGAAATTGAAAACAACAAAATGAATATGAAACCATCAACACAAGTCTCTTGTTGATGTAATCATGGTTATTAAGGGACCTAGGGTGGGAGGGTGATAACTTAGCTAGTAGTCATTTATGGTTATTGAAGGTGGTTGTAGTTGGGCATGTGGAGTAGTTTTAAGATTTAACATGTTTTTCTTGAAGTATTCCCTAATGTATTTTTTTTTTAATGGGTGTTTGTTTGCATATTTCTTCCTTTTTATGATAACCCATGCCAACAACTCCCACTTCCATGTCCATGGGTCCATATGTATTACCTTACCAAAAATCTACAACGAATTGTTGATTTGATGTGAACATAGGACCCCATGTTGTGCACCTGATATTGAAGATTACAAACTTTTGATTATGGACTAGAATTGAACATGATTTTTTGCTTATGGGTTTTTGAAATCATAACCAACTCAAATTGACATTTGTTCATAATTAATATTTGTTTCATGTAGTTTATTCTTTATTCATGCTTCACATTTTTGTATGTGTTCTTATGGGTTGGATAAGGAAGTTTCAGCATGAACTTGTTTCATATTCTTGGCAACAATGGTGGTATAAATCAAAGATGGTACATGAATATAAACCTTGGTTACATTTCTCTTTATGGTGTAAAGTCTAAACACAACCATGCCAATTAATTACCTAGGGGTGGTTATATCAATATCTAGTCTCTACACTTTTTCATTGTCACCATGGTGCCCATTTCCATTATTTCTAGTGGATAGTTAAAGGTGCAAAAATTGTCACAACACACACATGAATTTGTATCAAAATTATTTCAACTTTGATACTTCCTTTTGCCTACAAATTCTCCAAACCAATGTTTGGGTTCATTTGATTTTTTAGTGGTGTAGGTACAATTCAATTTCAATTCTCTTCAAGTCCTTCTACCTGGAAACTTGCCAAACTATTGTTTGGGTTGATATGATTTTTCAATGGTGTAGGTATAGTTCAATTTTAATTTTGTTCGATGAATCATGTTTATGGAAAGCTTTTAGGAAGTGCATTCCTTTTAAGGCCGGTGAAAGTTATCGCACAATTAGATTGATGTGTCACAAATTTTACTATTTGTTGTCAACTTGCTTCTTTAAGTGAAAGTAATTGAAAAGAACCATTGGCAACTTGATTAACATACTGACTAGAAAATTGGTGATGGAATTTTATGTAGACTTCATGAGAATATCGTGATGCTTGGAATTGCAAGCCATTAGAAACCATCTTTTGTATACATGTAATGATTAAACTTGTTTCCAACTTGGTAATAGACAATGCTAGGATTTTATGCAAGATTGAAATGTTGCAACTAGTTTCTTTGATGTACAAGTTGTTTAGTTCCACATGAGCTCTTTGTGTTGCATCTCAAAGTCCCAAGGTTAATAGTTTGGTCTTCTTGCATTGTTAGTCATTAAAATTAAATGGTTAAGAAGAGTCATATTGTCGAACATTGGTTAGTAAACACATTTCATGAAAGATTCATGTGAAAGCACATAGGAGTCATTAGTGAGCATGATATGTTTTTGCATAGGAATACTGATAATCACTTAGGAGTCATTGTCAACAATAGTCCTTGATAAAACCACTAACAATCATTAATCAGCAGGCCTAGTCCTTGTCAACTACATGGGAGGATTGGATGAACATTTTTGAATTGTTGTCAAACCACCTTTGAGTCATATGTCAATAGGTAGAATCCTTATCAAACCACATAGGAGTCATTTGTTAGTAGGTAGAGTCCTTGTCAAACCACTTAAGAGTCATATGTCGGCATGAAGAGTCTTTGTCAAACCACCTAAGAGTCATTTGTAAGTAGGAAGAGTCCTTGTCAAACCACCTAGCAATCATTGTTTAGTAGGGTAGATCCTTGTTCACTACATAGGAGTATTGGTTGTGCATTTGGAAGTCCTTATAAAACCACTTGGGGGTCATTAGTTGGTAGAAAAAATCATTGTCAAACCACTAAAGAATCATTGGTTAGTAGAGGAGTCCTTGTCAACTACAAAAAAATATTGGATACACACTTGGGAGTCCTTGTCATACTTCTTAGGAGTCATTGGTTAGCAAGAAAAGTCTTTGCCAATTGCATGGGAATTCTAGATATACACTTGAAATCCTTGTCAACCATTCAAAAATTTTGGGTAATCATTAATTGTCCTATTCAAACTTATGGTGGTGGTTATGTAGTTAGGGTATGCAAAAAGTACTATGATTTCCTTTTAAAAGTAATGAAGGTGCTTGGAAAACATTTTAAGGCTCAACCAAGTAATGATGTTGGTTGGTCAATAGTAACATAACTAGCATTGAGTAATTAACACTTCAACCTACAAAATGTAACCTAGTGGGTCTAGGTTTAAGACCAATTCACATGCTAATCTAGCATTATAGGTCAAATCAAGTTAAATTCTTTTAACTTTGAGCTATTATGTGTTTACATATGTGTTTCATTGGACTTTCAACATAATACTATTGACTAATAGGAGTGCTTTAGTGGAGCTAATTTGGACATTCCTCACAAGTAAAGAAGGCCCCCATGTTGTAGGCTTAACAAGAGGACAAGGAATTTCATGTTCAAATAAGGCCCTTTCTTGTTACTATTGTAACTAACTTTATTATGTGATTTGAATTTGAATGTTAATATACACTAAACAAGTTTAAACATTGTTTAAGTTCTTACTACTTTTAACTGAATAATCATATGCTACTTTAAAATTGGTTGTATGATCTTTTGTTACTACATTCCGAATTTGCTTTCCATTTTGTTAAAACATTAAGAACTTAACATCATGTGTGGCTTTCATTGTGATTTTAGCAAAAAAAACTTAGATCGATGTTGTGTATGTCCTTCCCAAGCACCCAAGCATTATTGACATGCTTGGAAACTTGTTGGTTACAAGTGAATGATAAGTAGAGGCAATGGTGAAAATTTATTTGCTAGTCCTAAGTTTTAAACCTCGATAATTTGAATTAATAATAGGAATACAAATTCATTTATAAGTAGGTAGGATGTTGGAAAAGCACATATAAGTCATGGTTGTGAACATTCAAGATTTTCAAGAAATCTTGAACATTTGGAGGGTAGAAATGTGGTTTACAAGCTAATAAATATTGCAATTGGTTCTTGTGTCTTTGGAAGGCAATTATGCCTAAGGAAATTAAGTAAGAAAAGGGTCAAATCTGATACATCCCAATATAAAATTGGCCATTGGTGGACATCAAAAAGCAAGATGTTGCTTTCTTTTCACCAACTGAAAGTTGAATAATATTGGTGAGGATCCCAAGTACTTGAATAGTGAACATGTCACCATGGAGGAATGCATTGCCCTCTTTGGGGGTCAAGGAAATTCAAGTTGAAATGCTCAGAGTTGAAATTTGAAGATAGGGTAGTCGCAGAGGAGATTTATTGGAAGATGTTTGGGACAATTAGTGCCACAAACAATGAAATACTCACATGGATTGTGCATGGTTTCATTGCCCAAGGTAAAGGTGTTGACATCAATTGGGCAAAGACAATTGATTCAACAACAAAAAAAAAAAGCACATAAAGATGATGCAAAGGGTGGTGGGCATTCAACCATAGTGAAGAAAGAACGTGCATCTCACCCTATTTATAGTGGTGGCATCATAGATGTCATTGATGGATAGTTGCAGTCCCAACTACAATCAATGAAAACAAGAGTAAAATATGGCGGTATTGTTAATGTTCTTAAGGACAACATTGAACAATCATCTCCCACTACTAGGAGGTGTCCCTATGGTGTGTCAAATGAAGACATCAAGAAGGTTGAAAAGTTCTTAGAATTAAATAAGGAGCTTCATTTTATATGCAAAGATCAAAGATCAAGTCCTTAAATGTTGATCATAAAGTTGCATCCAACAAGTTGTTGGGCATGAATTTTAACATGGATGATAGGAAGAAAGTAGTGGAAGCAAAGGAGGTTGAAGTAGTAGAGGTGGAGAAGGCTTTAGCAAAAATATTTGAACAAGGGTTCCCCATAGAACATGTGGTATGTGATCTAATCTTTATCTTACACCATGTGTGCCACTCTACACCTTTTAATTACAATTTGCAAGTTCTTTGGAGACTTGCTTCTTAGGATTTCTATTTGTAAATTGAAATAAATCTACGATGCTTTTGCATAAGGAATTAAGGGTTAAAATTTGGTGGCATGGATGGATTTCTATATGCCAAGAACAAAGACTAGAACTTAGGCAAATTGTATTGGAGGACAAGGTTGAATGAACCCAATTGGGGGAGGCAACATACAATGAAGCACACGTGGAGGTTGAAACTTTGGAGAGTTCAATTGCAATGGCAAAATTGGAATTAATAGAGCTAGTAGATGAATAGAATGCAATCTTTGAGGAATTACAAGAAATGCAAAAAGGGGAGGGATGTCATTTTGGCCTAAGCCTATCCTGCACCTTGATAGACCTTTATGTGATGCACCAAACATGATTATCATGAAAAACACATGGTGTGTGTGGGCAATCATATCATTTTTTTGACATTGTTGTGACATCTTGCCTACATACATATCACCCATCTTGTATTGGCTAGCACTTGAAAACCCACAACAAGTGCAAAGTTTGCAATCAAATATTGCACCTTGATTAGTGGTCTAGTTGGGGGTTCAGGGATCAAGGTGAAGATCTAACTTTGTAACACAAGAGATGGGTGTTAAAGAAGGGCGGGTTTGCCTATTGAATGAATTGAAATAGACTACAAGGCAAAGTGTTCATGGTATCCTAGGTGAATATTTGATTTCTTGCTTGCATCAAAATTTTCATCTTGGGATAACCATTGTTGTTGGCTTATTTGTGGTCTATGATTTGCAAGTCTTTCCTCCCCTAACTTAAATTGTGGGTTTAAACTATAGAATAACAGTTGGAAACAAATTTGAGGCAGATTAGGCTTGGTTCAAGGAGTGGATTGGGTCCAACTAAAGAAAGGAGGTTTACTATAATGGGGGGCATCAGCGATACACCAATTGACAGCAATTTCCTTGGATCACATAAACATAGTAGCGTAGGAAACTCATGCCCAAGGTTGCCCCATGAAGGACCTAGTTCTCCAATAGCAGCAATTATGTGTACTGTTATTATTAACATGGTCACCTCTCTTATTGAACCAACAAAGATGGATGAAAATGAATATAAGGTTCTTTTGGTCAATCCCAAAAGAACCTTCAAGAGCCCAACCAAAACAATAATTGAGAGTTCTGTTGATGAAAAGTATGTCAATTGCCCAAGCCCCCCAAAAAAAACAAAACCAAGGTACGTTTGAATCATGATATTTATGAAATTTACCTTTTGACTATTCATTTAATGTTTTATGAAGTAGATTGTTACGTGTATATCAAGTAATTTAATCAATTGTGTCATTTAACTTTGACTTAAACAGTTAACATGTGTGTTATGAGCATGGTGGTATAGAGAAAAAGGTTGCAAAACAAAAGACCATCTGTTTGACACTTTCAGATTCCACTATTGGAGAACAACCCAATTGCCCATCCAAAGCCCCAATGAATGTCCAAGGTGCAATGTTAAAATTACATTATGTTCTACTTGCATATCATTTGTTTTTTTTGTTGAATTTTCTTTTCTTTGGATGATTGTTTATAAGTTGACATTCCTTGTGGTTTTGGAGCAAACTATTAGTGCATGCAATCAAGTGTTGGTGTATTAAAATTAACTTTTACCATTGTTATGATAATGTCATCTTTGCTTGCACATGTAGGGCAAACAACATATAATAAAGGCAAGGCCTTAGATGTATGCAAATGCAGCACAACTATAGGGTTGATATCAATAGAAGTAAATAACATTACATTCATTGAGAGGGGCACATAAGCAAACAATGGGACACCAATTAAGTAGAAGGCCCTCATAACAACCAATGGCACCCCAATTAAGGAGACGTTAGCTACAAAAGTAATCCTAGAAACCCCATTTAAACAAAAAACACAAGTAAGTTTGTCCAACTTAAGCAAGGAGAAGACACCCAAGCAACCAATAGCACCATAAGTAAAGAGATTATAGTAGAAGCACCCCAAGTAATCAAGCGCACCCCAACTAAGGAGACAATGTCATTAGATGTAGTTAACAAGGCACCACAAGCATTCAAGGGTAAGGAAAAGGCACCACATAAGAGTAGTGGTGGTAGTCCAAGAAGAAAATTGGTCATCCATGGGCCAATTGATGACATTTTTCCACCTTTAAATTATTATTGAAAAAAATACATACCTAAGTTATTTTCTCAAACTAACAGCAAATCTAACCCAAGTGAGGGGGAAAACAAATTAAAAATTACAAATTAATTTTAAAGAAGAACCATAACTTGTATAAGATACGTTTTAGGGTTGGCTTTGGTTCTATGAAGGGGTTTTGGTTCCAATATTTTCCTAGTTGTTGATTCCAGTTCTAGTTTTAAATTTCAAATTTTAGAACTAACAGTTTAGGTGCTTGACAATTAGATCAAGAATTGAAATTGGAACCAAGCAACACTAGTCGGGAGTTCCATGTACACTCCATAAATGTTAATGCACCTTCAGGAGGACATGTTTCTTCAACTACAAATTTGTCCTATTGCCTAAGGCATAATCATTTGAACTTGCACATGTTTTGAGCCATGATAGCTAGTGGTAAGGTGCACATAGGTTGTTTAGAACATCTCCAACGGTATTCAATACGTGACCCTACAAAAATATTTTTTACATCCAAGTTTAGTTATGTACTCTTTTACAACCCCACCAATAAAATCGAAATTCGGATAACAAATAGGTGGGGGACTACTAATAATAAACCACTTGTACCAATCATTATGATGTGCCAATCAAAAACACTAAAGAGCAGTTAGATCATATTTATTACTCTTTTTTGCAAGTGCATATCAATGCTAAACCTTTTACTAGCCACAACAACTTGCGCAATTATGCTAAGCTAAAACCATTTTCCTAAGTCAAACTAGCACAGGTTGGATGTTCTTCATCCATTTTTTTGTGCAAGATCACATATTGAACACCACTAGAAATGCTCTTAGTCACCTCTTTTACCCATTATAGAGTTATAGTAGCAAATGGTGCTTAGAATTTGTAACTCATTTAAGTAATGTTCTATAATTCTTTTAACACACAACAGTTTGTTTCTACCATCCAAAACAAGAAAGTCTTTTTCAACTTACTTTACTTTAAATTATGTGTAATGCTTGAATTTTCTTCTAATAATGAATTCTAGGTTTCAAAATGATTTCATGTCAATGGGGTAAGTTTTTGGTGTTTTAAGGTTTTAGAAGTTCTTAAATTAAACTTTTGAAATAACTTTTAAAAGGTATATTTTGTTACTGACCATTGATTCACCCATCTTGTGGCATGATGGGTGGACAAGATTATTCTCAAGTTGGTGGCTACAGCTAGAAATAAAACCTTAATTTTAAAAAGAAACTAAATATAAACCCATGTTTACATTTATAGCCAAGGTTAGTGTGAACCCAAAAATAGTTGGTCAACATTGTTATAGCAAGCCAACCACACTAGCTTCTTTTTTTCTGGCGAAATAAAGCCAAAAAGCTCGATACAAATTTGAAGGGCTATAGGTACATGCAAAAAAGTAGAAGGAAAACACAACCATTGGTAGTTAGATCACATTAGTGGCATCCACCAATGGAACCATATGGCTTTGTGGTCGGTCATGGTTATCATCACAATGTTTCAACACTCCACCAATCCCCATTACCACCTTAGGATGTGACCAATGCTAGTTGGAGGAGTTGCTTGGTGCAAAATCTTTTGGTGGTTCTATTGGTCACCTTGTTCATCATCAAGCCACTCTTCCTATTTCTTTGGGTGAGTTTGGTTTCTTTTCTATGGTTTGGATTGTTGCCCCTAATTCTTCAAGTGTTGGGCATTGATTGCTCCTACATTTGTCATTCATTTTTAGCAAGATGATCATCTTATTTTTTTCAATGCATTAACACATGTTGAAATCAGCACTTTCTCGTTTTAGATGGCATTATGAGATGTCCAGACCATATTACCTTAGGGTGTTCATTTTCATGTCCCACCCTTTGAGAGCCTAATGGTTCAATCTTACCTTTAGTTGCGGGCTTCTTTGGCAAATTGCTTACACGAACAAGAGTTTGCCTCCCTTCTAGTAGATGTTCTTTTGAATATCACACGAACATGTTTTCGCTCATGTTTGAGTTCAAGGGCAAGTGTTTGGTTATTAATTTGTTTTACCACATTAACATTTTGTTTATCATTGGCCCATTTTCTTGTAGCACTATGTACCTGTCTTGGCTTGCTACATCCTATAGTTATGCACCTTTCACGATGTCAATGTGGTCATACCATTGACGATCTAGGTACTCATTTGCTTCGGTGCCCATGTGGGAGTGAGCGTATAGTAGCCCATAACACATTTTGGGACATTGTTGCAATTATTGTTTTGGAAAGCACAATACATGTTGAGAGGGAGGTTTTTCACCTTTTCCTTTGTCACACCTGATGAGAAGTGGATATTCTTATTATTAGAGATGGCTTCCATACTTTGATGGACATTGTCATGGTTGACCTGACTTACATAGATATGGTGCAGTGAACATTGACGACAATAACACATGTAGCAACGATGGCTAATCAAGAGAGGACATAATCTTATGTCGAATGAACATCGATGACTTCTTTCCCCTTGCTATTGAAATGTATGGGTGTCTTCATTTTCATTTTGATTCATTCTTGATTGCTTGTGCACAAACCATTTTGGCGTGTCATCAATGATCTTCTTTAATCCCCTTAATGCTCATTTCCCACTATCAATAGCATGTGTCCATAGCCCTATAACATGCGCAAGCCATATTGATTCTTCAACAAACTGTTGCACTTTGTCAAGGTTCCTCATCTCTTCCACACATTATAGCTAGTGCATCTTCGTCACTAGCTGATTTGTGGCAGACGACAATTTTCTCATCTTAGGACTTTTTTGTTATCATTATCATCATTTCATGGCCTTGGGTCATATTTGCATAGGGTTTTTTTTTCCTTATTATTTTGTTGTTTGTTGGCTTTCATTTATTTTTTCTTTGGGTTGTGTCTATTCATGCTTTCATTTGCCTTGAACTTTTGATGGATGGGTTCCTATCCTTGATTTTTATATACAAAATTTTTCTTCCCATTTCAACTTTTGAGTTGCCAAGTGTTTCAAAAGTTTAAGGTTTAGTGTTGCAAGTGTTTGGCTAAGGATTAGGGTCTAGTGTCACCAACAAGTTTTGTGAAATAGGATGGAAAGGATTTTTTAAAAAATTGGGTTGCGACTTGTGAGAGAGATGTTTTAGGAGTTGATTTTTAAGTCCTAAAAATTGAGACTGTAATTTCTTTTTCTTGAAAAAGTTCAAAAATCCCATTTTATGTTCTGGAGTAAACTTTGTGAAATTACATTCTATAACTAGCCTAGAACAAAAAGTCAAACCTTATGAGCAAAGAATTTTCAAAAGAAAGTACATGGCCCAGGTGGAGCTAAAAGGCGTTTACTTTCAGAGCTTCCTCACTCCAAGGGTGTGATTCAGCAGAGAAAACAATGTAATTTTTTTAATAAAATTCTTTCCGCCAATAAGGAGGAATTTTGAACACTTTTGGCATGTGGGTGCTTGGCCTCAAGTTACTAATCAAATAACAAATTTTCAAAGGTTAAGGATTTCCTGTTAAAGTTGTTTAGCCCAAAAATTTGAAACCAACTTTTCATTGCTTTGTTTTTTCTCTTTGTTCTCATTTAGAGAAAAAAAGAGGGAGGCAAAATGGAAAGAGATAAATTGAAGAAGAGGAAAAAAATGAGGATAGAACAAATAAGGGTTTGCAGCATAGAATTTCATTTTACTGCAAGGTGTGGATTTCTGGGAATAAATACCTAGGATTTGAGAGTTTTTCTTGGGGTCAAATTTCATGTTTAAGACCATCTTCTACCCTGGTAACTACATTGCTGTTAATTAAGAATTTTATCTAATAGCATTCCAGATTGCACTCCTGTTAGCCACTTTTTTGCTTCAACAAGTTTAGTTTAGTGTTTCAAATTGACATCAATGGGGGATCATTGATGTCATGACGCAAGTATGACCATTTGCAATTTTGTGAGTTGGATTTATGTTGTGTTCATTTTGCCCCCAAATATTTGGTCATGGTACAACATTAAGCTAAATATTGAAGTTTATAATTTGTCACAACTTACAAGTATCTATTATGTGATCTATAGTTAGCAATAACTTCTTAGGATAGGGTGGTAATTGAGATCTCTTAATGATACTCCTGAGTGGGGTTTTGTGGAATATTCATGAATGATTTCATGTACTTACATCTTTTTTTTTGGGGTCAAGTTTTGCAACTTGGCCCAAAAGGATTCAACAAATGAAAAAACTCAAAAAAATTGTGATTTTCAGGGTTTTTTTCACCACTTTTTCAAATAAAAACAATTAAATTACTACATCTAGACATAGGCACTTCATAGGCTTCCACTTGTAGCAACACTTTTGTTAAAATGCTACAGCCCACGTAGGACACTAGCCATTTAGTTCTAATCAATGCTGAGGATCCTTCCCAGTGGACCTACTTGAGAAATTTGAAAAAAAACCATGGCATCACTCTCCTTGAGCTTCTTTGGTTTGATTACAAGAGTTATGTAAGGTTTTCAAATTTTATGAAAATTAATTTGTTAAGCAAACAATACCCATCTATTTGCAACGTCACAACTTGGGAAAAGGGCATACATGACAAATAATCATTTAAAAATCCCAAGTTCCCAATGTGTTACTAAATATATTCCTGCAGGTCCTGATGAAGTTCCCACTGTGTTCCTTAAGTTCCCAATTTGTTCCCCAAGATGTTCCCAACAGCACCACACTTTATTCCATACCTTTTGCTCAAAGTTGAACATGCATTCTTACAAACATGGGCCACCCCCAACTAATTAATAACACTGACAATAGGTTCAAGACTCAGTAATATGTTGCTGTATTAGGTTATTACCATGTCTCATTGCCAAAGGTACTAAAATTGAATGGCAAATTTGTAATTGTGCTGCTCCTAAACTGCCAAATCTATTGTGAAATTTTAGTTGTTTTGTAATAAGGTTCCAAAACTATTAAAAAACATGAAAATTTTGCAAATCACCTGCTTTCTACTCAAATTGTACTACCCTATGACCTTGGCAACTTGGACACTAGTTATATTATTTTCAGAAGTGTTGAAATTTTCAAAACAAGTCCAAATAACAAAATTATGTGAAGAGGAGTTTGAGTCTTTAAAAATATTCTATTTGTTGAAATGAAAAGTTCGAAATCAATTAACTATTTGACAAATGTGTGTCAAAGCGGCCAAGGTACTACAATATGCCCATTTTGTCTTCCCACAATCATGATGATGATGAACAACTTTGCAAATTCAAAAATGTGGTGTAGACTAGACCTTAACCCATTAGTGGCAACAATGGAACAAGGGTATCCATCCTCTTCTTATTTTCAATTTCTCAAGGGACTTTTTGTTCCACCATAAGGAAAAATGTAAAAAACATGTTGGGCTTTGAAACCTCCAAAAGAATTTCTTCATTTTGTCCAACAAAAGCTCAGATATGTTAACAAATGGCTCTGTAAATTTGCCTCTTTCATTGAATAACTTATCCCCATCATGTTCCCAAGGTCAATGATCCATCTTCCTTTGTAGGACTACCCTCGTGCACAAGATGAAAATTTACAAATGATAGATTGTTTAACAGGATTCAAGACCGAATTACAATGCAACATAGTATGTTAGAGCATCTCCAGAGGTGCTCAGTGTGTGATCCTGAAGAGTATGATTGGATAAATAAACATTAACATATGCCGGGTAGCTAAAGAAAATACTTTTGGCTCAGCATAATGGCATACTGTGCGGAGGGTGGTGAAAGGCACAACAATCCGTGTGAATGACTTCTTCTTCACATTGGTTTTTATCGGCTGTCATAATGATTGGTCCAAGTGGTTTGCTATTAGTAGTTCCATAGCTTGTCGCCATCCCAGTTTTAGTTTTAGGGGGAGGGTGAGGGGTTTGAAAAAAGTATATAACTAAACTTGGATGTGAAAAATATTTTTGCAGTGTCATATACTGAGCACCACCGTAGATGCTCTATGTGCAGGGTAATCCTGGTAAAAGCGAGGGTGTAAAACCATAGCCAGGGCAAATTGACAACCACTGCGGAAAGTTACAACCCATCTGTGGTGGATGAAGATCCTCATCTAATCCAATCCAATCCAATCCAATCCCCTCCATCCCCCCAAGAGCCTTTTTGGTTCACTGTGTTCCCAATAGTTATTCCTCATGGATCTGGTCCCTTAAGAGCTTTTTTTGTTCATTGGATTGCGAATGGTCATTCCGGGCGCCTTGCCTGCAAATCAAGAAGTCCTGACATAAAACCCAAGCACCAGGGTTCTACAACATTTTGCATTTTTGACCATGGTGGTGAGACCATGCAACATCAGGAACATAGATATTGCAAAACTCTTCACCAAAAAAATTTGAAGGCATGGGAACAAAATAATCAATCTCATCCACCATCTTCTGTCCAAGTAAATTCCCAATGTGGTTGTGATTTCACCCGGACCCAAAATTTATCAAGGAAGGAAGGTTGTTTGTTTTGTTTGTTATGTTGAGATCTCTCAAACCACTGAGCTTCATGCTGCACTCTCAGTATCTTTGGAAAGCTCTGGATGAGTAGGGGTGCACTGACTTAGTTTGAGAGTGTTTGGAGCTACAGTGTGAAATCTATTGATTATTGAACCATTTTCTCAATGAATCGAAACTGAAAACTGTAATAGAATTTGGGGGCGTTCTTGGTGTTGTTGAAAAGCTCTTGGTGAGTCAGATTTAATAAAGTTTATTTCACAATTTTCAGAGGTAAGATGTGGAAGATATTGATTTTTAATGGATTTTATTCCTGGAAATCCAAACAAATTGCAAAATTTGGGTTTGGAAGGAAAATTCAGTTGAGCCCTCAATGTGTTCACACTTGAGCCAACAGCACAGGCAACACTAGTCATCATGAAATTTGATGCATTCCAATTTGTATGGCCTGTGCAGCTGGCTTGTGTGTGAACACAACCTTGATGATAGAGCTCAATTGTGAACAGCACAGGCAACACTAGTCATCATGAAATTTTGATTCCAAAATTTGTATGGCCTGTGCGGCTGGCTCCTGTGTGAACACGACCTTGATGATAGAGCTCAATTGTCAAAAGGCTGTTTTAAGTTTTAAATTCATTACAATGACAAAAATCACTCAAAGTTCAATATCTCCCCCCAACTTAGGTCTAAAATTTATGAAATTATCCCTAAGAAATCTCACCCATTAAGGACTTTTCAATAATAACAAGTGCTCACCTCAATTTTTTTTAAATATTTTATTTTCATTTTAATGAATCTCTTTGAAAAAAACTCAATAATTGATAATTCTTGTACTGTACTTCTTAACATTAGTAAACCACCTCAATGCAACCTTACTCATCAAGGGCTTTCCAATCATACCAAAAGCATGGCACCATGGTTTTAGAGATCTCAATGTGATAAACAAACAAACAACCTTCCTTCACATATAGAAATTTGGTTGTAAGACTTATGCATGTGGGGGATGTTCCCCAACCAAAAATAAACACCCTTCTCCTTTGCCCCTATCAATTATTGTAAATTACTTAATGTAATTCATCCTCTCCTTAAAAGTCAAGTGTTCAACAAACCTCAAAATGTTAAATTTCATCTTAGAGACCTAGTTTTAGTTTAAGTATCTTTTAGAGGCAACATAAAGAAATCTTGGATTATTTATTGTATAGTACATAATGTGATCCATATTACCTTACCTTGAGGTCAATTTCATCATTAGATAATCCTCAAAATAAAATGATTTTTTTTGAAAATATGAAGTTGACATGTTGAAAATCATTATAACTACTATAGGCTACACCCTGAATAATTTTACTACTCATATCATAATATTATAATAGATGATGAAAAAATATATATTTTCAAAATTAAAAAATGAAGTCATTTTTGGAAAATAATAATAATAATTTGTTTTGTCAATGTGGAAACTGACCTTAGGCTATGCTACTATTCATCCAATGTGATTCAATTCATATAGTTGGGGGTGCATTGGATAGTTTAGAATTTTCTTTCACAATGAGCCTTTGGCCAATCACAATTATTTTTGAAACTTTGGAGAATTTGGCATAAATGAGAGGTTCATAATCCCATTTACCTTTTTTGTGTACAACCTTAATAAAAGCTCCAATACCCTAATAGCAAGGTGGAAAACTAATATATGGAATGAATCTTAGATCATAGGATGGTGGCATAGACTGCATTTTCACCCTCAAGAAAGCCCCAAACAAAACATTTTCCCATTTCTTTCATGGTTGGGTTCACTAGAATTGGACCAAGAGCATTAATGCTAAGGTGAAAACACATTTAAAGGAACCACCCAAGTGAGTGGAAACTTTTAAAACTATATTTATTTATTTTTGAAAAATCACAAGAAAAACAAAATAATTTGGATTGTCAATATGTTTTTTGAAGTAGGATCCATAGATGCAAAGTTTCAATGCTCAAAATTTGATGCAACTCAAAATTCTTTTTTCATGTTTAAAGCATTCAAATATGTAGAGTGGGCAACCTTTTTTTTTCAAATGTCATTTTCCTTATTAAATGCACACTATTCTTCTTCAAAATTAGAAAGGATATTAACATGGATGATTAATAAAATAAACAAACTGAAATTGGTGAAATTGATTTTTACAACACATTTGAAAACATTTGGTTCAAACATGCTTTTAACCTTAAAATTTATGAGTTTTGAGGATGTGGCTTTTTTTTTTTTAAATTCATTTTAGTTGATAAGAAACATGAATGCATAATGTACATGATATAGGATCAAGATGTATTATAAATTATTTGCATTTAACACATAGTGATAAATTGTGCATGAAAAAATTTAAATTTAAGATTATGGATTGATTCAAGAATATCATGTGTCACATGCAAGCCTTGGAAAATGACTTTTGCTTTGGTGCCCTTGGCGCCTTTAACCATGTTTTCACTTGTTAGGCATATGAAACACCACTATCGGATTCCACCATCAAAAAAAGATGAAAACTATTTAACAAAAAAAATCCTTGCTTTAGAAAAATCACAAAGAAGTGGCCATGTGTGCTACCCCAAGATTACAACATCAAATGGAATGAGTTATGGAAAAAGAACTAGCTCAAAGAGATGTTAATTCCTTTGGGCCCTATATCACAAAGCCCTAGTTGTAAATCTGTGGAAAACCAAGGTATGTAAAAAGATGGAGGTCAACTATCCCACATGTATGATTTGGCCATTCTAGAAACTTTGATGCACAAATTGTCAATGATGATCTAGGGCCAAGCTAGCATGGAGTACTTGGGTTGTCACCTTACAATTCTAGCTCAAACACATATGACTGCTTCAATGTAATATAAAAAAGCTAGACATTTTGCGATGTCTATTCAACAAAAAACTCCCTAGAACTTACATACATTCTCTTTTATTAAATCTCTTGTGAAAGAGGTGATGGTCTCAAGCATATGAATTGAACCTAATGAAAGGATTCCTCGTGATTGAGTTTACTCTTATTATAGGTTAGGCCAATTGATCACGAAAGGCATTATTGTAGATGACAAACTATAAAAGGAAATTTTTTTTAACATGTGTTTAAAACCCTTTACTTGTTTGTTTTTCCAATGAATTTTTTTATTTGATCCTTTTAAATTAACAAAAAAACAAGCCCAATTATATTTGCTTCACATGTATAGGTTTCAAGAGGGAAATGTTGTGCAAAACATATGGTACAAAATGAAGTGTTATTGGAAACACATTAAGGAGTACATTGGGAACAAATTTTTTAATTTTAAAATCTTATCTTTGGGCCCTTTCCCAAAAGAAAAAACATTTGGTACATGTTGCATTTTCATAATTTGAACCTAAAACATTTTTTTCCCCTAATTTCACCAATGATGCCCTAACATTTAATATGTTTCAAATTTCAAATTTGCAACCACTTCATACCTAACACTAGATTGGTTTTGGCACATTAATTATGTTAATATTTGATTATCATGCTATGAGGGCTCACATGACCCAACACCCACAAACACACCATCTCATTTTATGGCCATTTTTGATTTCATAGGATGAACACCAACCCCCTTTACTTTGGTTTCATCCTTGGTTCCAAGTAGTCCGACCTACTTACACAAATGAATATTTACCCATGACACATAAACCTACCTAGCCACCCTTCTACTTCCCCTCTTTCCTTCCCTTGCCACCTCCTTCTATTTTAGCCCATTCATTTTTTTTCCTTCCAAACCTCTGAACTTCCTTTCCTCCAATTGAAAGAATGTAAACATGAGTTCAAACTTGTTAAAGAGTAAGGAGTTTTGCCCCTCTCCTTCCTCTCCTCTCATTCCTTTTTTCCCCCTCTTTTCTTGTTTGTCCTATTGTCACAAAAGTTGAACTCCTTGTGTTGGATTTTGTGGTCAAGTCTTCTTCTATTGATGTCATGGGGATTCAAGCTAAACCCATTGCATTTTTTCCTTTTTTTTTCCATGCAAATTTCCCTTAAGCTTTCTTTTCTTTTATCTTTCTTCTTGCTCACATTGTTGTGCTATTTTTTTGAACTCATCTAAATTTGTTGCCATAATTGCTTCAAGTTCTATTTACAACTTTCATTATTTTGAACTTGACCTATCATCACGGTTTTGAATTTCATGTATCATTATTTCTTTGAGCTTTAGTTACCAACTTTTACCCATGCTCCTTTGCTTTTTGTTTGTCATTGTTGCTTCAAGTCAACCTATCAACTTTGTGCTTAGTCCTTCCCATGTGTAAAATGCAAACCTAGGAGTTTGGACTATAAATATTCAACTTCAAGATGCGATTTTGCAAATAAGTGCCTTTTGTTTCATTATTTTATTTCTAAGTTCTTTGTTTTTTTCTTTGAATTTTTTATGTTTGTATTTTGAATTTGTTATATATTTTTCAATGTACATGCTTTTTTTGTTGTTTGTTTGTTTGTTATGTTGGTATGTTTGTTTGCACATTTTACTTGTTTTTTTTTGTTGCACTAAAAAAATAGTTTTCAAATTTGTTTTGTTTTTTTTCATTTTTCATTTTCAAGATTTGTGATACCAACTTTTAAGCTTCATAAATTGAGTACATACTTCACATTGCATTTGCCTTCCTTTTTTTGCACAATGATCAAAGAAGAAAAAAATCAATGAAATTTTCAAGATTTTTCATGTTATCTTTAGCTTGTAAATGCTTGTATTTTGATATTAAGAGCCATCCTATTTTTTATTTGTGAATGCTTGCATTTTGATATTCATGTTAGTTGAATTTGGTGTAACATAGGGTTACTTACTTTTATTTTGCTTGGGTGCTTGAAGTCTTGTGAAAATTGAATATGGAACAAACTTTTGGAACTGAAAAAAAAGTAGGTGAAAGTGAAACAATTGAGTTGTTTATGAATGAAACAAATGTGGAAAAATAATATTTCCAAGAAAAAATTGAAGATTGTCCAAGTCTACAAATAGAAGTAAACAAAATCTCAAAAAATGAAAAAAAAACATTAAAGGTGAGTATTTGGAAATTGCATGCACAAAAAATAATCTAGAGACCTCATAATAGAAATTCAATGTCTTGGTCTTTCTTTTATGTAAATGACCACATAAGTGGATGTGAATGTTGTACAAATTTTGTATTGTATTTTTTGTTATAAAGGTCTAGTGGATGCATCAAACTCAAGAAAAAATTCAAGGAAATGATTAATCTCATACTAAAATACCAATGGAATAAGAACATTGAAAAAACATGTGAATGCAAACCATTCTCTTACTGCAAATTTTTTTGAAAATGAATTGAATAATCCATTGAAAGGAAATGTGGAAAAAAAATTCAAGAAAGAAAAGGCCTAATGTGTCTAGTAATACAATCACAAATGTTTTTCCACATTTAAGAAAGATGAGATGTGGCAAAAACAAATTGAAAGACCTTGGCCTTTAAATTGTCAAAAACCACTTACCTATGTAATTTGTGAAAGATGTTTGGTTCAAACACCTAGCTATATGCATTTGTGTTCAAAAGTTGTGATTCATTCCAAAGCATTCAACTCATAAGATATTTTGATTTTTGAGCTAATGGGAAAAAGTAAACAATTTTATGTTTGACCAAATTTGATCAAATGAAATTCCGCAATACTACAAGTTTTGATTAGGTCAAAGTATGGTTGGGGTACCCAAAAAGATTATTTTATTTTATATTCACTAGACCCCTTCATTTAAACATGTCATTGAAATTTAATGACACATTCATATTGAAAGTTTGATTTATTCATAGATAGATACATTACAAAGGTACTATTCTATGTATAAAATGTCAAATTTGAACAAGTTTAAGGACTCTTATCAAGTCTTTGAAAAAACTCTAGGACTTTTGTCTCATGAGAAAAAAAAGTTCAAAGACTCATAAGGAATGTTTAAACAACTATTTTTGGCCCAAGATTTTATCACAAAAACCTCATATGCTAATGTGTATAATGTGTCTGAATGTGACAAGAACAAAATGCCCTATTACAATGTAAAAAGTTTCAAAAAGTCAAACTTTTGGGAATTTTGGGCCATTGATAGAACATGGCCCACATTGGATAAATTTTACTATTTTCACTTTCCTAAGTGAAAAAAATAGATACTTTAGATGCCTACATAAAATTTGGAACAAAATTATTTCATTTGATTTGAGAAAAAAAGGTGAAATGTAAGATAGATTATGGGAAAAGTGAAGAAAAAGGTGAATTTGGGAGTCCTAGGAATGAGTCCTTATATTTCAAAGAGGGTACCCCAATCATGCTTGGACCCAATTTATGGATGTCAAAAGATGTTCATGATATTTTTGCACTTGTCATTAATCTTTTGGAAATTTGATTGATTTGTTGGAACAATATGGGTTGAGGAAACAAATTGTTTTTTATATGAAAAATAAAATGTCTAACCTTAATGCAATGACTTTTACATTAAAATCAATTGTAAGTTGTGAAAGATTGGGTTTAAACAAAAGCTTTTAGACCATATATTTTTGTGATTTTTTTCCAAAAAATGTCAATATGTTACATTTAATAGTTGAGGGTTAAAATATCTTTCTATTAAATCTACACATGATGGTTTGCAAAAGTGCATAAGAAATCTAAAAAAGGTAGTAAAAAAATAGAAAAAAACTTATATTAATCTTGGTCTTCACTCAAGGAAATTGAATATTCTTGTGGAAACTAAGTAGTTTTCACTTTTCAACTAACAACATTTTAAATATTTTTAATGTTTTTAAAAAGTTTATTGTAAGTTGGAATATTAACAATTTTTTATATGTTTACTTATTCTTGTATATTTGATCACAAAATCATCATGTTTTAGGAAACTTGCTAGTTTCAAGAAGCTATGTTATTTTGTTATAATAGGCAAATCATTGTGAGGACTAGTCAAGTGCCACCTTCTTTGACTCAACACATCTCCCAAATCATTGTTGATTCTCTTCCCCCTATTGTTACTAATTATGTTTTGAACTTACCTCACAACCATTTGTTGTTATATGAGGTATTACATTTTTTCATATCAATGTGATGAGTTTGAAATTGAAGGAGGAAATTAAAGTGTCACATTTTCTTTGACAACTTAATTGAAGATGATTTAGGTATTGTTGGATGAAAACATGGTTAGGTGGTTCATTCTTAACCTTTTGAGAGCTCATTTCTAAGACTAACTAAAATTGTTACATTTTGATAATTAACAACTTGTGCATTCAATGTATGTTTCCTTATGTTTCCATTAAAAATATGGGTAACCCTAAGTGTGTACATGATTAAGCATATACTTGGTTAAAAACTCAATGTGAAAATATGAAGAACTTTGAATGAAAAATGGATTAATAAGACTTGATAATGCAACATTAAATTTAAAAATCAAATTCTTTAATATGGTAAGTTTCAATGAATCTTATTCTTAAACATCTCATGTGATGTTTCCCTACTTTTAAAAAAAACACTTTGACCTTATTATGGCATATTTTTGGAGTCCACATGTAAGGTTTTTACTTTGTGACCAATAGAATATTATTGGTTTAAAAATCCACTATGAGTCTATGTTTTTCTTAAAATTCATTCATAATTTTTAACATGTGTATCTTGATAAAGTCTATTGCAAAATGAATAACTAAAAATTTGACATTGTTAATGTGCAATATGACTTTACATTTTAAGTTCACATATTATTTTTAAAAATTGCAATGTAACAACCCAAATTGTCCCCTTAACTAATATGCTTTCACTTTGTTATTAAGTTGGTTATGGTTGCTTCTAACATCAATTTTTTTCTTTATTTTTTTCTTTTTGGGGGTAATTGATTCTTTCTTTCCTTCCTAAGGAAATATGAAGGAAAAAAACCCATAATATGCTTTCTTTGAAAATAAAATTTAGGTTTAAAAACCTTTATTTAATATCATCATTAATTGGTTGTGAGAAAGATGTGACTATTATTGAGGAATATGATAAAAATTCTTTGTACCTTATGTTCTTGAAATGTCATCACCATTTGCATCCTTTGGTTGAATCTAAAAGTGATTTTGTTAACCAAAGATTTGATGAAAACCACAACAAACTTTGAGATTACAATAATTAACACAAGTGAACCAACAAAGGCACTCATCAATACAAAGTTTTATATTTTTAATGGTACCAAACGAACATGAAAGATATCAAGTGTCATTTTCATTGATGGGAGAAACACAAGTCCATGTTTTCTACTGTTGGCTACCTCACCTATCAAATTTTAAAAATTCTAGATCACAAATTGAGATGGAGAGATTTTTTTTACTTAGTTAGAATATTTCACTAATTTAAGGAGCTTTGGTTTTGCAATTTGCTACCTTCAAATAACTAATATTTATGAACCAAAATTGATCCAATAATTTTTAATTTGGTTGTCAATCACTTTCTTATAGCTTAGTATCGTTGATTGAAGCAAACATAGATTTGGAAGAAGAAGTGAAAGGCGTTTTTAAATAGGATGATTGAAAGCACACTTATTTGGGAAAAAAATTGTTGTTGTAGCATCTTCATGAATTTCTACTATGTACTATCACTTTTTCAATTTTTCTGAATTTTACTAAAAAAATGCAGAGACATAATGTTCCACCAACCTATAGCATAAAAAAATGTTATCAATTCTTGGAAACTTGCATTGCAATGGTGGACTGGACTGAAGAAAGAAGCTCCTAGGTTTCCACCAATTTTTTAAGTTTTCCTTTTCTTGAAATTCTTTGAATTTCAACATTTCAAACAAATAATTTCTAGAAAATTTGACATTTTCACAAATAATTTAACTATTGCCAAACTTGAAAAGGTCCTACAATACATTGAACCAATATGCAATGAATGATGAAAGACCATAATGTACATAATTTCACTAAGGACTAAAACAAGCATTCAACCCAAAAGCAATTTGAAAATAGCAGCAAATATCAAAGTTTACCATAAAGTCACCTTGTCTTTGGAGCTTAGTTTGACCTTCTAATCCTTGTTTCATCCCCAATTGGAGTGCAGCCCTGAAATGAGTGGAATTCGGTGCCTTTTCATGAAATTGGATATTAGTTCAAAAGATTTGCATGATCTTATCCTAACATGGAATGAAGAATATGAGCAGCATGGAAGTTGTGCATAATCCCAAGCTGGCAGGTAAAACTCAACTGATTCAGGTTAGAAAAGTAGCTTGGTCCCCTGTTTTTTTCCATGTGTACTGTTTTGAACCTGACTTCTCTCCTAGTAGCCCACTTTGCTATACTTCAAGAATACTCCAAATATATAAACCAAGTTTTCCTCTCAAGTTCCTGCAAGATTTCACATCAACTTACACTCAAGTTCAATACATTATCATGCTTCATGGTTGAATCCCATGCACCTTGCCAACTCATAACATCATTCTTTTTGCATACATTAAAGTTATCTGTAAAGTCAGCCTCTCTTTCACACCCTATCCCCTCTTTCAGTGGTATCCTCAAAGTAATGAAATTTTATTAAATATCAGTATGAAATGTTGAAACGTAGCATTTAATGTACAAGGTTCAAGAGTAACTATAGTACTTTAGAGGTAGGAGTGAAAATATATGTAGCGGCAGTGGAGGCGCTCAGGAAAAAGGAAAGAGGGGATGAAACTCAGTTTACCACCAAAATTTGTGGAAAAACTAATTTGGGTCCCAGACTCCCAGTTATTTCGTTTTCAAAAATTTCATTCCCAGTTACGCATTTGATGCCCTGATATGCCGAAACTGGCCATTCTCGCCCTAAAAAAGAAACACCAATTAAGATCAAGGAAAGCTAATTGCCTGACTTTACCTATAGCTTTATTGGATACAAAAAAACCCTTGACAATTTCATCCTCTCAATGTCACATTCCTCATATTGAAATAATATTAGTGATAATGAAGTTTGAATCCCCAAGACCCATCCAAGTCAGACCTTGAAAACGCAAACATCAACTTAGATTCAACTTCAATACATTATTGATGTGTCCTGGTCTATTATCACAACTAAAACTCCAAAACTCTTTATACTTCTCCTGTCCCCCCTAATAGTATGGAGAAGAGTTTGTTGTGTCAGCCAGAAACTGTAAGCTGAGATGCGATTTCAAGTGCCTGCACATGGCTTGCAAGCACCTCCTGGAGGATACGAGGTGTTGTACTTGAAGCCTCGGGAATAGTTATAGTGCCATCGTTTGATGCATTGCTGCTTTCTCCACACCCCAATGGGGATCTGCCCATCTCCAAATCTGGTGCATTCCGACTGGCTGAAATCCAAAATCAAATAAGGCTCAAATTACTCCATGATGTAGCCTTATGAGCTTTCATAAAATGACACATATCAACAACCATTACCATATCTGATAATTTATTAACCTAGTCATCATACACCCATATATATGTAACATGTGTAACAAAGTTGGCCTCTTTTTTCTAGAATTGTCTCAAGTCTATGGCTTCAAGCCATTCACCACATAGTTCTTGTCATCATGTATGTATATGTCTATGCCATTTGTTAAAATAAATACCTCTTTCAAGTTTAGCTACCTCACTCCTCTCCCTTACTCGCCTAGGGGAAAAGGCAAAACCTTTATAATTATTGTTCGAATACTTTTTCAAAATCTTCACCTCATTTACCATTATCTTTACCTCTTCCTCACAGACATTTTGAAATCTTCCATTTTAAAGCAAAGCTTGATATTTAGATTTAAAATTTTATTTAAATATTAGAGTACATTTCATAATTTTTTAAAAATAATTATAAAATTTATAGTTATACAAATGATTATGGAACTAATTATAAACCTTCACCTTCTTTATGATAAGTTTTACCTCTTTTTCATAAAAGTGAAGCTAAATGATCATAAAATTAAATTTTGGAGATTAATTAATTATTAGAATACATTTTCATAGTTTTAAAAAAAAAACTATAAATTTTAAATCTATAAAAATAATATTAAATTTATAAACCTCCCTCTCCTTTACCATCATGATCACCTCTTTCTCACATTTAAAAAGTGAACCATAATATTAATAATTATAAGTTTAATTTAAAGATTAGAGTACATTACTTAAATCTATATCTTTTTCCCCTGGCAACAGGGTTCTAGGGAGATATTTGCCTCGCAAGGTTGTTACTATCCATGTCTATCTAGAACCAAAAGAAATATGGGCCTTTCAGAAACCCATAAAAACATGCATTCCTCTTTGTTTAGATGAAATCTCAAAAAAGCTAAGATGTCCAACAAGCTCATTAGAGCTTCAATTGCCATACAAACTGGTAAGACCCACCTAAGACGCACCTAATCCTTGGACAATCTTACATCCTGCTATCACCTAGCCCCAACAACAGTCATGGTAGATGAAGTGAAGAAAAGAACATAATATGATATATACATAAAAGAAGGTGAAGTGTGTTACCATCTTGCTGTATAGGAGGCTGATTTGTTGTGGGTGTGCACATCCATCGCAAGTTCCGGTATAACACATAGACAGAGACGATGATGGTTACCAGTCCAATCCCCACCTTTATTATTGTCACAAAGTCTAATGGTGTCTGCAATCCACCACTGCTTATGCATGTTGCAACTGTCACATTTGCAATGGCATCTAGCACCAATCGTCTGATCCCACTCTCTTCCATGGCTTTTGTTGCCTTGTAAATTCAAATGGCAGCTAACTTTGCTCAAATTTCTTTTTCACTGTCTTCTTCCACTCTCAGACTTCATAAGAGCCTGAAGCTGCTGGGCTCTTGAGGCTCAACGGAGTGATGGAATCCCTTGAGGATCGAGGTGTAATGTAAGCAAATGAGTAGTCACGGCCTCACTGCAGGTTTTATAAGATGGAGAGTTCATAAGGACTGGGGAGGGGGGGCAATTCACTATTGTAGCCCCCCCCCATATTGCAGCGTCTATAAGACGG
>Ga0116227_10003235_pt1 | contig 36462 bp, 29 predicted proteins | sample S1TSphgellanicum_FD_89693 | JGI IMG/M metagenome (GOLD analysis project Ga0116227, IMG submission 89693) | Host-associated microbial communities from peat moss isolated from Minnesota, USA - S1T2_Fb - Sphagnum magellanicum MG | ecosystem: Host-associated > Plants > Peat moss > Unclassified...
GCAGTGTATTTATTGTAAGCAGCAGACATGGTGCACACACTGTCGCACACTGAGCCTCTGCAGTGCTCCGCCGATGGCATCTGGGAGGCTTGCAAGCACGCCGATGAGATCCTGCCTGCGCTCATGCCCGACTATTTCACTAAGAGTGTTTTCCTTCAAGGACATGGCGAGCCGGGTAGCATTCGCGTAGTCAAGATGGGGCCTGGTATGACAGCACTTGGGTGCACTCGTTATTAATCCTCCTCTTTTACAAAAATTGTTCTTGCGGTTTACTATTTGCAATCGGGATTTTACAGTACGCTTGATTTGGACGGAACAGGCAGCCGGATCGGCTGGTCTTACTGATTCTTTGCGGGATTCTGTGTAATGGTTGGAAATGGAGTTTCGTCAGATATTTTGAAAGGAATTTATGTCGTCATTGAGCTATAATTTTCAACTAATTAGCGGAGTAATGAATTTTGGTAGAGAGATTAATGGCTGATCGTTTTATATTGAGTGAGGATTTGTTAGATCTGTGGGTGATAGAATTGGTTGAAATGGGTCACTGCAGCCATTGCTCACGCTGGAGAAGTGAAGGAGCGGATGGACAAGTTTGACGATGCGACCAAGACCCTGGGGTACACCGTGTTGGAAGGCGATCCCCGCTACAGCTCCTTCAGCGCTGAGATGAAATTCGTCTCCGTGAGTGAGACCAGCTCTGAGGCAATCTGGACCGCAACGTACGAGCCTGTCGGAGACATGGGCCCCCCTGAGCACATCAAGCAGATAGTCGTTCTCGTGTTCAAAACTCTGGAACGCGCGGTGTTGGCCAGGAAGACTCTGTCGCACACTGAGGTTTTGGATGCCTCACCCGACGCAATATGGGAGGCGTGCAAGCACGCTGACGAATTGCTACCCAAGGCGATGCCGGAATTCTTCGCTTCATCCACTTTTCTCCAAGGACATGGTGAACCTGGGAGCATTCGTGTGGTCAAAATGGGCCCAGGTAGGAAAAAATGCCGTCGCAATCTTGTCACAAGCAGCCTTCTTGCACACTAATTATTCAAGAAACATAGAGTTGTCATCCAATAATCTCGCCATACTTCCTGTGATCTACAGCTCAAAGAACAAGAACTCGTGCTGCTCGTAGTCTGATCAATCTAAGTAGTCTCAGTATGAATTAAATTGCCGGTGAGCTTGTGGTTTACCAAGTTCGTTGCGATATGATTAATGATGTGCAGCGGTTCCTCATGCCGGGGAAGTGAAGGAGCGCATGGATTTCTTCGACGATGCAGGCAAGACACTGGGGTACACGGTGCTGGAAGGCGATCCCCGGTATCACTACTTCAGCGCCGTCATCAAGTTCGTCCCTGGAGCAGCTGCGGGTACCACTGACGCGATCTGGACCGCCACTTACGTTCCAGTGGGCGACATGGGACCTCCGGAACACATCAAGGGGATCGCAATACTGGTGTTCAAAGCCCTGGCAGGTGCTGTCAAGGCCGATTAAAGATGTTGGGAAGTTGCTGATGCACCCAATTACACGTGCTTGGAATCATCTCAAGGTTAAGCAATCGGATTAAAACTCATGTCAAGGCCAATGAGAGTTTGCTTAGAATCCGCTGCATTCAGTTTGTAATCTGCAAATGAAATCACTTGTAACGAATTGGTTTGAGGCAGTCTATATATATATATGTCCATCAGTCATGTGCACATCTTGGCATAAAATTGATGTGCAAAAACAAATCTTTTTGCAAATTAGAAGCAGATTATTATGTTGTTATGAATTGGGAGGAAATTCACATTTCATAGAGAGCCTCTATAACCTTTCCATTTACAGGAAACCAAGTTATCAATAAAAATATTGCAAACTTAAATTGGGTTTCACAATTTGACTTTTGTGTGTTTTGGGTGAGCAAATTACACTGGCACCGATCGAAAGTCCAGTGTTCCAGCTTAATACCACAGAACTAATGGAAATGGAACAGCCACCATCTTTGGAGTCTAATCTTTTCTTACTTGCCTAGTATTTCTCATTCACCTTGTTTAAGTTCCTCAGAATGGAGAATCTTGAAAGCTCACAGCAACTAGCAGTTTGGAATACAAATGCATTGCCATGGTTTGTGTAGGGCTTTCTTTCTTGTTTTGAAGCATTGTTGTCATTCTAGGTATTTCATTAACAAGGTCGAATGTGCATTGGAAACCCTCTAGCCCTATGTGATCACTATTGGGCAATATGGTGGGCCTTCTTACTCATATAACTAGAGATCTTGCCATACCAACCTCAAGCTAGGTGGGTGTTTCACCAATATATATATATATTGAGTGGCAGATAGTCAAAAAGAATTTATGAAACCAATAGTACAAACAAACAATAGGTTTCTATCATGTAAAAATTTCAAATTGGAAAAAAAACTATAATTTCAAAACAAATCACAATGCACACATAAATGAAAAAGACTTCAAGAATATTCTCTAAATCCCTAACATCAAGATCATAGAATTGCAAACACTAATGATAAACCTCGATTGCCTGAGTTTCCCCATATAAAACCTTTAAATGGTAAAAACACACTACAATGGACTTTTTTCGATGTCATAGTGACAGTTTTTTTGGGTGACTCTCAAATATTGTTACATTGTATTCAAATATATTTGAAAAACTTGGAAAAAGTGAGATGAAAAATAAAAACTTACATTTTAATATTTGAAACCCCAAAAAAAAAATACCAAAAGGATGACTGTTCAATCCAAGGTGGACATTACAAAGGATGGTACATCCAATGTCACAGTTCAAACAACCCAAAAAAATTGTCATTATGAATTTTTTTTCTTCTAATGGGGTTGGAAACTAAGGATACAACTTTTTGCTACCTCATATTGAAGTATCATAACACTTAAGATGAAAAAATCAAGCAAGAAACAATCTATCAAAAATTTTAAGATTTAAAATGAAAATGAAAATGAAAATTTGTAAAGTCCATTTTGATATCTAAATTGATTTTTTCAAGGCCTATATTTTTAGAGGTTTTTAAAAAAGGTTTAAATTATGGTGGTATGAACTTGGAAATGGAAAAAAAATGTGAATTTCAAGACCATTTAAATGTATTTATTGAAAAATCATTGAATTTGGACTCTAAAAATGGATTTTGAATTGCCAATTTTGGTTTAGTATAGTGTGTTTTTACCCTAAAGTGGTTAAAATTGATGAAAATCCCAAAAAGTTAGGAAAATCCTCAAAAAATGTCTTAAATTAACAAATAATCCTTATTTAGAAGTCTAAATTGAGGTTAACCTACACAACTAATGTTTCAATTGTAAAAATAACTTAAATTGTTCTTTAACATATTTTCAATAATAGTTTTCTGTAATAATTTTTGGTACAACAATTTTTGGTAATGAATTCTAGTGGCAATTTTCAATAATAGATTTCTAGTAGTGGTTTTCATTAATGGTTTTTAGTAGTAAATTTCTAGTAGTAATTTTCAATACTAATTTTTTATAGTAGTTTTTGGTACTATTTTTTGATAACTTTGTGAAAATCAAAATATGAAGCCCAAACGCCAAAAGTGAAATCCAAAATTAAATACAACACATATTTTTGCAGGTGTACATTTTAAGCACATGTCATGAAACTACTTGAGTTGGCCCTTCTATAAGGTGTTTTCTCTTGTATATACGTATACAAAGCTTGTTTTCAAGGTTAGAATATTTTTATGTCATAATGCGAATTAAACACCATTTGTGTCATAATGTATTTGTATGTCATAATGTGTTGCAAAAGCTTGTGTCTTTGAACTTGGAATGAACAAATTCAACCATAGATTCTTCTAGTTCTCTAGTAACTTGGTATTGTTCTAGCATTTTTTTAAGAGTAGGTGGAATGGTAAAAAGGCTTGTTGTTTGACAATTAATGAGCATAGCAAGTGGTTTCTTTTTGTAAGGTGTATCATGTTTGCGCAATTGTTCTCAACAATTTTATTTTTCAACTACATCAATTAACATAGGATTCAATTTAATCTATTGACCAAAGTCAACATTTTGACCTCTTTTCTTAATCTTCTTCAAAAGAAAATGAAAGTAATTACATTTTGAGATGTGTTTGAAGTTTGTACTTGGTTCTTTTGCAATTATCTTATGTGATGATATAAGTGCCAAAAATAAAAAACTTGCATATGTGAAAAGCTAATTTGATTTATGCAACTTTTTCATTTTCTTATTTGGTTTGCATGGGGTTATGATAAAGCAGACAAGGCAAGTAGAGCTTATGGCTTGGCAACACTCAAGTATTGGGAACCATTATCAAGTTTCTTGTATTTTATCTATCACAAAGAAACACACATTCTCCTTCTTCAATTAAATTAATTTAAAGTTAATGGGTTATGTTTATAGAAGCATAACACAATTGGTGATGTCATTAACAAGTTCAAGAGCAAGGTATACATTTGCTCATCAATGCTTTTAGTTGAATTTTGAAGTTGCGACTTTGCAATGTGTGTGTTGGTTTGTGGGACTAATGACTAAGTTGAACTATTTAGTCCAAAAAACAAAGTTTATGATATTTGAAGTTTTTTATGGGGCACAAGGTTTACAAAGTAGAATCCATAAGATCTATTTAAATCATTTGTTGCTAGTCAATATTGGCCTTACATACATGAAAGATGGAGGTTTGGAATTATTTTTTATTATTTCATTTCTATGTTAATCACATATTAGAGATTGATTCATGATTTATTGAAGGATGGTTGTCTTTTCATGTTAAAAAAAATTGTATTCAGTGTTTACAACAATGAGATCAGTGAACACATCAATGTTAGGGGAGTGTTGAGGTTGAACTATTGTAGTAGATTATTTGTCCACCCAACAAGACTAATAGGCATGAAGATTAAAGGGATCATTGAAGACCACAAAGGACTATCATGGAACAACTAAATTGTTCCATAGGTGGAGCTTTGAATTTCAAAACTACTACAGACTTTGTGAACCACAAGCAAATTATCAATTGTCAATCATCTTCATTGAAAGATATTATCATTGAGCTGAGTGAGTCTTAATCAATTAGAAAGAGGACACTTCCTTCATTTGAACATGAAGCTAAACCTTCTATCGCAAGCTATCAGTCTCCTAAAACTAAGATGGATATTAATGATGTTTTCTTGTGTACATCTACTAAAGAAGTGCAAGTTGGGTCTCATTATGATTCTACTTTTTCACTAGTGCATTGGATTAAACATTGCAAGGCCATAATAGGGTTGTCTAACAAAAACACAAGTAGCTTGTTTTGAGATGTTATTTTCCATCCATCATTTTTTTTGGAAAATGTGAATATAAGATCTATAGTTGTTCTAGAGACATATGAACAACAATTGCTCAAAAAGGAAGATGATTGGAATGAATATGTTGTGCATGTTATGGAGAATGATGTGGGAAAATTGATGTATTATCAAAACCCTTTACAAGCCCTTGCCACATTGTTTTCATCTTCACAAGTTGCTTTTGGGTTTCACTTACATCCAACTACACCCAACAATTCCCAAACATACTCCACTCTAAATTTAACACATTGGTGGTTAATAAGGCATGTAAGGCCATTGTCCTTGTTGTTTACATTTTTTTTAATGATGACATTGTGTTCATGTTTTGATTTTTTTGGTTTTATATTGGAACATAATTGACTAAATAGTGAAAGAGTTGGTTTTTTTGGTTGTAGTATGCATTTGGAATTTGTAAAAATATATAAATTGTGAGGGTAGGTCCACTGCACCATTGATTTTTTATGGTGTTCAAATTACATTGTCAAATGAAGGAAAGGTCATTGGATACTCACTCATGTTATCCCTTGGTAACAATTCCAAACCTTTTTTTTGAGTATTTGTGCATTTCACTTGGATTTTTGAATTATATTTTTTAGTTAATGTACTCAATTTATTTCAAATGCAATCCATAGAATTGATTTAAATTATCACTTTTTTAATGGTTTGGCATTAACAGATCCTCATGGTGATGAATAACGGGTGTTCCCACTTCCATATGCTTATATATGTGATCATTTGGAGAGGTGCAAAGTCACAACAACTTATGACACCAACAAATGCCAAATGCCATCAAATTTATGTTTTGGCTCAAAGGATCTATTTCGTTAGGTATGACTAAACAAGAAATGCAAATAATTGTGGAAACAATTTTGACATCATTAAAAAAGGATGGAGAGGATATGTCCAAAAAAATTCAATACATCCCATCAAGGTTATTTCATTCATATTTGATTCATGAAAAATGTTGTTCACAAATTACATCACTTTTGTTCTCAAAAAATGTTGACTTACACTTGATTTCAATTTGTTTTCCATGCCAATGTGCATTATAGGGCTTTAATGGTGGGAGGACAGAATAGGGAAATCCATATTGTGTTATACATGTGGACATGTTGCATCAATTTGATTTGGGAGTGTTCTAAACACTTGTGGACATCATATGAGACATTTTATTTACAAATTATAGCAAGGTGCTCTTGGAGTTGAATAAACATTTGTTTGAAACCAAGGCAAAATCATGTTTTCCAAAATTTTATGTGCCAAACACTAACAAAAAGGGATAATTTTTCTCCAAATGAAAACTTTGCGACATTTGAACATCGAATGTATGGCCACCTTTTTGTTTTCAATGAACATTTGATCCTTCTTACATCATATGAATCTTGAGGTGATTGAAAGCTTGTATTTTTCATTTTAATCATGTTGTTTCAAGTGCCTAAAAACATAACAAGTTATGGTTTTTTTCTTGTTTGAGTACAAGTTATTGTCCCATGTATGATTAAATTGTTTGAAGCACCAATCATCCAATTTATAATGCAATTCTTAAAGTGGTATGAAGTGGCATGTTTCTCAAAAGAACATTTTGAAACGTCACTACTTTAGATGGTTGTCTTCATGAAAGGGTAAGAAAAATTCTTTTGATTTGTTATATATTTAAAATGATATGCAATTGATAGTGTTAAAATATGAAATAAGTCTAATACATCTTTGTTTATTGGATTGTGATTTCTAGAGCAATAGATACATTGAAAAGAACATTTATTTCATTGTAAAAATCAAATTTCAATTTGGTCAAAATTCATGCAATGTCACACTATGTGGATCCAATTTGTAAATCCGAAACCCTTTTGAGTATAGTGCAAATCTTTATGGGCAATTGCACATCACTCTTATGAAATCAACATAGTGTGGTGTGCAACAATCAAGGTGATTACACGCGATACATCGCAATGTCAAACACAATCAACGTCTCCAAGCTTTACAAAGAGTTGTTAGAGAACTTGAAGGTTTTGATGCCCTCTATGAATGTGTGACTACTTTCAACTTGGTAAGTCACAATACAAAATGCATGATCTGAAATTATGTCAAAAAGTTTCAAGTATGCCATTTTGCAAATGTCACTTACATCATGTTATTTGCATCAATGCATTATTAACTTCAAATTTAATGTGAAATGTTTTGCATGTATTATGTGTAAGATGAACCAAATGATTGATTTTGGCTACACTAATTTCAATTTTATTGGGATGTGGGATCCGACATGCAAAAGGTTAATATTAAAATTTATATTTAAAAATAAGATGTGCAAGTAGTGGAGATATGTAAATTAATGTTTTGTCAAAAGTAAGTGCAAATATATATACTTGTGTGGCTTGAGGATCTAAGATTTATTGATCAATCTCACAAAAAAAATTGCTTCCAAAGAATATGTGAAACATCATCTCTACTCAATTGGAGATTATGAAGGAACTTCCTATGTGTGTGTTGAAATAATTCATGCTAGAAAATGGACTTTCTAGTGCACAAGTACAATTCCCATGTCTTTCATAAAGATTACGTTATAAATTTTTTTGTTGTGTCTTTTTATAGCTTGTGTTGCATGTGTTCAACTTTATTGTAATACCTCCCAAATCTAAAAGACATTTTGCAGATCTTCTAATTTATGCAAGAATAACACTAACTTCCCACAACCCTTGGAAAGTGGTTTAGTGATATGAACATACAAATGGAAGCAACTAAAGAAAAAATAAAATCTTATGGACAATTATATTTTTTATTCAAAGTGACTTGTATAAATTTTTTGACCTAGGAAGTAATCACAAAGATTGTGCATTTTTACACATGTACAATGAAGTTGCTTCAATTAGATTAGCCAAAATTAGAATGTGTTGAATTATCACTTGAAAACATTTTGCTTCATCAAGTGGGAATATCTAATAATTGAATTTTCTTATAATGAAGATTAAAAACATTACGCAAGTCATGCAAATTATTTCAAATTTTGAAAGGTTTCACTTTCGTAGCTTAAGAATAGGAGGATGAATCTAACTTAAATCTAATTGGAATGGCACATGGTGATCACAATGATCAACTTATTAATGTGGATGGCTTCATTTTTGCACCATTGGTAGTTGAATTTTCAGTGAGTCACTTATTGATGAGTTGTATCATTATATAAGTTCTTCTTTCCATAATGCATTTTACTAAGCCATTACAAGAATTCAAAGAAATTAAAATTAAAATTCAATCATCATTGTTGAAACTCAAGCACCAAAACAATATGATTGAATATGACAAGACTTTGATAGGTTCATGTAACTTACTACATTTGGAGTTTGTGAATTCCCATCAATTAGGTTGAAGAATAGAGGATGTGTAGCAGGTTTTCGGAATATCCACATTGGTTGATGATCAAAATAAGTGCAAAAGGTGGCAACCACATTTAGAACTAAACCTTAGAATGTGAAGTTGAATGATTTTTCCAATTGCTTGTAACAAACCTCCCAAGCTCCAATAAAACACAACTAATCATAATGAAACTCATGGATCATCCACCATAAACAGAAAAATAACAAATTGTGTACAAACACAATGTAAAAAATAATAATTAAAAAATATGTTGATCACATAATTTCAGGAGGATAAAAGGTCTCAAGTTTTTTTTTAACTTGAATAAAAAACATAGCCAACATCTCCACAAGATTTTTGCAATCATTTGCATAAAAATAGGGTGAAAACATGGTAAAATGTACACAAAAAGTAATGTAAGCAACAAAATACTGGGGTCCCTAAAGAAAAAGACTAACAAGTAGATGATTTTATGGGGATAATAATTTTTTTGGGGTACATTATTTCTTAATTCTTGTTTGCATGGATTTCAAAAGCTAAATTATTATAATTATTTTTTTTTCAGCTACTTGCAAGTACTTGACTTGGACCAAAAATTTGTGACAAATTGAAAATAAAGTTCAAGTACTTGAAAGTAGGTGAAATGTTTTTGCAAGTATTTGGTTTTTTTTCAAGCACCTCAATATTGATGTGGTGAACATTCTAACATAATTTTCTTGGCTAATTGAAATTTTTTTCATAATTAAAATCATTGCCAACCCTTAAAAAATGGGGGATATTTTTGGGGAATTTTTTCAAATTCAAATCATATGACACAAATTGCTTTTAAAAGCTAAAGGGAGGCTAGAAATGCCCATGAAAAAAATAAAAATAAAAATTCATTTGTTTTAAAATGCTAGAAAAAGGTTAGAAATTTGAAAAACTATTTTTTTATGTTTTCAAATAGAAAACAAGGTAACATGTACAAAATATCTTGCTTGCGCCCAGTACACAATATTGATGTTAGTTGGATAAAATTTTAATCTCCTCCACTCATCAAATCAATTTCACACCCACTTTTCAACGTCATGAGAATACCACTCACCACCTTGAGCCACGATTTCTTGTTCTTTTTCATCAACTTCATGAAGTTCATGTTGAAAAATCTCAAAATTAATCGCATTAACTCCTCCATTAACTTCATCTTGTTCTTTTTCATCAACTTTGAGAAGTCCATGTTGAAGAATCTCAAAATTAGCTACATTAACTCTTTCATTAACTTCATCAAGATGATCAAGTTGTCCATGAAAAGTTGAACCAAAAGCCATTGGAGGATTAGTAATTGGAATTGCAAAACTCGTAGCAATGAAACTAGCAGCCAAAAGTTAATTGTTGCACTCGTGGCTTTGTTTGTATAAATGTTCACCATCCTTGAACTCTGTAGGCTTCCGATTGTATGATGTAAGTTCAATTGATCCTATTTGAACATCACAACCAAGGGGAAACAAATCAAGAGGTAATTGAGGAATGGATTGAATTACAGATGCACAGATGCCATGTATAAGTTCTTAAACATAAAACAAATATAGCTAAGACCTCAAATTGTTCATCAAAAAAATAAAAATTATTTATGATCACAAGTTCGGTTGGTTGAAAAGGAAAAGCATGATCAACATTTTGTCCCTTGAATCGAGAATGAACTTATGTTTGTGAGATTTTTGAAGGCATGGCCACCAACAACATAGTATATTTCTTGTAATGCATTTTTCTTTGAATGACACACTTGAAGGACTGAACTCTTCATTTGTTACATGAAACATAGCTTGTCAAACAAAGAAGGAAACATGTCTAAAGCTGCCAAGGAGAACTCTTCGTTTGTTATATGATACATAGCATGTCAAACAAAGAAAGAAACATGTTTAAAGCTGCCAATGAGAGACACTATGAAAAACATCATAGAGAAAAATTATGGTCACTAAAGGAAATGATAGTTGGACACTAGGAAAATCACATCCATAAATGTGAGCAAAGCCACTGAGGTGCATAGGATTTAGCTGCGAAAACTACCAAGATCAACTAAAAAGGCCATAGAAAACCATTACGCAACGGAGAGTGCTGAGTTTGCTACCAGTAGGTCGTTAGATAGGCAGGAAGGAATTTTATTAACAATAATAATTAAGTATTAGTTATTTTTCCATTTCTTTCCAGGTTGTGCAAAAGACAGGGAATATTGGCTTTTGTAGGAATGCCCCTTGTGAGTTTAGTGCTTCTTCTCTCCGCTCTCGCGCAAATGCAGCTCCTGTGCCGCGCCTGCGCTCGCTCGCTCGCTCACGATCCATCGCAATTCCCCACGTATTCCTCTCAGAATTGGCGAGCGATTGCAGTGCATGGCGCCGTTGATGAGGCGGGGATGCGAGCGGGGAAGTCAGGATTGCAGTGCGGGAAGAGAACAGGTAGCAGAAGAAGGGGAGCAGCAAAAGGAAGAAGCTTATAGTTAGGGTTGTCAAGGGTTTGGTAGTGCATCACGGAGAGAGAGAGAGAGAGAGGACGACGGGAAGGGCGATGGCGGACCTGGAGGCTTCTTGGGAGTCTTCGGATTTCAGACCTGATTGCACGGACGGAGGCCGTGCCATGATGGGCGGCGTCGGGGGTGAATCGCTTCCTCCGCGGAAACGTCTGTTAGCAGGGTTGCGGCAAAATGGTTGGCTCTCTTCCTCGTCTCCTTCGTCAGTCTTCCCTGAGACTGAGGAATTTCTTCAAGGAATGATGATCGGTCAGGAGGAGGTTGTGTCTGCTCATGATGATGATGATGCTGGAGATGGTGAAGTTGAAGCAGTTGATGTGGTTGGCGGTGATCAACGACAACAGCAGCAGGGATGTACCGGGTGTAATGGCGTGGAGAGCAGCAGTAACAACAGCAGGAGCAGCAGCAGCGCCACAGGATTGCGGAGGATCAAGCGTGGCGATGTCTACTTACGGCTGTGTGAATCCTGTTCCCTGCTTTACAACAAGAGTATGTTTTGCCCTCATTGCCTTCTCACGTATCACGATCCCAGTCTGCTAGGGGATCCAGCCTTATGGCTTTTGTGCTGCTGCTGCGGACGGTCTGTGCATGCAGAGTGTGAAATCAAGCAGACCCCAGGCACCCGGATTGATGCCTCCTCATATGTCTGCCCTGATTGTGTAAGCATGACCAGACAACACAAGGAGTCTGAGGAGGGTTTGAATAGCTTATCAGGCAGTCGAAGTAAGGTGTGTTCTGGTTCTGTGGGAGGAGTGAATTGTAGTACAGAGACTGGGGTTTCTGCTTCACCATCTGTGCATGCAGAGTGTTCAAGCCTCTCCTTTAAGAAGCCACGGATGTCCAGAGAGCGGCCAAAGCTTGCAAATACGGACCGTCATGCAAATCCATCCAAATTGGAGCGGGGAAGACAGGATGGAGTGGCCCTCACTGACATTCCTAAATCAAAGAATTTTGAACGAGTAAGAAAAACAGCACAAGGGGTTTTAGTTCCAGTGTCTTCACATGATGCAGCAGTGGCAGCTAAGTCAGCTGCTGTGCAGGCTTTCAAGGTGGCTATGGAAGCTAAAGAAAATGCTGCTGCCAAAGCCAGTGCAGCAGTGAAAGCTGCAGCAGCAGCAAAAGTGGCTCTGGAAGCAGCTGCTCATGCAGCTAGAGCTGTGGCTAATCTCCAGGCTGAATTTCGGAGGAAGGCTGCAAATTCAGAAAGTTTACCAAAACTGCAGATCAGTGTATCCCCAGAGGGCAAAAAAGGAAAGGTCTCAGGGAGGAGTGATTTGAAAGTGGAGAAAGAAGAGAAGCCAGCAGGGCATCTTGGAGCACCATCCTTGGATGACGAAGAGTTAGCCCGGCAACTACACAGAGTCATGAATAGCTCTCCCCGGATTTCTCGTAGTCTTACTCCACTGCGAAGGAAATCCTCAGTCAGACCGGAGACTCCATCCAGTGGGGTTAGTAACAGCAGCACAGATGCAGTTAAGGCTTGGCCCCAACGTAGCCAGACATCTCCAATAGAGCCTATGTCACAACCTAAGCCACAACAGACAAGGCCTCGGTCAGTGACTTACAAGGACTCTAAACGATTTGATGCAAGGCTTCCAAGGCATGAAGTGAAGGAGATCGAGGAGATTGGTCAGACTAGAGACCTGCAACCAGATGCTTCTGAGCAGTTGAATCCAGAGCTTCCTTCTAACCCTAGTGAACCCCAAGCTTCTGAGGAAATCATCACTATGATAAAACAAGAAGCTGTGCAGGGAGTTGTAATATCTTCTTCTGCAAGGGAGGATTCATTAACAACAGCAGCTGCAAATGCTGCAGAGCTTCCATTTGATGCCATGGTGGAAGCTGAAGCTGAAGCTCCTCATCCCACTTCTGACATCCATGACAGAAGATCTGATTTTCTCCAGGAGATTCTTGAAGCTGCTGTTCTTGCAGACTCTGCAATGTCCCTTGATGAAGGAGCTAACAAAAATGTTACTGGGGGGACACATAGGACAGAATGTGATGGGGGTTCTCAACCACCAGAAGGCCATAGCACTTTTTCTGATTTGCTTGTTGAGGTAAAGGAAGATAAACTGAGGAGTGATGCTATAGTTGTTGATGAGGTGCCATCAGCAGCAAGGCCACCCATTCCTGGAGGTGATGCAGTCAATGGTTCTGCAGCTTCACAAGATTTAGAAATGACAGATGGAAATATAACTTTGGAAGATTTTGGAGTACCTGAGATGATGGATGCAGATGTTGCAGACATGGTTTTGAAAGATTCTGGAGTAGCTGAAGTTGTGCATGCAGATGATGCAGACATGGCTGTGAAGGATTCTGGAGCAGCTGAAGTTGTGCAGGCAGATGATGGAGACATGGTTTTGAAAGAGTATGCAACTGAAGTTGTGCATGCTGATGATGGAGACATGGTTTTGAAAGAGTATGCAACTGAAGTTGTGCATGCAGATGATGCGGACACTGCTTTTAAAGATTCTCTAGCAGCTGAAACCATACACACAGATGTGCCCTCTGGGGTGACACCTGTAGGAGGTTTTGAAGCTTGTTCTGAGACTGTGCTTGGTATCCAGGAAGAGGTAGTCATGGAGGCAGACCTGGAGAATAACACTGGGCAGAAAGAGGCGGTGGCAAGTTTGGAGGAAAAGACAACTGTGTCTAGTAAAGATTCAAGGCCAGACTGCAAGGTAACTCAAGATGTGGTCTTTGGGGATTCAGATTCTTTAGGAATTTCAGAAGCTAGTTCTGAATTTGTTCTTGTTGGGAAGGATGAGGATGCAATGCACATGGGATTGGAAGAGACAGCTGCAGATGGTAAAGATTCAAGGCCAGATTGTGAGGAAACTCAAAACCAGTCTTTGCTAGATGGAGCAGTTTCAGGGTTTGTGATTGAACCTTGTGATCTGCAAGCAACCCTGGTGCCCAGTGATGCAGGCTCAAGTGAAGGCCTACCACAGGCAGCTCAAGCCCATGAAGAAACAGTTACAACCTGGCCACAGAACAAGCTGAACGGGCTCCCTTCTGCAAGTCAACCTTTTGCAACACAAGCTAGTATGGCTCCCTTTTCACCTGCTGCACAAATACCCAGTCAAACTCCTGCTTTCACAAGTGGGCCAGGTGGATGACATTTGTAACACCATCAGGTCCAAGTCCTTCATGACCCTCATCTGGCCACCCTCTGATCCTTCAAAGTTATGAGGTAGTAGCATCTAGTTACTGCCCTGCCTATGCAATAGTCTCATGAACAAGGCTTTGAGCATGTTCATGGATTCAGAGTCAGACAAGATTTTCGATTTCTGCAGATGCAGCCTTAGACTATTTCAGTTCTCTTTCCGATGCTAATTTAGGGTTTGAGTTACAGTTGTGAAAAACCTTGATGAAAATGTCTGAGGCGGCAGAATCTAGTCTTCTTGGCTGTTCTTTGCAGACCAAACTATTCCTTCACAGCAAAGAGAATCTCCCTCTTAGTTGCTCCCATTTTCAACAGCTGATCTGTTCTTTGGGTTGTATGCACTGAGACATGGGGTGGTGGCTGGTTGTTTCATCAGGTTGGAGAATTTACCATTGATCTTGTCCCTCTCTTTTATAAGTGGATTTGCATTGAGCATAACAGTTCTCAATATACAATGTCCTTCACAAGAGAATGTTGCTGGCATTCATTGCATGGCTCACGATGTGGTCTCCCCAAGAGAAAACAGTGTGATGCCAGGAAGGGGACAAGACAGTGCAGTTATATTGCATGTTGCAATTCCAGCCGACATTGTACTTTAGCACTTGCCAGAAACGAGCTGACAACATTGATCAAAACATTGGTTTTGGGAAGTTTTAGCATTTTTGGTAGATCTATTTGTGTGGAGTCGAGCCAAATTCATGTTAATGCTAGAGGATGTATAGAGACAAGCTGGAATGTTGGTCAGGGAGCTTCTTATGTGGGGTGAGTTTAGATTAGACTTTTCTTGAGTTATATAGTGAAAGTGTGGAGGCTATGCAGGGAGGACACTTTCAGTCAGGCTTGGAAGGAAGCAAGGAGCAGTAGCGAGCTCTGAGGGAGGTGTAAATAACTACTGTATCATCATGGGGGAGTTTCTGACATGCACGCCAACAGGACAGGGTGACCTCTCTTACATTTATTTACTGCTGTACTGTAGGTACTGCAAGATTTTTTAATCACCCACTAACTAAAGTGTGACAAAGTGTGTACAATGAATCTTTTTTTTTATCTTGTGTCTCTGCTTATACAGACCGACCTGGGGGCAATCTTCCACGCTTTCATGTGGATTCCCTTCAGTCAAATTTTAAAAGTTCAGTTGATCTCTTGAACTCCATCACTTGTTGTGTATGCTCAAATTTTGTGCATGAATATACTCTTTGTTTTAATTTTCTTGCAGATTGTCACTTTGAATGCACAATAGCGTTCAGGTAGTTAGGGTTTATTGTTGTCGGCTGTTCTCAGGTGTCAACTTTATCATGGTATAGTGTATCTGAAATTTGAGCATGGAATTCTGTACATTTGTATTTTTGCATTTTCGTTTGGTGAACTTAGATTGCAAAATCTATTTTGCTTTGGTTGTGCAAATCGCAGTGAGTGCGATCTTCTCTATTCTATGTCTACTACTTATATATGCCGGTAGTTCTGGCTACTTACATGATGCTTAAGGTTGTGGGGTGGCTCTGCTCTTGGTTCCAAGTATCCAGATCTGCTCTGGGAATCGGAGCAGCCTTTCCTTATAAATTCACAGCAACAGGAGGTGATGCCCAAAGCAGATGGGGAAGCAAAATTCACACTTGTACACAAATGGGTCTACTTTTTTGACATTTAAGATCTTTTACTTTTAGGAGGATGACCGAGCTCAGTGAGGGCACAACTGGCAGAATGGGCGGTTCATTCTCTAGTACATGACTAGCTGCCGTGCCGTAAAAGCCTCCTCCGCTCAGATTTGTAGTGTATGTCTTCCCACACATGCATGCTTACTTCTTGTGGGCATTCTATTTTCCGATATGCCTTGTGTTGTTTTTATTTTTCTTTTTATTTTTCCTGTGATAGAAGATGTGATAGATTTGTAATATCATCATGGAAAAAATGAAAAAAAATCTTTCTATACACCTACCATGATTGACTTTTTCCTGATTTATGGCGTATGAATATTGAGAACCTAGCCACGGGTCATGGCCCAGTTAAGTGGTCACATGAGGGAAATTTTTTAAACAGTTTATAGTTTTTGATCTGGGCCTAGCTACGGGTTTAATCTTTTTTTTTTTTTTTCGCTCCACACATGATCTTAAAGTCCGTACCTCCTACACACGATTCCGTCAATGTTCTCAAAGCTCCCCCCCAAAATAGTCAAGAAGAAAAAGAAAAGAAAAGAAAATGCCTATGGTTTTGTGTTCCCTTCAACATTCCCAAAAAGAAATTGTTCCCATTTGGGGTTCCCAAAGTTCCTCTTTAGCGAGTATGAACCACAACTGAGTTACCAAGGTTCCATCTTGGTAACCTATCTTGTAAACCCCACTACTTCCAACCTCACACTAAGCCGGTGACTAGTGAGTAGGTAGATACTAGGTACATACCCAACCACGGTGGTTAGCTGTGGGACAGAAATACAATGGGGGAAAAAAAAGGGGTTTCCTGTCCACATATCATCCATCCTTGGTGCAGTGGTTCACTCAGGGCCAAAGAGAATAGAACTTATGGGGCCCAAAAATATGGGCATGTGTATGGTGGTCATATGGATGAGAGAAAGTCAGCAAAAAATACAATAATAGAAATATTAAAAAATAATATGTACTTACGAGTTACTATTATTAAAATAATAATAATAATAATAATTTTAAAACTATTATTTATTACTACTAGGGCTCCATGTTGCGAGGCACAACCATTTACTCATTCCCATTCATTATATCCACATTTTTTCATTATTTAAATTTTTTTTTAATAAGGTATGGACAGAGGGGTAAGGAATGAGAGATGTATGATGACAATAAGAATATAAAATGCCAAAACATGGGTATTGAAAGGAGGAATGTATGTAGAATATTAAAAAAGGAGTTCAAAAAGTTACTTGTATCAGATTAAAGGAATCACATCACATTTCCTACAACCCAATTGGTCCATGACTACTTGACCATGGTGTTGGGAGGTACCTCATGGGTTTGAGAGCCTACTTGGTTTTGTACAAGTAAGAGGCATTGAGAATGGAAAGACATTGAACCAAAAGGCTCCAAATAATAAGATAATTCTTTTTTCTACATGTTATTAGATTGTAGACTCTAAAGGAATGATAGACCTGCAAACTTGTCATTTAATAAGTTCTTGAGTTCAAACCTCAAGAGTCTTGCTTTACATCTTATAACATTTTGGACTCTAAAAACTCAAATGAATACCCAACACTAGAGGCAAGATCATCAACATAGGTGTTGCAAAACTCTTGATTGAAAAGTATTCCAAAGCATGGGAACAAAGTACTCAATCTCATCCACTATCTTCTACCCAAGTAACTTCCCAATGTGATGGTTTGTTGGTCTCAAACACCCAATTGTTGGGCACACTAGTTTCAAAATATTGATTCACTTGCAAAATTAATTACATAATTAGTAAGTAAAATATGAAAAGAATAACAATAGTATAAGGATGAAAAAATGTTTGACCCCTTGTTTTTTATACAGGTTATTAAAAAAAAACAAGTAGTTTTTGTGAAAAGAACACCAAATCTTTTTTTGCCCAAGCCTTTTTTGTTATTGGGTTTCTTGCTTAGGGTAAAAAAGCAATACACAATGTTAATGCTTTTGAGATTTTAAGACTATGGTAAGGTTCCTAGAAATGAATCCCTAAATAAATTATTATGAGAATTTACAAAGAATATTGGGCAATTACAAAAAAAGAAAACTACGAGCTTACCTTTTTATGATGAGAAGAGTGTTTTCAATGTATCATCTTAAAGAAGATATTTTCAATATATCATATTTTAGGAAAAGGAATTGTGTATTTGGCATTCAAACAATTTCTCAAATGTTGTTTCATTTGAAAGATCACATACTTTGATTTTTTTACATTAAGATTAAGTGCAATGTCAACAACATAAGCAATAACAAATAAACCACATGATGATTGATTAGGTTGTTGCATTACATTTGCATAAATGTAATTCAAATGATCAATATTTAACAATTTACTTATCTTCAATGTTGTATTTTCACAAAGTATTTTATCATAATGAGTTTTTTAATCATACAAAATACATGGTTTATGTGTGTTTGTAGGGTCTAAGGATGTTAAAATCCAATGGTTCATATTTATATGGAGATATTGGAGGCATTTTTTTTCAAACTTTTTACTTCAATAATATAGTGAATATTGATGAGATTCATATCCTTAATGTTGTAATTTTGTTTCATACAATAATTTCATTGCAACATCCATGTGTTGCAATAATAATAAGTCTTCATGCCAATATTGATTTTCATTATTTAGTTGTACAAATGTTGAATAATGTTTTTCTTTTTTCTTTACATGAAAATTAATTTTTTTCTATTCTTGGGGGATGTGTTTCTTTTTGTGTTTGAACCTTGAATGTTTTTTTGTGTTTGTTATGGGCAACATAAAAAAGAATCTAAAAATTTTCACATCATATGGTTGGATTCTTAATTGATTGTTAATTCAGTCATTAGGTTTAATCTTCAAAACCAAAACTAGACCTAGAACTCAATTTTAAATATTTGCACAACAACAATAAATATAATTCATTTTTAAAACCTAAATCATAAAAAGAAAAAACCACCTATTACCCATGATTCTTTTAAATATTGAATTTCAGATTTAAAATAAACATTGTTACCAAATCAAAAACAAAATTTTAAAAAATCAACATTTACAAATTTTGTAAAGAAAAAGAAAATTATTATTTAAAAAATCTCCTTTTTAAATAATTAAATTATTAAACTAAAATATTTTTAATCTATTTTTTAAAAATTATTGACAAGTATTGCTAGGGAGATTTAACCAAATTTAATCATGAATAGTAAGTATAACCATTTGTAGTCATTTGCATGACTACAAGGCTAAAATTATGATTTCATGATTATTTAAGAATACAACTAAGGTGGTCCCCCAACAATATATAATTAATTCAAACAACATATTTAATATAAAAAATTTGGGTATCAATTGATTACGCCAAGAAAATTTAACCAATAAATAATTTTAAAGTTTACAAATCCAATACTTACATTGAAAAAACCAATGACAAAAAAGAGAGGATAATATTATAATTTTTGTTTCCAAAACTTTTGTAAACTTTCATAGGCATAGCCTTTCTTTCTGAAAACCCAACAACACAAAAATCACGCCAAACCAACAATGTATGTGACCATAATGAATTTCCAAAATTATTTTTTAATTATTTTTTTAATTACTGTGCCACATGTCACGCCTTCACACCACGACGTGAATGATGTCACGTGACGTCATTATTTTTAAATTTTAAAAAATTTAACAAAATTGAACTTTTAGTTTTTTCTAAATTATGACATCATGTGACGTCATTGACGTCGACAACTAGGATCGAGGGCAAGGATGAAGAAGACCAAGGGAAATCTTTCTTTCTCATCCTCCGAATGAGGTGTGAAACGAAGAAGGAGCGACAGGTAGTTTGCGGACGTCAATGAGAGGCGAAAGCCAGGGGACAAAATGGCTCCGGCTGTTCTGGATAAAGCAATTGCGGTGCACAGGACACACTCACACACTCTCTCTCTCTCTCTCTCTCTCTGTCTCTCGCTCGCTCTCTCTCTCTCTCTCTCTCTCTCTCTGTGCTTGGCTCTCGCTGCAAAATCAATCGACGCATTTCCGAACCGGATTCGATCTTCGAAAGCGGATTCAGCCTCTTTTGCTGCTGCTGTTGCGAAGCAGCTGCTATTTACCTGCGGTTCATGTTTTGTTTGACTTCTCCTGGAAGAAATCATGTCATGTTGTTGCGGATCCATTAATTTCGCATTTTCCGCCGGGAGGTGAGACACTCTTTTTGTCGAGATTTTTTCAGTGATAGTTTTAGCATCTCTTTTTCAAAATTTTCATGTACTTAATTCGAAAGATGTGTGGTTCGGGCGGTTGTTCGAAGATGTTGTTTTGGATCTATTTTCGCATTTTCAGCCGTGAGGTGAGAAACTCTTGTGTGGAGATTTCCAGTGTTGATCAATTTTAGCATCTCTTTCTCGAATTTCATGTACTTAATTCGAAGATGTCTGGTTGCCGTTTTGAGTTCCATCTTGTTTTGAAGGCCTTGTAAATTTTCCAACCTTGAAGTGCAGTTTCCTCTAGCGTTCTTGTCTTTTTTTGCATCCTTGAAGTGCGATTTGCTCTGGCGATCTTGTAAATTTGTGCAGTTTGCTTTCGTTTTTTGCACATGATCGTAAAAGTCTTGAGATCGATCGACTTGAATTCATTGTTGTCTTTGAAGTTGACGAAGTCGTACGACCTGTGTGGACCTCTTCCTGATATAATTTGCGATTCTTCTTTTTTGTTTTGGTTTCTGTTTTTTTTTAGGAGTTTCAATTGAGATCATGGCCAAGTTTCCTCTTTTTTCCTTTTTTTCGGAGTGCACATCATGAGAACTTCTGCGACTGAGTCTCGATTACACACTGAAGCTGCTGCTCAGTTTTCATGTTATTATTGAAAGCAGTGAATGCGATCCAGAAGAAGACTGATGTTCACGCGCAATAGAATCGACTGCGTGAATGACCCATGGAAATAGAGTACGCATCCGCAAACAGTGAAACCCCCCGCGCGCTTGTGGCAAGCTTCTGGACCAAATTCAAGTGCCTTTCATGTCGAGAGATCTCAGACCTGCAGAACGTCATCACGAGCAAATCTTGAGTCGGCCGCAAGCTGAGGAGCATCATCCAAGCCTGTGCGGTGTAGCAGTCATTTCTCGCCATGGATCGGAAGAAGGACGCTCTGGACAAGCTAGTAGCGTTTCTAGCGAAGCGTGACGGCATCGACAAGCTGGTGAAGACGTTCCAGTACATCGGTAAACTTTCTCATTACCATCTTCAAGAGAGTCATCCCGCGCTAGCTAACCGATTCCAGAAACTGGAAATAGCGTCTGGATTGAGCAGGAAAGCTTTCCGCACTGGAAGGTTTCTCACCGGTTACAACGCCCTTCGCACCACCACTTATTACCCTGATTGGAAGCTGCAGACGCTGGCGGTTCTCGGGAATGGCGGCGAAATGGTGTACTGGTTCTTCGATCATTTCGTCTGGCTGGCCCGGGTAGGCGTACTTGACTCTCATCTTGCAAACAGACTCTGCTACATTTCTTGCTTTGGTGAAGCTTTTTGCTATATTTTCTTTATAATGGCAGAGCTGATAGTCATCAGACGAGGACTAGAGGCGGAGTGGAAATGCACAAAAGAACTAGAAGAGCTGTTGTTAGAGGAGGAGAGTTGTTCAAAGCTTGCAGGAAGTAGTGTAATTTCTTCTTCTTCTTCCAAAGCTGGAGTATCACTAGTCGCTGTTACAGAGCGTATTAAGCAAGTGAAGGTACAAATTTCCAAAATTCGCTTGCAAAGAGTGATGAGCGTGATGGCCATCATTGCATACATCGCCGATTTGTTGATCGCTTTGGCCGTTGTGGATCCCAATCCTTTCGTCAACCACGCCATTACCCTAGGCCTTAGCGGACTCGCTTCCGCTTGGGCTGGTTGGTATAGGAATTGGCCAGACTAGAAATTTTACTTCCTCTGCCCCAACAGATTCCTCTTAGTACCTACCCATAAGTAGAATCTCTGTTTTGGGGTTGGGGGGTAATTGATAACTCTGGCGACAGCCTCAAACCCTAGCCACCAGGGTGACAGGGTAGTTTACTGTCCTCACAGAGCATGAATGAGAGCCAGTTGGGATTTGAAATTCCCAACAGCCTGGGTAACACAGCCTTCCCTTAGTGACTGGAGTAGCTGAATGTCCTCAAATAGAAACTCTTTTTGCATTTATGACAAAAAGAAAGAGACCATGTTTGTTTGTTTGTTCGTTCTTTCACAGTAAAATTCAACAAGGGTTTCCAGGACCAGGATCAAAATTGGGATATTTCTCATTGTTTTGAAATGAATGTGTGTGTTCCCTCATCAATATTCCCAATCATGGCCTTCATACTTTTGACGAGTTTATTGGCTCTGCCTATAGGGAAGAGACTTTTGCATTCTTGCTTGTGATGAGTTTGTTAGCTTGGCTTATAGAGAAGAGAATATGCATTGGTGTCAGATTTGTGCATAAAGTTTTGGCTCAAACTTGACCCAATGTGTGCTTTACTATGAATGGGCACAACTCATAGAAGTGCATGCATCTAAATGAGAAGTTCTAGATCCAGTAATGGAAGATTTTAGTCAGAAGTTTGAAACCGCTGTGGCAAGGCAGAGTCATTACACAATGATGAGCTGCTTGATTAAAGGTATTATCAGTTAGTGGCCATTTTGGGAGGACCTGGTTGAGCTGCCCGAAGCAAAGCTAGGTCTGACCACTGGCCATTATCTGAAGTGCATGGTGGTAGTAGTGGGGATTAGAATTGTCAAGATTATTACGAACTTTGAAGACTATTTGGCTAGCCCTCAGTGACAGCCAGTGATGTTTTATGAGTGATTTTTGTTTTTTCAGTGGCAAATTTTCGGAAATTTTAACCTCAAAATGTAAAAGGCATACTGTGTCATAATTTTTTAGAAAGAAAATTCCACCAAAAAATCGAGAAAATGTGTTTTTAAAATAAAATTTTGCCACATTTTTAGGCAGTGTATAGTTTTGTGGCAGTTTTATGTGAATTGGCTTAAGTCCTCTTATGGATTGATGATTGCCAACCAACCACCTTCACAAATTTGAAAAAAGAAACACTGTCTGAAAATGTACTAAAATTTCATGAAAAATCACATAGCTTCTTAAACCTTTTGAATATAAGTAAGACATTTTCCAAATGCTACAAACTTTTCAAGCATCTAAAATGCTTATCAACAATTACACCAAGGATCATATTGTGGCCTAATCCTCCCTTGCACTAATCAAAGGCGAGAACAATACAGATTCTGGAATGTAGAGGATTGAGCCTTTATTTCAATTAATAGCCATTTTGTTTAAGCGATCAAACTATGTAAAGATTTTATACTACATGTGCCCTTCACATTGAAAGTTTGAAAAAAAAAGTTGCCTTTCACATGTGAAGAGTTCCACATTTTTTTTTGGCCACAGTGAACCAGCACCCACTAGTGCACCATCCATCGGATGCCTGTTATTACTCAGTTGTGGATGAACCTCAAATGAGTTAGTGTATGATTTCACCTTGGTAACCAATTATGTAAGAAATAGGGCTCATATATAGAGGGATAGGTACGAAAATATGTAACTACTAGGTAAGTAGATGGTATATACATAGGAAATGGCTGTTTTTACTACCTGCTTGTGGGTTGTTAGTAGGTAAGTAGTAAAAAAAAGCAAGTGAGCTAACCACCATGGTTAGTTAGGGAACTGGAACCAAACAGAAAACTGTTTCCTGACCACTTATCATCCATCCTTTATGGTGCACCGGTGGGTGCTAGTTCACTGTGGCCCATTGTTTTGCCCTTCACTTGAAGGGCAAAATGCGATTGAAGGCCATTAACGTCAAATTGAAGGCCTGAAAGTTGGTCAGGTTTGACAAATGTGCATTATCCAATCTCACTGGCACTCGGAAATGATTCTGCCACATCATTGTAATCAACCTGGGGGCCAACAAATGGCCATTATCTCATGTAATAGGCATTGGGAACAGATTTGTGACAACATAAGAAATTTTATAGACTATTTGCTAGACCATATGATACCTTTTGTTGCAACATGGACGGGTCTTACATCAATGGCCATTACTTGATGGCCATCGAAACACTCAGGACAAATATTGCCAGATGATTAGGAATTTTGAAGACTATTTGCTAGACCACAGGAATCATGGTGCTGTATGCGCCGGCATGTGAAAAAGCACTTGACCTTAAAGAAGCTTAGGGCGAAGGGACATCTCTCTTTGAGTTTTGCCTGACAATTACAAAATACCAAAAGGGTCAGGAATCCAATTAGGATCATAGGTCATATCTTATGGAAAGATGCCAAGTGTAAGTCAGAATGCTTAAACCACATGCCAAAGTGCTCACACCATAAGCCGTGGTTCTTAAGAATATTATAACCTTAGGCTAAAATGCTCCGGCAAAACTTTGATATTTTGTGTTGGGATAGAAACTTTTGGTCTAGGTTGGAACACCCAGCCATGAGAAGTATATCTCACAATCCTAACATAATATTTATATTTTGAACATTTATTTGTTCATACAATGCTTCTTGTTGTGTATTGGACCCAAGAACATTCTTTATGAGGATTGAGACATTTGTCTTGTTCTACAAGATATGTATGGTGCAATTGTGATCAGATTGGAAAAACCTAGTCCATGAGAATGAATTGTTAATTTTCATCAATAGGATGGCATCTTTCATTTTGTTGGTCACCATAATTATCTACACTATTGGAGGGCTATGTAATGAATGCATCTTGTGTGCACACATGATCCATGTAAATACATGAAGGATCCAAAAGAGTTGTTCCAACAAAAGGGATTCCAGGTTAGTAATTTTTGCAGTTCCAAGGTGAAACAAAGTATAAACTCATACAAGGAAATAATTCTGTTGCACCTGAATGTTAACCTAACATGAAAACACCTTAAGAGTAACTATGACATGGACTGAACACAACAGAAGGTTGGAAAACGAAATGTCTTATCATAGTTTATACCTTCAATCCCTCTTAAAATCTTCAGCAATCAATTTCAGTAGTTCACAAGCTTCTTTGGAATGCAGCTGGCAAATGTTTGACTTCCTCTTCTTGCAAACCAATAGATTTGTTGCTAGAGTTGCCTACTGCCTACATCTTATCTTCCAAACATGCCTACATTTGAGCTCTCTCTCTTAAGAACCCCAACTGCAGATAACGACATCTTTGGAAGTAAGATTGTGCACCTTAACAAAATTTACTGTGGACCCAAAAGTCAAGGATGATATTGCTCACGCACAAATGCAATATGGTGTTGAATTCATGGTTGATGGGGATGTGAGCAACATTCAAGTGGAACACTAGTTTCAGTGGGTGCAGGACAAGAAGAGATGATGGGAGTGTAGAGGCTGTAGGAAAAGACAATGTCTGAAAACTGAAAGATCCATATGATTTTTCATGGGGTTGCAGAGTGGCATTGAATACCTGGAGAAGACCCCAGACAAAACATTACCTAATCTGCAGAAAGGCCAGTCCCAATCAAACCATTCCAATACAAGTATAGCAAACTTCCATCTAAATATTTCAAAGCTAAATGACATCACTTGTTTGCTATCTTGTCAAGAAGGACTGTGTAAATCCCTCTTCAATGGTTGTATAACTGGAAGCCCTTGACTCATACAGGGTTTCCAGTTTTGAAAATACCAAAGATCAAATCCTCTGTGCCTCAAAGGAAACGAAACATAAGACCAAACATAGAACCTTACAAGTTCATGATCAATTCATGTGTAGGTGTCCCTTGTAGGCAAATTGCTGCTCTAGATAGGCACATATGTCCAAAAGATGACGATCACATCCCCTCCTTCCCACCACCTGCCACAAACCAAGCAAACAAGAATTACATCTGTCCTAGAGTCTTTTTGACATATGCCACACGTTTGTAACATTTGATGTTGCAATGTAAAGAGAATGCTGATATTTGCAGTAAGAACCTGAACATCAAAGATAAGAGGTTCAGACATGAATCAGAAAATTTGACATGACAGCCATCAAATTCAGGTTTAAGTTCCAGACTTCAGATATGAAACCATATTGTTTGAGTTCTTATGCTTTCACCTGTGCAGGCCAGCACACAAGAGTCTCTTAGTTTTGGCAATACCTGAATTCCACAAGGCCTTCCATCAATGACACATAATGGCATGGTTACAACTGGATTGCCAGTTACAGAGAATGGGGCCACATAGCCTGTGAGTGCCCTCCAGTAAGGTACATCCACCCCATTGACTTTCAATGGCCGATGCTCATAATTGTGCTCATGTGGCAAAACAGCGCTCACTGTCATAGAACAACTCAAACAACAGTTCCACTAAGAGTAATTCCTGCAACCAATATTACATCTTAAAGAAAAGCACTCTTTTGCAGAATACCTCAATAACTAGATCCTGCCCCTTAGCTTTGGCTGCAATTTGAGATCAGATAATTCATAAAGCTGAACCTACAAATCAAGGTTATATGGCCAGATTCTGAGAAACTGTAAATAGGTGTTGGAACTGAAAACATGCAGCCACTTATGCAACAAACTGGAGTCAGGTATAATGGTAAAACACACATACCAGGTGTCAATACTGCTGCATATCCAGAGAATTTGAGGAATCTATCTACTTCTGTTCCACCTTCATACTGCACAGCCAATGCAGCTTCCAGCTTTATTGTCCTATCACCACTTACTTCTACATCAAACTGGTCCCAATTGTGGGTGAACACCTGCATTCAAGGAATTTCCAATCAGGTTGTGAAATCCTATTGAAGTTCATCCTTAAGAAAAAATGTTCTTCCTTTGCAACACTAGATACAGCTACAAGTAATATTCTTACTTGCAAAGCTTTATGAAGGCGAGCCATGTCCAAAGAAGGGCCATTTGTTAACTCTGCCCTCACCACCAGTCTTGGATTATTTACTGCAACATTTGATGCCTCAAGCATTGAGGGAATTGCCTCCATACAGTCCTTAATTCTTGTATCCAAAGGAACTCCATTGAACGACGTCCAGACACCAACATTGACAGCCCCACCCAGAAATGAAGACTCTTCATCCTCTTGAAACTCCCCAGATGGTAAAAATGGCAATAAAGTGCTCATTATGAATTTCAGATCCACCACAGTCCTCTGCATAAAATATGAACCTCAGTTTTCATCCAACTTGGGTACCTCAAGAACACTAGCTTCAAGGGTCTGGGCAGGTATTGTACCGTAAAAATCCCAGAGACAAGGATTTCGCCTGTAAGACATGGATTGGGGGGTATGTGGGGGAGAACTCGGTCACTTCCATCCAGTGTGAGCCTTCCTCTTGATGCACGCAATGAGCTCACTCCACAAAAAGCTGCCTTCAAAATTTAAGCATACCTCAATATCACAATAACCAAAATCCCATTTGAGATCACCTTAAACTACTGCTGGAGCAACAAAGCAGCTCCCACCTAGCCATAACTTGCCTAATCTTCACTATCAGCTCATGGACTGCCAACTTCAATGGTCTCAACCCAGCATCAAGACTTCTTTGTGTTTCCAGGAAGCTTTCTGAAAAAGGGCTGTACCCTGATATTCTTTGACTAGTATGTGATGAATTCATGGCAACTTACTGAAGAAATTTTGAACATCTCAGGACCTTAGCGGACGCCAATCAATTCTGCAGTTGCGAATGTGGGAACAAAGGACATTACAGAATCATCAATTGGGTGAGGACATGAGAGATAGTTAGGATAGCCTCACATTTCAATTTGTTCTTTCAGTTTAGTGACAAATTCATGACTTTATGGATATCTTTTAACAGTAGTGGCACCATGTGCCACAAAGTGAGTATTCATATATGCTGAGCAGTATATTAAGGAGTGGACACTTAGAAAATCCTGACTTACCTTCTGGTAATATATCAAACAGCACACAAGTGGACTTAGAAAGTAGGATATTGGCACATACAGGGATGCGGAGTGACCCATTCCAATCAGTTCCAATTGCAAACGCAGCAAGTCCCAGTGCTATAGCTGCTGCTGATCCTGTGGTGACACAACCCACACTCTCATTGAACCCTCCAACCAAGCTATCAAATGATTCTTGCAGCATCTAATGTCATGTGTTTGAAATTCTTCTACTATCACAAATGCAAAAACCAGCAATGCAATCAACTTCCTCTTCTGAAGGCCACCTGAATTTAGGTCAAATGTTGGGTATTGAGAGAAAGTTTTGTCAACCTCCAGAGCTGCCTCCTGATGAGAGCTTTGCATCATATGGGTTGAAGGTTGTGCCATAAACTTCATTGAATGTCTGCACATCTTGGCTCATCTGCAAAGAACAGAACACATTATCCAATCAACCTGTGCGCCATGTTCACTGCATGTCCATTCAAGACTGGCTACTGGTCACAACAAAAGATATAATCCAAAACCCTAATTCCTCTTCTACAAATCTTCCTGCAGGCCTGTATCCAACAAGCACATCAACAACATTCATGAACCACCTTCAAACATCAAAGCAGGAACCAAGTTACAGTTCAAGATATTTTTACAAATGGAACGTTTGTCTTTCCGATCGGAATTGCTCTGAGCTTCTTGAGGAGAGCTACAAGCTTACAATCGCCATTTGCTGGAGCATTGTGTTCATAAACTGAAGCACCACATGTAGTGTGAAAGCCAAGCACATCCAATGAATCTGCATCAAATAGCATTTCAAAAGACAAGGTTCATCACAAGCTTAGATTCCTTCTGATGGTAATCAAATAACTTCACTGGTAGGTACAATAAGAGCCAACAAAAATGGAAAATGTCTCAGCTATGTTAAGTCCATGTGGTGTCAGGTTCCTTCAAACATCTTATCCATCACCAAATTGCAACAGATCATCAATGCTCATATCGACATCAAGAGGAACAAAAAGTGCTTCCAGAAGAACCTTAACATGTTAAATTATATTGTTGATATCGAAAGCCTACAGAATCCCTTATGTAGGTTTGATCTACAACACAAAGCACATCGTAGTAGTATATTGCATGGTGGATCTTCCAATTGTTTTGAGTAAACCCAAATGAAAAAGAGTTTCCAATTGTTGGTGGTGGTGGTATACCTTTCACAAGAAAAGGAAGGCCAAAGAAAGCTTTTGAGATGATTTGATCTTCTGCGAAGGCATCTTGCTCAGCAGCTTCTTCTTCTTCTGGTGCACAAGCTTCCACAACAGCATTGACAAGAGGATTGAGGTTCCAGATGCGGCTCATGTAGTGAGCGACAAGCTGCAGTTATCACACACACACACACACACACACATTCATGCCGCCTGTAATGATCCTCGTCAGCTTTACTATCAGAGCCATGGCCAAAACCAAGAACATCATGTTGGAAGAAATCCTCCTCATACAGATCGCAAGAACCTCGACTCGATGATCTACGACTTCTCGGAAAACAACTCCGAAATAGGGAATGAATCTGTTTTGGTTTGCAGGATCTACTTCTTTGGAAAGAGGAGAAAGCGATTCACTTACGTTGGGAGTAGCAACCTGTTGAGCCAAGGGAAGTTCGTGCTCCATGCCTAGATCTTCTCTCTGCCAGCGTCGTCAAGCAAAGTCCAGAAAGAATTGGCTCAATTTCAAAGACAAAACTGAAAAACCGCGCCGCAATCCACACGCATGCAAGCCGGCGAGAAGAACAACACGAATGTCGACGATACTTACAATCTCCGCACGTCTGCTGTGCTCCATCATCGCCATCTCATAGAATTATATCACGTCACTACTGCTCGAAGAACCAAGCAAAACCGAGGCTTTTCGTCAGGCAACAGGTTGCCGATATCTGTAGAAAGAGCGACGACCGGAAGCGCAACAAAAGGAGTCAGGAGACAAAAAAAGCGCAGAGAGACAGACAGACAGACAGAGACGGAGACAGAGACACATATTACAGAGGCTGTGAGGTGCCTGCGACATCATCATCACGGCACTTCCGAGGTTAGTTTCTGATATTGCAGAGAACGCTGTTGCTCGCAAGGACGCCAGTCAGTACTTGTGGTGATTTTTCCGCTCTACAACCCCACAGAGTCTTCCTTCAATTCGGAGCTTCCGCTTTTCTGCATTGAGGTACACACTCCACATACGTGCACATTCTGATATATCATCATTCATTCTACACATCCGTCGGTTTTTTCAACTCTTCCATGTTTTTTGATTGCACGTATTATTGTGACAAGAATCCCATAAGCTCTCCTTGAGAATGGTTGGATGAGTGTATTGTGCAACAAACTGAGAGTTGCAGTGCATCATATTCACACCAACAGGAACAACTTGTGCATCATGCTTCGTCATTATGAGCATCAGACACATCTCAAAAGAAGAGAGCTCTGCTCTCGCAAGAAAGTGGGGTGCAAAATCAATTCCATCTGATCACAACAATTGCACCAATTTTTGTTCAGCTGCATTGCGAAGCAGGAGTCTGTAAAAACCCTCATAGGTGTTTCGTCGTTGCCACCATCACTCCCACACATATTCCTGATTTTCTATCCTGGCCAAGCATGCACCTAACAGATGTTCCATCCTGTTAACAAGCTTCTACCATGCACAAGAAGACAACAGAAACAAAATTGCTAATGTTACCAAACAACCATTTGTCTGCTCAGTGTTGTCTCATTTACTCACCCGTGATCAAAGCACAGATCATCATCTCTGCTGAAATTTCTGAAAACCCATCTGACTGCACTGCCTCTCCGTCCCTCACTTCCTCGCCTTTTAAGACTTTTCTCTCGATGAAACCAATATCATGAGCATGATGACAACCCAGCAAGCCTCTCTTACAGATTTCCTAGAGCTACTACTATTCAGCACAACTCCACTTCCAGAAGAGAGGAATGAGATCTCTAGTAATTTGCAACCTGATGAATCAATCAGCAGGCACCCATGTCTTAGCATGAGCAACACAAGAAGAACAATGCAACAACTCCAAATGGGAGCACTGAACAGAAAGGTTTTGGTTGTTGCATAGCCAGGCTTTAGCATTGCACAAAATTCGTTGGGAAGCAGCCTAAAACCTTTACACTCAGATGTATCAGTATGGTTTTTATGTGACCATAATTAGAACACAAACCAAACCAAGAGCAAATAGGAATGGAGCAAGCCCAACACTTACCCAGGATCAAGCATGAAGCTGGACAACCAGACTCAGACAACAGAAGTGCAGAAAACCAATTACAAAACCATTGCTCAGGTGAGTCAGTACATAACTGCAACTGTTTCAAGGATTTTGGGGTTAGGATTAGGGTTCCAAAGGACTTGGACCTGATGGAGGCACCAATGTCATCCCCCTGGTCCACTTGCAAAAGTAGGAGTTTGCATGGGCATTTGTGTGGCAGATGAAAAGGGAGCCATACTAGCTCCTGTTCCTAAAGATTGACTTGCAATGGGGAGCACCTTCAGCTTGTTCTGTGGCCAGGTTGTAACTGTCTCTTCATGGGCTTCAGCTGCATGTTCTAGACTTCCACTTGACCCTGCATCATTGTGCAACAGTGTTTCTTGTGGATTACAAGGTTCTGTTCCACCTACAGAGGACAGATTTTCAGTTTCCTTGCAATCTGGCCTTGAATCTCCACCATCTGCAGTTGTCTCCTCCAAGCCCACTTGCATTGGATCCTCCTCCTTAACAAGCACATGCTCAGAACTAGCTTCTGAAGTTCCTCCACAATCAGAAACCTCAAAGGTGACATCTTGAGTTTCCTTGCAGCCTGGCCTTAAATACTTACCATCAACAGTCATATTTCCTTCCAAACCTGCCTCCTCCGCAACCTCCGCACACCCAGAGTTAGTCTCCAAGCCTGGTTCCATCACTACCACTTCCTGGTCACTGACCACAGTCTGAGAACCTGCATCTAAAACTCCTACAGGTGTAACCCTAGAGGGCAGATCTGTGAGCATAGCTTCAGCCACTCCAGAATCTTTAGCACTGTTTGCATCATTTGCATGCACAACTTCAGGTGCAGGGTCCTGCAAAACCAGTTCTGCATCATTTCTGCACATAACTTCAACTGCTCCCAAATCCTTCAAAGCCATGTCTACATCATCTGCATCCCCTGTCTCAGCTGCTCCTGATTCTTTCAAGGCCATGTCCACATCATCTGCATCCACCATTTCAGCTGCTCCAAAATCTTCAAAATGGTGGATATTTGCTTCTACCATTTGCACATCTTGTAAAGCTGCAGAAGAATTGCCTGCAGGAATAGGTGGTGCTGCAGCTGATGGCACCTCATCTAAAACTATAGCATCACCAGATTTGTCTTCATTTGCCTCTGCAAGCAAATGAGAGAAAGCATTATGTGCTTCTTGTTGTCCTGAACCTCCGTCACATTCTGACCTATGTGCCTCCTCATGAACATTTGTGTCAGCTCCTTCCTCTAGGGACATGGCAGAGTCTGCAAGAACAGCAGCCTCAAGAATCTCCTGGAGAAAATCAGGTCTTCTGTCATGGAGATCAGAAATGGGATGAGCAGCTCCAGCCTCAGCTTCCACCATTGCATCAAATGGAAATTCTGCAGAATTTTCAGCTGCTGTTGTCAATGGATCTCCCCTTGGGGAAGATGTTACAACTCCCTCCAGAGCTTCTGTTTTCAGTGCAGTGTGCACTGTCTCTGAAGCATGGGAATTGCTAGGGTTAGAAGGAAGGTCTGGACTTGAATGCTCAAAACCATCTGGTTGCTGGCCTGCATTCTGACCAATCTCATCAGTCTTCTTCACCTCATGCCTTGGAACCCTTGGGCCAAATCGTCTGAAGTCCTTGTGAGTTACTGAGCGAGGCCTTGTCTGCTGTGGCTTAGGTTGTGACAGAGGCTCAGCTGGAGATGTCTGACTGTGTCGAGGCCAAGTTCTAGCTGCATCTGGGCTGCTGTTGCTAACCCCACTGGATGGGGTATCATTTTTGAGTGAAGATTTCCTTGGCAGAGGAGTGAGACTACAAGAAATTCGGGGAGAGCTGTTGATGACTCTGTGCAATTGCCGGGCCAACTCTTCATCATCCAAAGATGTTGCTCCAATACTATGCCCTACTTGCTTCTCGTCTTTCTCCACCTTTACATCAGTCCTGCCAAACATCTTCTCTTTCTGGGTCCCTGGAGGTAGAACAATCTGCAGCTTTGAGGAACTTTCCGCCAATCTAGGTTCTGAATTTGCAGTCTTCCTCCGAAGTTCAGCCCTGGCAAGAGCCACAGCCCTAGCTGCATGAGCAGCTGCTTCTAAAGCCTCTTTTGCTGCTGCTGCAGCCTTCACTGCTGCACTGGCCTTGGCAGCAGCATTTTCTTTGGCTGCCATAGCCACCTTGATGGCCTGTGCTGCGGCGGATTTAGCTGCTACTGCGGTGTCATGTGGAGACAATGGTACAGTCATACCTGGTGATATTTTCCTTACAGGAATGAGGTTCTTTGATTTAGGTTTACCTGCCACTCCCCCTCCATCCTGCACCATCCTCTCCCGCTCCAACTTTGATGGATCTGCATGATCTGTATCCTCAAGTTTAGGCCGCTCTCGTGACATGCGAGGCTTCTTGAAGGAGGGGCTAGAACAGTCAGCACCAACAATTGCTGAAGTAGAAACCCCAGTATCTGTGCTGCTGAAATTTCCACCCATAACGGCAGCAGTGCCAGAACACACCTTGTTTCTACTGTCTGATAGGCCATTCAAACCCTCCTTGTGATGGCTGGACATGCTCACACAATCAGGGCAGATATACGAGGAAGCATCAATCATCGTCCCCACCACTGAGGTCTGTTTGTTTGCACACTCTGCATGCACAGAGCGTTGGCAGCGACAACACAAAAGCCACAAGGCAGGATCCCCTAACAAACTGGAATCATGATATACAGCAAGGCAATGAGGGCAGAACATTCTCTTCTTGTAAAGTAGGGCACAAGACTCGCACAGCCGTAAGTAGACACTCCCATGCTTGATTCTCCGCATTCCAACAGCGCCACTGCTGCTGTTGTTCTCCACACAATGACACCCGGCACAGCAACCCTCTTCTTCTTCTTCTTCTTCTTGCTCCTCAGCACCAACAACGCCCCCACCACCACCACCAACTTCTGCCACAATCTTGTTACCCTCTCCATCATCATGATCACCAGAAATACCCTCATGGCCAACGACGACTCCTCCTCCTCCTTGGAGGAGAAAACCCTCAGTCCCAGGGGAAACAGACGGGGGAGGCGAAGAAGACAACCAACCATTCTGCCGCAATCCGGCCAACAATCGTTTCCGCGGAGGAAGCGACTCTCCTCCAACTCCGCCTATCATAGCACGGCCTCCTTCAGCAGCACCGCCATCAGCAGACTCCCAAGAGGCATCCATGTCCGCCGCCATCATTGCGGGTGGTCACCTATTCTTGCCCCGCCTCTAGGCTACTCTCCGCCTTTATCCCTCCTCCTCGTCACTCTCTTTCTCTCTCGTGGCCTCATGCACTAAACTCCATACCCCTAACTAAAAAAAACTAAAAAAACACCTTCTTGCTTTTGCTCTGCTTCTTGTTTTTGTTCTTCTTCTTGTTCCGTGCTTTTCAGCCCGCAACGCAACCCTCTCCTCCCCACTCGTACATCCTCCACGCCAATTGTGCCAATCGCACGCCAATTTCGAGGGACAGAGCGTCGAGAGTTCGGAGCGATCGGCTGCGTCACGCGAGCAGCATGTGCGCGCACCAAAGGAGAGGACGAAGAAGACGAAGAAGAAAGGAAAGAAAAGCAAGGAACGGAAAGAAAAGAAGGAAGAAGGGGCTGAAAGAAGAACCGGGAAAGAAATGAAACCTAAAAGAAGAAGAAATGGAGGAAAAAAAAACTCCTAGGTTGTAAGAGAGTAAATTAGGTCCACGTCCTCCGCGTGTCGTTTTCCTATTCGCTCTTGCATAACTCTATCTTGGACTGTCCAGGTCTCGACGAATCCCGCTGTGGCACGTCAGATTCTCGAGCCCAACTCCGCCATCTCGGAAATGCTGCGTAGCATATTCCCGTGTAGTGCGGTTCTTTCTCTGTCTTTTTCCACATAAAGAACCGCCGGGTAACTATCGGGTACATGGGGCCCTCCACCGGCGGATCTCAAAGCAGGGGTTTTTTAAATTAAAAAAAACTTTGTGTGATATAAAAAATTTGGAGGAATTTTCCCCCTAAAACAGAAATTTTAGTCAAATTTACACTAGAACAACAATTTTTTTCCAAAATTGTCCCTTTTTTTTTGGGTCAAAAAATGACAACATTTGGCCCCAAAAACAAAAAAAACACTGCTCAAGACACAAAGAACCGGCTTTGCCCCAGAACCAATTGCAGGTCTCAAAAAATCAAATGAAAATTTTTGGTTTTGAAATTTAAAATCATTTGTTGGTGTTGATCGCCCATTTTCTGTTTACAAGATTGTGGAAATTCACCTCCAGAAAAAATATTAATCTTAAAATTTTTCAAATAAATTTGATGTTCGAGTCATGTTTCAAGTTGCAATTTTTAAATTTATTTTCAAATTTTTATTCATTAGGAATAACTTTTTTTCTTTCAAATTTATGATTTCAATTTTTTGGCAAATTGTTTTTGTTGTTTACAATTTTTTCTTGAATTTGCACAATTTTTTTCATTTTTTCCCAATAAAAATTACCAAGTTAAAAAATTTTGAAACCAGGTCTGAGAACCTACCCTGGACTGTCAGTTCTGAAACCCAGGGGTTCTTTGATTTATTTTCAAAAACCCTCAACCAGTGGGTATTTTCTTTTGGATTTGAATTAATAATTTATAAATTTATAAATTTATTTTTAATTCTAAATTTTATAAATATAAATTTTAATCATTTTAATAATTTTTTTAAACCAGGCACAAGAGCTTCTTTTCATTTTGACAATTTTCAAAAAGCCAGAACCAGAGGTTATATGACTAACAACAAAATCAAAAGGACCCTTCATTGGTGGTTCTCAAAAAAATCAAAAGAAAACGTCCTTGACAGAACCATGGTTCTCAAGTAGTCAAAGAACCGGTTAAAGAACCGGTTAAAGAACCTGACTTGGACCGCCGGTTCTTTGACCGATTCTTGCTGGAAACCCGCCAAGTTCTTTGAAAAACCTGGAACTGACGGTAATTTTATTCTGAATTTTTCCAAAAAAGAACCGGCGGTTCTTTTTTATTGACAACTTTCAAACCCCCCGCCCCCGCCCCAAACAAAATCAAAGAACCACCCAATAATCTACAGTAATTATTATCTTGTGCTCAAACTTATGGTAGAAATGATGGCAGTAAATATTTAAAAGACATTATGTAATTTGTGTGGGCACTGAGGATTATTTTTATTTTTATTTTCCAAATTTTCTATATAAAAAATATGGTGGAATTTTCCCGAAAATAGCAAAAAATAGTCGAATTTACACGAGAAAAAAACTCCAAATTGTCCCATATTTTTTCTCTATTTTTTTTTTTTTTTTTTTTTTTAAGGTTTGTTTAGTTTTAAGGTTTGTTTAGGGTTGTTGGTAATATGTTTATTATGTTTTAGAGTATAGGTTTAGGGTTTGTTTAGGGTTGTTAATAA
>Ga0116227_10003236_pt1 | contig 36446 bp, 22 predicted proteins | sample S1TSphgellanicum_FD_89693 | JGI IMG/M metagenome (GOLD analysis project Ga0116227, IMG submission 89693) | Host-associated microbial communities from peat moss isolated from Minnesota, USA - S1T2_Fb - Sphagnum magellanicum MG | ecosystem: Host-associated > Plants > Peat moss > Unclassified...
ATGTGCCGGGTTATGGATTCCAGCTGGCTCATGGCGCAACCTCGCTTACCGAATCATGGCAGGGTAACCGGATATCATCAAACAACCATTTTATGCTGGGGCATTTAATGGAATGGTTTTATAGCGGGCTTGGCGGTATAAAGGCAGATACGGCCGGAACGGCTTTTCAGCAAATTATTATACGCCCAGAACCTGTTGGCGACATCACTGCAGCCACGGCAACTTATATATCTCCCTATGGACTGGTTGCAAATACGTGGAAAAGAACAAATAATTCTTTTGAAATGAGCACAACCATACCTGCTAATTGCAGTGGCGTTGTTTATTTGCCCGCAAATCAAAACAGCATTATAACAGAAGGAGGAAAAGTTTTGGCTAAGCAAAAAAACCTTAAGCTTTTACGCTATGAAAATGGTAAGGCGCTTATTCAACTAGGTTCTGGTGTTTACTCATTTAAGGTAAATAATTAGCGGAGGTATTTTAGTGTATTTGCTAATCGTCTCTTTTAATGTACCTATTATTATGGTAAAATGATATAAATATTAATAAAATCTGTTAAACTACGGTAATATTACTTAATAATATGCCAATAAGCCACAATATATAAAGGGCTTCAGTTGCTTACTTTGATTATCAATTATTAACCGTTATTTACTAATTTCTTGGGCTATTTTGTTATAAATGGTATTTCGGCTTATCCGTTATAGTGTAAATTTTTGTACATTATTTAGGGTTAAATATTAAGAAATACTGATTATTAAAAAGCTTTGCCCTTACCATTTTAGTTAATAGCCAACTCTTTTTTTGCAAACAAAAATGAAACCAGTTCAGCTATTAAACCGCATACTTTTTGTATTCATATTGTTTGCCACCGCAAATGCTGCTGCTCAAAATACGAAGATAAAGCCCAGTAATGACCCTGCTGTCGATTTTCTAAATCCTCCACCATCTGCCAGCCCCGGCGTGTTATGGATGTGGATGGGTTCTAATCTAACTAAGCAGGGCATTACCAGGGATTTAGAAGCTTTAAAAAAGGAAGGCTTTAACAGGACAACCATGTTTAGCCTTTCTGATATTACAACGCCATGGGCAGGAGAGATTAAAAAAAGCCCCACACCAGAAATTATTGCCTGGACCGAGCCTTGGTGGGAAATGGTACGCCATGCAGCCGAAGAATCAAAACGATTGGGTATGGATTTCGGTATGTTTAACGGTGCTGGCTATGAATCGAGCGGCGGTACCTGGATAACACCTGAACTTTCTATGCAGGAAATTTGCTGGTCGAAAGATACGATAACTGGCAACAGGCATATTACTATAAAAGTAAAACATCCTAAAGTTAATCTTCGCGGACATACGCCTTGGCCAATTTTTAACCCCGAAACAGGGCATGTAGAGATTCCGGAGGTGGCTGCCAGGCAAACTTATTATAAAGATATCGCGGTACTCGCTTTGCCCGCAAGCGGTATTATCCCTGTAGATAAAGTAATAGATCTTACATCAAAAATGAAACCTGATGGCAGCCTGGACTGGGATGCCCCGGAAGGCAGTTGGGTAATTTATCGGTTTGGGCATACAACTACCGGTACACTAATGCAGCCGGCACAGTGGAAAGCTACCGGTTTGGAATGTGATAAAATGAGCCAGGAAGCGGTAAACTTTCATATGGACCACGTCATTACCGAAATTCAAAAACACTTGGGCGATTTAATCGGAAATGGCTTCAATAGTGTACACTTTGACAGTTATGAGGCCGGTTTTCCTACCTGGACTCCAAAAATGAAAGCGGAATTTGCCGCCAGGCGCGGTTACGACCTCACGCCCTACCTTCCAACCTTTGCTGGAAGGGTGGTTGGGCGAGACAGCGAAGACTCGCTGATATTTAGAAACGACTTCGACATCACAATTAAAGACTTGTATAGGGATGTTTATTTTGCAACAGTTGCCAAAAAGCTAAAATCAGCCAATCTTAATTTTTTATGTGAGCCATATGGCGGCCCATGGAGGCAGGACGAAGTTATTCCCTACGTTAAAACGGTGATGACGGAATTCTGGACTTTTGGAGGTCAATATTCGCCCTACGAACTTGATCCTACCGTTGCGGCTTTAAGAAAGTCCGGTCAGAATATTATAGAAGCCGAAGCTTTTACCGGCGATCCTAAGGATAGTAACTGGAGTGAAACGCCGGAATGGATAAAACCAATAGGTGATGCTGCTTTTTGCGCAGGTGTTAATCGCTTTGTATTACACCGCTTTGTTGAGCAACCCTGGAATGATAAATACAAACCTGGACTGACCATGGGAGACTGGGGAACACATTTTGACCGCACACAAACTTGGTGGGAGCCCGCAAAGGCCATGGTGAATTATTGGAAACGTTGCCAGGCACTGTTGCAATGGGGCAAAATCGTAATCCCTACCGAAAATGACTTCGTTGTAAGATATACGGGCGGCAAAATACTGGTAAAAGATATTCATCGTAAGCTTTTGCAAACCGATATCTATTTTATAGCCAATATAACGCGTAACGCAGGCAATGCAACTTGTAGCTTTAAAATAACAGGTATGCAGCCCGAACTTTGGGACCCTGTTACCGGAGATATGCATAATCTCCCACAATATAAAATTGAAGATGGGCAAACCATTATACCAATCAATTTTGATAAGGCGCAAAGCTTCTTTATTGTATTCCGCAATAAAATAGCTGGTACAGACTTGGCAATTAATCAAACTAATTTTCCGCAGTTAAAAACCCTGTTAACCATAGGCGGTGCATGGCATGTTAAATTTGATCCTAAATGGGGTGGCCCTGTTAAGCCCGTAACATTTGCCTCATTAGAAGATTGGGTGTTAAACAGCGATAAAGGAATAAAATATTTTAGCGGCACCGCTGTTTACCAAAAAACATTTGATGCAAGCGATATCAACCAATCAACCTTATTTCTTGATTTAGGTACTGTAAAACACGTTGCCCGGGTAATCCTTAATGGGAAAGATTTAGGTGTGATATGGACTGCACCGTGGCGGGTAAAACTGCCTGTCGGTTTGCTTAAAAGTAAGGGCAATTTATTAGCCATTGAGGTGACAAATGTATGGGCCAACAGGCTTATCGGCGATGAACAGGAGCCCGCTGATTGCGAATGGCTGCCAGGAGACAGGGGTGGAGAATCCTTAAAAGAATTTCCGGATTGGTTTCTTAAAAATCAACCACGGCCATCGGCTGGTCGCTACTGCTTTACAACCTGGAACTATTTTAATAAAAAATCGCCATTGATTTCTTCGGGTTTACTTGGGCCTGTGAGCATCACTATGGAATAACTTTAGTTAACGAATACAACGCAAAATATGAACACGCATCAGCTTTAAGTAAAGGCATAATAAGTATTGAAGAGCGAGTTAAGTAACTGGATAAACAAAGCCTTTGGCTTATGAGAATGAAAGATCTGATGATAGCAGGTTTGACCAGTTAATCATTTATAGTTTAAAATTTATAGAATTCTATGAAGCTTTTTTACAAGCATTTAAGTTTAGTATTTGCCCTTGCTATACAGCTTTGGGGTTTCAATGCCAAAGCACAGGATAATACCATGTGGTACAATAAACCGGCAAATGCCTGGACGGAAGCATTACCTATAGGCAATGGCAGATTGGGCGCCATGATATTCGGTAAGGTCAATGATGAATTGATACAATTAAATGAAGCTACTCTATGGTCGGGTGGGCCGGTTAAGCCCGACGTTAACCCCGGTGCTTTTCAATATTTAGCTCAAGTACGCGAGGCATTGTTTAAAGGAGAATACCAAAAAGCGCATGATTTGGATAAAAAAATGCAGGGTTTATACTCAGAAAGCTATTTGCCGCTGGGCGACCTGCATATCAGGCAATCTTTCAACGGTGCACAGCCAGCCAAATATTATCGTGATTTAAATATCAATGATGGAATAACCACTACCAGATATACTATTGATGGGGTTGTTTATAAGCGCGAGGTATTCGCATCAGCACCGGGCCAGGTAATTGTAGTACGAATCACCAGCAGCCAGCCCGGACAGTTAAATTTAAGCATAGCTGCAAGCAGCCAGTTGCAATATAAGTGCGGCGCATTGAATGAAAACACCCTGGAATTAAAAGGCAAGGCTCCCATACATGTGGAACCAAGCTATGTTAACAAAAAAGACTCCATTATCTATGATGACGCCAACAGTTGCCGTGGAATGCGTTATATATTACTGGTAAAGGCGGTAAGTAACGACGGCAAGATAAATACGAATGCTGGCGAAATCACGATAAAAAATGCCTCAGCAATTACCCTTTACCTATCTGCTGCAACCAGTTTTAACGGCTTCAATAAATGCCCTGATAAAGATGAAGCTAAAATTGCCTTGAGTTGCCTTAATAAAGCTGTGGCTATGCCTTACGCCAAATTATTGCAGGAGCATCTCAGCGATTTCCATCATTATTTTAACCGGGTATCCTTGACGCTCAACGGCAATAAAGGAAGTATGACAGCTATGCCTACAGATGAAAGGCTGGCTGCTTATACCAGAGGAGGCAATGATCCGGGACTTGAAGCATTATATTTTAAATACGGTCGGTATTTGCTGATCAGCAGTTCGCGGACAAAAGATGCTCCAGCCAATCTGCAAGGCATCTGGAATAAAGAATTGCGTGCGCCATGGAGTTCAAATTACACCACTAACATTAATGTTCAAATGAATTATTGGATGGCTGAAGATTGTAATTTATCTGAAATGCATCAGCCTCTATTTGATTTAATCAAAGAACTGTCGATAACAGGAGCCGCAGCGGCGGCCGATTTTTATCATGCCAAAGGTTGGGTCACCCATCACAATTCAGATTTGTGGGCCTTGGCGAATCCGGTAGGTGATTTAGGTTCTGGCGATCCGAAATGGGCTAATTGGCCTATGGGCGGTGCTTGGCTTACGCGCCATCTATGGGAACATTATTTATATACCGGCGAAAAAAAGTTTTTAGAACAAACTGCTTATCCGCTTATGAAAGGCGCGGCTATGTTTACGCTTGACTGGCTGATCCCTGATGGGGAAGGGCACCTGGTAACCGCGCCGTCGATGTCGCCAGAGAATGATTTTATAGATGCTTCAGGTAAAGTTGCTGATATATCCATTTCCACCACTATGGACATGGGGATTATAAGAGACCTCTTTGACAATTTGATTGCCGCAGGCAAAGTACTGGGAGTTGATGCTGCATTTCGCGATACGCTGATTGCAACAAAAGCCAGGCTTTTACCTTATCAGGTAGGCAGTAAAGGGCAGTTACAGGAGTGGTTTAAAGATCTTGAATCACCAGATCCGCATCACCGCCATGTTTCACACCTTTATTCTGTTTACCCTGCGAACGAAATATCAATAACAAAAACACCCGAGTTGGCTGCAGCGGCTAAAAGGTCATTAGAGTTAAGAGGTGATGAAAGTACCGGATGGAGCCTGGCCTGGAAGGTAAATCTTTGGGCGAGACTGCTGGATGGAAACCATGCCTATAAGTTATATCGCGACTTGTTACGGCTGACAGGGAAGACCGGTTACGATTATAGTGAGGGCGGCGGCCTTTATCCCAACATGTTTGACGCACACCCTCCTTTTCAGATAGATGGAAATTTTGGCGGAGCATCCGGCCTGGCCGAAATGCTTTTACAAAGCCAGGATGGCAATATTAAAATGCTGCCAGCCCTGCCAGACGCATGGGCGAGCGGAGCTGTAAAAGGTCTGGTAGCGCGCGGCGGCTACGTCGTAGATATGTTATGGGCGAGAGGTAAAATAAGCCATGCATCCATCTATTCCAGAATTGGAGGCAATTGCAAGGTGGTTACGCACTCACCGGTATTAGTTAGCGAATTAAATATACGCTCTAAAAAAATTGCTGATGGATACGAACTATCGATAAACACAGAAAAAGGCAAAACATATAATCTGGCAGCCCTATAAAACTGCTTATTGATTAAATAATTAAAAATGAATTTAATAAAGAATAATTATAGGGCCAAAAGCATAATAAAGCATTGTAAAGCTTTATTAGTGGTACTGTTACAGATCAGTAGCTCGTTTGTTTTTGGTTCTAAGTATTATAAACCGGCAAACAGTTTTACTAACCGGCAAACCACGGTAGTTTTAAACGATTGCGGCCTTAAAGTTTTCATAAATAAACAGACAGGAATGCCTTACAGTTATAATTATAAGGGTGAAAATATTTGGGGCGCTGATTCCTTAAAAAACATAGATGTTATTATATGCAAATTAGTTCCGCGCGAATACGTCACCGTTAAAGCCCGGGCAGAGTTGGTTAATCAAACATCAGTATCTGCAGATTTCCTTTGCAAAGCTGTTTACAAAAATCTTACTGCCGCAACCTTTCATTTAAAATATTTACTCAATGGAGCTTCCCTGGTTTTAACAGTTGAAAATGTATCAGAGCAAAATGGATTCGAGTTTATAGAGTCATGGTTGCCAAATCTGGCTACCATGCGCGAAGAAGACGGCCAGTCGGGCTGGCTGGCGCACGGCATCGATGGCGGAGAGACTGTTCAGCTAAAAGATGCCCGGCCCAACAGGGTTAAACCTGATGCCTTCTTTGGCGATATAGGATATGTACTGCCGGTAGCTATGATCGGCAACAATAAGGTAGCCTGTGCAATGGAAGTATCAGCCTATATGGATGGTACGAAAATAGAAATTAGCGGGAAAGACGGATACCGCCATGCGAAGATAGGAACTGTGCAGGTTTATCGCGTTCATGGCGGCAGGGGTTATAACATGAATAACGGCGGCCCTGATGTAAAAGGAAACGAACATACTCCGAATCTAATAGTTGGCCAGCCGCCACGATGCCGGTTGGACTTCATTGGGCCTCATGATAAAAATAGTACTGTTAATTGGCTGGATGGAGCCAAAGTGATTGCGGCGCGTATGCCACCGATACCTACAAAATACTTCGATGATAAATTTGTTTACCTGGTTGCGGGTAAATATAAACCCGAAAAAGAGCCCCGTACCACTTTTGCGCAAAGCGAAAAGCTGATCAGCGACATTGCACAGCTTACAGATTATGCCCCCCAATTACCATTAATTAGCGGATGGGTATATGACGGCCAGGATACCGGCTTTCCTTCAGAAGATAAAGTAAACGAAAGTTTGGGAGGATACGAAGCATTAACACACCTGATAAGCGAAGGCGCTAAATATAATGCGAACGTTAGTTTGAATGTTAATTACGATGATGCCTATAAAAGCAGCCCACTATTTGATACAACCTTTATTGCCCGCCGTCCCGATGGTAAAATATGGCAGAGTTTGGATTGGGCAGGCGAATACTCTTACATAGTGGGCATGGCCAAGTATATGCCCAAATGGGGGGAACACCGGATAGATTATACACTTAACCGGTATAAAATACATGATGCCATATTAATTGATGCCATGTCATGGCACGCGATCAGAAACGATTGGGATCCCGCGCACCCGGCAAGCGGGTATAAAAACCTTGTGAACGGCAAGTACAAAGTTGTTGAAGAATTTCGTAAAAGCGGAGTGTCCGTAATATCAGAGCATTTACGGTATCCGTTTATCGGGCGACTAGCAATAAGCGCCGATGGCTTTGGTGGTGGTGCTAATTTATTTGGAGGCGAGGCTGTGCCCTTACTTGCAGCCATTTATCGAAAATCGGCTATTTGGGGTACCGGAAATTTTTCACGCAGCGACCCGCAACGCAGCCTTTTTTGGAACTGCCGTTCCATACAATGGTACAATAACAAAACAAGCAGGCAAGATATTATCGATTATTATTTTCTTACTGTACTCCCTTATAGCAAAGTACACGATAAGGGTATGGAGGGCTATAAGCATGTGGGTTTTAAAACAGAGATAAAACTGACGGATAATTCAAAAATAGTCAATGACTGGATGGCTCAAACATATTCTGTTGTTGCAAATGGGGTAGAAGTAGCGGGTAACAATGCGACATATTGCCCGATAGATAGCAACCGCATCGCCTTTTTTTCGAGAGACTCAAAGGAACTTACAGCTACACTGCCGCAGGGGTGGAAAAGCGGTCTGATAACCGCCCGCGCCTTATATCCCGGCCGTCGCGAACCGGTGAAGGTTAAAGTTGATGATAATAAGATTGTGGTAAATGTGAATGCAAAAACTCCGGTTATTGTTTACCGCGATGCTGGTTTAGCTGATAAACAGTACGAATACGCTCATATAATGGCTAAGTAATTTAATATATCATGAAAAGAAGGCATTTAATAAAAACGGCGCTTACAGCAATTCCTGCTTTGGCATTATCCAAAGCATTTGCAGTAGGGAACATTTCAAGAAGCTTTGAATATGGTGAAACGATAACGCAGGGGCCGTTTAAGCCTGAATGGAACTCGTTAGAAAATTACAAAACCCCCGACTGGTTTCGTGATGCAAAATTTGGGATATGGGCACACTGGGGGCCTCAATGCCAACCGGAGCATGGCGATTGGTACGCCCGTTCTATGTACATAGAAGGTAGTAGCGATTATAAATTTCATATTGAAAAATACGGACACCCTTCAAAGTTTGGTTTTAAGGATGTTATAAATCAGTGGAAGGCTGAGAATTGGAATCCCGAGCATTTGGTTAGTCTGTATAAGAACGCAGGAGCCAAGTATTTTTTTGCCATGGCTAACCACCATGATAATTTCGATAATTATAATAGTAAATATCAACCATGGAATGCAACTCAGTTAGGGCCTAAAAAGGACTTAATTGATGGCTGGGCCAAAGCCGCCAGGAATAACGGCTTACGCTTTGGGGTTAGTGTTCATGCAGCTCACGCCTGGTCATTTTATGAAAAATCACAGAAGGCCGATCAATCAGGCCCTCTGGCAGGCATCCCTTACGACGGCAATATTTTAAAAGAAAGTGGGAGAGGACATTGGTGGAACGGGTATAATCCTCAGGAACTTTACAGCCAGCGGCATATACCAGCAATAAATGGCGATGACCAGGATACCTTTTTCAAACAATGGGATTGGTCACACGGAGCCAGTATTCCTGATAAAAGATATTGCGAAAAGTTTTTTAACCGTACGATCGATCTGATCAATAAATACAATCCGGATATATTATATTTTGATGATACCGTACTACCGCTTTACCCTATAAGCGATGTTGGCCTTCGTATAGCTGCCCATTTATACAACAGTAATATCAAGAGAAATGGCGGCCGGCTCGAAGCTGTGCTTAACGGAAAAATTCTGAACGAGCAGCAGCGTAAATGTATGGTTTGGGATATTGAGCGGGGCCAAAGCAACAGCATTGAACCCTTGCCATGGCAAACAGATACCTGCATTGGCGATTGGCATTATGATCGCCGGATATTTGATAGAAAGGGTTACAAAAGTGCGAAAACGGTTATCCATACCTTAATTGATGTGGTTAGTAAAAATGGGAATTTACTGTTAAATGTACCAGTTAGAGGCGACGGTACTATTGATAGTGAAGAACTGCTGGTTGTTGAAGGCATTACCGCCTGGATCAAGATAAACGGGGAATGTATTTTTGGTACGCGTCCATGGAAGATTTTTGGTGAAGGCCCGGCGAGTGAAATTGTGGCCCCGTTGAATGCTCAGGGTTTCAACGAGGGAAAAGGGAAGCCATTTTCAGGAAGCGATTTCAGGTTTACGACTAAGGGCGATATACTTTATGCTATTGCACTCGGTTTGCCTCCTGCAGGAAATGCCGTTATCAAATCATTAGGCATAAACAACTCAAATTACCCGGGAAAAATTGCAGGCGTTAGTTTGGTTGGCACAGGCCAGCCTTTGGAGTTTTATCGTAATGGGGATGGGCTGATCATTAAACTTCCAGATAATTTAAAGGAGCAGGTGGCTTACAGTTTTAAAATACTGCCCGCTTAAAGTAGAAAGTGTAATAGACTATGAGTTTATTATCGCAGGAGCTATTTATGTAAATAATATAATAATTGTCATTTTGACAATTATATTGAGGTGTAATTCAATAAACCGAATCAAATTCTCAACCTATCAAATTATCTGAAAAATTTGATTTGCTTTTAAACCAATTAAAACCAATTATATGAATACATGTAGACTTAATTTTTTTAAGCGGCATTGCCATGCTGGAATATTCCTGGTGGCTATGCTTTTGTCCTTTAATTATGCTTGGGCACAGTCCAAGATTACAGGAAGCGTTACCGATTCAAAAGGTGCAACTTTACGAGGAGTTACAGTTAAAGTAAAAGGCAGCAGCACTACAGCCATCACCGATCTTAAGGGAGCTTTTTCCATATCGGCTTCGCCAGGTTCGCAATTAGTGTTTAGTTTTATCGGCTTTGTCAATAAGGAAGTTACTGTAGGCAATCAATCTACCATTAACATTGTTTTAACCCAAGGTGACCAATCCTTGAATGAGGTTGTTGTTATTGGCTACGGAACTAAAAAGAAAACAGACTTAACTGGAACGGTTAATTCCCTGGAAGGATCTGTCATTGCTGAGTCCAAAGCACTTAACGCACAGGAAGCGATGCAAGGGCGCTTGCCGGGTGTTGACATTATAAGAAACTCCAGCAAACCAGGCACCGACTTTTCTGTAATTATAAGGGGGCAAAACTCCATCAACGGCAACGTGCAGCCGCTTTATGTTGTCGACGGCGTTCCTGTTGTTAACAATGTCAATAATGGCATTAACGATATTAATCCTGCTGACATTGAGCGGATTGATGTTTTAAAGGATGCTTCTTCGACAGCTATTTACGGTTCGAGGGGAGCCAATGGCGTGGTATTGGTAACAACCAAGCGAGGTACAAGAGGAGCAACAAAGATTAACTATGACGCTTATGTAGGTTTTGTTAATGCCTACAATTTACCCCCAATGATGAATGGCCCGCAGTTTGTTGCATATGCAAGGGATTATTACAACGAACAGGCACAAACATCTGCACTGTTGAATAATCAGCCGCTGCCTACAACGTCTGTCCCCGACAATAAAATATTTTCACCTACAGAACTTACTAATATTGCAAATGGTACTTATACCAACTGGATTAACCTGATTAAGCAAAATGGCCTCCAAACTAACCACAACCTGAATATTACAGGTGGCGATGATAAAACACTCTATTTCGTTTCAATGGGTTACCAGGATTATCAAGGAGCTGTAAAAACAGAGAAAACCCAGAAATTTACTTTAAAGGTAGGCTTAGATAAAACCTTAAATCGTACGTTCAAATTCGGAGCCTCAATTTATAGCGCTTATGTTAATATCAACCCGGGTAGTGGTGAAGCATTTCGCAGTGCCTACCGCCTTCGCCCTACGGGAAGTTCAACAAATGCCGACGGAACACCGAGGTTTTTAACTTATGAAGGTGAGTCCCAGATTACAAATCCTCAATTTGATCTTACCAATGAGATAAATTCTCAGCAATACATAAGGGTACTGCCCAATGTGTATGGCGAAGTAAACCTTGTTAAAGGACTTGCCTTCAGAAGTTCATTTACGCCTGACATTACCTTTCAACGCACAGGGGTTTACGATGGCCAGTTTACTAAAGTTAATGCGGGTACGAAGCCGGCAAGTGCATCAAATGGCCATAATGATTATTTTAATTACACTTTTGATAATGTTTTAACCTACAATAAAGAGATTGGTAAAAGTAAATTTGACGTAACCGCAGGCAGTTCATCAGATTATTATCAGTATGATTTTAGCGGGATCTCTGTTACTGGTTTGCCATATCAGTCATTATGGTACAATGTAGGCACAGTTGTACCTACAGTGATAAACGGAAATACAATACAACCAACAACATCGGTTTCCAGCGGCTATAGTAAGCAAACTATAGTATCATATTTTGGCAGGGTAAATTATACTTTTAATAATAGATATCTTTTAACAGGTACCATAAGGGGAGATGGCAACTCCATTTTTGCTCCCGGCCACCAATGGGGATATTTCCCATCTGCTGCTTTTGCGTGGAAAATTACCGAAGAAGATTTCATGAAGAATATAACCTGGCTAAGCAACATGAAATTAAGGTTAAGTACAGGCCGCGTAGGCAACGCAGCCATATCGGGTAATTTGCAGCCTTATGTTACGCAATCAACCATTGGCGGTACACAATATAATTTTGGCAGTGCCAATGCTAATGGTTTTTCGCCGGCCCTTTTAGCTAACAAAGATTTAAGTTGGGAAAAAACAACCGAATATGATGCCGGCTTAGATTTAGATATTTTTAAAGGCCGCATCAGCATGCAGTTAGATTATTATAATAAAACTGCGCACGGATTGTTAGGTACACAGGCCTTACCTCCCGAAAATGCATTTGGAGGTGTTGTTGCCAATATCGGCTCAGTTAGGAATAATGGTATTGAACTTGGCATTAGTGCAGTAAACATTAAGAGTAAAGATTTTACGTGGTCAACAAACCTTAATTACTCACATAACCATAACGAAATACTTAACCTGTACGGGCCTGGAAATAATACTAATAACGTTGGCCAGCAGCAATTTATAGGCTACCCGGTTTCGGTGGTATATGCGTACAAGATCATTGGTGTTTGGCAACAAAGTGAGGCCGCACAGGCGGCCAAATATGGCCAGATACCAGGCCAATACAAAGTTCAGGATATTACTAATAGCGGCTTAAATACAGGTACCCCAACTGCAGCTAATTTTAATCCCGACGGCTCAATTAACCCAACAACAGACAGGCAAATAATTGGCTCTAGCATACCAAAATGGTTTGGTGGTATCACAAACAGTTTTAAGTATAAAGACCTTGATTTTAACATCGTGGTGTATACCCGCCAGGGAACATACCAGCAAAGTACTTTTCTGGTTCAATATTTAGATGGCGATCAGGGGCGTGCCCGCTTTAATGCGTTTCAAAGAAATTACTGGACACCTACTAACCCAAGCAATACCTGGGCAAATCAAGCCAGGCAGATTGATGGAAACGTTAGGGGCATATCAGAATACAGCAACTCATCTTACACTAAAATCAGTAATATAACTTTGGGTTACACGTTGCCTAAAAATGCGGTAAAAAGCATTGGTATACAAAGGCTTAGGGTGTATGTTGATGCCTTTAACCCATTTGTGTTTACCAAGTTTGTGGGTTGGGACCCTGAGAATCCTTCAGGTAATTCCTTTAACAATGCCGATTTCCGCACCAGGACGTTTATGCTGGGGGTAAACGTATCCTTATAACCAACAATAAAATTTAATAAGAAAATAATGAAACATAAATATATAATCGGCTTTCTTTTCACTTTGGCAATAGGGCTGAGTATTACAGGCTGTAAAAAAAGTTATTTAGATGAATATAATCCGGCTGGTAGAACGGCTGAGACTTATTTTAACACCCCACAAGGTTTTGAAGGTTTGGTTCAAGCAAATTATCCCAATTTAAGGGGTATCATTAATTATCAAAGTTTGTACTGGCTTGGTACAGATATTTACAGCTCGTATGGTATTAATGATATTAATTATGTAAACCTTTATACCAAAGCTTTTAATTCGGCTGATGGTGGCATCACCAATTATTACAGCCAGTTATACTACGCCATTAACATCGCTAATACGAGCCTTTATTGGGCTACACAAGTGCAGGGCGAAAACCCAACAACATTAAATTATAGAATTGGCGAAGCAAAAGCACTTCGGGCTTTTTATTACTTTTTATTGGCAGAGACGTACGGTGGTGTACCGATAATTACACAACCCATAACCGCACCAACGTTTAATTATGTGCGCCCTCCGGAAGCAGATGTTTATACGCAAATTATTAAAGACTTAACTGATGCAATAGCTGTTTTGCCTACAACTACACCGGATGCAGGAAGGGTTACTCTGGGTGTTGCCCAACATTTGCTTGCAAAAGTATATTTAACAAGGGCGTATAAATCATATGGCGGCGGTAATGCTGATTTTCAGAAAGCGGTTACAATGGCTGATGCAGTAATAGCTGGCCCTTATTCGCTACAACCCGTTTTTGCGAAGATGTTCGACCCCACGGTTGCAAATTTCCAGGCAAATAATGAGATTATTTTTGCTGTACAATACAGCACTAACCCTTTGACCAACGGTGCGGGAAATTCGCTAAACCAGGCGCTGTTATGGGATACGCAGGTTGTGCCCCCAATTGGGCGGAGTAGCCTATATGGCAAGCCGAATTTTGCTGCGGTACCTACGCCTTTTTTATTCAGCCTTTATGATAAAGCTAAAGACAGCCGTTATGCCGCAACTTTTTGGAACGTGCTTTATGCCCAATCGGCTACAAATGGTTTTGCGGTTGGCGATACTGTGGTTTACTACCCCAATACTTCACTTACGCCAGCCCAAATTGCAACAAAAAAATATTATACAATTAATCCGGATCAGTACCGCACGTCACCATTTTCGGGTTTAACACGCAGTTTTCCTGAAACTAAGAAATTTAGGGAGCTGAATGTGCCTTATCAGGATAATGGAGGCTTTAGAAATACATATGTATTCAGGCTAGCCGAAACCTATTTGATAGATGCAGAGGCAAACCTGGCAATGGGCAATACCGGAAAAGCATTGCAATTATTTAATGCGATAAGAGCCAGGGCCGCTAAACCGGGGCTTGATCCGTTAACCGGTGTGGCTTATTCTACCGAAATGCAAGTGAACACATTAACCTTAGACGATATTCTTGATGAAAGGGCCCGGGAGCTTTATGGCGAGGAATTAAGGTGGTTTGAGTTAAAACGGACAGGAAAGCTTATAAGCCGCACCCTGGCACATAATGATGAAGCAAAAGCATCCAATTCAATTGATTCTCATTTTCTGCTAAGGCCTATACCGCAAAATGCAATTGATTTAAATCATGGTCCTCTAGCTCAAAATCCCGGTTATTAATATCTGATTTACCTGTTTTTATCCTCCCGGCCTGGCTGGGAGGGTATAACCTAAAATAATTTACAAATGAAGCTGCTTTACAAATGCACGATAATTATTGCCTTAACGGTTTTAAGTTTAAATAAAAGTGGCGCACAGTCAATTCTGGTAGATAGCGTAAGGAATATTGATATAGATTTTAATAGCGTAAAAGGTAAAAAGAACCTGGCTTACCGGGAATGTGTGGGTGCGGGACGCGCTTCTGAAGGTTTACGTGCAGACTGGCAGGAACAACTTGCGATGGTGCAGAAAGATGTCGGTTTTAAGTATATCCGTTTTCACGGTTTACTCAATGATGAGATGCATGTTTATACGGAAGATGATCACGGAAATCCGGTTTATAACTGGCAGTATATCGATAAATTATATGATTTTTTATTAAGTATAAAAATAAGGCCTTTTGTAGAACTTGGTTTTATGCCCCCGGCATTAGCATCGGGAGATAAAACAGTTTTTTGGTGGAAAGGAAATATCACACCGCCCAAATCTTATGATAAATGGTCTGCACTAATTAAAGCACTTACACAGCATTTTGAAGAAAGGTATGGAAAAAAAGAAGTTGAGAAGTGGTACTTTGAGGTATGGAATGAGCCGAATTTACCTCAGTTTTTTTCCGGGGATATTAAAGAGTATTTTAAATTATATCAAATTACAGCATCAGCTATTAAAAGCGTATCTCAAACTTATCGTGTAGGTGGTCCGGCTACATCAGGTAGTACCTGGATAAACGAATCCTTAATAGAGTTTGAAAAATATCCTCAACTGGTTGATTTCATTTCGACCCATGCTTATGGTACCCGTTCTGTTTTTGATGAGTACGGTAAAAGGCGGACACAAATGCGAGAGCCAGATGGGATTGCCGTGCAAGTAAAGAGATTAAAATCAACCATTAATGAGTCTTCTATGCGTGATAGGGAAGTGCATATAACAGAGTGGAATTCGTCGCCCAATCCACGTGACCCTTTACATGATACTTACCAAAATGCATCCTATGTACTAAACGCTTTAAAGAAAACTGAGGGCCTGGTAAATTCACTATCCTATTGGACATTTACAGATATATTTGAAGAAGCTGGTCCACCCTTGAAAGCATTTCACGGTGGTTTTGGGCTACTCAATTTACAATCAATCAAAAAGCCTTCTTACTTTGCGTTACAGTATGTAAGGAAACTGGGCGCCGTTGAGCTACAGAATAATGACCAAAATTCGTGGGTTACTAAAGATGTAAATGGGAATGTGCAGGCACTCATTTTTGATTACCATTTGCTATCGCCAGATACATCGTATAACCAAAAGTTTTACAGCGTTGAAAAGCCTGCTAACCATGCCGGAAGAGTTAATTTAAATGTACACCATTTAAAAGACGGACGGTATAGCTTGAGCCTTTACCATATAGGATATCAACACAATGATGCTTACACAGCATATTTAAAAATGGGTGCGCCGGCGTATCTTAGCGTACAGCAGATAAAAAACCTGATGGGCTTATCAACTGGCAGTGCGGATTATAGAAAAGAGATTGTTGTGAAAAATGGCGTTTGGCAATCCAATTTTCCAGTTATGCAAAATGATGTTTTTTTGATTGAACTTAACTATATATCAATGGCTAGGTAACCGTTCCTGGGCTGTACACCATCGGAGCTGAATATAATTAATAACTAAATAATATAAAATGAGTGCAATAAAGCTTTCTTTAATAATAGCATTAACACTTTGTTCAATTGCAGGGAATTGCCGGCAAAAAGAATACAATATCACAAACTACGGCGCTGTTCCTGGTTTTAAAGTTAATAATGCGGTAAGTATCCAAAAGGCAATTGATATTGCATCAACAAATGGCGGAGGAATAGTGCTGGTACCCGCAGGTTTTTACATTACCGGGCCGCTTGTGCTTAAAAACAATGTTAACCTGCATTTGGATGATAATGCCTTATTAATGGGGAGCAACAAAAGGCTCGATTATCCCGACGATCAATTATTTGTGATATCGGCTAGTGATCAACAAAATGTATCCATAACAGGTAAAGGTGTTATTGACGGACAAGGCCGCGAACTTGTAGAGAATACATTAAAACTACTAAGGGCAGGTACTATAAAAGACAGCGAATATCTTTTAAAACGCCCCCAAGGACATCGTACGGGAATTCTCGCTTTTCGAAATTGCAAAAACATAATTATAAAAGATATTACCCTGAAAAATGCGGCCAGTTGGGTACAAGATTATACGCAATGCACCGGCTTGGTTATTGACCATATAACAGTTGAGAGTACAGCTTACTGGAACAATGATGGCATCGACATAGTTGATTCAAAAGATGTGAAAATCATCAATTCGTTCATCAATTCAGCCGATGACGGTATTTGCCTTAAATCGGATGATAAAAATGCCATGTGCGAGAATATTTACGTAGCGGATTGTACAATCCGCTCCAGCGCAAGTGCCTTTAAATTTGGTACAGGTTCTGTTGGCGGCTTTAAACATATTGTAGTCCGTAACCTTGTTGTATATGATACTTTTCGTTCAGCTATCGCCCTTGAATCTGTTGATGGGGCAATTATCGATGATGTTGACATCCGGAATGTAGTTGCCAAAAATACTGGCAATGCCATATTTATCAGGCTGGGGCATCGGAACAAAGATGATCGTTTTGGTGCCATTAAACGTGTATATATCGCTAATGTAAAGGCAGAAATACCTAATGCAAAGCCAGATATTGGCTATCCTGTAGAAGGCCCTGCACCAAAAGTAGCTCCGCATAACCTGCCACCTTCCTCAATTGTTGGCATACCAGGCCACAATGTTGAAGACGTTGTCCTCGAAAATATTGAAATTACCTATGGGGGTAAATCGAATAAAAACCTGGCTTATATCAGTACGGATTCTTTAAATCATGTGACCGAAAATATTGCCGGGTACCCCGAGTTTACCATGTTTGGCGAAGTACCTGCATATGGGTTTTATGTAAGGCATGCAGATAAAGTGATAATGAAGAATATTAAGATTCAGCTTATTGAAGATGATTTTAGGCCTGCGTTTATTTTTGATGATGTAAAGGCCGTTGAAATACATGGGTTGGGTTTACCTGCTTCAACTGTATTACCATCTATCATTTTAAATCATGTTAATAATTCAGTCATAAACGGTCTTCTAAATTCAGAAAGCCAAAATGCAATAAAAAAACAATAAGGAAACATCTTAAATAATTGTAAATGTTGAAAAGGTTTGTCTTCATCTTAATGATAATATTTGCCACAGGAGCGGTGTGTTATGCACAAACTGAGGATCTGGTAAAGTATGTTAATCCGCTATCCGGAACGGCGGCCAGCACCACGCCATCGGCTGTAAAACTGGGCTCGGTTCAGGAAAATTATGCGAACACCATTCCGGCGGTTTGTACACCCTTTGCCATGACGCAGTGGTCTCCGCAGACGCAAACCAAAGAAAGCAAATGTATCCCGCCATATTATTATAAAGACGACCTATTTACAGGTTTAAGGGGATCACATTGGATCAGCGGATCGTGCATGCAGGACTACGGCAGTGTAACCATTATGCCGATAACCGGTAAATTAAAAACGGTAAACATTGCCGCAAAGTTTACCCATCATGACGAATACTCGACCCCCTATCTTTACACGCTTAACCTTCCAACTTACAAGATACATGCGGCAGTTACAGCCACGCCCCGTTGTGGCATGATGAAATTTACTGCTGCCGCCACAGATAGCGTTTATCTTTTAATAACACCCAATAGCGATTTTGGCGATGGTTTTATTAAGATCGATATCCGGAAAGGAGAAATATATGGCTATAATCCGGTTCATAGGCTTTACCAGGGCAGTGGTAAACCCGCAGGTTTTAGCGGTTATTTTGTGATTAAAATAAGCAAAGAGATCGGAAGTAAGGGCACTTTTAACAACGATGAGATTTTTCTGAACGACAGCATTGGCTCAAAAAAAAATATCGGCGCTTTTATCGGGTTTAAATTGAAAAAGGGTGAAAGTCTGTACGTAAAAACAGGTACTTCATTTACCAGTCTGGAGGGCGCTCGCAAAAATTTACGGGCAGAGTTGCCCGGATGGGATTTTAACAAGGCGGTTGAAAAATGCAGGCAAGCTTGGAAACTGGCCTTAAGGCAAATTGTGGTTGACACCCGGTCTGAAACCGACAAGCGAATTTTTTACACATCTTTTTACCATACCATGCAGCATCCGCGTTTATACAACGATGTAGATGGTGCCTATCCTAAGTTTTCGAGTAACTATAAAGTGGCCAAAATTACCGGCGGCAACTATTATGATGACTTTTCTCTATGGGATATTTATAGGGCAGAGATCCCGCTTTTTGAAATACTAAAGCCAGAGTTAGTAAATAACCTGGTGCAGTCGCTTTTGATAAAAGGAGAACAGGGGGGCTGGCTGCCAATCTTCCCCTGCTGGAATAATTATACATCTGAAATGATTGGAGATCATACCGCTTCGGTAATCACATCTGCCTATTTAAAAGGTATCAGTACGGTTAATATAGAGCAGGCCTATAACCTTATGCGCCGGAACGCATTTGAGCAGCCTGCGAACGAGCAGGACTACATCGATGGTAAAGGCCGGAGAGCCCTAAAATCTTATTTAAAATACGGCTATATACCATTGGAAGACGAAGTAAAAGATGCTTTTCACCGGAGGGAACAGGTTAGCCGTACGCTGGAATACGCTTATGATGACTATGCCCTGGCGCAATTATCAAAAAAGTTGAATAAGGCGGCTGATTACAATTTGCTGATAAAAAGGGCAATGAATTATGTAAACGTGTTTGACTCATCGGTGGGATTTGTGAGAGGTAGGATGGAAAATGGTGACTGGACAAAAGCATTTAACCCTGATTTAAAGGAAAGCTATATTACAGAAGGCACACCCAGGCAATATACTTTCTATGTACCGCAGGACGTACCCGGGTTAGCTAAACTGATGGGAGGGCGCCAAAAATTAGAACAGGCGCTTGATAGTATTTTTATTAAAAATGAATATTGGCACGGCAACGAGCCTGGGCACCAGATCCCATTTATGTATAATTTTACTGCTAATAGCTGGAAAACTCAGAAAGAAGTAAAGGCTATTTTAGCACGAGAATACAGCGATGGCCCGGGAGGACTGGGTGGAAATGACGACGCGGGGCAAATGTCTGCCTGGTATATGTTTGCTGCTATGGGTTTCTACCCTTTAAATCCTGTATCGGGCCAATACCTTTTATGTTCACCAATATTCGATAAAGTAACCATTCACCTGTCGGGTGGCAAATCATTACAGATTATCTGCCATAAAAAATCAGAAGATGCTAGTTACATCAATAAAATTAAATGGAACGGTTTACCGTATGACAAAAACTATGTTAGTTATGCTCAACTCGTAAAAGGTGGCATAATGGACATCTATATGCAAGACGCGCCGGATAAAAATTGGGGCTCAAAACCAACACAGCAGCCATCGGGATTAACTTTAACTAATTGATATGCAAATAAAAAATAGACTAAGCCTTGCGCCTTTGGTATTGATGGCCTTGCTTATACCAGTTTGGCCGGCCAGCTCGCAAGCAATTGTTAGCAAGCCGGTTGTGATAAAAAGCCCTGATGGCAACATACGCCTGTTGCTTGAAGTTAAAAATGGCACACTGGCTTATTCGGTTTACTTCGGAAATATAAAGGTAATCAGCCCGTCGGCAATGGGGCTGGTTATTAACGGCAAATGGAGTGGCAAGTTAGCGCAGATTGGTAAAATTCAAAAGTATACAATAGATGAAACTTACGGTATTAACGGTGGGCATAGTACAGCTGTAAACCATTGCAACGGCGAAAAGATTAGCGTTAATTCAAGCATACAGAATTTCGTTATCGATACCAGGGTTTATAACGATGGGGTAGCATTCAGATACCTGGTAAGCAATCAGGGGAGTTCAGTAGTTAATCAAGACAGTACGCAATTTAATATCGCTGATGGTGCAATGGTTTGGTCGCAACCTAATATTAAATATTATGAGGGGAGATACACGAAAAAAAGCATTAAAGATTTTAAAGCTGGTGAGCTGGCTGGCCCGCCGCTTACGCTTGAACTCGCTAACGATGCAGGCTATGCCGCAATAACCGAGGCGGGGCTTGTTGATTTTGCAGGTATGTCATTAATCGCAAACGGTAACAGCGGGTTTACAGCTAATTTAACAGGTGTTACCAACAAGGTTGGAACTATTGAGTCGCCGTGGAGGGTAATTGAGGTAGGCAGGGATTTAAATACTCTAGTTAACTGCGATCTGATCACCAATTTGTCACCTGCCTTTAATTCCAAGCTATTTCCGCAAGGAAATAAAACCAGCTGGGTTAAGCCGGGGAGAAGCGTATGGTCGTGGCTGGCTCAAAAAAGCGATATAACGCTGGAAAATATGAAACATTTTTCAGACATGGCGGCACAATTAGGCTTTGAGTATAATCTTGTTGATGAAGGCTGGGGCAACTGGAAAGACGGTAGCCGCGACAAGTGGGATATGATGAAAGAACTGGTGGACTACTCAGCAAAAAAAGGGGTTAAAATTTGGGTGTGGAAAGCTTATCCAGACAGGAACGGCATCCCCGGAATTAATACGGAAGAGAAACGAAGAGCGTTTTTTAAAAGATGTGCCGATTTAGGAATTGCCGGGCTTAAAGTTGACTTTTTTGATTCGGAATCTCAGGAAATTGTCGACTTCTACCAAGCGGCTCTGAAGGATGCGGCTGAGTATAAATTAATGATGGATTTTCATGGAGCTAATAAGCCGACCGGCGAAAATCGTACCTGGCCAAATGAATTGACACGCGAGGCTATCCGCGGGCTTGAAAACCAACCGCCATGGGCACCTGGAAATTCAACGTTGCCATTTACCCGATTTCTGGCCGGCCCTGCCGATTATACGCCTGTCCATTTTGGTAGTCGCTTAGGTGACGTTACCTGGGCACATATGGTTGCTACCATGGTGATTTTTACATCGCCACTAATGTGCCTCGGTGCCGACCCTCAAAGTATTTTAGATAACCCTTGTAAGGAAATGATTAAAAGTATACCACCAACATGGGATGAAACTATTGTGTTGCCGGAGAGCAAAATAGGTGAGCTTGCAGTTTTTGCAAGACGACAGGGCAATACATGGTTTCTGGCTGGTGTTAACGGGTTGAAAGAAAGTAAAACGCTGAAAGTTGAGCTCACGTTTTTGAAAAAAGGCCGGTATGAACTTTCTGTTATCAAGGATAGCCCGGAAACACAGAGAAAGGTTCTGTTGGAGAACAAACAATTAACTGAAAAAGAAACTATTGATTTAACGATGAATGGCGGTGGAGGATTTGTGATAAAAATTGACAAAATAACTAAACACTGATATAATGATGACGATTAACAAACGCTTTTTACTAGGGGCGCTAATGATGATAATGGCCTGTAATATTACCTTCGCTCAGACAGCAAAAACAGCTACGGAAGATAAAATGGATTGGTGGAAGGAGGCCAAATTCGGTATGTTTATTCACTGGGGGGTATATTCTGTACCCGCAGGTGTTTATAAAGGCAAAAAAGTAGAAGGTATTGGCGAGTGGATAATGAATACAGCTAAAATACCTGTAAAAGATTATAAATTATATGCCAAACAATTTAATCCTGATAAGTATGATCCAGATGCCTGGGTTAAAATGGCTAAGGATGCCGGTATGAAATATATCGTGATCACTTCAAAGCACCATGATGGGTTTGCAATGTTTGATTCAAAAGTTACAGACTGGACTATAGTTAGGGATTCGCCCTATGGCAAGGATGTTTTAAAGCCGCTTGTAGCGGCTTGCCATAAATATGGCCTTAAAATAGGATTTTATTATTCACAGGCTCAAGACTGGAACCATCCTGGCGGTGCCGCAAGCGGAGGTACATGGGATAGGGCCCAGGAAGGGGATTTTGACGCCTATTTAGATACGATAGCGGTACCACAGGTCCGTGAAATTTTAGCCAATTATGGTGGGCTTGATATTTTATGGTGGGATACGCCGCAAAATATGACGCCAACCCGCGCCGCAAAATTTGATGAGATAGTTAAGAAATACCCCAACCTTATTACTAATAACCGTTTGGGTGGTGGTTACGAGGGCGATACAGAAACGCCTGAGCAATTTGTGCCTGCAACCGGTTTTCCGGGGCGCAACTGGGAGGCTTGCATGACGATGAATGATACCTGGGGATATAAATCTTATGACGAAAACTGGAAAAGTACTAAAGTATTAGTACGTAACCTTGCTGATATAGTAAGCAAGGGAGGCAATTTCCTGTTGAACGTAGGCCCCGACTCGCATGGTAGCATCCCCGGCCCAAGTGTTGAACGGCTTGCCGAAATGGGAAAATGGATAAGAGTAAACCATGAGGCCATATACGGAACAACGGCTAGTCCATTTCCATATCTGTCATGGGGACGCTGTACGCGTAAAGGACAAAAATTGTATCTGCACGTATTCAATTATCCTTCAAATGGGGAGTTGGCATTGCCTATGGTAAATAAATTAATTAAAGCATACCTGCTGGCTGCGCCCGGTAAATTATTAAGATCAAAAACAGTGGGTACGCATCAGGTGGTTACCCTGCCAAAACAATGTCCGGATACACTTAACACGGTTGTTGTTGTTGAATTTAAAGGAGAGCCGGTAGTTGCTCCATCGCCTGTATATGGTAAAAAAATAACAGCCTCATCACAAAAATCAACAGCATTCCGGATAGAAAACCTATTGGATGGAGATCGGCTGACGCAATGGACAGCAGCAACCGGAGAGCGGAAAGCGTCGCTAGAAATTGATCTGGAAAAGCCAATGGCAATTTCGACTATGATTATTGACGAACCATGGCACCCCTGGGAAAATAAAAAGCAATCAATTATACTACAATATAAAAGTGGCGAAAATTGGGTAAATGTTGTTGATCTTAACACTGGTGGGGTTGGGGCAACTAAAGATTTTAAACCAGTTAAGGCACGGTTTTTCAGGCTGCTAATTGAAAATAAGGATACGGAACCTACGCTGCTTGAATGGCAACTTTACAGCCCGGAATAAGTATTAAAATTACAAGTGGTTTTAGCTAAATTAAATACTTAGGGCTTTAATTTGGCTATTACCCTTATTGACTAAAAATTTGTTTTGATATTGGAGTGGGGTGTTGTTAGTAACAATTTTAAAAGCAGCATGGAAGCTGGAAAAATTATTAAATCCACTTTCGTAACATATTTGCTTAACATTAATATTGTTTTCAATAAGCAGTTTGCAGGCATGCCCAATCCTTATTTCGTTAAGAAATTGAGAATATGTTTTTTGCGTCTTTAATTTAAAATATCTGCAAAATGAATTTGGGCTTAGGTTAGCGATCTCTGCAATTTCTTCCAGTAGTATCCTGTTTTTAAAGTTTGACATGGAATACTCGAAAATCGAATTTATCCGGTCTTTATCGGCTTCTTCAAAATTTTGCTTGAAGCCTAACGAGGCCAGCGTCTGTTTTTCGTTACAATCGCTAATTGCAATTATAGCTTCCAGCAGCTTTAAAATCCTTTTTGGGCCTTCAATGTTAAAAATATCTTCCATAAAAGCCGCAATTTGCTTTTTGGTGTTGCCGGTTATCTGCAGGCCCCAGCGTGCGTCTTCGATCATATTTTTAATGTTTTTATTTTCAGGGAGATTCATAAATGTTTCGCCCAGAAAATTTTCAAAGAAATGAACAGCAGTAGAATAGGGGCCAATAATGGCGTCGTCTTCTTCGTTGATGTCGTATTTCCAGTAATGCGGCAAATTGCTGCCCACCAAAACAATATCGCCTGGGTTGAACCTCTTTATATTATCACCAACAAACTGTGTCCCGCTACCCTTATGGAAATGTATAAGTTCAATTTCGGGGTGGTAGTGCCACCGGTTATTAATATTTGATTGATTATCGTGGCGCGCCCTGAATGAGTGGATCACTTCGCCGTTAGCTTTTAGTAACTGAGGTTTCATGAGAAAGTTAATTCAGAAAAATATTCGTATGGTAACGATAAAGGTTATTAATAATGGTAATATTGTTTAATAATACGTTAATAATCCATAATCTCCAAGACTAAATTATGGGTTACTTTGAGATGTAATCAATTATAACCAGTTAGATTTTTATTTTTTAATATTTAAGTGTATTAGGCAAATACTAATATATCAGCAAGCTGCGCTATGGCTTATTCATATATATTAATGCCATGTTATATTGAGCATTATAATAGAATATAAACCGTAATCAATTACTCGACGATTCAATTAGTCAATACTGATGCAAATGACCAATAAAAGAAAAGCCCTATTCCCTTTCATTCTGATAACCAGTTTGTTTTTTCTATGGGGATTTGCCCACAACCTTGACCCAATTTTAATACCCCATTTAAAGAAATCATTTACTCTTACAACAGTACAGGCAACGCTGGTTGACTCTGCAGTTTTTATTGCTTATTTCATCATGGCGTTGCCCGCTGGTTTTATCATGAAGAAGTACGGTTACAAAAATGGGATCATTAGTGGTTTGCTGCTGTTTGCAATAGGATGTTTTTTATTTATACCAGCAGCCAATACGCAGCAATACCCATTTTTTCTGGTAGCCTTATTTATTATTGCATGTGGCTTAACAATATTGGAAACTGCTGCAAACCCCTATGCTACTGCACTTGGTGAAAAAGAAACGGGGACACAGCGGTTAAATTTTGCGCAGTCTTTTAATGGACTTGCTGCGGCACTTGCACCAATTATTGGCGCTAAAATCATTTTAACAAAAGGCTATACCAATGAACAGCTTATAGCAATGACGGATGATGCGCGTAAACTGGCGCTGGCTGCGGAGGCTTCGTCTGTTAAGCTGCCTTATTTTATATTGGGAAGCGTTTTGGTTTTAATAGCATTACTTTTTGCTTTTACCCCTTTGCCTAAAATCCAAAATAATGGTGAACATGTGGCCAGTAAAAGTATTTTCCACGCATTTAAACACAAACATTTGTCGTGGGCGGTTGCTGCTCAGTTTTTTTATGTTGGTGCGCAAGTCTGTGTGTTCAGTCTTTTTATTTTATACGCAACAAAATCTGCTGGGATAACCGAAGTTAACGCATCATGGTATCTGGGGGCATGCGGCGTGGCTTTTTTAATAGGGCGGTTTGTAGGCACTGCACTCATGCAGTTTTTTAAATCAACAAACCTGCTTGCACTATATGCTGTTATAAATATAATCCTTTGTCTGATAGCCATTTTTGCACATGGTATTATCACGGTTTATACGGTTATCGGCATATGCTTCTTTATGTCAATTATGTTCCCTACTATATTTTCGTTGGGGATTAAAGACTTAAAAGGCGATACCGAATTTGGTAGTAGCCTAATCATTATGTCGATAGTTGGCGGAGCTATATTGCCACGTTTTTTTGGTATGATTAGTGATTCGACTCATAATATCCAAATGGGTTATTATGTACCGTTAGTTTGTTTTACACTAATTGCTTTTTTTGGTATTAGCGGGTATAAGCCCCGAATCAAACCTGATGATTTTCAACCTTCCGTTATTTTATAATTCATTTATTTAAAATTTCATATGCTACCCCATTTACAAAAACAAAAAATAGACATGCCAAAAATAGTATTTGGTACGGCCAGCCTGGGGAATTTATTTGTAGCAGTCGGCGAAGATGTTAAACAGGAAGTTGTAAAAGAATGTAAAACACATACTAGAGGCAAAATTATATTTGATACCGCTGGTAAGTATGGCGCAGGGCTTGCCCTGGAATCTTTGGGCAAATGCCTTAAAGCACTGGGCGTACCTCCGGAGGATGTAATTATTAGCAATAAACTGGGGTGGATACGTACTGAATTAAAAACGCCCGAACCAACTTTTGAACCCGGCGTTTGGCGCGACCTGAAATTTGATGCTGTGCAAAACATAAGTTATAACGGCATACTGGAATGTTTTGAGCAGGGTAACCAATTGCTCAACGGTTATACGCCGGCTATGGTATCTGTGCATGATCCGGATGAATATCTGGAAAAGGCAAGATCTACGCAAGAGGCTGAAAAATTATATCATGATATTTTAGAAGCCTACCGTGCATTAGAAATGTTAAAGCGCGAGGGCAAAGTGAAAGCAATAGGCGTAGGCGCAAAAAACTGGGAATCAATAGCGCGTATTGCCAATGATGTTGATTTGGATTGGATTATGATTGCCAACAGCATGACCATTAAAAGTCATCCAAAACCACTGTTGGATTTTATGAGGCAACAGGAAGAAAAAGGCGTTCAAATCATCAATTCGGCTGTGTTTCATTCTGGCTACCTGATAGGCGGAGATTATTTTGATTATAAACTGGTAACGTCAGAAAATACAGCATTAGCTCAGTGGCGCGAAGGGTTTTTTAAAGTTTGTAGCGATTTTAACATCAAACCTGCTGAGGCGTGTGTGCAATTTGCGCTACTGGCTCCCGGGGTAGAAAGCATAGCGTTAAGCACCACCAATGCAAAAAGAGTAAAGGATAATATAGCCATGGCTGATATTAATGTACCGGTTGGTTTTTGGAATGAAATGATTGCCAGCGGATTAATTGAAAAGGATTTTTTTACCTACACCACGCTTAATCTATGAAAAGATATTGTTTAGCGCTTGATTTGAAAAAAGACGCAGCACTTATAGCGGAATACGAATATTGGCATAGAAGTGAAAACGCCTGGCCTGAAATTAAAAAGAGTATTACAGATGCAGGTATTAATAACATGGAAATATACAGGTTTGATAATCGCCTTTTTATGATAATGGAAACAGATGACACTTTTGATTTCGCAAGGAAATCAGCAATGGATTCAGCTAACCCCAAAGTACAGGAGTGGGAGTCATTGATGGGGAAATTTCAGCAACCAATACCTTCTTCTGAACCGGGCGAAAAGTGGGTATTGATGGAAAAAATCTTTCAATTGTAATACCTGCGCCGGATATGTTACAGATAGACGCACATCAGCATTTTTGGAAATATGATCCTGTTAATTACGCTTGGATCGATGATAACATGGCGGCTATCGGGCGGGATTTTATGCCCGAAAATCTGAAGCCGATTTTAAAAGCTAACGGTTTTGACGGTTGCATAACCGTGCAGTCGGAACAGACGGAACGGGAGAACGAGTTTCAACTTGCCAATGCTGAAAAGCATAGTTTTATCAAAGGAGTTGTAGGGTGGGTTGATTTACAGTCGGAGTTTGTAGAAGACCGATTGGCATACTACCAGGATTTCGATAAGCTCAAGGGATTTAGGCATGTATTACAAGGTGAAAAACACCGGGACTTTATGTTAAGGCCAGCCTTTTTACGCGGAGTTAATTTGTTAAAGCGATACGGCTATACATACGATATTCTAATTTTTACGGATCAGCTTAAAGCTACAGCAGTTTTTTTGGCTTTATGCCCAGGTCAGCCGTTTGTTATTGACCATTTGGCGAAGCCGGATATTAAGCACAAGGAGATAAAGGTCTGGGAACATGAAATAAAACGAGTCGCACAATTTGAAAATGTATGCTGTAAAGTATCTGGCATGGTTACAGAAGCCGATTGGGCTAAATGGCGTCTAACTGATTTTTACCCATATCTGGACGTGCTTGTTGATGCTTTCGGCATGGATAGGCTGATGTTTGGATCAGACTGGCCGGTTTGCAATTTAGCAGCTAATTATGGCCAAGTGGTTGGTGTAGTTAAGGACTATTTTTCTTCATTCAGCAAAAATGAGCAGGCTGCTTTTTTCGGCGGCAATGCAACAAAATTTTATAATATAACCTAATAAGATAAATGAAAACATTGGTTTGCTTAAAGCCGGGAACGCTGGAATACGAAGAACGGAGTAAGCCGGTTTTAATACCCGGGCACGCAATTATTAAGATTAAAAGAATAGGCATATGTGGTACGGATTTACATGCATTTGAGGGTACCCAACCATATTTTACTTACCCGCGTATTTTGGGGCATGAATTAGCAGGAGAATTAGTTGAGTATGATGGAGCGCCGGACTTTACCGTAGGTGAACAAGTGACTTTTATACCCTACTTTAATTGCGGTAATTGTATAGCGTGCCGCTCGGGTGGATCAAACTATTGTGTAAATATAAAAGTGTGTGGTGTACATGTTGATGGCGGAATGGCTGAATACCTGATGGTGCCATCATCACTTTTATTACATGGGCAAGGGCTTAGTTTGGACGAGTTGGCTTTAATGGAACCACTGGCGATTGGTGCCCACGGGATAAGACGTGCGGGCGTAAAACCCGGAGAGTTTGTGCTAGTTACAGGTGCTGGCCCAATTGGTTTAGGTGCTATGGAGTTTGCCGCTGTAGCCGGTGCAAAGGTTATTGCCCTTGATATTAACGAGGACAGATTGAAATTTTGCACTGAAAAAATAAAAGTACATCATACAATAAATGGTTTACAAAGTACTGTTGCAGAAAAGTTAAAAGAAATTACTAACGGCGATATGCCACAAGTTGTTATAGACGCAACTGGAAGCCTCAAAGCTATTGATGAGGCATTTAATTATATGTCACATGGAGGTAGATATGTCTTGATTGGTTTGCAAAGAGGCGATATCAATTTTAACCACCCCGAATTTCATAAACGGGAGGGTACCCTGATGAGTAGTCGTAATGCGACACGGGCCGATTTTGAGCATGTTATCGACTCTATAAAACATGGATTAATCAGCCCTTTAAATTATATTACTCACCGTGTGAAATTTGATGAGGTAAAAAGCAATTTCGAATTGTGGCTAAAACCAGAAACGGGAGTGGTTAAAGCAATAATATCAATTGACGAGTAGACGATTCAAAAAAACACGAGTGATACTTCAAAGTTAAATCTAAAAAAAAATCCAGCGTAATAAATATACCGGACGAAAGGGTGTTTGATCTTCCTGTAAAAGTATTGCAGTTTGACACCGGGGTTTTGCCTTCCCGACTATTTTATTGATAAAGCTAACCGGCTTGGCTTGTTTAATGGAAGAATTGTAAAATCGACTAATAAAGGTGACATAATTGATTTCACAAGACAAGACTGTGTAGACATTTACGAGGGTTGGTTCGAAATTCCTTCCTCATCGCAAATAGCACTAATGGCTCTGGGTAATTCTAAACTGTTGGTATTTAACTAAGAAGGAAAACTGTATTAGCCGTATATTAGTGGTGTTTATAAAAATAAAGCATCAAGATGTTTAATAAGGCAGCGTTCAATGCAAAAGTCAAGAATTGGCTCAATGAACAAATCAGAAAAAGCGTTGTAAAAGAAGTAACAGAGTGTTACGACCTGATGGACCAGGATAATACCAATCGCCGAAACATTTTCCGGATCTGTAAAAAGCAGTTAAATGCAGTGCGCTCAAAGGTTGTTTTGAGTTACGTAAAAATACTTGAGCTGGTAGTGCTGGTTTATAAATGATCAATTAACTGAAAATAAAAGACCGCTACACTTATTTGACGGCCTTCATGAAATTCAGATGAAGGATAGACACCATGAAAAACTAAACCACAAATATTGGCGTTATTCTAAAACACCCCTATAGAATAATGATAATGAATAACCAGCATCCGGATTTTCGCCAAGCTTTTAGTCCCGATAAACCATATCCAAGTTCTACCACCTTACGAGCTATCGTACTTAATGTCGTAATGCTTCTATTGGCTATTCTGCCACTATTTGCGCATGCAGATAACTTTAAATTCAAACTCAGGAATACGGCAAAAACCAACGTAGCCGTGTTTTACCGGATCAACAAAAAATCGGGTGGCTTTAAATTAAAGGCCTTATTGAGCTTAAAACCTGAAGAAGAAAAAATAAAAGAAGTTGCAGTTAATAAAGGCGATACAATAGCATTTTATGGGCAGGATGCAGAAGAGCAAACATCTGTATTTATAAAAAAAGACTACGCCACGCTTAAGCGTAATGCTAATACGGTTACGTATGTTCCCATTATAATTCCCGAAAAGCAAAGCACAAATTTTGAATCGTTAGAAGGCTTAAGCGTGAAATTAGAACATAATAAGGTGCTAAATTTTTTGCTGAAAATAGATTCATCGTCTATGAGTAGCTTGTCTATGCTCGAAAATAATTTCCAGAACATTTACCCGCTTGGCACTTTCATTTTTGTAGACACCAAGGCTAACCGTTTGCTCTTACCGCCACTTGAGCCATCATTTTGGAACAGTAGCGAAACATATTTGACCATACAGGATAGCCTGTATGCAATGGTAAATAAAGATAAAAGAGGCATGGCGAATGCGCAGGTAGCTTACTTTGTTGCCAAAATGTTTGATTCATTAAGGGTAAATAACACTGCCGAACTTGAATTTAAGGCGAAACTTTCTTTACTAAGGTGGAAACCAGCCCCCAATGCAAATATTTACCAGATATTTAATGACAAATCTGTACACGATTTTTTACAGAACTGTTATGCCCAGATTAATAACCCAGATCAGGAGTTTCAGCGATACCGGCTGTATTTTTTATCTTCCTACGAGCGTATTGACGATCTGGAGATCTATGGCAAGCAATATTATAACTTCGGCAACGAGGCCGATTTATCACTAAGTAGCCCCGCCGAGGTGTTTAGTACCAACATCGGTGTTATGTACACCAAAAACAAAACGCTTAGTAATTACTATTCAGTACAAGGGGCTGTGCTGCGCACTAAGGCTTATGATTTTACCTCTTTGTTATTCAACAGTTTCAAAAATAACATCCGGGATAAAATACTTGCCGATGCATACGCCAATCAGCACAAAATCACTTTAGCCATTGTAGATGAATATAAAAGCCTGGTAGCTTACAATCCCGATCCTGTTAGGCTTAGTTTGCAGGCATTAGATCCTAAAGATGCTAATCCATCTTTAGTGCCCATTGAAACGACGGTAAGCAACCTTTCGCCATATAATAATATGGCTGCTGATACTTCTAAGCTGGTATCTGCTGTGGAAAACAATTATAAAGTAGACACTTACAATAACAAAGTTAAGTTCTATAACGCTCACCTGAATAAAATAAACAGTTTAATTAAACAACTGGACCAGACAGACAGCGATTTGGAAAGAATATCACAAACCAATCCTGATAAAAGTTTCAGTAGCACGGCCAACGCGCAAGGCCTTTTAAAGGAGGTAGAGGTGAATAGCCAGATTGTTCGCAAAGAGTAGTTTAGGTAGTCCCGCTGATATAAACTCTAACGCATTGGCCTTTTGACAGCTGGCAATGAGCAGCTTTTACACTAGTAGTTGTTTGCCAGATAAAGATATTTCAGGTGATCTGCCGGAATATATTGTTATTTTGTGTTTATGAACATCAACGAAATTTTAACGATCACTGTAGTGCTTGCCTCTATATTTGCCTATATCAACCACAGGTGGATTAAATGGCCGCCAACAATTGGCATTATGGTGTTGTCGTTGATCTCTTCTATAATTTTGGTAATTACCGGCAGTTCACATTTTCTGCTTTCCAGAAAGGCTGTACAATTAGTTTCATCTATCGATTTCCAGGATGTGTTGATGAATTTTATGTTGAGTTTCTTACTCTTTGCAGGGGCAATCCATATTGATGCCGGAAAACTTAAAAAAGAAGGTGTACCCATTATAATCCTGGCAACTTTGGCTACCATCATTTCAACGTTTTTGGTAGGCGGGATGGTTTGGTATCTTTTTCAACTATTCCATTTCCCAATTCCGTTTATTTATTGCCTGCTGTTCGGCGCGCTTATTTCGCCAACAGATCCTATTGCCGTATTAGGAATTTTAAAGGAAGCCAAAATTCCAGCTACATTAGAATTAAAGATCTCTGGCGAATCATTATTTAATGATGGCGTAGCTGTAGTTATTTTTATGAGTATAGCGGAGGTGGCACGTTCGGGCGATTTTCATGTTGTAGATATAAGTAAACTGTTTTTGCAGGAGGCAGTTGGCGGGCTGATATTTGGGGGGGTAATTGGATCGGCCGGTTACTGGGCCATGCGGTCTATAGACGATTATAAAGTAGAAGTGATGATTACTTTGGCCGTTGTGATGGGCGGATACCTGGCCGCAGGTTATTTGCATGTTTCTGGTCCGCTGGCAATGGTAGTTGCCGGAATTATTATCGGTAATAAGGCAAAAGAAAGCGGCATATCTGCAATAACGCGCGATTACCTCGGCAAGTTTTGGGAACTGATAGACGAAATTTTAAATGCTGTACTTTTCCTGCTAATAGGCTTCGAAATGTTGATCATCAAAATAAACGGCACCGTGTTAATAATCGGCTGTATATCTATATTAATTGTATTACTGGCCAGGTGGATCTCGGTTGTTTTGCCTGTATCGGTATTGCGTTATAAAATCGTTTTCGAAAAAAATGCCATCGCTATACTTACCTGGGGGGGATTAAGAGGCGGCATATCTGTGGCACTCGCACTTTCACTCGGATCAAAAATGTACAGGGATGAGTTTGTGTTGATTACTTATATGATCGTTGTTTTCTCTATCCTGGTACAGGGTTTAACGATTGGAAATTTGGCGAAGAAACTGCTTCAACCCGTAAATAAATTAATTATCAAGAATTAGCCGTAAAAGCAAATCGATTTGTCGCAGCTTAAGCAGTATTCCCAAATAAGTTTCAAATCAAAAGGTAATGCAGGATACTGTAAAATTGTTCCTGCATTACTTTGTTAGTTTCACCAGACTCTATGGTTTTTATCTTGCGCCATTCTTTTTTAGAAAGGCGATCAGCAAAGCCGGTCTATCAGTTTGCGCTCCCTTGAAGCCCATATGAAGTGCTCGTAGCCATGCTTTTTCGTCCTCTTGGGGGCTTTGCACATCCGGCCAAATGGTTATCTTATTTTGCTTGGCGACATTCAGCATATCGGCATTATATTGGGTATAGTCGCCATCCAGAATATCGAAATGATACTGGTTCATAAATTTTAACATTGCTTCTACTGTTTTGGTACCGTTGGGCAAGCTACCCATCAAAGGTATTTCAGGAGCTGCCTTACGCCACTCGCCAAACTGAGCTTCCTCGTTAATATATACCAAAACATGTTTTTCCATCTTAAATTGCTTCAAGATTTTATAAACCACTGCCGGGTCAGCAGATTTAAAATCGATATAAATATTAATCTTGTTTTTGCTCATCTGTAAAATTTCATCAAACGTTGGGATGTGGAAAGCGGCATGTAAACTATCTGCGCTTTTTACGGTTAACTTTTGAATTTCTGCCAGGGTTAAGTCGTTAATCGCACCCTTTCCATTGGTCATGCGGTTAACGGAGGCGTCGTGCAGGCTAATCAAGCCGCCATCTTTGGTGGTTCGTAAATCTATTTCTATAAAATCGGCACCATCATTTATTGCCTGTTGATACGCCTCTAGTGTGTTTTCGGGATAAACGGAGTGATCGCCACGGTGTGCAATTACAACAAAGGGATGAGCGGTATGCGGCACCGGGTTAGGCAGATAATCAATTTTACTTTGCGCGGCTAATTGCAAAGAACTTGTGAGCGCGGTTATACACAGGATTACTTTTTTCATTTTTAGATTAAAAAAGTAAAGCCGTTATTGCTAACGGCCTTACGCGATGAAAGTTTAGTTGGTTATTTTGTTTATTTAAGTATCCACATGATGCCGTTAATATCGTCGTTGCCGCCAAACTGGCTTTGTAACGCTTTATTATAGTTATCGGCATTAGATGTTCTTTCGGCAGATAGATATTTAAAACGTGATGCGATACGGCCGCTATTACCGGTGCCAGGGCCTGTTGTAAAATTAGGCACACCTGTACGGCGATAAGTGAAATAGGATTCTAAACCTGAGTGCCTGAATAGCGCCAGGTATTTTTGCTGCAGTATTTCGGTTAAGCCGGTTTGTCCTGCTGCATATTTTACGCCAGATTGCGCATAGTAAGTACTAAAATCAAACGGAATGCTGTAAGTATCATAGTTTGATAAGGCAGTTACATCTGTAGAACCCGGGCGGTAGAAATAAGCGGTAAACGCTCCGCTAGCCGGGATGCCATACGATATCATTGATGCTTTAATACCAGCCGTGTAGTAGGCTTCAGCATCGCCGGTTACCCAGCCACGGTTAATACCTTCGGCAATGTTAAACATCAGCTCGGCATAACCAATTTGTATACTTGGCTCACCGGTGTAAGTTGAGTAAAAATACTTACGGTTAATAAACGAGTACTTTTGCTGACCGGCGTTATTGTACATAATACCCAAATCCAAACCAGGATCTGCACCCACGAAAGAGGCAAAATCGGTTGGGCTTTGTTTTAGGTTATCAACCAGGTAGCGGGCTGGCTCTGCAGTAACAAACACACGTGGATCTTTTAACTGGGTGAGTAAACCTATATAAGTTGATGAAGTGTTTTTTCTTGATCCGCTTTGGCCAAAGTTATTTGGGTTAGATGGATAATAGTTATTAGGTATTACAGATATGTATTGCAGGTTATCACTTGCGCTGGCCATGATAGGATACTTTTTAGGGTTGCTCACAATGACTGCAAATTGTGCAGGGATATTCATATCAGCATCAGTAGTTGCCTTTTTGCTTAACTGTATCAGTAATCTCAATTTAAAGGTATTAACAACCTTTTGCCATTGTGTTAAGCTGTTGTTTAAGTAAATATCACCGGCTAGTGTATTGTCACCGGCTGCAATAAGTGTGGTAAGATCGGTGTTAGCACTCTCTAACCAAGCCAATGATTGTTGCATAACCGCTTTCTGGGTATCATAAGCCGGTTCCAGGTTATCTAAAGCCTGCAAAGCCTGCGTCATTGGGATATCGCCCATTTCCAAACTCATTTTGCTGAAGAAATATGCTCTGAAAAATTTACCCAACGCGCTATACGGATTTACTGCCGCAGAGCCAGATTTGGCCGCTTGCTGCTCCATAGCCACAACGTTTTTCAACGCAGGATAGTAATCATCGCCACTACCTAGATCGTACCTGTTGTTTCCATAATAGTCATAGTTGTACAGGTAATACTGATCGTAAATTTCGTTCTGTGTTTCCGGCAAATCGGCCATGCGGTTTAGCACGCCGTTAAATAAAAGCGATGCAGGTACACTGTTGGGTTTATTGGTGTTTTGAGTAAGATCCTCAAAACTTTTTTTACAACCCGTTACCGTTAGTAGTAGAACTGCTAACAGTAAATAATTTTTAAATATCTTTTTCATGATTACTGCTCAGTTTTAGAATGATACATTTAAATTAAAGCCATAGCTGCGTACCGTTGGCGATTGCAGGCCTGTTGATGAAGTGGCTTGATTGTATTGATCAAGGTCTACGTCTTTAAATCTTTGGTCTTTATAGAAATACAACAGGTTGCGGCCATATACAGATACGCCTGCTTTTCTGATAAAGGTTTTTGCAAGCCATTGGGTGGGTAAATCATAACCGATGGTTACTTCGCGTAG
>Ga0116227_10003238_pt1 | contig 36422 bp, 27 predicted proteins | sample S1TSphgellanicum_FD_89693 | JGI IMG/M metagenome (GOLD analysis project Ga0116227, IMG submission 89693) | Host-associated microbial communities from peat moss isolated from Minnesota, USA - S1T2_Fb - Sphagnum magellanicum MG | ecosystem: Host-associated > Plants > Peat moss > Unclassified...
ATGGTGTTTACAGACAATGCATTGGTATCCCCATGGGTACTAATTGTGCAGTCTATTTGGCTAATTTCTATCTCTTTACCTATGAGTTTGATTTCATTAAGTGTCTCTTGAAGAGTAACACATGTCCTGTTGGGCTTCATAGATTGTCCCTGGTTTGTAGGTTTGTGGATGATCTTTTTGTTCCTGATTTTCCAGACTTTGTGAACTTCATGTACCTTAACCAAGACTCTTTTGGTAGCGGCATATACCCAAAAACATCTTGTGAGTTTAATTGTACATCTAAAGGCTTCTCTTGTAATTTCTTGGATCTAGCTGTGAGACAAAGTCCTCAAGGTTTATCCTGTGACATTTTTGACAAACGTTCTCAACCAGAGTATGCTGGTCTTGAAATGATTAGAATGCCTCATGTTCATTCCAATATCTCAATGACTGCAAAGCTGGGGGTTATCAATAGTCAATTTTACAGATTCTTGAGACTTTAGTTGTAAGAAGTATTTTGTGTTTCAGATGGTCAGTCTTATTGTCTTTCTGAAGGCTAAAGGCTACCCTTTAAAAATTCTTCTAAAGAGAACTAGAGGGTTGCTTATTAAGGAAAAATTTCCTAACTTTTGGCCTTTTCAAAATGATTTTGCTTTGGGTCTTGTAAGTGGGGAGCTTCTTGTAAGCCCACTTGTTCATAGTCTTTCCCTGTTTGTCCTTTCCTTTAGTTTTTCTTTTCCCTTTCTGTCATTCTTTGTTTCTTTGTCTTGTCCTTCTTGTTGTGGTCTGTTGCTAGCCAGTAGTATGGCTGAGTCTTCCCATTGCTTCCGGAATTGCAGCAGAAACTCAGTTCGTTTTTGGTGCTTGTCACCAGCCTTTACCCACTGTAGGGAGCTGATGAAGTCAGTGGGGAAGTTGTGGTAGTTAAGTCACTATCATACATACTACTGTCGATGGTCCCTGAAGAGGTGTGAGACTGGCACTTTTGTTCATACCAGTGTGTGTTTTTTGTTTGTTCTGTCTTCCGTAGTTTGGTTCTTTCTGTGGCTTCCTGAGGAAGTGTTAACCTTGCTGTTTCTTCTTCATTGTGAGGATGGAGGTTTCTCTATTCTTATGAAAGATATAAATTAAGCCTATTTGCTTGTTTCAGTGAGTTTTGTGATGCTCAATTAGTGCTAGCTAATTTGCTTTATTTATCCCTTCATTTACATGAAAACAGTTTTATTTCCATAGTGGATGAAAGGAACTGCAGCTATGGAATGTGTTTTTTCAATCTGCAATGTGTCTAGTGAGCTAAATTTCAATTTGTTATCTTGTAACGGTCATTATGGAATATTTCTGACTGGGAGAGAGCTCGATCCCAACTAGTGATTGTTGAATCTTGTCTACATTCATTCTAATAGCCAAGTTTTGTGGCATTCTCTCCCTTCTCTTTTTCAATCTTTAGAGGACTGTTTGAATGTCTTCAGGCCAAGGACTCTTTTTTGTTTGTTTAGCCTATTGAGGAGATGTGTTTCACCATCTCCTACAGTGGCAGATGCTGTTGATTTCAAAGTCATAGAATGCAGAAATACATGATGGTGTTATGGGTCTCTGTTGTCATGTACAGTCCAAAGGGCTTTCTTTAGAATGGCCAATGTTTCCTCATAAGATGACTTCCTTTGTTAGGTCTTCCTAGTACTCATAAGTGTGTTATTGCACATGGTCATGCTACCTTTTTATTTTTTGGTCATGATGGAAAGAGCTTCTAGGTCACCAATTTAATTTAGAGCTGCAACATAAGCTGGAGCATGGAAGATGAGAACCCGATAAGGATCACTAGGCAGCATAGATCGTCTAATTGCTTTTGTCATGTCCTGTGTAGTTTTCAGATGAGCAATTTAGGGCAGGCTATGTTTTGATGTATAGCTTTGAGACTGTATTCTGGTTTTCTGAAATGCTAACACTCTTCTTCCAAGTTGTTTTTTGTCAGCTGCTTGTTTTTTTTCCCCCCTTTTTCAGGGAAACTGGAACTGGGTTTTGAAGGTGGGGAAGATAAGGCCTGAGGATATTCATGAGTACCTATGCTGAGAAGAAGGTCCAAAGTGACTGTGGAGATGTACAAGGAGTCTACATCTCTAGTTACGAAGTGATGTTTGTTTCTTGCTTGAGCTTCTACATTTCTTTGCTAATCCAATCAAAGAATACTTTGCCAAATGTGCAGCTATTGTGAGTTCTAGAAGTGGGTGTTGGAGAAAACCTCTCAGGTCAGGTGGGTTCCTGCACCAATTTTGCGTTATCTTCTCCTCCCATGCTGCCACTTCTCCAATCACATAAACAAGTTGTGCATTGAAGAAGAAAACTTAAGGTTTGTGGCTTCTCCAATCACATAAACAAGGTGTGCATTGAAGAAGAAGACGTAAGGTTTCTTGCTTCTCCAATCACATAGATTAAGGTATGCATCAGAGAAGAAGACTTAAGGATCTTTGAGCTCAAGAAGATGTTGCAAAGTCCTGGGCTTTACCAATACTCACACCTTCTTCACTCAAGAACCAGGTGATTGCACTTCGTTGCCAGCCCTTAAAGCTCTTGCTGTCGAGGTGCACAACCACTTCTCCTCCTGGAAAACTCTTCCTGGTTGCCGCAACAACTTCCTTGATGGCCTCTTTCCATGTCCCCTGAATCTGAGCGTAGTTCTTGCTCTTGAGAACCTGGGGTGGGGGCTCCTCCATCACTAAGGAATAGCCAGACAACAGATGGCCAACCCAGACACCTTCCTTCACTGCAATATCTCCATGTCTGGGAGCGTAATGGCCACCTCCTAACCCTAACAGCACCTTGTCTCCGCTGTTGGTCTCTTGGCTCCAAACTCCGACTCCAGGGCTGCCATCGAGACCTAATCCTTGGGAGAAGAGCATGGCTATGGCTTTGGCTGCATCCTGTCTCTGCCAGTACTCCTCAGTACTACCGATCTCAACAAACATCGCAGGCACTTCTGTCTCTGGTCCATGATGAGTCGCTTCCAGAGTGATCTCGAACTCCGGAAACAGGGATTGACTGACGGCAACAGACTTGAGGAGTCGGAACCAAGGACCGATCCTGGAGTTTGGGGGAGCAGCCCAGCCGGGTCGTCCCCCTGCGGGCGGCGTCTCATGAGGAAGGAGGTGAGGAATACCTATGGGATGTACCGTGAGTGCAGGTCGATTGGAAACCGCTGTATGTCTGCTCATGAAGATGATCTCCGACACTTTCTCCCCCGTTTGCGCTTCCCATCGCCGCTCCAGATGATCTTCATGCACGATTCGTCCATGTAGCTGCAACAAGCGGAAGGAGCCGTGGGCGAACGAGGCACAAGAGTCCAGAGACGGGCCAGGTCGCCAGAGTGAAGGCAAAAGCGCGAGGAGGGCACAAGCAGGGTTGATGGAAGCTACGTCTGCATACGTAGCTACCAGCAACGACACCATCGCAGCAGCAGCAGCAGCAAAAGCAACGCCGATACACCGACAATGAACAAAAGCCCGCAAGCAACAAGCAAAACACAAAGCAGCTCAAATTAGGGTTTGAAACAGAAGATGGTGTAGCCTAAGGATGGCGATAATCCATAGGAAGAAGATATAAAGGAAATGGCGATGACCCATAGGAAAATTCAGCCAAATATGGCTATAAACCAAATATGAGATACAAATTTTGTAAACAACCTTTCTATTTATTACTCATGGATACACAATGAAAACCTAATATAGGAATCTGGTGATTTAATTAATTAATTAATTAATTTGAAACTCCTTCACTTATTATGGCTATTGAAACCCTCCAAAATCACTTCATTTTTGAAATTCACTAGAGAAAATGGCTGTATGAGTTTTTTTTTTTTTACAACCCACTCTTTATATCTACTTGATGAAAGGGAGGTCCATGTAACCATGTTTCTAGGAATTTTGCCACTTTCATGTGTGAGAGAAAGACAAAAAAACCAAAAAAAAAAAGAGAAATCGATGGTTATCAATCCATCTTTTTTGCCTTTGGAGGAAAATCCATGGCTTCAAAAATGTGTCATAACAAGAGCAAGTTGAGGATTTGAGAAGAGTTTGTTCTTTTTTTGGTTGATAAAATGATTAGTGGGTGTTTCTTTACTATTACATGAGAATGTAAAGATAGAATTAGATCTATTGGGTGCTTGGCAATAAGAAGAAGCATTCAACAAGTTTGAGCTAATATAGTTTTAGGTGCAACTTATAGATTAAAGGTAAGAAGGGAGAGAGTTGCTTTTAGAAGAGTAGTTGGGAGCATAGAGGGTTGTGAGATGTGCAAAGTGTGAATCGATTAGGAGCATCTTGACACAACAATGACGAAAAATTATTTCCAACTCTCATGGGATGTGGTGCAATCACTAATTGGATATGAGGTGCAATTCAATGATTATCTATGCACGTTTTTTGAACAAGATCCTCGTACACACGATGATGCGTATACAAGTAGGCATGGATTATGTACCTAGTGAGATGCAAGTTGATCTCTTCCAACTATCTTGCAAATCAATTTTCAAGGAGCTCTATCATGTGGTGAAGGATGTAGAGGCAATCATATGCAGTTGTGGCAAGACCAAAGAGTGGTTGGAGTTGACAATCAAGCTTGTAAATAGCACTGAACTTTTTGTTGAAGTTCTTTATAAGCTTTAGTGCTATGAAGCCATTATTTTGAATGTTGTAAACTTAAGGACATCAAGTGACTCTTGGACAAGACATCAAAAAATATATATACCATGAGGATGTATGCTTGGTGAGATTATGAGAGTTCTAAAAGGAGGTTAGAGAATTTGCAAAATTATACAACAAATTCAATTGAATTGAAGTTCATGAAAACATTTGACTTGTTGACCATAGGACCAACAAAGGTCATGTTTGGCCAACTCATTAGTGAAAGAAGGTTTTAGTCAGTTAAGGAGGTAAAGTGCTTGGGTTAAAGCTTTGATTTTAAATCCTTTCAAAGGGCTTATGTAAGGATGAATAATAGTGTCAAGCAAATAGCAAAGATATTGGCAAGCCATTCTCACCTTCACATTGTGCAAATATTTGGTCAATTTGGCAAGGACTTCAAGATTTTTTCCCTTGTGATGGAACACATGCACCAAGACCTTCAAAGTTACCTTGAAGATGGTGTCAACAATTCATTGGTGTTATCTAACCTTCCTATTGCAATGGATGTCATGCTACAAATAGTTGGAGAATTTCAAATCTCCACATGTTCTTTTCAATTATCCTTCACAAGACAAAGAGATGGCAAAAGTTGGGTACATACAAGCCAAAGTATCACTTCATAGCTTATCACATACCATTGACTCTCGTGGCATTTCACATTTTGACTTGCAATACCACTTGGGGACAACAAGATGGATGGCACTTGAGTTGATTCCAAACAACACTTCTCGCAACATGGAAATTTATAACCCATTCAAGGTAGATGTGTACAATTATGCTATCATTTGCCTTGAGATCTTCACAAGGGTGATCCAATTTGCAAAAATTCATGTAAGTAAAATTAAAGCCAAGAAAAAGGCAAGCACAAGGCCAACCTTACCTACTTCCTTGCCCAAGTTCTTGTTGTCCTTGATGGAGCGGTGTTGGGATGAAAGGTGACAAGGAGGCCAACTTTCTCATCAATCTACAGTCAACTATGTGACATTAAAAGTATTTTCATGACAAGTGATTTTATAACTAATTTGTACAAGTTAGTCTAGTAAAATTTGTGAAATGTTTTCTTCTATTAATTAGCATGTCTCACTCACTTTTGAATGGCCTTGGTTTTGTGACAAAGAAAACATTTTTTTCATTTAAAGTAGTAATGAAGGATGCCTTCAATGTTTGTGAAATTTTCATGAATTCAAGTGAACATTCAATCTTTATAATTAATGCCTTGGGTTTTGCCATTAGTTGCCACTATGGTCATTCTTAGTTTTGATATGTCATGCTTTAAGATCCTAATATTTCTGTTTTCTGTATGAAATGGAGTAGAGAATGATGGTCTCAATGAGAAAGAAAACTGTTCCTTGAATTCCACAACAAAAGAGGAGGTGGAAGACATGGACTTTGAGTCAAAGGATGTTTCAAATGGTGATCAGTTTGAGCTAGAAGGTATTTTTCCTACATGTCTATTGCAGCTTTCATGTTCATGGTTTATGCATGAAGTAACACAAGTGTGGTTGATTGAAAATATAGTGAAAATGAAGAATTAGTAAACTTTGTTTTTGTTAGAACTTCACGAAAGAGGACTTCACAAATGCTTCACAACAAATAGTCATGGGTACTTTCTACCCATGCAAAAGTTTATTGGATTCTATAGTTGAAATAAACATAATTGTGATGTGTGTTTCACATAAATGTGACATCACATCTTGCACACTTTGAGTTGTGTTCTTGTAGGTGCTAATGATATTGGGTTTAGTTTTGAAGGAACTTCATTCAACCTAATGTAGTCATTATTAGTTTGGATATGTCATGTTTTAGAATCTTAACCTTTTTTTTCTATGCATGGATTGGAGTAGAAAGTGTGGAAGTCACAGATGATGGTGTCGATGAGAGTTGCACAATAGAAGAAAAGATCGAAAACACTGACTTTGAGCCAGAGGATGTTTTGGATGGTGATCAATCTTTGTCAAAGTTGAATGATTCAGCTGGTTGTCAATCTGAACTAGAAGGTGTAACTCCACCTACATGCTTGTTGCAAGTTTCATGTTATGGATGAAATGGCACAACTATGGTTAATTCAAAATGGAGCAATGAAAATGATTGTCATAGATCATAATTAATAGACTTTGTTCCTATTAAAGATGACTTTACAAATTTTTCACAACAAATAATCTTGGGCTTATGTACTTCTTACACACATGCAAAATATTATTGGATCATATTGTTGAACTAAGAGTGAATGTAATGTGTGTTTCACATCAATGTGACATTACTTACATCTTGCACATTTTGAATTGTGTTCTTGTAGGTGCCAATGATATTGATTCACACCTTTGAAGCAACTTCATTCAACATAGAAGTTCTCAAAGTAAGGACTTTAACAGCCAAATGTGACCTAGATGATAGAACATCAGGCCAAACTTCAAAACTAGACATGAATGTCTTACAATGCAAATGCATGGTTCACATAATATTGGCTAGCAAATGTTATCTCATGAACAAGACTCGTATAACTTGGGCGTAGCCAATATATGAGTTGTTCCGAATTGTGAAGAAAGCAGATTTGATCATGCAAGAATGCAGTGATGAGCAAACACCCCTGCACTACCCAGATCTGCAAAGACCTTACCAGCTATGTTTCTCAAATAAGAAATGGTCAACTGCGACACATATAGCTGTGACACAATGAATAAAATAATACATATACTATATTTGCAGTTTTGCACAATGACTACATTACTATATTAAAACTATATTTGCAATTTGTTTCTGCAATGGTTGTTGGTGAATCCAGCTGACAACCATACCACAGATGTGGTGGTGTGATCTGTGGCGGTGACCAGTACTATCTTATTAAGCAAACTCATCCTGAGTTTGTGATATTGTCATAGAAAGCTCAAAAAACTCCAAACCAAATGGATAGGTAAGATCTTGTAATACTGGTTTTCCAGAATGGAAAGCATGGTGCCTGCAGTAGGTCCTTAACACCCACACATAACTCACAGAATGGTGTGCTTGTGCAGAGAGAAAGAGATTGCTATATTCTCTAGCAAACCTAGTATACCTGTTACCAACAACCCAAATATATCAATAAGACAATTCTTCCCTTCTGAGCTACTTATACTCCAAAGAATGACAAAGTTGCATATGGTTGAAGAATGTGAAACTAGCTGACTTTGCACCCATACCTGCCAATAATCATGTGTTGAATTAAGAAACTCTGTTGGTCCTTGCCCTCTGTTAACAAGCCTCTATCTAATTCAGCCCTCTAGACAGCCACGCTTCACATTCTTCAACCATTGTGCAACTTCTTACCTTGAGTGTCAAAAGAGCAAGTAGTCTTTCATAAGTCCTTCAGAAGGACAAGATCATAATCCAAGGATAGTCTTCATCTGGTCCGGAGAATGGCGCATCATACTCTTGGGGTCAGGGTAGCCATTAGCAGGGTCTGAAACAGCATTGTACACAAGCTCATATGCATTTGCTAATGCTTCTGCCACTCCAACACATGTCTCACTCCTTAGTTGCGGGACATGTATCTGCTCAAACTCTGGTACAGCTCCTTTGTTGCTGCCCAGGAGACCAAAGAAAAGTTTCAGTGACTCTGCAACTGCTGTAGGTGACATCCCATCAGCTTCAGCCATTGGTTTTCCATCATCCTGGTCCTCTTCCTTTGGCACAATTTCAGGTTGTGTACCTTTCTGCAACTTATCTTTAATGTAGGCCACTTTCTTTTGGAGCCCACAGCGGTCAAGAATAATCCCCACTTCTGAGTCTACTAAAGCTGCAATGTGGCCCTCAATTCGTGATTGCAGAGATCGAACACAAACATCTGCCACTCTGTGCACAGCCAAAGGTTGCTGAATGGCTGACAAACAATTGATGATAAACATTTTGCGGATTGCCATCACACCTTGAGCAGGAAGAATAGCTGGTGTCCCACTAAGTAGTGTCTCAACTGATGATAACCTTCGTTGGGAGGGTGACAATCCCGGAAACCTCTGTCCATGTCCAGGATCTGGGATTCCACTTGAACCGCGTTTGACAGCTGGTACGGATGTCTTGGATCCAAATGCCTCAGCTGATCGCTCACACATCAGTATAACAGGGTCCAAAATTGCCTCAATCACAGGTCCAAAATCTGGTTTCTTACTGCCTGCTGGCACCATCATGCTCTCATAGGTGTCAATAAGCTCCAGCAAAAGTGAGACTGCCTCGGTGACAGCAGGTGGAGGGGACAAATCCACTGCCACAGGTGCAGGGTACTTCAACAACCGATCTCCCCGTGCCTTCATGATGTCAAACACAGTTCGCTGTGCAGCATCTTGCAAGTCTCGAACTGTACAAGAAAGTGCCGCGTCATGACCTAAGAGCTCTGACACAGTGTGACCATAAAACTCAAGAAGGTTGTTGAGCTTGTATGCCAACAATAGACTGGGCTGTGACTGGAGCACTTGCTCCACTCGCACTTTGAAAGGCCTGCAAACACCTTCAAACACACGATCCAACACAAATGCCATGTCTGCCTCTGCCTTCCCGTCTTCTCTCTCCCACTCCTTTGACATTCGGCCTGATTTTGATGACACCAAATTTGAAGCTTCTGTGGAGAATCTGCGTGAGGTGGTGCCCAAGGTAGCATCAGTGCTAAATAGTGCCATGGCCAGCTCTCTCTCTGATGCCAGAGCTTGATGCAGCCATCCCAGCATATCCCCAACATAGCGGAGGGGGTCATGGGCATGCACTTCGATGGGTCTTGGCATTCCTCCAGGTCCACCGCGTGTAAGAGCACTAATGAAGCGGCGGAAAAGGGCATTGTGTCTTGTATTGGCTACCTCTTCAGCACAGTATCTGAAGAGAACAGGTCTCTCCTTCAGAGAACGAGCAGCAGTTTTGAGCAGATCACTCACCTCAGGAGTATCGTTATCCCCCAAGCTTCGACATTCGGCCTGCACCCATCTGCAGAGCCGTTCATACGCTGCTTCCTGGTAAACGGCCATCATATCCATGAGCTCCAACCCTGCGCGTTGATGATGTGTGCGCAGCAACACTTTGCAGTTAGCGTGAATCTCTTGGACTCGCAGGAGCGCTTTGAAGAAATCTTCACTGAGATCCTCTTCTCGCAATGCTGCGACTTCTTCAGGATGCAGTTGATAGTTGTTGAGGAACATAGTGATGAGATCTTGTCGCTGCGTGGTGTAATCCAGCTCCTGCTTCAGCCGTTCGGTGGCGGTCACGATGTCGCCTGTCATGCTACTGCAGCTGCTTAGCGACTTGGCAATCCTGTCACAGCACTCCGCCAAACCCGCAACTTCTGATTCCACCGCATCCAGAGCCTTTTGTGCCGACTCCGAAGCTGTCAGAAACTCCTCATTGATCGAAAGACCTCGTCTCTCGATCGTCGCTCGCAAGTTCCGTCTTGCCTGAAGCGTGTTGTCAGCGTAGAAACTGGAGAGCGTGCCGAGAGATGCCAGAAGCTCTGGCGAATCCGTTCGCGTCTCCAAAACTTTCTTTAGCTTCCGGGCAAGACCCGGAGCCAAACTCGACGTCATTCTTGCATTCAGATCGCTATCAAAAGCCACCATAAAAAAAGAAAAGAAAAGAACTACCACTTTCTCCTATCGCTTCTCACAGAGAGGGAAAAAAAAAAACACCTTCCCAGATCCAAGAAACAAACAAACCAACAACCGAGCGCAAAGGAACCACGATCACGACGACGAGGACGACAACTGCACACTCCTTGCCTTTGGGTCCCCCCTCCCATCAAACCCTAACCCTAATGTGAAGACCGATTAGTCAGTTAATTAGTTAGTGTTGTGGCCGAAGTGACAGGGGAGTTACTAAATGGCTTGATGTGGAACTTAGCTTTATAATTGCAAGAATAAACAAAATTTAGGGTTTTTTTTGTTTGGAGGGAAGGGAAAAATTTGAATGGACAAATTTTGTAGACTAGATTTGTCTTTGAGCACTAATCAAACTTTACACCTAATGTCAAAATGGGAGATTAGTAAATTCATTAGTTAATTTTGTTTGCCTAATTTATGTAGGCTTGGGAAACTTTATTGCAAAAATAATAAGGGAAAACTTATGGTTTTTCATTAGTCGATGTTGTTGTTGCCTAATTCATGTAGGCTTGTGAAACTCTCTATTGCAAAGAATAACAAAATTTAGAGTTTTTCATTATTTGATGATGTTGTTACCAAATTCATGTAGGCTTGTGAAACTCTATTGCAAGAATAACAAAATTTAGGGTTTTTCATTAGTCAATGATGTTGTTGCCAAATTCATGTAGGCTTGTGAAACTCTTTATTGCAAAGAATAACAAAATTTAGAGTTTTTCATTATTCGATGATGTTGTTGCCAAATTCATGTAGGCTTGTGAAACTCTATTGTAAGAATAACAAAAATTAGGGTTTTTTATTAGTCAATGATGTTGTTGTTTGATTCATTTATGTAGGTTTGTGAAACTTTATCGCAAGATTAATAAAATTTAGGGTTTTTCATTAGTCCATGATGTTGTTGCCTAATTGATGTAGGCTTGGAGAAAACTTTAGTGCAAGAATAACAAAATTTAGGGTTTTTCATTAGTCAATGATGTTGTTGTTTAATTCATTTATGTAGGTTTGTGAAACTTTATTGCAAGATTAATAAAATTTAGGGTTTTTCATTAGTCCATGGTGTTGTTGCCTAATTGATGTAGGCTTGGAGAAACTTTAGTGCAAGAATAACAAAATTTAGGGTTTTTCATTAGTCAATGTTGTTGTTGTTGTGTAATTGATGTGGGCTTGTGAAACTTTATTGCAAGAATAATAAAATTTAGGAATTTTCATTAATCAATGTTATTGTTGCGTAATTGATGTAGAGGCTTGTGAAACTTTATTATAAGAAAAATAAAATTTAAGGTTTTTCCTTAATCAATGTTGTTATTGCATAATTGATGTAGGCTTGTGAAACTTTATTGGAAGAAAAAATTTTAAAAATTAAGTTTTTGTTTGAAGGAAGAATGGAAAGGGGAAAATAAATGAATTAACTAAATTAAATTTATTGTTGGGCCCATTAACTTTAACCTTAATGTTAAAAAAAAAGAGGATTAATCAATGTTGTCCCTTAAGTGACAAGGGAGGCCATTACATTGATGTGCATTTGTGAAATTTTATTGTAAGAATAAACATAACTTAAGGGTAATTTTAGACAAGGGTCCAAGGACCAAAAACTCATGAACCAATTTGAAGCAAATTGAACCTTGAATTGAACCTTTGTTCACATTTTAAAAAACCATTTTTTCCTAAGGTGTATTGAGTGTGTTTAAAGGCTTGGGGTTCAATTCAAAGGTCCAATATCAATAATGTGTGATTGACATGTGAGACAATTAATTTAACTTTTGATTTTTCTTATTTTTTCCATGGTTTTTTAAATTTTTCTTTTCACCTCCAGTTCATGCACTTGGAAAGGCTGAAAATGCACTCCTTTTAACAAACAATCACTTTGTGAAGATTCATAAAACCAACCATGTTAACTCTAGAATTAGTAAAAAGTGGAGGAGCTAATGTGCTTTCAAGAATGTTTTCAATCCATAGCATGCCTTCCATTCTCACAAAATTTGAACGACAAAGGTTTTTTAAAAGTATTGGAAAAAACAAAAACCGAAGAAATGAACAACTTTAAACTGTAGCTTACACTTTGGTTTTCCAAACCATGAGCTTTTTCATTTAAGTTTTTTTTTTTTTTTTTTGGTTTGGACCAATTGGTTTTGCCTCCAAAATGATGCCATGCCATGTAGGTTAAATCATAATTTGATTTGTTTTGGTCATGGACCCTTGTTTAAAGGCCTTGGGACCAATTTAAAGTTCTTGACCAAAAGGAATGTTCAATCCCATTAGACCCTGTTCCTTGGACCCTTGTTTAAAGTGGCCTTAAGGTTTTGGTTTGGAAGGAAAATTGACAAAGAAAATAAATGGATTAACCAAATTAGATTTTCCTTTGGATTTCATAAACCTTAGCCTTAATTTAAAAATATGCTACAACAAAAGGTGTTGTTGTATGTCAAGTGATTTCATTAAATTTTGAATGAATTCATTAATGATAGTAAATTATGGTTAGTTGAAAAGTAGTGAATTCATTGGTCTAATGAACAAAGACTAGTGAACTACACCCACATTTTGTAGTAATGATAAAGGATTATTTAGTTCATTAGTCATTATTGTCACCTAAATGGTAAGGGAGGTTAAATTAATGTAAACATGCCAAACTTTGTTACAAGAATAAAAAAACCATTGGGTTTTGGCTTGGAAGAACAATTGGAAAAGGAAAACAAATGCACTAATTAAATTTAAATTGCTTTTGGGCCCCATCAAATCATAACCTTAATGCCAAAATAGTGGATTAGTTTGTGTTGTTGCCTTAATGATTAAACAAGTTACTAAATTGATGTAAACCCACCAAATTTTATTGTAAGAATTTATACAATAAAAATATTGGTGTCTACTGGTTGGAAATTAATTTCATGCCTATTTATAATTTGATCTTTCCCCTCTATGCACCTATTCATAAACATACCTTTTTTTATACACAATTAAAAAAAAAAATTCATTAAGGTGTTTGGGAGGTGTGTTATCATATGGACAAATACATGTGTTTGTTATCCCGTGTGATAGGTTTTTTTCTCATATGAAGGACATTATAAAAAGATGATAATAAGATCATAATGCATTCAATACGGGCACAAAAAAAACCCTTTGTACAAAGGCATAAAAATTTGCACATGCAAGACTTAACAACCCAAGAAATAGGATTTGAATAAGGGTTGTCATGTAAAACTTTAAAGATCACAAGGGATAAAACAATCTTCAAGGACTACCATGGGGAATACAACCTTGCCTTTCAACACAAAATCAATAAACTAAAGTAAACACAAAAACAAACTAGGATTTCCAACTATCCATGGAGAAGGCAAGAAGGTAATTACTTTCCACCCCAAGACTATTAATTTAGTAGACTAATACTTTCCAAACCTTGCAACCCTACCATGGTTAAAATGTTGCCTTCCACCAAAAAGCCTACAAATTGTTCTTATTATCCTACAACAATTACCTTCCAATAAGCTAAAATAATTTAGAGAACAAATTCTAAATGTGACACAAAAAAATAGAATAAATTAATGTGAAAATTACAATATTATACATCAAACTATAATAAACTACTATCATTTTAAACAAGAAGTAAGGCAAAAGATGAAAGAAATAAAAAGAAAAAGAATACACAAGTTTTTCAACTTCACACATTTTCCTCCATTATTATTTCTTCTTGATACAAAATCTCTTTCTTTCATTCTTCCAAAAACTCTCCATACAAGAATGATGAGAATCCATCTCCTAATCCCCTTTTTCTATAAACCAAACGAGGTCCATATCCCATTCACAAAAATAGACTCCTTATCCTAATCCTTTCTCAAATCTTTCTTAGTTGAGGGGTAATCAAATACCAATCACCCATTTCCATGGGCTAATTAATCTAATGGCTTCATCCTCAAAATAAACTAAAAAATAATAAATAATTTATCATTAGTAATTATTTAATTACTATGAGGCCCATAGGACAAGCTTATTTAAACAAATTTTCTACCTTCAACATTGTCGTTCATAAAGTTCAATTTGACATCAAGCTTTTTGAACAAGAATGTTTTTAAAAGATTGTAGCACCTCAGTTGATGCCTCAAGCAAAAGGCCCTCCTTTTGAAAATGCCTCATTCATTGGGCATTACACTACACAAACCTATTTTGTCCTCCCAACAACCTTGGCCAAAAATGGAATGGATCGACAAAATATCCACCCTTGGTTTTTAAAATAAAGATTTGTACGAAAAATTGGAAAGGGAAAATGAATGCATTAATCAAATTAGATTTCCAATAAAACAGTGAATATATTTGTATTTGATGGGATAAAATGGAGGTTTCATATAATCACAATCACCCTTTTTGATAACATTGGAATGGTCTTGAAACAAAGATATTTAAAATGGGGTTGCATATTTAATTTTAAGATCTAGCTTACAAATATATATGGCCATTTGAAAGGTTAAGAATCAAATTATACCGAAATGCCAAATGATTTCTGATCATTAAAACAACCAACAAATAAGTTGAATCAACAACTTTTAACGTTGATACATTTTTTAAAACATTTTTTTAAGGGTCATAATTTTTCTCTTAATTCTTTTTGATATAAAATGAAACAAAGAAGTTATGAGCCCCCAAAGTGGTGGGACTCATAACTGGACACTTTTGGGACCTTAGGACAAAACATCATTCAAATCTAGCTTTTAGAAGGAGTTACATAGTATGTCATAAGAAGGAAAGTGGTTACCATCTTTTCACATTTTTTGGGTTTTGTTTGTTATTATAGTTCTTAACACCCATTTTTTTAAATTAATGTCTTTTTTTAGTTTATATATTTTATGACAATGTTTGAAAAAAGTTGAAACACAAATTGTTGTTTGTTTCATGCACTTGAACATCAAATTAATATATATTCATTAAGCAAGCATGCAATGCAAGAAGGATGGGTGCAAAATCGTGTTGACATTCATTATGATTAAAATTGTGGTCCTTATGTTCCAAATTATGTGCTTCTTTTTGACATGTTGAAATTGTGTGAGATGCCTCAAACTACCAAATGCTCCACATACAAAGATTTGCAAGAGCCTTTGAAATTGTCTTTTGTCCTTGTGATATTGAAAACTACCAAAAAGATATGGCCTAAGGGAAAAAATATTTGCTAATGGTGACAACATTGATAATACGCGTTCATTTGTTCATCATTATGTAAATCGGTTGTTCAAGGTGTAACATAGAGATTAAATCTAAACCTCACATGTCCACTTTAACAACACCACATGTTGAAGCCTAAAATAAGTATACATGTGTGAAATTTAGGTGTGTCACAATTTTAATACTTATATAAGCTATTCTTTATCTTTGCATAACAATTGACCTATTTAACATTGATATCCAAAGCATTTCTAAATATCAACTACAACAACTATGTAACAAGTGTGACTAAATAATTCAGCTTTATAATTATAATACCATTATACTAATTTGCTCAACAAACAAGAGTAGCAATGTAACAACATCTTATATCAAAATGGGTGAGGTTTCCTCTTGTTTTGAGGGAAGGTCATTTAGTTATTTTATGACTTTCTTTTGCTTTCATTTGTGAAGAAGTTTGCAAGTTCAAGATCAAAATGAGATAACATGCATAGTCACCAAAAGCAAACTATATACATTGTTAACCTTATCAAATGCAAAGGAAAGAAAATTAATGGAAAACAAGTACAATAGGAAGAGAAAAAATAAATACCATGTTTAAATAATCAAGATTCAACTATTGTGAATACCATCAAAGGAATCCATGATCATGCATCCATGATCACATGTCATGGATAACATATATTAATTATAAAATAAATCATTTATTCAATAATTTAAAAAAAATTATGTGATAGTTCATGTGGTTTAACTTGTTGCTAATGGGCAAAGGTCATCCATGAATGTAGATTTAAAATTCATAATGGATGAAATCATCACATTTAATCATTTTCAAATCATATTTCATAACCTAGTTCATCATGCATGGATGATATTCATTCACATACATCTATTTTCACATTCATTTGCATGTCCTTGTTCATGTTCAAATTCATGTTTAGGCTTGTTTTGTTATAACTTGTCATAACATATTTGCTATTGAATATTATTTTAATCATGATAGTTTTCATCCTTATGACATCATGTAAAGGGCTTTTATTTTGCCTTACACATTTTTTGAACATTGCTTTTACAAAATCATGAGTGTATGTGAATGATGTCTTGTGACATCTTTCCATTAAGTTGTTTTTATCATAGATTTTGCCCCAACAATAGTTTTCCACCACATTTGTTTAAACTAGTTGTAGTCACACTCACCTCACACCTTTCCCAATCAAACGTAGAAGTTGTGAAAGTTGTGAATAAAATTGTGAATCACAATAAAATGAAATCTATCATTTTTTGCATGGGAACATATATTCTTTTAAAGATCTATAGAAAATTTCCTACATTTGAAATGTTTCTAGAGTTCCTAACATTGATCACCTAAACCCAATTGCGACTTTCCAATGGAAAACATTTGTCCATGTAATAAACAAGGGCCCATTTAAGTGACTTTCTATTACCATTAGGCTATGTGATCATATTATATCATGTGCAATTGTGATCACAACTTAATGGAAAGAAACAAGGATTCAAACAACATGCAGGTTGTCATTAGTAAGTACAAACCAATGTCAAATGAATACCATGTTAAAACTTTTTATATTGATTGATATTGATTCGAGTATCAATAAACCAACCAATTTGGTAGGATTAAAGGCAATACTAACTTTATATTGATAGCTACTTAGTAAAGACTTGAGGTGATACCACCTTCATATCAAGGTTGTATTAATATCAATACTAATTATAATATTAAGTATATATTTACTTCTTGCCAAGAAATAATTAATTGAACCTTAAATCGAGCTTAACATTACGACCAAGTTCGTATAAAGTTTTTTAAAATCCAATATTAATATGTCCAAACATCAATAGTCAATAACCACCTAACCACTAAAATAGTTCAAATCATTTGAAACAATGGTACCTTACAATAAATTTATTCTTTACTATCAATTTTTTGAGAATTAAAAACTCAAGTGCCAAATTAGAAAACTAAAGATAAATTAATTATTCAGTATTTGTGTGCCCAATCTATCGAAACTCTTATTATCATGAAGTTTTTACTTTTTTTGTGTACGATAAAGGGCTATGGCTAGGTTGTTGCCCAGTGTAAAAACCAAGGATTTTTACCCCTTTTTACTTAAATTTTATATATTACATTATTTTGGTAGATACACTAACTGGGTAATTGTCAGGTATCATGGTAAAAAAAAAGTAAAAGGAAACTAACATAGGCATTTCGAAAAGTGGAATGCCCACATCTATGAACATTTCGTTTTTCATAATGCCCACTTGTAGATATTGTCAAATAATAGTGTCTTTAACTGCACTAGTGGAAATCACGGAGGTTTTTACGTGTAGAGTAAACCCCTAAGGTAGGCACATTCCCAAAATAAGGGGCATTTTTGTATAGGATAGGGGCCCGAGTACAGGCCCTTGAGTGATTTGAGATCTGTGCTGAAGGCCGGAAGGCCGAGGGAACAGGTTGAAGGGCATGGAAGGGTCTATACTCAGGTCCTTTTCCTATGTAAAGCAGTTTTTAACCTTTTAGAAATAGTGACAGGCTGGCTGGTAGGGTAGCTAGGCCGTTCAACGAACACTTACTGTGGCTAGTACCTTCTACAGTAGAAGATCCCGCTTGCTGAAAACAGGTTCCTTCAAGCAGGTAACGGAGCTGAAAATACAAAGGAAAAATCCAGGCAATGCTTTACTTATTGAAGGAATATGCCACATAAGGAATATTCCCTAGCATAAAGGTCAGAAGCTAGGTTGGAAAACCCTAGCTTCTGAAAACCGGCAAGTATTAAATTTTAATGGGAACACACGTATGGACATATATAATTTTAATGGGAACTGGAAGGAACATTATATAAAACAAGCAGGGGAACACTCAATGGGAGTAGGAGTGGTCGTGACAACGTGCTAACATATCGTTGCCTCCTAATTAGAGTTAAGTTTGGGTTGGAACTTGGAACCCTTTCCCACTTAGTTATTTCCCTTCTTGTTCTTTCCACCCGTTTTTCTTACCTTGCTTCTTCAGCAAATAACCTAAAAATTGGACAATGAAAACATGACACTCTTAAATTCAAATTCTTAAGCAATTTTTTTGAATTTCAATTAGTTTTTTAATCCTTTCCAACAATTTTTTTTATTTCTTCTTATTCCATTTTCACTTTTATCTTTTTAAATCTCACCCAATCACCATAGCCAAGGTGATCACATCCTACTTGGAAAAGAGAAAAGAAGAAAAATCAAAATCAAAATTAAAATTAAAAAAAAGAATGGAAAAAAATAGTGAAAATTAAAAAAGAAGAAAGGAGGATGTGTGATTAAGGAGGATGGTCAAATCCTCCAAGGAGAAAGGAAAAAAAAAAGAAAATAATAACCATAGGGAGAAAAAAAAAGGATGAAAACTGAAAAGAAAAAAAGAAAGAAAAATGCAAAAGAAAACAAAGAAAATAAAAAAAAGGAAGGATAAAAACACATCCTCCTTGTAAATTTGTTTATTAAAAAAAGAGATGAAAAAATTACAAGAACAAAAAAGAGAAAAAGAAACAAAAGTAATCGAGGGAGGAAAAAAAAAGAAAAAAAAAAAAAGGATAAAACATAAAACATTGGCTTCAAAATGTTTCCTCTGGATATTATTTAGGGTTAAAGATTTAGGGTTTAGGGTTGCAGAGTTTGCAGATTGATCATTCTGTGGATGTATGTATGTATCACACCTGTAGTGTAGTTAATGCTCTCTGTATAGAATGCAGTTTGTCAAGATGTTGTGCTTTGTATTCAAGAGGGTTGATGCACAAAGACAAGCTAATAACATGACATCATTTGTGGTGCACTACTGTTGTATGATGGCAAGCACTTTGCAGGAATGGCAAGAGGAATTTCAAAAAGCCTTCTTATAGTTTGATGGTTTATATATATGGCTTTGAGATATTGTCTCCATTCACTTTGGTTCAGAGTGATTGAGTTCTGTTTCATCATTGCCACATGAATTGAACCCACTGATTGAGCTGCACTGTCGGCAATGTGATATCTTCAAAGGCTTCATGATAAACCTAACTAGCAAGCTGTGTAACTATTTTTGTGTGCTTGTTTCATGACCAGATGTTTGGTGTGCTATGGAGCATGTGCAGTTTATATACAGAGAAGTTTGAGTAAGAGTTGTGGAGACTGGCCCAATTCTTCTGCTCTCATCTTCCTGGTCCCATTGAGATCTTGTTGTCTTCCCGACATTCTGTGGCTGGCAAGAAACAGTGGTTGTGATCTCTTTCTTCCTCTTATCATCTTTCTCAGTGGCATGGGCCAAATAAGCTATGTAAAACAGTCTGTGGATAAAACTTTGATGGCAAGATCTTGGCTTTGATTTGGTTGGGGCTTATGTCAAGAAACATTTTCAGAACTTTTGTGAAGTTGAAAGTATGGTGCATTTATCACCTGTCAAGAGTAGGTTCTCTCTGATTACATGAATGTATCCTCATGAGTGTACACATTGTGAAATTACATATCAGCAGCAAGATGAAGTGCACAGCTAGGAAGTTCAATGCAGGTGCTAATTTCCAAAAAGTAAGCGTTGTGGGAGTGCAGAACAGAGGAGGAGTCAGACAAAGCACACAAGCATGAGCAGTTGCATATTATTCTTCCTGAGTGCATCCCTCAAAAGAAAGCAGGGAGTATAGACAGTGTACAAACTTAGTTTAGCAATGAGATTTTAAGTGTTGTAATCAGGGGCAAAACAAACAGCCCTCGGTTTGGAGCAGGACTCAAGAATGAATATGAGAGCAGTTGCATCATTGCTTCTCTTCTGAGATGTTACCACTAGGGCAGAATTTCATGTTTTTAGACTTGCTGAAATTTCACACTGGCAATTATGTTGAGTCACTTGACTCATGGAGTAGAAAGTTTCTTGACAATGGCTAAGGCATTCCCAGTTGATATGACAGACACAATTCATTCCTTGTCTAGATATTTCTCATGTTTCCAGAACTAAGAGCTCCAAAACGATGTACAGTTCCAAGAAGTCTCAGTTAGAGCTTTTGGCTGCATTTTGATAATTGATTGTGGGACAACACAGAAGGCTTGCTTTTGATCATTATAGATGATGGTTTTCTTTTGGATTTCCTACAAGCATCCACTGTATTAAGCTTCCATAGCTGTAGTGCTTTGTTCCACTCATGGTTTCTAGACTTTATTCAGACATGACACTGCTGGGCACATGACTGCTGCACATATTTGGGTCCGAGATGGAAAGGGTAAAGAGTGCAAAGCTTGGGGGAGGAAAAATTGTGGCAATGATGACTGACTTAACTACAGACATGGTACCATGTACCTTCTGCAGTGAAGTCTGGTAGACAAACATGCCTGAAGTTGGAACATGCAATTCATAATCACTCCTCAATTTCACTTCATCAACAATCAGCAGTTTGATGTTGTGACCAAGGAGTGAAGGGTTCCATTTTGCACAGACAGACAATCAATTTGACTTCATCAACACATTCAATGATTGGTTACATGGCAAAGTTTCCTCACAACAGAAAATAGTGAAGAAACCCTAACTAGATGATTGGATGTTGCCAGACAAAAAACCAGCATCCCAGCAGAATTTTGTTGATTTGTTTGTGGCCATCCCTGGCACTTCATCTCCCAAACCCTAATTCAAAAATGAGCACACCTAGTGCTTGGAGTACATGACGAGGTTGGTCAAGAGAGGGTCGTCTTGTACCCAGGGAAGATGATGAGCTTAGTCAAGAGGTTCTAGTACTTGGAGAACATGATGAGGTTGATCAAGAGGGTCTATCTAGTACCTGGAGAAGATGATGAGCTTGGTCAAGACAGTTTCTTCAGCTTCAAAAGCTTAGATGTCAATAACTCTGGAAAGCTTCTGGATTCGATTGAGCAAGAAATCACCCTGCTTGATTGTTGATTGATAAAGAGCATTCTTGGCATCTGGACGGTTGGTTTCCAGAATGCCAGCAACTTTGTCAATCTTGCAGTTAAGCTTGCCTGCAGCAATGAAGCGTGAGAGCTCTGAATCCAAGAATGGAATGCTCACTCCAAATGCCTTTGCCATGGCATCCATAGTCACACTTTTGTAGGATTCAAGAAACTGTGAGTAAGCCACCGCTCGCATCTCCCTCATGTAGTATCTGAAATGTGGATGCAGGTATCGATCCGACCTGATTTGATCCGTGATTCCCGCAAAGGAGATGAAGAAGGTTTTGTAGTGACATCCGTAGAGAGCATTCAGGAAATCAGACAGATAAGGGATTTTACCAATGACGGTCAGAATCTCAGGTGCATCCACAACTTTCTGCTTCAAAGAAACACGGTCCAAGGAGATGATGCTGGTGATGACAGAGTAGAAGATGAAGGTATCATACGAGAAAAGCTCATAGGTCGTAAAAGTGGAGATGGAGTCCAAGAACAAGGTTGCCGCTTGCTTGAAGTTCCTTGTAGCCATGCAGTAAAGAGCTTCGTAAACCTTAAGCCTGTTCTTCCTCTCCCAGTCTCCACCTTCGTCAAACAGAGACTTCGCCTTCTCGATGTTGACGGAAATGAGCTTGAAGTCTAGGAAGAAGAATCCGAGTCGAAGAGTATGGAAAACAAGGTCCATTTTCTGGCCAACGGCGACAGTCTTGGCTTCGGTAATCTTGAGCTGCTCAAGGGCTTTGTCTTTCTCCCCGATGCGGATGAAGAACAGCGCCTTCGCTAAAAGAGCTTCCCGTACTTCACTCTCTCCTAGATTCTCCTCCGCATCTGCAATCTTCTCGTCCAATCTCTTCACCTCTGCCGCATTTTTCTGGAGCATGGAATCCAGAAGGTCCTGGTCAAGCTCCCATCCCAGTTCTTCCTCCTGCCAGCAACTTTGGTACAACCCCGCCATATCATCCTCCTTGATGGCGACCAGAACCTCATCCTTGAGCCTCTGCTTCTCGATCTCTTGGACATCGGTAGCCGCCGACGACCTCAGGAGGAAAAGCTTCTGCGCCAGGAGCAACTTCGAGTCCTGTGTCAATTCTTGGTTCTCCTCCATCTTCACAACAACACCTCGCAAATCCCAGACTTTTACAACTCCGATTTCTGTAATATAAAAAAACAAAAAAATGAGTATCTTATCTTCACCTCTAACAAATCCTTCAACGGTAAATGAATCAAGTCCGTCTTCAGAGGACGTATCTTGCAGCGCAAAAAGACTTCGGAGCTCTTTGGACGCGAGAACACCCGCAGCAGCAGAACAACATAACCCTCTCGAGGTAAGATTTTCTCATCCACCTACATCATTTTGTCATTCAACTGGACCCAGCAGTCCAGTTGATAATTCACAGAAATTCGTTAGGGTTCCATCTCATTCGTTAGGGTTTCATCATTCATCTTGGTCGTCTCTCTCTTTTCGCAGGCAACCAGCGGGGTCCGAGCTCGCTCTCGGTGAGGTGAGGGCCCGCTTGTTTTGTTGCAAAGATCGTACAGGGTTTGTGAAGGGAGTTTGCGTTTGGAGGCAGGGGGAAAAGAACTCAGTCAGAGAGAGAGATAGGGAGTGTGGAAGTAAGCCTGGTAGTGGCGGTGCAGCGTCAAGTCAAAATGAAGCCGTCGATAGCAGGGAGCGGTTGCGGCGTCTGGCTTTGGAGACTATCGACCTTGCCAAGGATCCCTATTTCATGCGTAATCATCTAGGCAGGTACTCTCTCTCTCGATGTGCTTCTCCTGTATCTCTCGTCTGTCTCTTGGAGTCTTCTTTTTGGCAGAAGAGTTTCTAGCACTGAAAGGTTTGAGGAGCAGAGGTCTTGTTTTGAGTCTCTCTGCAGGAGGGTATGTGAGCAGCTGTCAGCTTGATAGCTGAAGAAATAGAGCTCTGAGTGTTAGGGTTTGGTGATCTGACATAGTGCTGAAAGAATGAGTGTGTCGGTATGTGGTGCAGCTATGAGTGCAAGCTGTGTTTGACTCTGCATAACATTGAAGGAAACTATTTGGCTCATACACAAGGCAAGCGACATCAAACTAACTTGGCCATGTGTGCTGCCCGGGAAGCAAAAGATGCCCCTGCTCAGCCCCAGCCAAACCAGCGCGAAGTGAACCCTTGCAAAACAGGTATATAAGTTGCACTTCACTTTTTGGCAACCTGCAAACAGCTTAAGCAAATGGAATAGTGCCTTTGAAGCCTGTTCCTCATGAAAATAGAAAAATCCTTCCTTCCTTATGTGTGTGTAATTCAGCAAACAGAATGATGGCTTTGAAACCCATTCCTGATGAAGGTAGACAAACCCCTATTTGTCTGTATTCCTGTGACTAGTTGATAATCTCTCTTGGTACGTTGTGGCAGTGAAAATTGGTCGACCTGGATACCTTGTGACAAAGCAGTATGATCAGGAATCAAGGCAGCAGTCTCTGCTCTTCCAGGTGCAATTTTTAAGCACTTTGTACAATGTTCAGAAAGTTTATCTGGAAGAAACTTACTTTGTCTAAAAGTTGCTTTCATGTGCCATTTCAGATTGAGTACCCAGAGATTGAAGATGGATCCAAGCCTCGCCATCAATTTATGTCTTGTTATGAGCAGGTACTTTGTCTTGGACTAGATTGTAGTAAGGTTCTTAACTCATTAACTTCAGAACTGTGAGGTATTCAGTCTTAGGGTTTCTCAAGTAAATGACAATAAGCATGCTTTTTGCAGAGGGTTCAACCATGGACAAACAGTATCAGTATCTTCTCTTTGCTGCTGAGCCCTATGAGATCATTGCTTTCAAGGTTAGTTCAACCCACATCAGTTCAAATTGAGTCTTTCTCAGCCTGATTTTTTCAGTTCTGATTTTGGAATGAGATAACAGATGTGAAGTTCTTGACACATTTCACTGGCCTCTTCATTCTATGATCTTGGTAGAGTGAACCTATATTACAATCTCATGCCTGATCAGCATTTTCTGCCTGCACATGTGTTGAACTGCAGGTTCCAAGCACAGAGATTGACAAAGTAGCAAGCAAGTTCTTTACACATTGGGATCCAGACTCAAAAAATGTCATGGTAAGGGATTGCAGAACCCCTGCTTGTTGTGAATTTGGTGCAGTCTTACATTGAAAAGTTTTCTCTTGCCCCAATGCTCATTCACAGATACAATTCACAGACACAGCACCAATGGGAGGTCCCCAACAACCAGTGGGGGGCTTACCACTTCAAATGAGAGGCAGACCTCCTCCACCACCCTTGATGAATGGACCTCCCTGACATATGTTTCCTCCTCCAAATATGCGTCCCCCTCAAATGGGTTTGAGGAATTTCCCTCCAGGTTCTCCTCCACATATGGGGTGTGGCCCTCCAACCCTGAAATTTTGCTCATGGACCACCTCCCTAGGGGTATCAGATGGGAACACCACAAGGGATCAGACCACCTGAACTTCACCCTCAAGTATGGGCCAGCAGCAAATGATGTCCCCCCCTCCCCAGCAATAACTGCCATATTTCTGAAGAGAAATTTTGTTAGTTCAACATAATATGTTCTCAATTAAGTTGGTTCTATCTCAGTGTACTACATGTTCATGCATATCATTTACCTTGTAAAGCATTTCTATTTTTATGCTGCTGTAGTTTCATCACTGAACTATCTGGCCCTCTGAAAGTTTTGTCTTCCTCAATACTAGAGTTTCAGGGTTCAAAGAGTTGAGAGTGTTATCAGTGGAGTGCTTACTCTGTTCAAGAAGTGTGTTGAAACTGAGATTCCATTTGTGCAACTTATAATTGTGTGGTTTGAGTTGCATAGGCTATTTCTTAGAGTGGTCATGGTTGCAAATGTTTAGTCGCAGCTGCTTGGAAACAATCATGCACACACAATTTCAAGTATGCACGAGAGCAACAAGCTTCTTCATGATAAAATAAGTTTCTTCTCCCTCTTATCACTGGAGTGTACTTTCAGATTATCAGATAGAATTTTTGTGAAAGTGGCTTGCAAAAGCCAATGAGAAACTGAGTTTGAGAGGTTTTCCTTGGCACTATTTCCATTCAAAGGCTCTTATCCAGGTATGTCAACGCATAACTGCAAACGAATTTCCTCAGCCTCAAGATCCTAGTCTCCTCTGATTCCAAATTTTGGAGAGTAGGCAAAAAAGTGAGTGTTGCTACTGCCTGGATTTCAAGGAGCAACGTGGAAGGATTCCATAGCCTGAAGCTTCTTCCGCTAGAATTAAATGAGAATCAAATGGGTTGCACATATGAAGGACGAAGTGACCGCCACATGAGAAGCAGATCTGCCGATAATCTTCCACAAAACCTGGTAAGCAGAAAATCCCGACATTTTGCTCGACATTCTGCCTCTGTACTTCCCCTTCCGGCCTCCCCACAAACTGTGGCTTTCCGTTTAGCAGCCTGCTGAGTCTTTCACGAGTTCCACTTTTCACCTTTGTGCTCACCTGCCTGCATTCCATAGCCAATTTCTCACTGCACGCAATATAGGCACACTGCATTTTTCAATTTTTTTCTTTGAATCACATTTTCTTCTGTCTTTCTCACCATGGAACCGTCTCAAGAGCCAAGTTTCCTGTCCCAGATGATGATGCATTTCTCAAATTTTTTCTTTGAATCACGTTTTTTTCTGTCTTTCTCACAATAGAACCATCTCAAGAGCCAAGCTTCCTGTCCCAGATGATGATGGGTTCAAGCTGTTCACTCTCCTTGTCAATTGAGCCTCACAGAGCATCTACAGCTCCACCCAAATCCAAGAGAGATTGGAAAGATGATTCTACAGCATTGTTGATGGATTTGTTCAAGTTCCTTGCCAATAGCATGAACAGCTTGACAAAGCTGCAGTGGCAAATTTTTAATTTGAGGATTGAAGTATTTCCATTGACCCCTCCACACACTCAAGTTCAGTCCGAAGTACACAAAACGTGGAAAAAAAATTATGAGTTAAAACAAGAGCATGGAGAATCCGGTCCAGGTCAATGCAAATGGGCCACAGTTTGAGCGATGTTTAATGATTTGGGGCAAGACTGCCAAGGCTTGTGGCGCTGCTAGAGGCATGGACAATGGTGTTCGAATGGATTCGGTGGGTGTATCTACGCAAGACCCACTGAAGCATGTTCTTCATCTACTAAAGAACATAGAGCTCCAGACAGACAGGTTCCCCCATTTGCAGGCAATTCTTCTCAAGTCAGCAAGACTCCACCCACACCAAGGTCAGCAGCTTGGAAGAAACCAGTGGTGGACGCTGAACCTCCAAAAATTGCGTAGAGGGCAGCGAGAAAAAACTAGATGGTGCGGATAAAAAGGTGGGCAAACTATGTCTGTATGTGCTCACTTCGTCGATCCAAAAAATGCATTCCATGGCTTGTGGCTTCTCGTGCCTGCATTTCAAGGAGCATCAAGCACTAGCCTCAAGGCGTATTAAAAACTTACTGAAAGAAAGATGAGATTTCAATCTTGTGGGTATTGCAGCTGTCAAATCCTGTAATGATCAAGAGGCGTAGAGAAACAAATGCCGTTCCTGATAAAGTGAAGGATTCGAATGTTTCATTTTACTGTAGGGTTACCATATTCATCTCTACAGCACTACACATAGCTGCAGAGCCAAATTTGAAGGACCCACATTGTAATCTCTTGACAAAACTACCATCTCAAAATCTACAACATGCAAACAAAACAAAGCACCCCCTTCACACTCCACTAAACTCTAAGATATCTGGCTTGATAGATGGATCAGAAACGGCAAAATATCGCTTGGAATACTTCAGTACAACAGAACAAGCTGCTGCAACTCAGAAACACGGACCAATTTGCGATCATCATTTCCATCCGTCGAGAGAGAAAAAACCTGAAGCTTTGAAAGAATCACACCAACAAGAAGGAAAAAGAAACCGCGTCCACGAAAAAGAGGGAGAGAGAGAAAGGAAGGTGGAGGGTTCATTATTCATCGTGCAGGGAGCAGATTTTCATCAGAGACTTAAATATTGGTAATCAGAGGCCATAAGACCTCATTTTGTTGCAGTATTGTCTTCATCATCTGAAACACAACATTATTGCTGCCCATCCAACCTTCCTTTCCTTCCTCCCTACCTTCAAGAAGCTCTTGACAGACACTCTCGGGAGCAAAGCAACACATCAAAGAACATCACACAATAAATACATCCGAAAACAAAAAAATAGATCAACAACGTAGCAGTCCACACAACTACAAGTAACACACTCACTAAGATAACAACCTCTGCCGATGCTACAAAAGGTGGAGACCAAAGAACCCAATACGACGCCGCAATCGAAAGACGCCCGCGCGAACTCTGAACTTTACGAGAATTGGGATGGGATTCTTATAGAGACAAAACCGTAACCCTAATCGTGGCGGCAATGAAGAGCTTCAAACCCTAACGAAGTTTCGTCGATAGGATGGATGCTTTGATGGTTTATCCATCCATCCATCCTCAAAAGTAGCATTCTCTTCTTGTGATTTTTGTGAAGGATCATGATTCATGAGCAGAGCGGTTTTTTTCTAATTTTTATAATATTTATTATTTACTATTTATTTTATTTTTAAAAATTGATGTCGCAAATTTGGCTTATTTTCCCAAAACCTTTGAATTTTTTTGTCAAAAAAACACATTTGACCACGATTTTTCCAATTTTTTGTCAAAAATTTGTTCAAGAAAAATAAACATTTTTGTAATCTATTTGTTCATTAGCATTTAAAAATTTCCATTAAGTTAAAGTTTGATTTTTTTAATAAAAAAATTGGGTAAATGAGTAGGGATGAGTACCTTTTATCATATACCCATTTTGGTGTAAAGAAAGGGTTTTTTATTTGATTTTATTAATTAAAATTTAAAGAAAATGTCCACATTTGGAAAACTTTTAAACAAATTTTAAAGGTTAAATCTAATGTCAAAATGCAAGAATCAAATTGTTTGATTCATCCTTGAATAGAATAAACATGCATACAAATGAACATTTAGTGTATCAAAAGACAATGACATCATGGTTGATACTTTGATTATTGACAGAGTCTAAAAATAATTTATAGCTCATTTTTGGGCACTTTCAATAAGCTTTTGAATCGTCTAATTCTATTAAATAACGATTCAAAAGCAAAGTAAGTGGGGGTCTTCCACTTGAAATAAGACTTGCTTTTTTTTTCTTGTGATGGGACAATCAAATTGGTTATCATAGTACCTTTACCATTTTAGCATAAAAAAAATTTGAAATTTTTTTTGTCAAGCTTTTGAAATTTTATTTATTATTTGTGTTGAAATTTTAATAAAATCAAAAACTCAACTATCATTATTTGAACCATAGATCTTCCATAACATCAATTTAAGACTGAAGCAATGTAAACACATTAGATTGTTCCATAACATTAACAAAACTTTTTTTATTATTTTGTATAACCATTACCTGATGAAAATTTTCTAATTCCAAAACCAAGTGTCGAAGTGAAGATTTCAAATTTAATTGATTATCTAACAATTTTTTGTCAAAATATTAAAGGTATTATAATAACTGTAAAAAATAAATTAAATTTTTTTGGCAGGCACCCCATTTAATTAATATAACTAACAAAACTTAAATTTTAAATAATATTTACCTTTTTTCTTAAAACCTAGGTGCCAAAACATATGTAATTTTGAGTTTGGATATTTTTTACATGTATCCAAGCTCATAAATAGGGTATAATTTTTCATGAACATCATTCATCAACCACAATTTAAATTACATGACAACTTGTTATATGAAATATTTTATGATGTATACATATTTTTTTCAACCTTTTTTGAATTTTAAAAGATTAATAGGGGTCAACATATGTAAATTGTAACAAATGGATGAACAAAATCAACCACCATAGCAATAAATGAATGGGATTTTGGATGCGCTAATAAATGAAAACAAATCAAATAAGAAAATTGAATTGAAAATGCAAACTAATACATGAGTCATAAAATATTCAAACCTTGTGACAATGGATTTGAGACATATTCCAATTGTGTAAAATATTTTAACCATGGATAATGAAATGTTTTGTTTCCCAAAATGTCTTTGTATTTTCACAAATGTAAGAATTGAATTTTGAATATTTAATTCAAATAACATCAAATTTTCAAAAGTTATCAATTCATGTATTACAAATATGGTGTAACCAAAAAAAAAAATCACAATAATTTAATTCTCATTGTGAATATGTTATATACTAACCCAAATGACATTTGTATTTATATTAAAGAAATATGAAATAACAGAAATGATATACCAATTTGTTGCCTCATCATTTTTTGAATAGAAATGATGATAAAAAACAAAAGGAATAGAAATCAACAAATGAAATTTGACAAAATAGATTGGATAAAATATTTAATGTTCATTTTTCTGATATTTTCATGTAAGATATCACCTTGAATCACCAATACCTGATTCTATCATTTCTACAACTACCAATCCCATTTTATTTTTATTTTTTGGACTTAAATTTATCTTTAAAACTGACACAATTTGGAAAACCTTAAGTCAAGGACACAAAAATGCATAAAATAAAGGTTAAAGGAAAGGTTTAAGTCTAATTTTCAAACAAAGAACAAAACAAAATTATGTGATTCAAAAAAAAAAATACAAAAACTAAGGACAAAAACATGAAATGTGTAAAACAAACATCAAAACATATATTTATTATGTTAACATATGCAAACATGAACATGAAAAGAACATAACAAGGTTACGGTGCAAGATCATGCTTAAAACTAATGTTGAACAAATTGAAGGAAATAAGAGGTCCTACTTTTATTTATACCCTTTTGGGGACCTAGCACAAAGAAGTTTCCAAGGAGGTTTCCATGTGTGCATTGAATAAAGAAACTTTTTGAAAACCTTCCTAACTAAAAGTTAATTATAAATTAATTAAAATTTTATTAGGACTTAACTAAGAATCAACTAAATTTTAACTAAAGTTAATTAGGAATTAACTAAAAGTTTAACTAGGACTTAACTAATAGTTAATTAGGATTTAATTAAAAATTAATTTTGAGTTAATTGAGACTTAATTCAAAGTTAATTAGGAGTTAACTTTAACTTAATTAAAATTGAACTAAAATCAAACAAAAAGTTAGGTACATGAATGAATATTCAAATGAATGAACTCCATGGCATTGACATCCGTGACACCTTCACATAAAAGCATATGCACCCTCTTATCCCTTCTTTTTTTTCTAAATTTTTATGGTTCATTCAACATTATTTCACATTCTTTGATATAAATCTTTCACCCAAAATATTCTCAATTTCATTTCCTCTCATGAATTATTTTAATCTCCAAACACGATTGCCCTAAATAGATCCTAATATCAAAACATTCAAATCTTTATTATTGTGACACCCTATGATTTTTCAACCTCCACATTCAACACTCTCTTTAATTTTCCAATTACGCAATGCAAGACTTGGTAGACCTTAGAACTTAAACTTTGTCATCATGTCCAATCCTCCTTTTATTAAAAAACAAAACATTAAAAAAAACCCATTTCCACTTCTACTTTATGAAATTGTTGATCATCGAGTATTGGAAACTTTTTTTATCCTTTGTTTGGTAGAATACCTACACACATTACACTTTCAAAGTAGAAAAAAAACACACACACATATTTAGATGTTCAATCATGATGACCCCCTCCCATACCTCCATTGTTTAGTATATATTTTTGCATTTTACTTCCTCTTCCTCATATACGCCAATCTTCATAAAAGCACTTTTAGTAATTTGATTCACAAGGTTTCACATTCTAACAAAGAAAAAGAAAACATGGTTGTTGAAGCACATTCCACACACACCATTGGTTCTTTATGTTTTCCTTCCTCATTCACAAAATCTTCCCAAACCCACATTCATTTTAGTGTATTCCAACACCATCCCAAAGAAGCATCACCAACCACCAAATATTTGCAAAGTATTGTCTAAATAGTTAAACAAAAGAACCTTATAGTTATAGATGCATGTTGTTCCTAACCCATTGGTTTTTTATGTTGATGGTCATCACATAAAAAGGCCAAAAGCTCTAACAAGTTACATTGCAAATTGAAAGAGATAGGAGATTTTAACTTTAATTTCTATGTGCTTTATTGTACTCTTTTTTTGGGGTCACAATAGAACCTTACTTGATAGTTGTCAAAAGTCAAAGAACTAGTTTATAACAAGAAATTTTCCCAAATTTTTCTTCAAATAATCAATTTTGACCTTTAAATAGGGGTTTTCAATCAAATAATTGGATAAAAAAACTTAAGCCACTAATTTTTTTAATGAAAAATATCAATTCTTTCATGAAAACATTGGATCATTTGAAAATTTTAAAAAATCCATAAACAAATGTTCTAGGGTCTTTTCATTATAATTATAAAACAAATAGAACCAAAGGTTATGAACAAAATAAAAAAAGCACACAACATGGGTTTACACTCTACAAATATTATTATTATTCATATTATAGTGTTGAAACTATGATAAAATATGTTTATTTCCGGATATTGATATGGTTAATTTCTAAATATATGGTCCAAGAGGGTAACCTTTTATCATTATTTAACATATCTAGTGTGCACTGTTTAGTTTTTCCCCCATCCCCACCCATGAACATGAAATGATGGACTCTATAAAATGATAGATTATTTAACCCCTGATACTTGGGCCAATCGTTATAGTTGGTCAATGAAAAACAACTATTCCTTGGTATCAGCCCTTTAGGAGGGCTAGGGTAAGAACATCTCTAATGATGATCAATATGTGATCTTGCACAATAAAATTGGATGAAAAAAAAGTCAAAATTTGTTGGTTTAGCTCACAAAAAGGATTTGCTTACGCATAATTGCACAATTTGTGATGTTTGGTAAAAGGTGAAACAACATTATGCACATGCAAAAAAGAATGTAATAAATTTGATTGGCCCATTGTAGTAATTGGTATACGTGTGCATAATTAAACTTATTAATTCAAAAGAGGACCTTAAAGAAAAACCCCCTAATTGTTTTGTTGCATAATCGATTATTATAATCGAATGTTTGGTATGAAATTGATGTGTTTAATTTTTTGGAAAAAATGGCTTAAATATTTCCTTTTTGTTCATTAATAAGTGTAAAATTAAAGGAACATGGATAAATTTCACTCACCTCATGGTCTTGTAATGTTTAATTTTGGGAGGTTTTGTGAACACAATCAAAAGTAAAAATGATTGTAAATCATCAACATGTGGGAGGCGGGTGGGTGTTGCCATTATTTGGTATTGGGGATGTTGGGGTCTAATTTTTTAAAGGCATTGTACATTTGCAATTTTTTTGTGTAATATTGGGGGTTTGGGTGTTCATTAAATCAAGAAAAGGTGGGAACAAGGGGCATTTTTGTTGTTTGGTTTTGGGGGTGTTTTGTAGCAATTTTATATAAGGTATGGAACATTGGAAAAAACTTTGATTAGTATTGGGCACATGGGTTGTCCCATTAAAAAAATGCAATTGATCACAAATATAAAGAAAAATTCAATAGTGTTCTAAAGCCTAATTGTGGGCTCGTAAATTGCCATCAACAAGGAGCCTTAATTTAATATATAAAAAATTCAAACATTAATGAACCATTTGAAGTTCATACTTTCTAAATCCCCCCCCCCAATTGTGTGCACATTTTCCCTCCCAAAAATTATAACACATCCACAAGCATTTGTGTAGACTTCAAATAATTCATAATTTTTCTACATTCCATATCACTTTTATTAACATGTCACCTAGTTTAGAACAAGAAGCAAGTCTAAAAACAAATCTAAATTTTTTAAACTTAAGTTCAAATGTCTTGATAGATAGAATAGATGACAATAGACCATTGTGAGAAATAACCATAGAAGGATTGCAATCAAATTTGATTAGAAAAATATAAAAGCAAAGGAAGTAGCCATAGAAAAATTGAAATCAAATTTGACTGAAAATGCAAAAGTGCAACAAGTAGGCATAATGCAATTACAATTAGATCTTATTAAATTTGCAAAATTTCCAAAAATAGCCATAGAAGAATTACCATTAGATTTGATATGTAGAAATGCAAGATTAACATAGAAGTTTGTAATAAATGAAGAGAAGGTTCCATTCAAGAAAGAAAGAGATGGGGTGATGATAAGAAATAGTTACAATGAACCAAACAAGGTGACATTGATTAGGTGGGTAAACATCATATGACTTACGCATATATGAGTGTCATAGATGGCTTACGCATTTTGGATGTGCTAGTGGGTTTTCAAGACTTTGCCATGCATTTTTTGGATGAAGCTTTATTTCAGGATGTGATACATATTAATGATCTTCTTCTCCTAGGATATGCCCATGTTGTTTTGGGCATTTTGTCCTCATGTGTAACTCATCAACCTTTTTATCACACATGGATAATACTTCCTTCTTCCTTCTTGTCTTTTTTGGTAGGTTTTGATATGAGAGTTATGCAAGTGTGGCGACATTATGGGTCAAGGATTGTGGGAGTCTTTTCAGGGCCCCTTAACGAAATGTTAAGTTTGATTATTGATTTTTTTTAGTGGTATAGGCCTAATATTTATGGAGGATTATGCCCCATATGTTTTTCTAAGGAGTTGGGCTTTAGTGGTTTCATATTTGTGCATTAGGTTTCATAGTTTTGATAGACCTGTTTTGGAACATGTTTCTCAAGTTGAGGGGGGGGCACACTTATTTCAATCATGTTTACATGTAGCATGAGATGGCTCTCCTCCTACAACTAAGGAGATGCATCTTTCCTTTGAGAATGTGGCAGTTATTGACGCCTAGGTTTATAAACAGCTTTGATGGACATCCACCATGACACATCCCTTAGGTTTATCTTTGAAGATGATTTCGTTTTTTTACCATTTAGAGCTTGCATTCATTTTTCTTTGGGCAAAAGGGTAAGGCTATGGTTGGTTGTTAGGTCATTTATTTGTTCGTTTCGCATTGCACATTCTATTTTCACCTTAACATTACGTTTTTGTTTCAGTTTGATTCAACCCTCGACATATAATATTTTCACATGTGAGTGTGGACATGGGTTGGACACATCTGGCATGCATTTAACTTGTTGTTTGTTTGGAGGTCAATGGATAGCCACACATGATGCCATCCAAGACATCATGTATGCCTTTGCTTGAAAGAATGGGCACACTGTATGGAAAGGGTAGTGGTACGCCCTTACATTAGGAGTTTCATTATGAGCCAATCTTTACATGATCTGAGAGGACTAAATTTTTGTTGTCGATGTAGTAGTTATTGACCTGACATGGGAAACAGTGGTTTTGAGTGTCATTAGTCAACCAACAAGTGTAACTACAGAACTTAGTGTTATTGTTAAGATCTGCAAGTATAGAAAGCTCTATGAGGGGCATCATTTTATTCCGATAGGTGCATGGCACACTTGGACGTGATATGGATATTTTCATCAGGGTGCGTGTTCGTCTTTTTTCCATGATAGATGATCAAGAGGTCATTTATCCTTGTTCTTTTGCATTAAGTTTTTTAGGCAACATGTTAATATTGCTCTTCAACATGTTTAGCCTCTGTTGTAGATAGGAAGATTGCGTTGGCAGGTGATGCTTGTTCTAAACCTCCCATTACTATTAGATTTCACGATTTACATGTAGGTGACATTAAAGGGGATGTGGGTGAAATAACTTTGTACCACCATAATGATTAGCTTTTTGTCTTTTTTTTTTTGGTTCCTACTGATTTTGTGTCCTTCGGCCTTCCCTTTTTGTCTCCCCTACGATGGTTCTGGCCATCAATCTTTTATTGGATTTTTGTGATTGTGTGATTTAATTATACCATAACTTCTAGAAATCTAAATGGAATTGGTTCTGGCCATCAATCTTTTATTGGATTTTTGTGATTGTGTGATTTAATTATACCATAACTTCTAGAAATCTAAATGAAATTGGTTCTGGCCATCAATCTTTTATTGGATTTTTGTGATTGTATGATTTAATTATACCATAACTTCTAGAAATCTAAATGAAATCAGATGATTCAAAAGGTGAATGAAGCGCCCATAGAGGGGGCTACAAATTATTTTCAGACTCTACCACCAACAGAGTGATAACGCGGATGCTATTGTCTGATAACCCACTAAATGTTCGGTTGTAGGCCTGTCTTCCCTACAGAGGCATTTTACTGCTGCCGTTGGGTACGCTCTCATACGCTTATTAACCCCCTGAGCCCCTAAAACCCTAAACCCTAGTCGTGAAGCTCGGGGGAGAGCGGCGATGGCAGAGGTGGCATGTAGCGGGACAAGAACGCTATGGGAGAGAACAGACACACAAAGGCCGGGAAATCTTGGACACGAGGAGGAGGGGCTGATGGGAGATAGGAAGGAGGCGGGGCCCGAAAAGGTGGCTGCAGAATGCTGCAGTGTGAAGGAGCAGTGACGCAGTTGCGTCTTGTTGGGGGCGGTGGGAGAAGCAACATGGCAGTGCGGTTGTGGAGTTGCAGCATGCAGGGATTGTTGTTACGGGTACGGTTTCCGCGCACGAGAGCGGTAATTCCATGCCAGATTCTCGCGCAGTGCCGTAAGTACTTGCTTTCTCTTCTGACTGGAGAATTGTTTTTGGTTTTTAGGGTTCACTTTTCAGACTTCTTTTTGTTTTGGCCACAGTATTAGCTGAAGTAGCCGTGGAGAAACAGTTACAGGGTAATGCTGCAGGTTCTGTCTTTATTTTCTTTTGGGGTATTAAGGAATGACAGATTACTCGCAAAAAAAATCTTATTTTTCTTTTCTGCTGTCATCTTCCTCACAAGATTCAAGGAGTTGAATATCGTAAGAGTGTGAAACCTGGTTGAAAACTACCGGTGCTCTCGGTGGAAAAAAATGGCAACTGTTATCATAATGGCAAGCTTGCAAACACCGCACTTGGGTTGCTGTTCACTGTCTTGTTGAGAGAGAGAGAGAGAGAGAGAGAGAGAGAGAGAGAGAGAGAGAGAGAGAGAGAGAGAGAGAGAGAGAGACACACATACACACACAGCCCTCCACTCTCTCTCTTTGTAAACCACATATAGAGGGGCGACTTCTTG